>Ga0209415_10017363_pt1 | contig 11458 bp, 17 predicted proteins | sample PeaSoiSIISIP2007_FD_187696 | JGI IMG/M metagenome (GOLD analysis project Ga0209415, IMG submission 187696) | Peat soil microbial communities from Weissenstadt, Germany - SII-SIP-2007 (SPAdes) (version 2) | ecosystem: Environmental > Terrestrial > Soil > Wetlands > Peat | place: Germany... | reverse complement strand
GCCGGCCTGCGCGACGCCAAAATCATGGCCTCGGGCGACCTGGACGAGCACCGCATCCGCGATCTGGCCGCGGCCGGCGCCCCCATCGATGCCTTCGGCGTCGGCACCCAGCTCTCCACTTCCGCCGATGCTCCCGCGCTGGGCGCCACCTACAAACTGGTCGTCCTCGATATCCGCGGCATCAAGCGTTTCACCGCCAAGTACAGCCCGGACAAGATTTCGCTCCCGGGCTCCAAGCAGATCTTCCGCGACGTGGCGCGCGACGTGATCGCCCGCTCGGGAGAGTGCGGCAAAGGCGAGGCCCTGATGCGGCCGGTGATGCTGGGCGGGCGCCTGATCGAGCCGCTGCCATCCATCGAACAGGCCCGCCAGCGCGCCGCCGAATCGGTCGCCAAGCTTCCTCCGTCTTTGCGACAATTGGAAGCAGGGGAGCCGTGGCCGATCGTCTACAGCCGTGAGCTGCGCGAGCTGATCGATCGCACGCGCCACAATCTGGCCGGATGAAAACAGCCTTCTTCGACGTCGATTCGCAACTCGATTTCCTCTATCCCGCGGGCGCCCTCTACGTGCCCGGCGCCGAGCGCATCGTGCCCGCCATCGCCCATCTCAACCGCTTCGCTGCGGCCCACGGCATCCCGGTAGTCTCGACCACCGACGCCCACACCGAGAACGACTCCGAGTTCGCCATCTGGCCGCATCACTGCGTAGCCGGAACCTGGGGACAGCGCAAGGCCGAAACGACGCTCCTGGAGAAACGCGTCGTCATCCCCAATCGCGCCTGCGAGCTGTCAATCGATGGCGTCCATCAGATCGTTGTCGAGAAGCAGACCGTGGACGTATTCCTCGCCCGCAATCTGGCCCGCGTCATCGACCAGTTGCAATGCGCTCAATGCGTGGTCTACGGCGTCGTAACCGAGATCTGCGTCCTCTACGCGGTCCGCGGCCTCTTGAAAGCCGGGCGCCAGGTAACCGTAGTGACCGACGCAATCGAGACTTTGAAGGCCGAAGATTCCGCCCGCGCCCTGGAAGAAATGCGCGCCGCCGGCGCCACCCTGGCGGATTTGGCGGCGTTAACGGGGTAGAATCGGCCATTCTACCCCTTCTACCGCCCCGATCCCTTCCCCTTCGTACTGCCATCGCGCCGGGCGGCGGGCGCATATTAGCATCATGACAACCGTTCATTCCGCCACTCAGATGCAACCGAATCATTTTGCGGTCTTTCACGCCGCCGCCCGGATGAAGTTCACGGTCGAGTTCATGCGGACCGCCGGGAAGGTCGTCCTTCAACCGTCAGGTCAGTTGGACGAGACCACCACTTCCCAGTTGGAGCGCGAGGTCGCCTGCTGGCTGAATCGTGGGGAGAAGACTCTGGTGCTGGATATGAAGTCGGTCGAGGTGGTGAGAAAGGAGGGGCTCAGCGGCATTTTGAGGATGGGCACGCTGCTCGAACAGGCGGGCGGCAGCCTGGTGCTGTGCGGCCTTTCCGGGTCGGCCGGGTATGTCTTCCGCATGTACGGCGTGGATGGCATGTTCGAGACTTTTGAAGATGTAGAAGAGTTTGAAAATCAGGCCCGCAGCAGCCGGGTCATTAATTAACGGCGCCGGTTAACGGCGATAGTTAACCACGGTAAGCATCGTTTCTATCTCGGGCCTGCGGAGCCCGGTCTGGTCGCGCGACGGCAAATCGATCTACTTCGTCTCGAACCGCGGGGGCAAATTTCAGATCTGGAAGACTCCTGCAACGGGCTCGGGCGCCGAGCTGGTCTGCGACTGCACGGCATCCGACCTGGCCGAAGCGCCGGATGCCAAGAGCCTGATCCTCTTCAACGCGCCGGACCGCGGTTTCTGGGAAGTGGCGCTTCCGTCCGGGAGTCCGCACAAGATCCCCCATCTCGAAGAGGCCAACGCGCGGCGGTGGTGGACGATCGGCGGCGACGGGCTGTTCTTCTACGACGAGCTGCAGAAGCAGCCGGGCCTGTTCGTCTACTCGTTCACGAAGAAGAAGGTAAGCCATGTGATGGACTTCGACCGGATGCTCCCGGTGTCCACACCCAGCCTGGCAATCTCCCCGGACGGGCGGAGCCTGATCTATTCGCGGACGGACAGCTCGCGCAGCCAGCTCATGTCGATTCGCGGACCGTTCCTGGAGCGGTGAAGGTCAAGACCCCCGCCGCGCGATGACCTCGAAGTTGCTCCCCAGCCTCTGCAGCGGCCCGAGGCGCAGAATCGCCCCATCCAGGGCCCGCGCCGCCCGATACCCTGCGCGCCACCCGGGAAACAGCCCCGCCAGAGGCGACGAGACAAAGTCGTACATTTCGATTCGCGTATCGAATCCCGCATCGCGGAAAAGCTTGGCGGTGGCTTCGGGCTCCAACTCCCGCTCGTCCGGCGACTGGTACTTCTTCATCAAACCCGGAATGAGCCGCCTGCCCACCGCGCCCGAGAGCCGGTGGCGGCTGGGATCGAGCGAATAGAAAACGCCGCCCGGCGCGAGCATTCCCGTCAACCTTCGCGGCATTTCCGCGAGCGCCTGGTCCGACAGGTGGTGCAGGAAGAAGATCGCGATCGCCACCTCGAAAGGGCCCTCCGCGGTGCTCCCCTCTTCGAAGCGCGCGTTGCCGATGCCCAGCTTTTCGGCGTCGGCGCGGGCCTGGCGGATCGCCGCCGGGGAAAGGTCCACTCCCACCAATTCCCTCACGTGCGGCGCCAGCAACAGCTCCGTATCGCCGATGCCGCATCCCAGGCTCAGGACGCGCGAGCGCGTGCTGGCGCCGGTCACTCGCAGGATGCGCTCCATCATGTGGCGGCGCAGGGCTCGAACCGCGGGACGGGCGAAATGCGCCTGCGCGAAGCCCGAGTAGAGTTTCTCGTGGTATTCCAGCTCGCGCCGGAGAACGTCGCTCACACCGGTACGGTTCACACCGGTATGGTTCACACCGGTATGCGGTCCGGCGCCGGGTCCGGCACGGCGCTCGCGGGCGGCCCGGCCTGGCGTTTCCGCGCGAAGGCCATCCACGTCAGCAGCAGCGAGCCCGCCAGCATGCTTCCATCGCGCAGCAGCGTCCACTTGGAGATGATGTCGCCCGTACCGCCGAAGCAGCCGCAACTGATCTGCATGCCCTTGGCGAAGGCCCTCACCATGAGAGCGAAAAACACCGCCAGCATCAGGGAGACCGCGAACGACCAGATACGCAGCCCGATCCCGGCAATCAGCCCCACGCCGATCAGCAATTCGAGCCACGGCAGCGTGCGCGCCACCAGCTCCACGGCCCACAGCGGGAGCACCTCATACGAGTTGATCGCCAACGCGTACAACTCCCACGGGTCGCGCAACTTGGCCCAAGCAGCGTAAATGAAGATTCCGCCCAGCGCAATCCGCAGGACCAGCGCGAGCCAGCGAAAATACCTATTTGAGAAGTCCATCGATCAAAGACCGTAAGAGAACATAGTTGCCCTGGTCGGGCCCCGGAAAGGCATATCGCTTGGTGCCCCGGCTGACCACGATGGTAGGCGTCTGTGGGACATTCTGCGCCTTGCCCGCGTCCACATCCTGTTGCACCTGGGCGAGAATCGCCGGGTCCTTCGCCAGGGCCTGCACCTTCTTCTGCTCCGCCGGGTTCAGAACGCTCGCCACCGTGTCCCAGACCTTGCCCGTGGCGCCCCAGGAAGTCTGGTTCAAGAACAGCACATCGGCCACCTGCTGATACTTCCCGATGGTGGCGGCGGCGGTCGCCAGGTTGGCGGCCTCGCGTGAATAGGGGTGCATGGGAAGCGGGAATTCGTGATTGAAGATGTATGCCTTGCCCGGCACCACGTAATCGCGAATGATCACCGGCAGCAGCGTCTCGTGAAACGCTTTGCATCCGGGGCACTGGAAATCGCTGAAAAGCTCGATGCGGACGGGCGCACCGGGATTTCCGATCATCTTGGCTTTATCGACTTCTCCCAGCGAGGCTGCCAGACAGGGAAGCAGCGCAACAAGGGCAACGGCATAGGACTTCATACAGCTATTGTAAATCGGGATGGAGCCGATGTACCAGTCCCCCGGCAAGCTCGGACCTTTCGCCGCCTAAAACGGCGCACGGCCCCGGGGCGCCACCCAAGTCCGCGGGAAGGACGGCGTCCACCCCGAAACGGTTGGTCAAAAGCAGTGATCGTAAACTCTTTTCTTGCCCGGCACAGCGGACGGCGGGCACCAACGGCGCGTGCCGGAAGGCGCGGCCAGGAAAGGAGCTCATATGAGTCAGAAACCGCCTACTCGCGCCATGCGCGAAAACCCCGACCTCGATCAACTGAAGCGAAACGGGCCAGTATTAACGCCTGTGCCCCCGGCCCCCTGGTGCTCCCCCTACTTCTTCAAAAAGCCGTCCAGAAGCGACTTCAGCAGCGAATACTCCAGCTTCTCGGCCGGAATCGGGTAGCGCTTGGAGCCATTGATCACGAACATTGCGGGGGTCGCGGTGATTCCCGCCGCCGTCCCTTCGTCGTGGTCCCGTTGCACCTCGGCCATCACCCCGGGATCTCTCACCAGTTCCTGCACCTTCTTCTGATCGGCCGGAGGCAGAACCGCGGCTACCGCGTCCCACACCCTGCCCGTAGTGGACCAGGCCGCCTGGTTGGCGAACAGCGAGTCGGCGACCTCGGAATACTTCCCCACCCGCGCCGCGGCCGTCGCGAACTGGGCGGCCTGCCAGGCGTAGGGATGGTACGGACCCCACAGCGGATATTCGCGCTGCACCAGGAAGACCTTGCCCGTCGCCACGTAATCCTTCACCAGCAGCGGGATGGTGGTCTCGTGCAGCACTTTGCAGTGGGGACAGTCGAAGGACCCGAAGACCTCGATCACAATGGGAGCCGCGGGGTTCCCCACGGCCTTGGCTTTATCCACATCAGGGGGGGCTGCCAGACAGGGCAGCAGAGCGATGAGCACGGCAGTGAAAAGCTTCATATTCACATTGTAGATGGTGTGCCGCCTTGCGCCGCGAACCCCTTGGAGCCGCGGGCGGTGGCTCCGGTCCGGCCGCCGTCGGGACCGCTGGAAGGTAGCGCCGCCATTCTGGCCCCTAGTCCTAGTATTATGACTGCGAAGATTCGATTCGAATCCGAAACCGCTCGCTAACGCTCGCGGCTCCGTTCGGAGCGAATCATGGCTTTCCGGCAAGGGCACAACATCACGCGGTCGAAGACCTAGTGGAAACGGCAACACCTTCTCCCCGGGTCTGAACATCTCGTTCTTGGCGGCAACAAGATCCTGTACATGGCCGCCCGCGACAACGGAACCGGCAATACCCACTGGCAGGCCATGGGCGCCTGGCAAGCCCCGTTCACGCCGCCTGGAACGATCTCCGTCACCAGCCTGAACCCGGCGCGCATCGCGGCCCCGGCGGGAACGCCCGAGACGCTCACCGCCGTCCTCACCGATACCAAGGGCGTAGGAGACTTCGGAGCGATCAACCTGCCGATCGACAACTTCATCGATGGCCGCCAGGCCTGCTACCTGGCCTACGCCGCCGCGAGCAACACCCTCATCCTGGTGGACGATGCCGGCGACGCGGGAAGCAACTACGCCGGGAGCATGGTGCTGAACGGCTCCTCGGCCAGCATCCAGAACAGTCAGTGCCCGTCAGCGCGGCCGGTTCCTCCGTGAGCCCCACGGGGAACACCGGGAACACCTTGACCCTGATGCTGAATATCACCGCGAAGTCCGGGCTCTCCGGCAACCGCGTGGTCTGGGTAGCCGGCCGCGATGCCGCCGGCGGCAACAACACCGACTGGCAGTCCCGGCAGTCCCTGGGGTCGTGGTCCGTGCAATAGCGTCACTGCTATTCTGGACAGATGCCGCGAGTCGCGCTCACCATCGCCGGATCCGATCCCAGCGGCGGCGCCGGCATCCAGGCCGACCTGAAGACCTTCCACCAGTTCGGAGTCTACGGCGAGGCCGTGATCACCCTGCTGACCGTGCAGAACACGGTGCGCGTCTCGCGCGTGAAGGTGATGCCCGCCGCGCTGGTGCTGGAGCAGTTGCATGCCGTGCTCGAAGACATCCCGCCAGCCGCGGCCAAGACCGGGGCGCTCGGCTCGGCGGAGGTGGTGCGCGCAGTTGCCCGGGCCGCGGCCGATTTCGCATTTCCCCTGGTGGTGGACCCGGTGATGATCAGCAAGCACGGCCAGCCGCTCGTGTCCAAGACCGCCGTGAAAGCCATTCGCGACGAGCTGTTGCCGCGGGCCGCCCTGGTGACTCCCAACATGCAAGAGGCCGAAGTGCTCACCGGCATGCCCGTCTACATGCCGGGAGATATGCGGCAGGCCGCCTGGCGGCTCCATCAAATGGGCGCGCGCGCCGTGCTGATCAAAGGCGGCCACCTGGAGGGTGATGCGATTGACGAGTTCTTCGATGGCGTCGAGTTCCGCGAATTCCCTGACGAGCGCATCGAGACCCGCCACACCCACGGCACCGGCTGCACGCTGTCCGCCGCCATCACCGCCGGGCTGGCGCGCGGCCTGGCGCCGGTCGATGCCGTGGCGTGCGCCAAGCGCTTTATCCAGGAGGCCATCCGCACCAATCCCGGATTGGGGAAAGGCTGCGGGCCGGTCAATCACCACGCACCGGTTCAATGGAAGGAGGTCCCATGAAGTTCGAAGAGATCTTACTCGGCGCCATCCGGCGCTCCGAGATTCCGCTGCGGTTCGAGCCGGGCGCCGAGGAATCCGTCGCTGCGCCCGTCACCGAGGTGCTGCAGGCGTGGGTTTCCGCGCACCTGCCGGCGAGCGCCGACTCGGAGTTCGACGCCGGCTACCGCGCGCTCGCCTTGCAGTTGCTCAGCGAGCTGGATGGCTCGGCCAATCTCCCGGAGTGAGCGGGGCTTTGTGTTGGCAGAACCGGGTATTGTAGAACTATGACCAAGGTGCAGATCCGCTTCCGGCTGCAGAAGCCGCTCGATGATTTCCTGCTCGCGCGCCTCTCCGATACCTCCGCCCTCTACGGCATCCAGAGGGTCAAGGTGGACCCGTCGCTCGACGGCTTGATGGTCGAATACGACGCCACGCGCCTGCGGCCGGCGGAGGTCGAGGCGGCCCTGACCGGCGCCGGAATTCCGGTCGAGGCGGCATGAAACTTTACCTCGCCGCCGCGCTGGCCTGCGCGGCCGCTTCCGCCCAGACCGGCGACAGCGCGGCCGACCTGGCTGCCCGCTACCTGCCGGAGTTGATCCGGCTCGATACCACCAACCCTCCCGGAAACGAGACCCGGGTGGCCCGGTACCTCAAGCAGGTGGCCGACCGCGAGGGGATAGTGGCCGAGTTGCTCGGCGACAATCCGCAGCGCCTGAACTTCGTCGCCCGCCTGCGTGGATCGGGCAAGGCGCGTCCGCTGCTGCTCATCGCGCACAGCGATGTGGTGCCTGCCGACCGGCCGCTGTGGTCGGTCGATCCCTTCGCCGGCATGGTGAAGGAAGGCTACATCTACGGCCGCGGCACTGAGGACGACAAGGGCCTCCTCGCCGCCGAGCTGGCGGTGCTGGTCGATCTGCATCGGCGAAAGGTGCCGCTCGATCGCGACGTCATTCTGCTCTCGGAGTCGGACGAAGAGGCCGGGTCGATCGGCGCCACCTGGATGGTGGCGCATGCCTGGGCCAAGATCGACGCGGAGTTCGCGCTCAACGAGTATTCGTACATCCTGCCGACCCAATCCGGCGTGCCGGTCTTCCAGATTCAGACAGCGGAGAAGATCCCGACACGATTCAAGATGACGGCGCATGGCACCGCGGCTCACGGATCGCTGCCGCGCGACGACAATCCCGTGGTGCACCTGGCGCGCGCCATCTCGCGGATCACCGAGGCCGACCAGCCGGTGCGCCTGAACGCCACCACGCGCGCCTACTTGAACGCCATCGGCAAGCTGCCGGATTACGACTGGCTGGCGCCGATGCTGCCGAAACTGGAGAACCCGTCGACGGCTTCGGAGACCGCTAACGAGATCCGGCGGCGCGACCCCGAGATCCATGCCATGCTGCGGACCACCTTCTCGGCGACCATGCTCAACGCCGGCACGAAGATCAACGTGATTCCCAACGCCGCCGAAGCACAGGTGGACGGCCGCCGCCTGCCCGGCGAAACCCACGACGAGGTCTTCGCGCGCCTGCGAAAGATCATCGACGATCCGGCCATTACGCTCGAGGCGCCCGCCATCGCCGAGAAGCCCGCTACCGAGCCCAGCTCGATGACGTCGCCGCTCTACCTGGCCATGGAAAAGGTCTTCCGCGAATCGGCGCCCAACGCGCTGGTGGTTCCCTTCCTGATGCGTGGCACCACCGACGGCGCCTACCTGCGCGCCAGGGGCATGGCAGTCTACGGCGTGCCGATCTTCCGCAAAGACGGCGAGTTGCGGATGCACGGCAACGACGAACGCCTCTCGCTCGAGAACTTGCGCGCCGGCACCGAGTTACTGCGCAAGATCGTGGTGCGCGCCGCCGGGCCTTAGTCGGCGTCTGCCTCAAACAGCAGTTTGACCGGGATTTCGAAGCCCGGGATGAGGTCGGTCGCTAGCACCGCGTCCTCGCGGAGGATGCGGTCTCCGCGGGCGGAGAAGACCAGCACTTCGCGGGAGTCCGGTGAAATGAGCCAGACTTCCTCCGTACCGCAGCGGCGATAGCGATCCTTCTTGCGCAAGACTTCTGCGAACGTGTCGTTGGGAGAGACGACCTCGATGGCGAGATCGGGAACAAATCTCTGCACGCGCTTGCTGCCGTCCGCCAAGGGCCGTTTGTCCGATCTGAAGAAGCTGACGTCCGGTCCGTGCGCGTTTCCGTCGAAATCGTACTCCTGCTCAGCAACCACCTTGCCGAGGCCGTGCTCGCGAACGAACGGGCGAAGCCGTTCAATCAGTAAATCCCGGATTGAGTTGTTATCTAAGGTATTTCCAGACACTGGAACCAGTTCTCCATCCACCAACTCGTGATTCTTGGCTTCCTCGGTAGGCAGCCGCTCGAAGTCGTCGATGGTCAGGTGCGTTGTCGTCGCCATGCTCTACCATTCTACCCGGTCACACCGGCCGATGGACTGTGCCAAGCTCGCTGACAAAGCGCGCGCGCTTTGGTTGCTCTGAGACGTCCGGCGAATCGACGTCTTGCCCAGGCGCCGCCCGGCGCTCAGGACGACACACGCCTTTCCCTCTGCTGCGGACGCCTTCCAGCTCGCTGACGTCGCCGCTCGACTTCGCCGTGGAAAGGTGTTCCGCGAGCCGGCCCCCAGCTCGCTGACGCCTTCCGTTCCCGATGCCCGGCACCACGGACCACACCTACCTGCGCGACAAAGGCATGGTGGTTATGGGGCGCAGATCTTCCGCGAGGATGGCCAGTTGCGGACGCACGGGAACGACGGGCGGCTGTCGCCGGAGAATCTGCGCGCACACGGGGTTGCTGCGAAGGCTCATAATACGGGCCGCGGGGCGGTGAGCGAATAGGGGGGTATCCTCCTGCGGGCCAGTCGAATTATTTCCTGAGACCAAGCGCCCCGAGCTTGCACTACATCTTTGACGGTGAGCCAGCAATCAAGCTAAAGGGCGGATCGCTCTACCCGATTGGTGAAGGTTTTTGGAAGGCGCGGTCTGTCGCGTACTAAGGTAGGGTAGCGGAGTCCCGAGGACACCCCGATTCGGCAACTGGTTTCCAGAGACGGCGCAAATGAGCATTCTTGACCTGCTGTTCTTGAACTTCCCGACTGTCGGACTCAGTCTGATCGTGCTTCCCACGGCTGTGTGGTTCTGGTTGACGCGCGCACTCTGAGGGTGGAAAGGGAACCTTGGAGGGGGATTCTTCGATATGGGTGTGGCTGGGTGGTTCTTCTCCTGTTTGTTGTTGTGGATAGTGGCCTTCCCGGCTTACCTCGCAAAGCGAGGTGAGTACAAGCACCAAAGCCTATCGACCATGCCGGATTCATCGGTAAAAGGTCACCGCAAGTGCCCAGACTGCGCGGAGTTGATCCACGCGGACGCTCGAAAATGCCGGTTTTGCGGCCTCGTGTTGCCGATCAATCAGGCGTAGGCCAAGCCGTACATTCAAATGCGGAGGAGCCGGAGATAACCCATTCAGGAAGGAGATTTGTCGCTTGTATGACCTCAAAGGAGCCAGTCAATCTAAGGGAGTGGCGACCGCCGGCATCCGCACAATTTGCCGGGCGGTTATTCACATGCGGAAGACCCGGCCGCGGGACCCCTGGCTATGGCCGAGCCCGGAAGCCGGTCGACCTCGGGAAGATAGGCCGATGGATCGAGGGGCTACCAAGAGCTGAAGTCCTGCATATCGTCTCATTGCTAGGATGGAAAACGGACGTGTTCTCGGAGTTCGATTATTATCCGTTTCGCTCTTCGCAGGAGCGCGGGACCAAGCCGACCTTCCAAGATTGGCTTGACAGCCGTTATGGCCAGCGCCTTATCGTCTGGGAGTTTCCGACAGTGGACGCCCGTGGCATCGAGGACTCCGTTCTCGACGACGTCAAGCACTGCGTCCCTAACCTGCTCGAAAAGAACGTCACGGTGGTGGTCGTAGACTCGGCCGGGGCGCAGCGGACGGCTCGCGTCTGTGAGGCCCTCGGCTTCTGATCCAATCCTAATCGGCGTCCGCTTCAAACAGCATTTTGACCGGGATTTCGAAGCCCGGTATGAGGTCGGTTGCGAGCACCGCGTCCTCGCGGAGGATGCGGTCTCCACGGGCGGAATAGACCAGCACTTCGCGGGAGTCCGGTGAAATGAGCCAGACTTCCTCAGTGCCGCAGCGACGATAGCGATCCTTCTTGCGCAAGACTTCTGCGAAGGTGTCGTTGGGGGAGACGACCTCGATGGCGAGATCGGGGACGAACCTCTGCACGCGCTTGAAAGAATTCAATAAGGGTCGTTTGTCCGGGCGGAAAAAACTCACATCCGGCGCATGCACATTCCCGTTGAAATCGTACTCCTGCTCCGCGTACGCTTTGCCAAGGCCGTGCTCGAGAACGAACGGGCGGATCCGTTCAATCAGCAGATCCCGGATGGCGTTGTTATTGGGGTTATTTCCAGACACTGGAACCAGTTCTCCATCAACCAATTCGTAATTCCCGGCTTCCTCGGCAGGCAAACGCTCGAAGTCGTCGATGGTCAGGTGCGTTGTCGTGGTGGCCATGCACTACCATTCTACCCGCTCATGGAGCCCAGGAACTCGCCGTTGGAGCGGGTCTTACCAAGCTTGTCGAGCAGGAGTTCCATGGTCTCGACGGGCGATAGCGGATTCAGCACCTTGCGCAGGATCCAGACGCGGTTGAGCTCGTCCTTGGGGAGCAGCAGCTCTTCCTTGCGGGTACCGCTCTTGTTGATGTCGATGGCGGGGAAGACGCGCTTGTCCACCAGCTTGCGCTCCAGGTGGATTTCCATGTTGCCGGTGCCTTTGAACTCCTCGAAAATCACGTCGTCCATGCGGCTGCCGGTATC
>Ga0209415_10017361_pt1 | contig 11459 bp, 9 predicted proteins | sample PeaSoiSIISIP2007_FD_187696 | JGI IMG/M metagenome (GOLD analysis project Ga0209415, IMG submission 187696) | Peat soil microbial communities from Weissenstadt, Germany - SII-SIP-2007 (SPAdes) (version 2) | ecosystem: Environmental > Terrestrial > Soil > Wetlands > Peat | place: Germany... | reverse complement strand
CGGGATGCTCCTTGATGCGCAGGCCCGCGGGCGCGACCCGCACGAGCTTGTGCAGCCGCCGGCGATGTTCCATCGCGAACTCCGCCGCCATCCATCCGCCCAGCGAAAAGCCGACCAGCCGCAGGCCGCGCTCGAGCTTCAGATGATCGAACAGCTCGAGGTAGTGCAGCACGTAGTCGTGCATGTCGGCGATCTCGGGGTCGTCGCCGGAGTCGCCGAAGCCCGGATGGAACGGGATGTAGACCTTGAAGCGCTCGGTCCACGGAAGGGCGAAATCGAAGCCATGAAAAACGCCTCCGCCGTGAAAGAACACCAGCGGCTCGCCCTGGCCTGCCGTCCAAAGCGCAGTCTTGATGCCGTTGACGGTCAGCGATTCCTGCTTGAAGACGCTCTTCGCGTCGGCGCCGCGCGTTCCCTCCGCCATCACTTCGCTCCCGGCCGCAATTCATGCCCGTTGGCGGCCATCGGCTTCGCCGCCGGCCGCGTGGATCTGAGCCGCGGAATAACCTCTTCGGCAAACAGCGTGAGGTTCTTGATGGTCTTCCACTCCGGCATGTTGCCCATGTGAAGATGGCAGATGATCTTCGAGGACTGCGCCTCCTCGGCCCAGCGGCCGATCTCGTTCGCGACGCGCTCGGGCGTGCCCGCGACGATTCGCATGTGCTTGACCGATTCATCCCAGTCGAAGGCCCCGTGCAGCTTGTCGTGGCCGCTCGCGGCGCGCAGCTTGAACTGCTCGGTCGAGATGTAGCCCGGAGGCGCGAGAAAGCGCGGCGTGGTGCGGATCAGATCGTTGAAGAAAAACGCGATGTGCTCCTTGTACTCGCGCTCGGCCTGCTCGTCGCTTTCGGCGACATAGGCGAAGACCCCGATCGGCGTATCATCGGGGGTCAGGTGATGGCCGTGCTTGGCGGCCTTCTCGCGGAAGGCCGCAAAGACCTGGAGCTGTGCCTTGACCGGGATAAAAACGATCGAGTAACCGAAGCCCATCTCGGCCGCCATGTCGATCGTCTCGGGACTGCCGACGCCGACCATGTAGACCTTCGGATGCGGCTTCTGGAGCGGCCGCGGCCAGGGATTTAAGTAGCGATAATTGAAAAACTTGCCGCTGTAGGTGGTGGGCCCGTCGGCCGTCCACGCCTGGATCATCACTTCGAGCGCCTCGCGCATCCGTTCGCGCGCGGTCACCGGGTTGATCGGGTTGGCCCAGTATTCCATCCCGGTGCCGAGCGGGACGGCGACCTCGAGCCGGCCGCCCGACATCACGTCGAGAATCGCGTACTCCTCGGCGAGCCGGTTGGGAAACTCGAGGTTGATCGGCACGCCGTAGGCGCAAATTTTGACGCGCTCGGTCTGCGGCACGATCGCGGCCGCGATCAGCGTGCACGACGCCATCATGCTGTACGGAGTGTTGTGATGCTCGTTGACGACCACGCCGTCGTAACCGAGCTTGTCCGCCATCACCATCTCGCCGAGATAACGGCGATAGAGCTGATTGCCCTTGACGGGATCGTAAAAGCGATTCGAGAAGTCGACCCACATCGAGGGGTACTTCTCATGGTCCTCGTAATCGGGGGGCAGGTAGACGTAGGGCATGAAGTGGAAAAAGTAGAATTTGAGATCGTCGATCACTGACATGCGCTTTCCTCCCTGGCTCGATTAGTCAGCGCGCCGCCGGCTAGCGCCTGTAGAAAGGCGGCACGGCGGCATCGACGTTGACCCACACCGACTTCGGATAGGTGTACTCGTGCATCGCCTCGAAACCCATCTCGCGCCCGTAGCCCGAACCGCGCACGCCGCCGAACGGCGAGCCCGGATGCGCCCGCTTGTAGCAGTTGATCCAGACCATGCCGCTCGTCATCTGCCGCGCGACGGCGTGGGCGCGCCGCAGATCGCGCGTCCAGAGGCCGCCGCCGAGGCCGTAGCTGGTGCCGTTGGCGATCGCGATAACTTCCGCTTCGTCGCGAAAGGTGGTGACCGCGACGAACGGGCCGAAGACCTCTTCCTGGCAGACGCGATCGGCGGGCTTCGCGCGCACCACGGTCGGCGCCAGGTAGCATCCCTTGGCCAACGCCGGATCGTCGGGCGCTTTGCCGCCCATCAGAATCTCGCCGCCCTGCTGGCGCGCGACCTGGCAATAGCCGAGTACGCGATCGCGATGCCCCATCGAGGTCAGCGGGCCCATCTCGGTCGCCGGGTCGAGCGGATTCCCAACCCGGATCGATTTCGCGAGCGCGATGAAAGCGTCGAGGAATTCATCGGCGATCTTCTCATGCAGCAGCAAGCGCGAGCCGGCGATGCAGGCCTGGCCCTGGTTGTGAAAAATCGCAAACGCGCTGCCGGCGACCGCGGCCTTCAGATCGGCGTCATCGAAGATGATGTTGGCGCCCTTGCCGCCGAGCTCGAGCTGAACGCGCTTGAGATTGCCGGCCGAGGCCTGCACGATCTTGCGCCCGGTGACGGTCGCGCCGGTGAAGGCGATCTTGTGGACGCCCGGATGCTCGGCGAGATACTGGCCCGCGACCGCGCCGTAACCCGGCAGGATGTTGACGACGCCCCGCGGGAACCCAACCTCGGCCATCAGCTCGGCGATCTTGAGCGATGAGAGCGGCGTCAGCTCGGCCGGTTTCATCACGACCGTATTGCCGGCCGCGAGCGCGGGGCCCATCTTCCAGCTCGTGAACATCAGCGGGAAGTTCCAGGGCACGATCTGGCCGACCACGCCCACCGGCTCGCGCGTCACGTAATTGAGGAAGCCGGGATCGACCGGCACGATGAAGCCCTCGTACTTGTCCGCCATCCCGCCGAAGTAACGATAGGTCGCCGCTGTGCGCGCCACATCGAGGCCGCGGGCATCGCGAATCGGATGGCCGGTGTCGAGCGCCTCGACCTCAGCGAGTTCATCGGTATGCGCTTCGATCGCGTCGGCGAGCTTCAGCAGCAATCGTCCGCGTTCGGAGGCCGCGGTCGTGCTCCAGGCGGGAAACGCGCGAGTTGCGGCCTCGACCGCGCGATCGATATCGGCGGGCTTCGCTTCGGCGACCGCCGCCAGATGGGAATTGTCGTGCGGATTGAGCACCTCGATCGTCGCGCGGTCGGCGGCGTCGGCGAATTCGCCGTTGATGAAGAGCTTGGTCTGAAACTGCATGTTGCGGTGTCCTCGACAAAATTGAGCGCGCCGCCGGCGGGCGGCGGCCCGCTCGAAAATCGAACGCTAAAACTCGACCGGGTACGGCTTCAGCTTGCCGCTCGCATAAAGCTCGGGCAGGGCGGAATCGCCATTCTCCCACACCAGCAGCATCGAGCGCTTCGGCGAGATGCCCTGATGCTGGATATCAGCGGGCATCGCGCAGATGTCGCCGGCCTTGGCGGTTACGCGGGCGCGCGGCTTGCCGGTCTGACCGTCGTAGACCAGCCAGTCGATCTGATCGCACAACTGCAGGAACCATTCGACGCGGTCATTGCCGTGGATAACCGGCAACTGGTACTCCTCCGTGGTCGCGCAGATCAGGTTGTTTTTTACGGCCGAGATAATCGACGGATTCCAGGTCACATCCGAACGGGTCAGGTAATCGAAGAAGTCGAAGGCGTGAACCTCGTCCTCGAAGCCTTTCTCCGGATAGACCTCGAGCTTCTCGGGCCGATAGTCGGCGAACTGGCGATTGACGGTGAAGCCGTCGGCCTCGCTGCGCAGGCCGGTGTCGTCCTTCGCGCCCACCATCCGCTTCGCCGTCACGCGCACGCGCTCGAGCGCGGCTCGATTCGAACCGCGCTTGGGACCGAACGCGATGCCGGTCTCCTCGGGCGCGGCGAACGGATCGAAACCTTCATTGACCCAATCTTCGAGGATGTCCCTGAAGGCTTTCAAAGTCTCCTTGGAGTCGAAGGTCTGGACGAAATGCTTGTTGTTCTTCCAGTAGGCTTCGTTGTGCAGCCCGACGAAGACGTCAACTGTGCCGTAATGGTTGGTGGTGCCGAAGACGGTATCGAAATTGACGGTGCCGTAGAAAAAGCCCCACGCCACATCGCGCATCATCGCGCGCAGGAAATTGTCGACCGAGAGCGTATGCGTCCCGCCCGGCCAGGAGACGTGGGCGAAATATTCATCGCGCTTGAAAGTGAAATCGCCCAGCTTGAACGATCGGTAACCTTGCTCATTGACCTGGTTCGGGTTTGCCATCGAAATATCCTCGCGTGTGACCGGTTTTCAACTTTGCGTTTTCTAGCGCTGACAGATCTCGCCCCAGCGTTCGATCGTGAGCGGACCAAGCAGGGTCTGGAACAAAATCACGCCCGGCTTGTCGGCGTGGAACTGGTAGGCCGAGCCTTTCGGCAGCAGCGCCATATGACCGCGGCGCGCGACGATGCGGCCCATCTTCTTGCCCTTGGGCTGCCCCTCGAGCATCGTGGTGCCTTCCTGATCCTCGCGCGCGGCCGGCTGATCGAGCTTGACCAGGCGGATTTCGACCGCGCCGTCCATGATGAGCGCCGCCTCGTCGTGCGAGGCGGTGTACCAGGGCGAAGTGCCCTCGGCGCGAATCGCCTCGAGCACGTTCTTGATATTTTTTCCGACGCAGACCTTTTCGTAGGGCTTGGATTTTGCGGCGACCTCGAAGACATTCGAAAAGACATAATGCTTCGGATCGTCGTCGATCACATCGACGCCGCCCTTCTCGTAATGCGCCAGCGAGCCCAGCTTGGTCTTGACCGCCATCTTCAGCCTGCTCCCGCCGTGCCGTTCATCGATCGGCCCGGCGATTAAAGTTTAGTTCCGGCCCGGCCGATAGTCACGCGCCGGGGCGCCGCCCGGTGAAGGCATCGTCGAGCAGCGCGCGGATTCCCTCGCGCGTGATCGGCCGCGGATTGTAATACGGGTTCTTGACGGCGAGGTCGGCCGCGCGATCGAGGTCGGCGCGCTTCATTCCGATCGCTTCGAGCGTCAACGGCGTACCGAGCGCAGCTTCAAGATCGTACAGGCCCGCGGCCGCTTCGTTCGCGCCGAGCGCGCGCGCAATCCGGCGCATCGCCTCGGGGACGGCCTTGGCGTTGTAGCCCGTGGCGTGCGGCAGGACGACGGTATGCACCTCGGCGTGCGGCAGATTGAAGGTTCCGCCCAGCACATGGCAGAGCTTATGATGGAGCGCCAAGCCGACCGCGCCCAGCACGCAGCCGCCCAGCCACGCGCCGTAGAGCGCCTCGCTGCGCGCCTCGAGATCGCCGGGCTGCTTCATCACTCGCGGCAGGCTCGCGGCCAGCGCGCGGATGCCCTCCTCGGCCATCAGCGACATGATCGGATTGGCGTTCTCGGCGTACAACGCTTCGACGCAATGCGCGATTGCGTTCATGCCGCTGGTCGCCGAGAGCATCGCGGGCATGCTCACCGTCAACGTCGGGTCATAAATCACGGTGCGCGGCAGGATCTTGAGGTCGCGGCCGGTGGTCTTTTCGTCGCCGACCGTGAGTCCCCAGATGGGCGTCATCTCGGAGCCGGCATAGGTGGTCGGCACGGCGACCGTCGGCAGTCCGGTGGTGAGCGCGATGGCCTTGGCGAGTCCGGTGGTCGAGCCGCCGCCGATTGTGACCATCCCATCGACGCGATGCTCTTTCACACGGGCGCGGGCGCGTTCGGCCAGCTCGATCGGCACGTGCATCGTCGCCTGATCGTAAATTCCGACGCTGCGCGCGCCGAGCAGCGCCGCGATCTTCTCGGCGTCGGCGCGTTGATAGGGCGTGCAGAGCACCAGCACACGCTTGAGTCCGAGCGCGTCGACTTCGGCCGGCAAGCGCTCGAGGCTGCCGACCCCGAAAATCACGCGGGCGGGCAGCGCCTGGTAGACAAAGCTGATCATCATGCCACCGCCTTTTCATTGGACAGCTTCGATCGATGGTTGAGGTCGCGCAGCGTGACAAGTTCGTCGGGCCGCGGCGCTTCCGTGACCGGCAACCCATCGATCGCCTTGAGCGGCCATCCGGTGGCGTCGCGCACCTGCTCGAACGCAATTCCGGGATGGATACTGGCCAGCGTCAGCTCGCGCGTCGCGGGATCGGGCTTGAGGATGCCGAGGTCGGTCACGATCGCCGCCGGCCCGTTGCCATGGATGCCGAGCGCACGCCGATCGGTGGTCGCGTCGAGCAGGCCGACCGAGGTGATGAAATCGACCCGTTCGACGAAGGCGCGCGGACTCTGCCGGATGATCACGAGGATGTCGCGCGCGGCGGTCGCGATTTCAGGTGCGCCGCCCGCGCCCGGCAATCGCACCTTGGGCTTGCGATAATCGCCAATCACGGTGGTGTTGAGGTTGCCGTACTTGTCGACCTGCGCGGCGCCGAGAAAGCCGATGTCGATGCGTCCGCCCTGCAGCCAGTAGCGGAACATCTCGGGCACTGAGACCACCGTGTCGGCGCTGTCGGCCAGGATGCCGTCGCCGATCGAGAGCGGCAGCACGTCGGGCCGCGTGCCGATCGTGCCCGATTCGTAGATCAGCACGATATTCGGCGCGTGGGTCAGGCGCGCCAGGTTGGCGGCCGCGCTCGGCAATCCGATGCCGACGAAGCAGACCTGGCGATCGCGCAACATCCGCGCCGCCGCGATGGTCATCATTTCATCCGCCGTATAATCCATCTTCGCCATCGATCGAATCCCATCTCATCTATAAGCGGTACGCTGGAACGCCCAGTGCGCTCCGCTGGAACTCGGCGAAATCGCGGGTTCCGAGCACGTGCCGGGTCATCCATTCGAGAAAGCCTTCGCGCGTGCGCGAGATCGCGTCCCAGGCCCGGTAAAACGAGTTATCGCGGTTATAGTAGCCGTGCGCGTAGGACGGATGAGCGCCGCGCGGGACTTCGCAGACCGCGCTCACCACCCAGCCCGGAATGATGACCGCGTTGGGCGGCGCATCGAGCCGTTCGACGATCTCCTCGACCGTCACGATCGAGCGGCGCGCGGCGAGCACCGCCTCCTTCTGCACGCCTACGATTCCCCACAGCAGCACGTTGCCGCGCCGGTCGGCCTTCTGCGCGTGAATCACCGCGACATCGGGCCGAATCGCCGGCACCGCCGCGAGCGTCTCGCCCGTGAACGGGCAATCGATAAACTTGATCGTCGAGTAGTAGTTCGGCAGATCGGTGCCCCGGTAGCCGCGCAGCACCGCGAACGGAAGATTCGACGCGCCCGCGGCGTACGCGTTGGCCATCCCGGCATGGCTATGCTCCTCGATCTCGAGCGCGCGCGGCCATCCGTTTTCGATCGCGTCGCGCAGGCGATAGAGCGAGCCGACGCCCGGATTGCCGCCCCACGAGAAGACCAGCTTGCGCGCACAGCCCATCCCGATGAGCTGATCGTAGATCAGGTCGGGAGTCATCCGGATGAGCGTGAGATCGGTCTTGCGCTGGCGCACCACCTCATAGCCGGCGGCGGAGGGGATCAGATGGGTGAAGCCCTCCATCGCGACCGTGTCGCCGTCGCGTATCAGTTCATCGACCGCCTGTCGGAGGCTTACCAGTTCCGCCATTCGTTTCCTGAGATTCCGAGTTTCGGGCGCCTGAACAATGATACCGCCGCGCATGCGTCCGGTTCACGGCTTCCGGCCCTTGTTCGTATCGCGCACATTCGTGTAAGATGTGAACCGAGTTAACGTGGATAGCAAGCGCCTGTCAAGCGAAAATTCCCAGTCGTTGATGATTCAATCGCTGGCGCGCGGCCTGGCGGTGATCCGCACCTTCGACCACGAGCATCAGCGCCTGACCATCAGCGAGGTCGCCCAGCGCGCCGAGCTCACGCGCGCCACGGCGCGCCGCTTCCTGCTGACGCTGACCGAGCTCGGCTACGCGAGTTTCGATGGCAAGCTGTTCGCCCTGACGCCCCGGGTGCTCGACCTCGGCTACGCCTATCTCTCGTCGACGCCGCTATGGGAGGTGGCGCAGCCGCACATGGAGGCGGTGGTCGCAAAGCTCCACGAATCGTGCTCGATGTCGGTGCTGCAGGATACCGATATCGTTTACGTGGCGCGCGTGCCGACCAAGCGCATCATGACGGTAACGCTGGGTCTCGGCTCGCGCCTGCCGGCGATCGCCACCTCGATGGGCCGCGTGCTGCTGGCCCATGCCGGCCAAGCCGAGCGCGATCGCTACTTCAGCGAAGCCCGGTTGACGAAATTCACCGCGCGTACCGTCACCGACCCGGTCCGCCTGCGCGAGATACTGCACGAAGTCGCGCAGCGCGGCTGGGCCCTGGTCGATCAAGAGCTCGAAGAGGGCGTCCGCTCGGTGGCGGTCCCGATTCGCGATGCGGCGCATCGGGTGATAGCCGCGATGAACTCCAGCGGCCACGCCTCGCGCGTCACGATCGCCCAGCTCAGGCGCGAGTTCGTTCCGGCGCTGCTCCAGGCGTCAGCACGGATCACGGCGACGCTCGAGCTGCGCGGGCCCGGCGCCAACCGGCGCGCCGGCCTCGCCCAGTTTGAACGCGCGCGGCCCGAAAGCGTCCGCAAATCTCGGCCTCTGAGGCTTTGGAAGCCGAGCGCTTCGGGTTCTCCACCGCGCTTCCGGACAATTCCAAGGTAAGTAAGATGGCGACTTTGCTGGTCGTGGACGACGAGAAGAACATCCGGGAAACACTCGCGACGTTCTTTCGTTCACTGAACTACGAGGTCCGGCTCGCCGCCAGCGCGGCCGAGGCACTGGGCCTCAGCGCTCGCGAACCCATCGATCTGATGTTGACGGACTTCCGGATGGCCGAGATGAACGGGCTCGAACTCCTGACCGAGGTCAGGCGCCGGAGCCCGGCCTGCCAGGTCATCCTGATGACCGCGTACGCCACGGTGGAAAACGCGGTGGCCGTGATGAAAGCCGGCGCGTTCGATTACGTGACCAAGCCGTTTTCGCTCGGGCAGATTCAAAATGCGATCGAGCGCGCGCTGCAGTTGGGGGATCTGCGGGCCGAGAATCGCGCGCTGCGTGCGATGGTCGACGATACGCCGCCGCTGGAGTCGCGGAGTCCCACGATGACCCGGCTGCTCGAAACGGCGCGCCAGGCGGCTGCCAGCGACGCGACCATCCTGCTGACCGGCGAGAGTGGCACCGGGAAAAACCTGCTGGCCCGCGAGATCCATCGATGGAGCCCGCGGCGCGACCATCCGTTCGTCGTCGTGAATTGCGCCACGCTGTCGGAGGAACTGCTCGAAAGCGAGCTGTTCGGACATATGCGCGGCGCGTTCACGGGCGCGATCAAGGACAAGCCCGGGCGGCTCGAGTCGGCGCATCGCGGCACCGTGTTCCTCGATGAAATTGCGGAGCTGTCCGCGCGGCTGCAGACCAAGTTTCTGCGCTTCGTGCAGGAGCAGAGCTTCGAGCGCGTCGGCGGCGAGCGCACGATCGCGGTCGACGCGCGCATCATCGCGGCCTCGAATCGCGATCTCGCCGCCGAGGTTGAGGCGCGCCGTTTTCGCGAGGATCTTTATTACCGGCTCAATGTGATCACGCTGCGGGTCCCGCCGCTGCGCGAACGGCCGCAAGACATTGCCGCGCTCGCGGGCTGGATCATGAGCGCCGCCGCGATGCGCAATCATAAGCCGGCGCTCCGGCTCTCGACGCAGGCGAGCGCCGCGCTCGTCCGTTACGGATGGCCGGGCAACGTCCGCGAGCTGCGCAATGCGATCGAGCGTGCGGCGGTGCTGTGCCGCGGCGACGAAATTACGCCCGACGACCTGCCCGATGCGGTGTTTCGCGAGCTTGGCGAGGCGGATGCTGAACCGGCTTCGGCCGCCAGCCTCGAAGCCCGCGAGCGCGAGCACATCGAGCGCATCCTGGCCGAAAGCCCGACGCTCGAAGAGGCGGCGGCTACGCTCGGAATCAACGTGACGACGCTCTGGCGCAAGCGCAAACGCTATGGAATCGAGTAGCGCGAGTTTCACCCGATGACGGCCGCGACCCCATCGCCAACCTCCCGGCCCGAGCCGCCCAAGCCCCGCCGAGCGCCCGCTCCCGCGCGCCAGGAGCGGGCGAGCCATGAGATCGCGCAGCTCGCGCTCGACCAGCTCTTCGCGCGCCTGGAGAGCAGCCCGGCGGGATTGAGCAAGGCGGAGGCCGAGCAACGCCTCGAGCGGTTCGGACCGAACGAGCCGGGCGCGGTTCGCCGCAGCGGTCCGCTGGTCGCGTTTCTGCGCTTTTGCGCGAATCCGCTCGTGATCATCCTGCTGTTCGCGGCCGCCATCTCCGCGGTGCTCCACGAGATAGTCGACGCGGTAATAATCTTCCTGATGGTCGGGTTGAGCGTGGTGCTCAATTTCTTCCAGGCCTATCGATCGGAGAAGGCGGTCGAAAAGTTGCGCGCCGAGGTCGCGCCCACCGCCACCGTGCTGCGGGAGGGGACGTGGAGCGAGCTGGCGCGGCGCGAAATTGTCCCCGGCGACGTCATCCGGCTCGCGGCCGGAGACCTGGTGCCGGCCGACGCACGGCTGCTCGAGAGCCGCGATCTGCACGCCCAGCAGGCCGCGCTCACCGGCGAATCGATGCCGGTTGAGAAATTCGCCAAAGCCGGCGCCGACGCCGACAACCTGGTCTTCCTCGGGACCTCGGTGATCAGCGGGACCGCGACCGCGCTGGTCTTCGCCACCGGGCGCGAGACCGAGTTCGGCGATATTGCGCTCCGTCTGGCCGAGCGTCCGCCCGAGACCGAGTTCGAGCGCGGCGCCCGCCAGTTCGGCTTCCTGATCATGGAAACCGTCTTCTTCCTGGTGTTGTTCATCATGCTGGTCAACATCAGCCTCCATCGCAACGCGCTCGAGTCGCTGCTGTTTGCGGTGGCGCTGGCGGTCGGGTTGACGCCGGAATTTCTGCCCATGATTACCACCGTCACGCTCTCCGCCGGGGCGGTGCGGATGGCGCGCAAGAAAGTAATCGTGAAGCATCTAGCGGCGATCCAGAACTTCGGCAGCATCGATATTTTATGCACCGACAAGACCGGCACGCTGACCAGCGGCGAGATGAGCCTCGAGCGATCGCTCGATCCGGTAGGTCTGCCGTCCGACCGCGCGTTGTTTCTGGCCTTCCTCAACAGCCGCTTCGAGTCCGGCATCAAGAGCCCGCTCGACGCCGCGATTCTGAAGGATGGCGGCGGCCGCTCCGATGAAGGCTACCGCAAGAGCGACGAAATCCCGTTCGATTTCGAGCGCCGGATGCTCTCAATCGTGGTCGAGAAAGAGGGCCGCTTCCTGCTGATCACGAAAGGCGCGCCGGAACAGATACTCGCGGCCTGCGCTACGTATGAAGACGGCAATGGGTCGCATGCCATGGATGACGCGATGCGCAGCCGCTGCGAGGAGGTGCATCGCACGCTCGGCGCCCAGGGCTTGCGCGTGCTCGCGGTCGCATCGCGCCCGGTTCCACGCGGCGAAGGCCTCACGGTCGCCGACGAGCGCGAGCTCAGCCTGGCGGGATTTCTCACTTTCTCGGACCCGCCG
>Ga0209415_10017360_pt1 | contig 11459 bp, 13 predicted proteins | sample PeaSoiSIISIP2007_FD_187696 | JGI IMG/M metagenome (GOLD analysis project Ga0209415, IMG submission 187696) | Peat soil microbial communities from Weissenstadt, Germany - SII-SIP-2007 (SPAdes) (version 2) | ecosystem: Environmental > Terrestrial > Soil > Wetlands > Peat | place: Germany... | reverse complement strand
TCTAGGGGGGTCTAGGGGTGACGAGCGGCGCCCGGTGCGTCATCGAGGTGACGCTCGGCCGGGGCCCGCTCGACGGCCGAAGTGGGCGCCTCTTGCCGGTCAGCGGCCCGACGCTGGGCCAGCGCGCCCGGCTCGGGCCCGGGGCTCAGCCCGGTGACCATCCGGCGAGCAGCTCGCCCACCCGCTGCACGGCGTCGGCCCCCGACGTCGGCATGTTGAAGATGAAGTACTGCACGCCGGCCGCCGCCAGGGACTCGAGCCGCTCGAGGATCTCGCCCTCCTCGCCCACGTCGTAGCCGGCGGCATCCCCGCCGGCCACCTGGGCCAGGAACTCGCGCGTGCTGGCGGTCTCCTGGGCGGAACCGGTGAGCACGAGGGTGCTCAGCCGGCTCACGGTGACCTGCGCGGGGTCGCGCCCGACCGCCGCGCAGTGGCCCCGCAGCACCGCCACCTTGTGGGCGACGACCGCCGGGTCGCCGGTGATGTTGCACAGGTCGGCGTAGCGGGCCACGAGGCGCAAGGTGCGCTGCTCGCCGCCGCCCCCGATGAGGATCGGCGGGCCGCCCGGCTGGACGGGGGCGGGGACGTTCCACGCCTCGGTGGTGCGGTAGTGGCGTCCGGCGAACGTCGGCCGCTCGCCGCGCAACATGGCCCGGCAGATCTGCACGGCCTCCTCCAGGCGCTCCATGCGCTCGGGCACCGGGGGGAAGTCCACGCCCAGTCCCTCGTGCTCGACGTCGTACCAGGCGGCCCCGATGCCCAGGATGGCGCGCCCGGCGCTGATGACGTCGAGGGTGGTGACGATCTTGGCCAGGAGCGCCGGGTTGCGGTAGGTGACGCCCGTGACGAGCGCGCCGAGGCGCACCCGGCTCGTGCGGGCGGCCAACGCGCTCAACAGCGTGTAGGCCTCGAGCATCGGCTGCGCCGGGCCCCCCAACGGCGGGAGCTGGTAGAAGTGGTCCATCACCCACACGGAGTCGAAACCCGCGTCCTCGGCGGTGCGCGCCAGGGTGGCCACTGCCTCGAACAGCCCGTCGTCGGGCACCCCCAAGGTGAAATTCGGGATCTGCAGCCCCAGTCGCATCCCTACGCCTCGGACCCGGCGGTGCATCGGGTGGTCATGGGGGTTCACCGTAGTGCGCCACCGCACGACGACGGCGTGGGTGCCGTCGCTGCGCTCGGGGCGGCGCGCGCCGCGTGTTCAGCCGGCCTCGGGGGCGCTGAAGCGCTCGAGCGCCGCCTGGTTGGCGGTCCGGCCGAGCAGGCGCGTGAAGGCCTCGTCCTCGCGCCGGCGCGCCGCGGCCACGGCCTCGTCCCGGGAGGCGAGGAGCAGGCGCTTGGACTCGACGAGGGCGTCGAGCGGCGCACCGGCGATCTGGCGGGCGACGTCCATGGTCACCTCGAGGAGTTCGTCGGGTGGGCACCGGCGCAGCGCGATCCCCCATTCGACTGCCTCGGCGGCCGACACCCACGGCCCGCTGAACAGCACCTGTGCGGCGCGCTGCCATCCGAGCACCGCCGGGAACAGGTAGCTGCTGGCGGCCTCGGGCGGGACGCCGAGCTCGGCGAACGGTGCCCGCAGCCGGGCGTCGTCGGAGATGAAGACGAGGTCGCAGTGGGCGAGCAGGGTGAACCCCAGGCCGACGCCCACGCCGTTCACCGCCGCCAGCAGGGGCTTCGGGAACGCCCCCACGACGTCGAGCAGGCCGCGAAACCCCTTCTCCACGCCCGGGGGCCCGGTCCCGGCGGCGATGGCCCCCATCTCCTTCAGGTCTTGGCCGGCGCAGAACGCCGTGCCGGCGCCGGTCAGGACGAGCACATGGACGGCGGGGTCCGCCGCCGCCTCCGCCATGGCGGCCGTCACCGCCTGGTAGAGGGAGAGGTTGAAGGCGTTGCGCGCCTCGGGCCGGTCGAAGGTCACCAGCCGGACGCCGGCGGCGTCGTCGACCCTGATCACGGGGTCACGGGCGCTGCACCTGGCCGCCGTCGACGGCGAAGACGTGGCCCGTGACCCAGCTGGCCTCCTCGGACAGCAAGAACAGGCACATGCCCACCAGGTCCTCGGGGACGCCCTGGCGCTTGAGGGCGAGGGTGCCCACCAGCTGGCGCATGAACTCGTCGGGCACCACCGAACGGGCCGCCTCGGTGTCGGTGGGGCCGGGCGCGATGGCGTTCACCCGGATGTTCATGCCACCGAGCTCGTGGGCGAGCTGATAGGTCAGGGAGTTCACCCCGGCCTTGGCCCATCCGTAGTACCCGCCGTACATGTAGGCGGCGGTGGACGACTGGTTCACGATGGCACCACCGCCGCGCTCGGCCATCGCCCGGTAGCACGCACGCGTGCAGACGAGGGCCCCGTGCAGGTTCACGGCCATGAAGCGCTGGAGGTACGCCCAGTCGACGGTGATCAAGAGGTCGAGCTTCATCCCGCCGAAGATGGCCGCGTTGTTGACGAGGAAGTCGATGCCGCCGTGGCGCTCGGCGGCGGCGGCGGCCATCGCCGCGGCCGACGCCGGGTCCGCCACGTCCACGCCCGACGCGCTGGCGACCCCCCCGCCGGCGGTGATGGCCTCGGCCACGGCGGTGGCGGCGGACTCGTCGATGTCGGCCACCACGACGGCGGCCCCCGTCGCCGCCAGCCCCTCGGCATAGGCGCGCCCGATCCCCCGGCCCGCACCGGTGACGATGGCGACTTTGCCGGTGAAGTCCCGGCCGCCCGCCGCCCGGCCGGCGTCCGTCGTGGTCATGGGCGTGACCCGGGAACCGGGGGGAGCGCCCGGCGCGCCGGGGGGTCCGCCGCGCTCATGGTGCCTCGGCGGCGGTGGCGTCCGTGCCCCGGTCCTCTCGGGCGGCCGCCTTCGCCCGTCGGGCGATGACCCGCTCGGCGACCTCGTTCACCACGCTGGCGAGCGGCCAGCCGACGTAGTGGGCGAGATGGACGACGATCTCGCGCACCTCGACCTCGGAGAGCTCGCCGTTGTCCAGCGCGCTGGTGAACTGGACGTCGAGCAGGGCCGGCTGGCCCAAGGTGGCGAGCACGCCGATGGCCAGCAGGCGGCGCTGCGGGCCTGCCAGCCCGGGGCGGGCCCAGATCTCGCCGAAGAGATGGTCGACGGTGAAGGCGGCGAAGTCGCCGGGGACCTGATCGGGGTCGATCGAGAAGTTGTAGACCTCCTGCATCTTCGCCATGCCCCGGGCACGACGGTCGTCGGCCGGCGTCACGTTGCCGGCCGTTCCCCGCCGCGGCCGCGCACACCGAACACGTCGTCGGCGTGCCCCTCGGTCAACGCCGCCAGCGGGAGCTCGACCCCGAGGGACCCGGCGAGCTCGAGCGCGGCCCGCAGGTCCTTGTGGGCCAGGCCGGCGGCGGCCTGCATGGCGCCCACGAGCCCGGCGTCGGCGTCGGAGGCGAACGGGGCCACGGTGGGCCGGAACATCAGCGTCGACGCCCCGCCGATGCGCTTGTCGCTCGCCCGGACCACCTCGGCGAGCTTGGCGAGCTCGACGCCGGCCGCCTCGGCCAGCAGCTGGCCCTCGTAGGCGGCATACCAAGAGCCGTACGTGATGATGTTGCGCGCCAGCTTGGCCTGCAGGCCCGTGCCCACCGGTCCCATGTGCACCACGAGCGAGCCGATGGCGTCGAGCACGGGGCGCAGCCCTTCGACGACATCCGGCTCCCCTCCCACCATGCACACCAGCTCGCCGTCGGCCGCCGCGCTCGGCCCGCCGGTCACCCCGCAGTCGACGACCTGCACCCCGTGGTGGCGCGCCCGGCGGACCATGGCGTCGACGGTGGTCGGGGTGATGGTGCTCAAGATGAGCACCGAGGATCCCACAGCGGCGCCGGCGAGCACGCCGTCGTCACCGGTGAGCACCGCGGTGACCTGGGCGTCGTCGACGACGGCGATGATCACCACGTCGGCCCGGGCGGCGAGCTCCCGCGGGCTCGCCGCCACCGCCGCCGACGACGCGAAGGGCTCGGTGGCCGACGGGCGCAGGTCGCAGACGACGAGGTCGAGGCCCGCCCGCGCCACGCTGGCGGCCACCCCGGCTCCGATGTCCCCCAGCCCGATCACCCCGACCGTGGTCATCGGTCGCCCCTCCACAAGAAGGTCTAGCCAGACAAGTGTCCAGACCGTAGTCTGGCCCCATGGACGAGCGCAATGACGAACGCGGGCCCGCCGGCATCGACTCGGGGGGCGGGGCCGGCACGGGCGAGCGCAGCGACTACTCGGGCGCCTTCGATCCCGATTTCCGCTACGAGGACCTCTCCAAGGACGCGCTCGTGCGCCTGGTCCGGGAGTACGCGCTGATCGTCCACCTGCTCGACCGGTCGATGTGCGCGGCCATCGGGATGCGCTACGGCATGGCGGCGGTGGAGGAGCTGGCCATCGAGGAGTGGCGCGGGGCGAGCCCCATCTACGGCGACCGCCTGCGGGCGGTGATGGGCATCGAGAACGATGACGTCAACGCCATCTTCAAGGTGCTGCAGCTCGACCCCGGGTTCCCCCACCATTACATGGACGTGCGCTACGAGGTGGTCGACGAGCGCCACGGCTACTTCGAGCTGGCCCACTGCGGAGCCCTGATGGACGTCGAGCCGTGGGGCGAGCGCCTCGTCACCGGCATGTGCCACACCATCGAGGACGGGACCTTCGACGTCACCGCCCAGGCCGTCAACCCGAAGGCCCGGGTTCGTCCCGTGCACCGGCCCCCCCGTGCACCCGCCGACCGCGTGCCGCACTGCCGGTGGGAGGTGGTCATCGACGACGACACCGAGACGCTGCCCGAAGCCGACATCACCGCCGTCACCCGCCTCACCACGGCGGCGACGTTCCGCTTCCCGCCGATGCGCGACGGCACGCCGCACGTGCCCGACGCCGGTGCGCCCCGGTCCGACGGCGGGGGGGAAGACGGGTGACACCGGTGCGCACGGGCGCCGCGGCGAAGACCACGGGCACCCGCAGCACGCGACCCGTGTCGCCCGCCGCCGAGGCGCGGCAGGCGTCGGCCGAGGCCACGAGGCGCCACCTGAGCGCCCGGCAGGCGGCGGTGGTGGCCCGCCTGGTCGACGCGGCGGCCGTCGAGGCGCGCGAGCACGGGTACGAGGGCCTGACCGTCCGCAAGGCGGCCAAGCGGGCCGCCGTGGCCCCGGCCACCGCGTACACGTACTTCGCCTCCAAGGACCACCTGCTCGCCGAAGTGATGTGGCGACGGCTGCACGCGGCGACGGTGGCCGATCCAAACGGCGCCACGGCCATCGACCGCGTGACGGCCGTGCTCCAGGACCTCGGCCTGTTCATGGCCGACGACCCCGCCCTGGCCGCCGCCTGCACCACGGCGCTGCTCGGCCCCGGGCCCGACGTCCGGCGCCTGCGCGACCGCCTGGGCGCCCACATCCACACGCGCCTGGCGCTCGCCCTGGGCGACGACGAGGACCCCGTCGTGCTGCGCACCCTCGAGCTCGCCTACATCGGGGCCATGCTGTCGGCGGGCATGGGCCACGGGTCGTTCGCCGAGGTCCCCGCCGACCTGCGCGACGTGGCCCACCTCATCCTGGACACGGGCACCGAGGCCCGCGTCGCCAGCGCCACGCCATGAGCAGCCACCCCCCGGCGCCGCCCTCGCCGAGCGTGGTGCGATTCGCCGACCACCCCGAGCGCCGGCCCGCCGTCGTGACCGGCGCGTCCTCGGGCATCGGCCGGGCCACGGCCCGGGCGGTGGCCGGCGCCGGGCACCCCGTCGTGCTCGGCGCCCGGCGCGTCGAGCGGTGCGAGGAGGTGGCCGCCGAGATCCGCGCGCAAGGCGGCGACGCCGTCGCCGTGCACCTGGACCTCACCGAACCCGGATCCACCGAGGCATTCGTGAAGGCGGCGCTCGACGCCTTCGGGGCCGTCGAGATCCTCGTGTCGAACGCCGGCGACGTGGCACCGGCCATGGCGCTGGACATCGATCCGCAGCGCTTCGCCACCACCTTGGAGGTGAACCTGCTCGGGGCGCACCGCCTCGTGGCCCTCCTGGCGCCGGCCATGGTCCGGCGCGGCCGGGGAGACCTCGTCTTCGTGACCTCCGACGCCGTGCGCGGGCCCCGTCCCGGGACCTCGGCGTACGTCGCCTCCAAATGGGGGCTCGAGGGCTACGCGCGCACCTTGCAGATGGAGCTCGAGGGCACCGGCGTGCGCGCCTCGATCGTCCAGCCCGGCCAGACCCTGACGGGCATGGGCAACGACTGGGACCCGGGCACCACCACGGAGGTCCTCGAGTCGTGGATCCGTTGGGGCATCGCCCGGCACCCGAACCTCCTGCGTCCCGAGAGCGTGGCGGCCGCCGTGCTGACATCGGTGTCGGCGCCGCGCGGGGTGCACCTGACGATGATCGAGGTCCGGCCGGAAGCCCCGGTCACAGGAGGAGAGACATGACGGCCACCACCGATCTGCGCGAGCCGCCCCGGGTCTCGGGTGGCGAGGGGGAGGACGGGCACCTCGACGAGCTCAGCACCGACCCGATCGCCCTCATGTGGCGCGTGCGGGCGGAGTGCGGGGACGTCGGGCAGTTCCGCCTCGGACCGCGCGACGTCGTGCTGCTGTCGGGCGCGCGGGCCAACGAGTTCTTCTTCCGTTCCACCGAGGACGACCTCGACCAGTCCGAGGCCTACCCGTTCATGAAGCCGATCTTCGGGGAGGGGGTGGTCTTCGACGCCCCTCCCGAGCGGCGCCGGGAGATGCTGCACAACCAGGCCCTGCGCGACAAGTTCATGCGGGGCCACGCCCAGACGATCGCCGACGAGGTCGACCGGATGGTGGGCGCATGGGACGACGAGGGCGAGATCGACCTCCTCGACTTCTTCGCCGAGCTCACGATCTACACGTCGTCCGCCTGTCTCATCGGCAAGAAGTTCCGAAGCGAGCTCGACCGCCGTTTCTCCGTGCTGTACCACGAGCTCGAGCGGGGGACGGACCCCATCACCTATGTCGACCCTTACGCACCCGTCGAGAGCGTGCGCCGGCGCGACGAGGCCAGGGCCGGGCTCGTCGAGCTCGTGGGGGCGATCATGGCGCGGCGCGCCGAGGGGCCGGCCCCCACCGACGACGACCGGGACCTGCTGGACGTGCTCATGTCGGTGCGCGACGAGGACGGCGGGCTGCGCTTCTCCCCCGACGAGGTGACCGGCATGTTCATCTCGATGATGTTCGCCGGGCACCACACCACGTCGGGCACCGCCGCGTGGACGCTCATCGAACTGCTGCGCCACCCCGAGGAGATGGCGGCGGTGCGCGGCGAGCTCGACGAGCTGTACGCCGGCGGCGCCGAGGTCAGCTATCAGGCGCTGCGCGAGATACCGAGGCTCGAGTCCGCCGTGAAGGAGGCGCTGCGCCTGCACCCCCCGCTCATCCTGCTCCTGCGCGTGGCCAAGACCGAGCTCGAGGTGGAGGGCTTCCGGATCGCGCCGGGCACGCTCGTCGGCGCCAGCCCCGCAGTGTCGAACCGGATCCCCGAGGACTTCGCCGACCCCGACGCCTTCGTCCCCTCGCGCTACGCGCCGCCACGCGCCGAGGACCAGGCGAACCCGTGGACGTGGATCCCCTTCGGCGCGGGCCGGCACCGGTGCGTGGGCGCGGCCTTCGCCATGATGCAGCTGAAGGCGATCTTCTCGGTGCTGCTCGAGAGCTGGGAGTTCACGCTGGCGCAGCCACCCGACAGCTACCGCAACGACCATTCCAAGATGGTCGTCCAGCTCCAGCAACCCTGCGTCGTCCGCTATCGCCGGCGCCCGCGTGCGCGCACCGGGGCCCCGGGATGAAAGTGGTCGTCGACCGCGACCTGTGCCAGGGGCACGGGGTGTGCGAGTCCGAGGCACCCGAGGTGTTCTCGGTGTCGAAGAAGGGTGTCCTGTCGATCCTCGACGAGCACCCCCCCGAGGAGCTGCGCCCCCGGATCGAGCAGGCCGTGACCTTCTGCCCCACCCGTGCACTGAGAATCGAGGAGGACTGAGCATGCCGGCGTTCCCACGCGAGGAGCTCGAGGAGATGATGCAGCGCTGGCTCGACGGCAACCGGCGCGCCGTGAGCGAGGAGGACTGGAGGCCCCTGGCGGAGATGTACACCGAGGACGCCACCTACGGCTGGAACATCGGGCCCCACGAGGAGTTCATGGCCGTGGGACGCGAGGAGATCCGCGACATCGCCCTGGGCCTCGAGATGGGGGGTCTCGACGGTTGGACGTACCCGTACCAACGGGTGCTCATCGACGACCGACAGGGCGAGATCATCGGCCTGTGGAAGCAGGTGGCCGACACCCGCCGCCAGGACGGGACGACCTTCGAGGTCGCCGGCATCGGCGGGAGCTGGTTTCGCTACGCCGGGAACTGGCAGTGGTCCTGGCAGCGCGACTTCTTCGACGTCGGAAACGCCACCTCGCTGTTCATCGAGATGATCAAGGCCGACGCCCTGTCCGAGGGGATGAAGCGTCGCATGGAGCGGGCGGCCTCGGGCGAGCTGCTGCCCGGGCACTACCTGCTCGGGAATTCGCCCGCCAGCCTCTGGGACTGAGCGGGGCGCCATCGCCGCCCCGTGCCCGGCGCCGCTCTCAGGCGGCGGTGAGTTCGGCAAATAGGTGAGTCACAGGTGGATGGTTTCGGGGGCTCAACCGTCCCGATCATGCCTGGCACGAGCGCCCGTCGGACACCATCCGAGCAGGGCCGGAAGGTCTCCTTGGGGATGCCGGGTTCCCGTGCGCCGTCGCCGTGGCGGCTGTGACGGCAGAGGCGAAGAATTCTCATACCTGCGCTTCGGATCGTTGTCGGGCGGTTGCTTCGGTCGGCCCATGATGCGACCCGTACCCCGAGCACCGTGCGGTCGAGCCGGCCGACGTGCTGAGCGGGTCGTTAGCCGGTGTACGAGGTCATGGGAACCTTCTTGGCATGTCCCGGCGTCGAATCCTTTGGGTGGATGATCACGGAGGTGACCATGGCTCGTCGGGCATGGCTTGCGGCCTTTGCGATGGTTGGATCTCTCCTCGCTGCGTGCGCCGGAGGGACGACAGCTGGGACTCTCACTGGCCATGCCGCGCCTTGCTTGGGCCCTCACCTGACGCCCGATGTCATCGCCCGTATTCCTGTCCGAGTGAAGATCATGGAGCACTCCAAGATCACCGCGAATCAGACTGTCCGAGGGAGCCACGCCTATCGATTCAGCCTGGCGCCGGGGAGATACGTGGTGTCTTCGGAGGCGAGCCAACCCGTTAACATCAATCTGCACGCCGGTGAGGTTCTTCGGGTCAACCTGCGCGACGACTGCAAGTAGGAGGACCGCTCGGAAGTGGCCACAGGGGTTCCCGGTGGTTCCGAACCGCCAGGACGACAAACGTGCACGTACCGGTCGGGATCGCCCGAACCCGACTGCCTGGCGCGGATCGGTACCCGCGGGTCCACCCCTGCCCGGGGCGGGTGGCCGGGGGCATTGCAGCCCCCGGCTCCCACAGATCCCGGCGATTGCGGTAGGGACCGCCCTTGCGGAAGGCCCCCCGCACAGATCCCAGCGAGCGGAACTACCGCACTGGGCTCCTGCCTGAGGTGCTGGCGGCGAAGCGTGTAGAGGGCCATGGATGCATGATGCGTGCAGGCGGGAGCCATCGGACGGCCAGTCGGTTCATGCGCACCCAGTTCAGGCTATGGCGCTGGCTTCGGCGCCGTAGCGCCTTGAACCAGAGCCGAATCGCTTGGTCCCGGAACGCCCTTGCCGCCTTGATGTTGCCTGGCACGGCGTAGTAGGCGAGATGACCTCGCACCACACTTGCCAGCCACCGTCCCTGTTCGGGCACGGGCCGGTGCCGACCACGATGCAGTTGGTCGTTGACCTCGTGCAGCTTGGACCGCATCCGCTTCGAGATCGTGATGCGCTTGAGCATGAAGCGTCCACCTCTCGACTTCGCGCAAATGTGCGTGAAGCCCAGGAAGTCGAACGTCTCAGGCTTGCCGAGGCCCCGGGCTGCCCGGTCCCGAGCGGCGAAGCGCCCGAACTGGATCAGTCTGGTCTTCTCGGGATGCAGCTCCAAGTTGAACTTCACAAACCGCTCATGAAGCGCAGCGAGGAACCGCTCGGCGTCTCGTTGATGCTCGAAGCCGACGATGAAGTCATCGGCGAACCTCACGACGATCACGTCGCCGTGGGCGTGCCGGCGCCTCCACTGCCGGACCCACCGATCAAAGACGTAGTGGAGATACACGTTGGCGAGCAACGGCGAAACCGACGCCCCCTGCGGTGACCCCTCCGGCGTCTCGGACCAGCGCCCGTCCTCGATGACCCCTGCGCTCAGCCATTTCCGGATGAGTCGCAGGACCCGCTTATCCGCTATGCGGTGCTCGAGAAACTTCAATAGCCACGCCTGATCAAGCGTGGAGAAGAAGTCGCGGAGATCCGCGTCAAGCACCCAGTTCACCTTCTTCCGTTCGAGTCCGACGGCCAGCGCATCGAGCGCATCATGCGGACGACGCCCCGGCCGGAACCCGTAGGAATAGCCCAGGAAGTCCACCTCATAGATGGCGTTGAGCACCTCGACCACGGCCCGCTGGACGATCTTGTCCTCCAGAGCAGCGATCCCAAGGGCCCGCTGTTTGCCGTCAGCTTTGGGGATGTACGCCCTCCGAGATGGCCTCGCCCGGTAGGCGCCGCTGTGGACCCGACGATGCAGGTCCTGGAGGTTCTCCTCCAAGGCCTGTCCGTAGATCCCCCACGTCACACCGTCCACTCCTGGAGCGGCCTGAGGGCTGATCGCCCAGTAGGCCGCCGACAGGCGTTCGATGCTCACGTGGTGCAGCAGAGCCGTGAACCTTGCATCCTTGTCCTTCCGTGCTGCTCCTCGCACACGATCCCGCCCGCTTGGCACGCCTTCTCCGGCACTGTGTCCGGGGTGTGTCGAGCTGGTCGTGTTCCCCTCGGCCAGGCCCCTTCCCTCCACTGCCTCCGCCCCCGGTGACCCGGCGTTGTTCGACAGCTTCGTAGGTAGTACGGGCCTGTCTGACTTCCCATGCTCGTGCATCTCAGGCGTGCGGCCTTGGCCTTCCCTGAGCGGTCCGCCTGGTGATCGGCCAGAGGGACGAACGTGGGATCTCCCGGTTCTCGCGCATGGAGGTTCCGTGCATGCCTGGGTTCTCCGACCGCGCGGGGTCCACCGGCAGCTCGCGATAGCGCGGCCTGTGGTGTTGCCTTCCGCTTCTGTCAACAGCGTCGGCACCCCGAAGTGGGGGATTTCGCGGCTCAATAGCCCTGCCTGCACGTGCCCCTGTCAACGCTTCGCCTGCGTCCTTGCGGGCGCCGACGCATGACTCGGGGTCATCGTGGATCGCTACTCCTTCGATGTAAGGCTCTTTCATCCTCTACTCCATGCCGGTTTATCCCGGCGCATCTGACAGTCTCCCGTCACCGGGCTCTTCTCATCAGCCTGGTTGCGTCCCAGCGGAC
>Ga0209415_10017359_pt1 | contig 11460 bp, 12 predicted proteins | sample PeaSoiSIISIP2007_FD_187696 | JGI IMG/M metagenome (GOLD analysis project Ga0209415, IMG submission 187696) | Peat soil microbial communities from Weissenstadt, Germany - SII-SIP-2007 (SPAdes) (version 2) | ecosystem: Environmental > Terrestrial > Soil > Wetlands > Peat | place: Germany... | reverse complement strand
CGTTCGGATCCACGAAGAAGCCGACCCGCCGCGACAACGTACGAGAAAGGTTGAGCAACCGCTGGAACGGCCGGCCCCTCGAAGCACGGTTCGATGGTTGCAACCCAAGGAAGCGCCGTCACGACTGATCGAAAGAGCCTGGTCATGGCCCGCCCGACTCCTCTGATACCCCCTCCTCGCAACGACATCCCGCTCGGCAACGGGCGCTCCGTACGCATCGGGGCGCAGGTCGGGCGAGGGAGCATGGCCACGGTGTATCGCGGCGTGATCGAGGGGCCCTTCGGTGTGGCGCGTACGGTGGCGGTGAAGGTGTTCGACGTCATCGCGAGCGACGAGCACGAGGCCGTCCTATCGGCGCTGGCGAGCGCGGCGCAACGCTCGGCGTGCGTGCGCCACCCGAACGTCCTGCGGGTCGAGGACTTCGGCTTGGTCGGGCCGGCGCAGCCCTACGCGCTGGAGGAGCTGGTGGAGGGTCGCTCGCTCGCCCGGTTCGCGGCGTACGCGGCCCGACACAACGAGCGCTTCCCGCTCGACCTCGCCCTCTTCATCGGCGCCGAGGTTGCCGAGGCGCTCGCCGGAGCCCGCCTCGCCTGCTCGCCGGACGGGGTCCGCCTCGGCATCGTGCACGGAGAGCTGTCGCCCTTCGACGTGCTCCTGTCCTGGCACGGCGAGGTCAAGGTGGGCGACTTCGGCGTCGCGGCGTCGGCTCGCGCGGCCTCCTCCGTTCGCAGCGTGCGCGCCCTGGCACGGCGGGTCCGGGCGCTCGCGCCCGAGGTGGCGCGAGGGCAGCTCGGCGACGCGCGGTCGGACGTCTTCTCCCTGGGCGTCATGCTGCGCGAGATGATGGTGGGGCCACGCTTCCCGCGGATCGTCAGCGACGCCGAGGCGCTGGTCTGGGCGCGCGACGGAGTCGTGCATCAGAGCCTGTTCGAGCCGCAGCTCCCGCAGGCGCTGCAGGCGATCCTCACCCGAGCCGTCGAGCGTGATCCCGCACACCGCTACCCTCACGCGGGCGCACTCGGCTACGAGCTCCGGCGCGTGGCGCTCGCCATGGGCGTCGGCGACGGTCGCGCCTTCGTGCGCGCGGCCCTGTCGCGCGCCTTCGGAGACGATCGCGCGGACGATGACGAAGAGGAGGTGACCGGCGAGATGCAGTCGCCGCCGCCCCTGCCCGTGCCTCGCCCTTCCGGCGTCGGCATGGTCGATCGATTCGCCCGCCTGCGCGGCGAGGACGCCGTGCCGGGGCCTTCGCCGGACGACAGCGAGACGTTCGCGCTCGAGAGCGGCACGGTCCTGGTCGCCGGCGCCGCTGCGCCCGAGGACGACGACGAGGCCGGCGAGGGCTAGGCGGCCCTGGCCGAGCGGAATGCCCCGGGCCCGGCTAAGCTGGCCCGGAGAGTCGATGCTGAGGCCGATCCGCTGGGTGAAAGAGCTCGTGCAGGGGGCGGAGCTCCTGGCCGAGGACATCCGGGCCATCAAGGCCAACGACCCTGCCGCCCGCTCGACCGTCGAGGTCGCCCTCGTCTACCCCGGGCTGCACGCCGTGTGGCTTCACCGCGCCGCGCACGCGATGTGGCAGCACGACGCCAAGCTCGGCGCTCGCCTGCTCGCGAACACCAACCGCTTCCTCACGGGCATCGAGATCCACCCCGCGGCGCACCTGGGGCGCCGCGTCGTCATCGACCACGGCATGGGCATCGTGATCGGCGAGACGGCCAGCGTGGGGGACGGGTGCCTCCTCTACAAGGGCGTCGTGCTCGGGGGCACATCGCTCGAGCGCAAGGTGCGCCACCCGCAGGTGGGCAGGGACGTCGTCATCGGCTCCAACGCCTGCATCCTCGGCAACATCCACATCGGCGACCACGCGCGCATCGGCTCGGGGAGCGTCGTCGTCAAGGAAGTGCCCGCGGAGGCGACGGTGGTCGGCGTCCCGGCGCGCATCATCGTGCCGTCGCACGCGCGCTTCGACGCCGCGCTCGACCACGCTAACCTCCCCGATCCGGTGATCGACATGGTCCGCGCCCTCGCCGCGCAGAACGAGATGCTGCGCGAGCGGGTGGCCGCGCTCGAGAAGAAGCTGGGTCTCGAGCACGACGAGCCGCCGTTCCACCTTCCCTACGACGGGGAAGAGCTCCCGCGAGCCGACGGGGGCTGAAGGCTACCAGCCCAGCTCGACGACGTGCGTCGTCGCGTCGTAATGGGTGAGGACCGCGCGCGCCGACTGTCCGACGCAGAGGCTCAGCGTGGATCGCATGATGGCGGGCGTGGCGAGCCGATAGCAGGGATGGTCGGCGAAGGGGTGATGCGTGAAGCGCAGCGTCGCGGCGTTCTCGCGCACGTCGAGCACCAGCCGCACCGGCCCCCGCCGGAGCTGGCGCAACGCGGTCGGCAGCAGGCGCAGCAGATAGCGAGGCGTGGTCACCGAGACGAGCATCTGGAGAAACCAGTGGGTGCCCAGCACTGTGCACCGCTCCATCGCACCGGTGAACTTCTCCGCGTCGCGGTGCGTGACCTCGCGATAGAACGACTCCAGCGCGTCGCGCATCGCCGTCTCCGGGTACCACCGCGACAGGACGGGCTCGGCCAGGGCATCGCGTGACTCCTCCGGCGCCGCCTCGACGTAGCGCGCGAAGATCTCCTCGCCGCAGTCCTGCACGATGTAGCGGCGCGCCGTCATGAACCACGCACCCTTGACCTCGCTGCCCGGCATTCGGTAGGGGGGCATCCTAGCCGAGGATGCGCTAGAGGAGCGGCTTGCCATGGCCAAGGTCGAGGCCGAGAAGCTCATCGTCAAGAACCGCCGCGCGACGTTCGACTACGACATCAAGGACCGGTACGAGGCCGGAGTGTCGCTGGTCGGCAGCGAGGTGAAGTCCATGCGCGACGGCAAGGTCGATGTGACCGACGCGTATGTCGCCATCGAGGGCGGCCAGGCGTGGCTGAAGCAGCTCTTCGTCGCCCCCTTCGGGCAGGCGAGCGCTTTTCCGCACGAGACGCGACGGTCGCGGAAGCTGTTGCTCCACGCGCGGGAGATCGAGGAGATCCACCAGGCGCTGGCGCGCGAAGGCGCGACCGCGGTGCCGCTGAAGCTCTACTTCAAGGACGGGCGTGTGAAGGTCGAGATCGGCGTTGGCCGGGGCAAGAAGACCTTCGACAAGCGGGCCGACATCGCGAAGAAAGACGCGGAGCGCGAGACGCGTCAGGTCGCGAGGCAGGCGCGACGTTGACGGCTCACGTGCGCTGGTCACGAGGAGGGGAGGCGCGCGTCGTGACCATCGACGCGCAGGCCATCGTGCTTCGCTCGACGGTTCCGTCGCCGCCCGGGTCGCGCATCGAGGGGACGCTGGTGGGAGAACCGGCGGCGACGCTGAGGGTCAAGGTGCACGGCTCGAAGAAGCAACCAGAGGGGGACTTCGTGCTGGTGGGGCGGCCGCTGGATCTGCCGCGGGACACGCGGGAGCGAATCGAGAGGATGGCGCGGGGCGCGGGGTAAAGGCGTCTCCCGCTCAAGCCCTGGCCGCCCTGCGCACCGCCACCACCGCGCACACCACGGCGATCATGACGAGCGCCGCCGCGCTGGCCCGCCCCGACCACTCCATCGGCGCCGTTCCTCCGAGCAGGTTCCGCAGGTGAGCCCGTGGAGTCGCGAGAGCCACGGCTCCGCGGCCGAGCCCGAGCACCCAGTCGGCGACGAGGAGCACCGCCCGGCCGCCGCCGCGCTTGCCGAAGCTCGCGCCGACGACGAACCACGCCGTGTAGGCCGCGCCGCCCAGCGCTCCCGCGTAGGCGCTGGCGAGCGCGTCGCTCGCGGCCGGCGGATCGCCGGAGCCGTGGGCCAGGAGGGCCACCACGGAGGCGAGCACGGCGCCGACGGCCGCACCCGCCCCGACGGCGACTCCCACAGTGACCACAGCCGCGCGCGTCGGCGCGGCCCCGAGGCGAACGACGGGCGCGATCGAGGCGGCGAGCGATCGCGCGCCGAGCACGGCGCCGACGAGAGTGTAGGCGAGCAGCGGCAGGATGAGGGCGCCGTAGGCGTTGACGAGCACGTGGTCGGCGCCGTTGGCCGAGCCGCGAGAGCGCGCCGCCAGGGCGAAGCCGAGGGCGAGCACGGACCACGCGCCAAGCGCCAGCAGCGCACGGGGCGTGCGGAAGACGCGAGCCAGCGACGGACGGGCGAGGGCGGCGATCACGGGGGCCCGTCCGGAGGGGGGGCGAGGCCGGCGCGCGTCCGGGCGTAGGCTGCCTCGTAGGTCGCCGTCGAGACGCTGGCGGAAGCGGCGCGCGCGTCGTCCATCGACGGCGTCTCGACGCGGATCTCCATCACGTCCACGCCGGACGCCACGACGGCGCGACCCACCGCTGCCGCCAGCGCCGCCGCATCTCGCCCGCGGGCGACGACCGCGCCGTCCCTGCGCGCCACGGCCTCGACCGCCGCTTCGCCAGCGACCGCGGCCAGCAGCGCCTGCGGATCGCTCGCCACGATGCGCACCCGCACGCCGTCCTGCGAGAACGCCGACAGCTCGCCGAGCGAGCCAGCTCTCCCGGCGATGGTCCCTCCGCGCAGCAGCACGTGGTCGTCGGCCACGTCGCCGGCGTCGCGTAACGAGGCGGTCGCGACGAGCACGACGCAGCCATCGCGGCCCCTCCCGCGCAGGACCTCGGGTAGGCGTGCGGCGGCGCGAGGGTCCACGCCGGCCAGCGGTTCCTCCAGGAGCAACACGCGGACCCGCGTCGACGTCAGCGCCTCGGCGAGAGCGACGGCGCGCGCTTCCTCCGGCGCCAGCGTGCGCACTCGCCGCGGAGCCAGCGCCTCGACGCCCAGGGAGGCCAGGCGGGACACGGGATCCCTCGGCGGCTCGCCGCGCAGGGTCGCCGCGAGCGCGAGCACCTCGGCGGCGCTGAGCGCGTCGGGCAGCGATGGTTCGAGAAGGACGAGCGCGACTTGCCGGCGCACGGCCGCGTCGACCGGGCTGCCGTCGAGCACGCGTACGTGGCCCGTGCGGAGGCGCGCCTTGCCCGCGACGAGCTCGAGCACGAGCGGTCCTCCGTCACCCGGCGTCCCCACGATGGAGTGCACCCCCGGACCCCAGGAGAGCGACAGGCGCGCCAGCGTCAGCGGGGCGCGGCGCGCTGCGACCCCATCGAGCGCGATCACGGCGTGCCCTGCACGTTCGTCCGTCGAACGCGCGCGGCGATCACGACGAGGGACGCGGCGACGACGGCGGCGAGGCCGGCCAGGGCCCGCGCCATCGGCACCGCCATCACGGCCGGTGCGGCCACCCCCGCGCGGACGGCGGCCAGCGCGGCCGGGATGGACGTCAGCTCGTGCCAGCCGTGCGGCAGCAGCGCGGAGGTCCACGGAGAGAGCAGCTCGGGGACCGCCAGCACGGCCAGCAGGGTGAGAAAACCGCCCGAACGCGTGCGCGAGCCGAGGGCGGCCATCGCCACCGGGCCGAGCGTCGCCGCGAAGGCGAGCGCGTACACGACCGCCGCCGCGCTCGTGCGCACCGCCGTGAGGGCGGGGTGCGCCACCGACGTTGCGGCGACCCCGGCCACGAGCGTGGCCCCGCCGATGGCCACGGCGAGCACGACCACCAGCCCGCCGACGCGCCCCCGCAAGTAGCCGCCGTCGCTCGCGCCGCGCGCCCGGACCAGCGCCACCACGCCCTGTTCCCGATCGTGGCGGAGGGCCCGCAACGCGGCGCCGAAAGCCAGCACCACGCCGGCGCTCCACGCGATGGCGCTCGACTCGAGGATCGGCAGATCGGCTGCCGCGCTGCTCCCGGAGACCGCGACGGCGGCGACGACCGAGGCGAGGGCACCGGCGATGGCCAGCGCGATCCCGACGCCGGCCATGGCTCCGCGCGCGGCGAGCCACGTGCCGAGCGCGAGGGTCCGCGGGCGCAATGCCGCCATGCGCCGTCAAGAGACCACAGGGGACGGCAGCGCGCCAGGAGGCAGGCTAAAGGCTGCAGCCAGACACGAAGCGCTTCCGCTGTAGCCTCTAGTCCGAAGCCCGCATGTCCGAGCCTCCCCCTGCCACCTTCGCGCCCCCGGGCGCGACCCCGGTCGTCCCGTGGCGCCGCCGTCTGGTCCTGCTCGCGACCGTGGGCTACGTGGGCGCGCTCGCGGTCTGGGTGGACGGGGGATCCGAGCCGCGTGCGTGGATGATGGCGCTGCTCGCGCTGGGGATCGCGTCGTTCACGGCACGGTGGACGGGGCGCGTAGCGCGCGCGCTGGGGTGGGGCCTCGCCGTGGTGGCGGCGTCGCTCGGGGCGGTCGGTGACAGCCGAGGCCTCGACGCGTGCGGCGCGCTCGGCGCGATGGTGTGCGCGGTCGCTGCGTGCATGGCCGTGGCCCGCATTCCGGGCGCTGGCGGCGTCGTTCGCGCCGCGCCGATGTCGCCGCGCCCTGCGGCAGCGGCGGTGGGGGTGCTCTGGTGTATCGCGCTCGCGGCCCGGCTGGCGCCCGAGCGCGACGCGACGTCGTGGGTGACCGACTACCCGCGTGCATGGGCGCTGGCGGCGGGGGTGGCGAGCGTCGCCGTGCTCTTCCTCGTCGCGGAGTGGACCCTGCGCCGCCGGCGGCTCGAGCTCGGCGTCGTCGAGCGAGCGCTCGGCATGCGCGGCCTGCTCGGCACCGCGTGCGCGGCGGCGCTCGTGACGGCGCTCATCGGGCGCGCCCACGGCGACGCGCTGGCGAGGGGGCTCGTCGCGCTCGTGAGCGTGGTGCTCGGCGCGGCCGCCCTCGAGCGCGACGCGGTCCGGGTCGCGCGCGTCACGCGGAGGGTCGTCGTGCTGGCCATCGTCGGGGGAGGGGTGGCGCTTCTCGGCGCCACCGCGGCGGAGGGGCGCTCGTGGGGGGTGGCGCTGGTCACCGCCGTGCTCGTCCTCGCCATCGGTGCGGCGACCCCGGTGCTGGAGTCGCCGCTCCGCCCGGCTCGAGGGGCGTGGCTCGACGCGTTCGCGCAGGCGTGCGTCGAGGCGGCGCGCGGCGACCCCGAGGACGCCATCCGCAGCACGCTGCTGGCCCTGCGCGCCCCGGGCGGAGCGGCGGCGGTGTCCCCGCAGCTGTGGACCCTCGGGCCAACGCGGGTCACCACGGTCGACGCGGCCGGCTACGCGCGCGAGCGCGAGGCGGAGATGCCGGAGGAGCTCCTGCTGGTCGCGGGCGGCGAGCCGGAGGCGACGTTGCGCGCGGACGTGCTCGATGCGCTCGAGGTGCGGCGCCCGGAGCTCCGGCCGCTCGCGAAGTGGATGAACGACCGAGGCGCGCTCCTGGCGACGGTGGTGGCCTGCGAGGGGGAGACGGAGGGGCTGCTCGTCTTGCCGCGCGTGGCGCGCGAGGAGGCGGTCACGCTCGAAGAGGTGCGCGCGCTGAAGGACGCTGCCGACCGGCTCGCCGCCGCCTGTCGTGCGCGCGGGACGCAGGCACGCATGCTGGCGCGCGCGCAAGACGCGATGCTACGCGCGGACGCGGCCGACGAGAGGGCCGCCAGGCTACGGCACGAGCTCGACCTCGACGTGGGACGGCACGCGCTGGCCGCCGCGCGCCTCGCCCGTCCGGCGACGGTCGGCGTGTACTCGGCCGCGTCGCGGATGGCGCTCGAGGCGCTCGAACGCCGCACCTCGGTCGGCGCGCCCATCGCGGTCCTCGCCCCGAGCGGGGTCGACCCCGTGCCGTTCCTGGCGCGTGCTCACCTGGCCGGGGCGCGCCGCGATGCTCCGCTGGTGCTGGTCGACGCGACGAGCGCACGCGAGCACGACCTGGGGCGATGGACGGACCCCGACGCGTCGCCGCTGGCCCTCGCCGATCGCGGGATGCTCGTTCTGCTCGACGGCGCCGCGCTTCCCCCGGAGGTGCAACAGCTCGTCGCTCGCGCTCTCGCAGAGAAGCGCGCCCCGTGGGACCGCGCCGACCCGCTGGATCTGCAGCTCGCCTTGACGGGGGTCGCCGCTCCCGACGAGCTCGTGGCCCGGTCCCGGCTCGACCCGGCCCTCGCCCTGCGCCTCGCCGACGCTCGCGACGCCCCCATCGAGCTCCCCCGACTTCGGGACCGCCCGGAGGATCTCCGGGCCATCCTCACCGATCGCCTCGCGCGCGAGGGCCTGCGGGTGCTGGGCCACCCGGTGGGCATCGAGCACGCGGCGTACGCCCGCCTCGTGGAGCACGCTTTCCCCGGCGAGGACGCCGAGCTGTCGGCCATCGTCCAGCGGCTGGTGGCCCGCTGTAGCGGTGACGTCGTGCGGGCCGCCGACGTGGACGCGCTGCAGCTCGACTTTCCCCCGGCGCCCCGCCGCAAAGATCCGCTCTCGGCGTGACCCCGGGCGCGCCTTCGGGAGTCCGCGCCGTGGGATTCACGCGGCGCCCTCGAAAGACGTCCTTGTCTCGCCGCTTTCGTGCGTGTTACTCGTGCAAAGCCCGGATTTTGGCTGCGGAGGGAGACGAGGTCGAATGCACACGTTGGCCAGACACGCGCTACTGCGCACGCTCGGAATCGCCGCTCTCCTCGCGGCCTCCGCCGGCTGCGGTGGGGACGACAACCCGTACAAGCCGCAGCCCGCCTGGTCGGGCAAGAAGGCGAGCCTGCCCCCTCCGCCGACGATGTCGACCACGCCCATCAAGGCGGGCGACTCTTACACCGTGTACGGAGCGATCCACCAGCTCCGGAGCCTCCTCCACGGCAAGGAGGTGACCGCGAATCCCATCACCGTCACCGGCTACGTCGTCGACTCGAACGTGGGCCGCGCGCCCGAGTGCGCCATCCACAAGGTCGGCAAGGCCGACCCCGACAAGTGCGCCCCCGAGGTGCCGAGCTTCTGGATCGCCGACGAGAAGGGGAACACCAAGGGCACCAAGATCCGCATCGTCGGCTGGGCGCGTAACTACGCCGTCATCTGCGACGCGATGAAGGCCTACAACAAGCTCAAGCCCGGCGAGCAGCCGACCAAGCCGGTGAACGACGACATCCTGAACGTCGCGCTCCCCAACCCGCTCCCTTCGATCGGCGCCAAGGTGAAGATCACGGGCGCCTACAACGTGACGAAGACGGTCGTCTCCGACATGGTGAGCGAGCCGCTCGGTGGCGTCATGGCCATGCAGAAGCTGGAGACCGTCGAGCCCGCGCCGGCGCCCGCGGCGTTCTCGGTGAAGAAGGCGGACTGCGGGAGCTAGGTTTCCCGGAGGCCCATCGCGGCCTCCAGCTCGTCGGCCGCCTCGCCCGCGTAGACGGCGAGGCGCTGCAGGTGCGGCACCGTATCGCGGCAGCCGGTGAAGCCGAAGTCGAGCTCGCCGGCGTACCCGCCGACGGTGATGTTGAGCCCGTAACCGTGGAACGGGATGGACACCGGGTAGATGGCCTCGGCGCGCCAGCCGCGGAAGTAGAGCGGGCTGTCCGAGCCGGGCACGTTGGAAATCACCACGTTGAACGCCGGGCGCACGCGCCCCGCGGCCCCCGGGATCAGCGACAGCAGCATGGGCGCCAGCATCAGCGCGCCGTACTGCATGAGGGCGCTCTTCGACATCCCCTGGAGCTGCTCCTTCGCGCGCTTCGTGGAGGCCACGATGGCGCGCAGCCGGTCGCGCGGGTCGGCGATGTCGGTGGCGAGCGAGGCGAGGATGGCGCCCACCTCGTTGCCGCCGCCGCCGGTGTCGCCCTTGGGCCGGATGTTGACCGGGACCATCGTCGTCAGCGCCTCGCGGGGGAGCGCGTCCTGTTCGAGGAGAAAGCGGCGAAGCGCTGCGGCCGTGAGCGCGAGCACGGCGTCGTTCAGCGTGCCGCCGTGCGCCCGGGCAATGCGCCGCAGGCGTTCCACGTCGAAGCGCTGCGTGGCGAAGCGCCGGTTGCGGGTGATCTTCCCGTTCAGCACGCAGCGGGGGGCCTGGAGCGGGGCGACCAGCGCGCGCTCCTTCGAACGCGCCGCGCGCAGGAGGTTCATCGCGGCGCGCCCGACGTCGCGTGACGCGCCCACCTGATCCCGCAAGAGATGCAGCAGGTGATCGAACGTCGGCTCCCCGGGCGCTTCGACACGCTTTGCCCGCTCGGGCGGCGGCCGTGCAAAGAAGAGCGGCGTGTCGGCGTCGGACGGATCGGTCGACAGGCTCCGCGTCAGAAGGCGCATGCCGGTGAAGCCGTCGACCAGCGCGTGGTGCACCTTGAAGTAGATGGCGAAGCGGCCGCCCTCCAGGCCCTCGATGAAGTGCACCTCCCAGGGCGGCCGGTGGAAGTCGATCTTGTTGCTGTGAAGGCGCGACACCAGGATGCCGAGCTCGCGCTCGTCGCCCGGGGAGGGCAGGGCCGAGCGGCGGACGTGGTACTCGACGTCGAGGTCGTCGTCCTCGATCCACGCCTGCAGCGGGCTCGCGAGGAGCTCCGGGTGGCGCAGCTTCAGCGTCCACGGTGGGTACGCCTTCGGCTTTCGCTTCAGCTCCTCCACGAGCGACCGGAGGAAGTCGCGCGGAGGGTCCACGGGCGGCGAGAAAGGCGCGAGAACGCCCACGTGCATCATCGACTCGCGCTTCTCGCCGGCGAGGAACGTGCGGTCGAGGGCGCTGAGAGGTCGGCGCGTGGGCATGGGACCTAGAAGGAGCCCCCCAGGCCGAGGCCGCGCGCGGTCAGGGCACCGGTCGGCAGCGTCAGGATCTGGATCTCGCCGATGACGCTCCCGCCGACCGCCTGCTTCACCGCGCCCCCCCAGTCGCCGTACCCGAGGCCGAGGAAGAGACCGAGCGCGATGTTGCCGCCGATGACGAAGGCGTGGGCAAACCAGCCGGTGGCGAACGCCTGGTCGTGGGCGTCCTGGAGGAGGAGCTCGCGCGCGCGCGGCAGGACCACGCAGGGGTCGCCCAGCCGGCCGTCGACGGTGGTCGCGGCGACGCGCGCGTCGAGGAGGCGCGAGTCCGCCAGCACCACCGGCGGGTGGAGAAGGAGGACGCTCGGGATGAAGACGCTCGCGGCGGCGCCGACGATGAATTCCTTCTGCATGTTGCCCGTGGTGAGCCCGGCGAGGGTCGCCTGCCCGCCGATGAGCGCGAGCCCCGTCGTCATCCAGGCCCAGTACCAGGTGCGGGCGTGCCGCGCGTCGGTGTCGAGCGTGGTGACGATCGACTGGACGCGAGCATCGCAGGTGGCGGTCTCCTGCGCGCGCGCGTGGAGGGGCGCGCTCGTGGCCAGCGCGAGCACGACGGCGAGCAGGCGCCGCCTCAAGAGCCCTCCCCGAGCATCGCCGTCGCCTCCTGCGCCGCAGGGGAGCGCGCGGCCGGGTCGAGCGCGAGGAGCAGACGCCGCCGGTCGTCCTCCGACCACGCCGCGCCGGGCGCCTCGAGGAGCAGCACCGCCGCGACCGCACCCAGCCCGTTCGCGAAGGTCGCGTCCGGGCGCGACGCACTCTCGTCCGAGCGCGCGACGTGCCCGCCCGCCTTCGCCAGCGCCCTCTCCGCCAGCAGCGTCACGGCGGG
>Ga0209415_10017358_pt1 | contig 11460 bp, 12 predicted proteins | sample PeaSoiSIISIP2007_FD_187696 | JGI IMG/M metagenome (GOLD analysis project Ga0209415, IMG submission 187696) | Peat soil microbial communities from Weissenstadt, Germany - SII-SIP-2007 (SPAdes) (version 2) | ecosystem: Environmental > Terrestrial > Soil > Wetlands > Peat | place: Germany... | reverse complement strand
TACCAAATAGCGCTGGGATGGTCAGCATCGAAGATTCCAGCCGCATCTTGCGTGCGATCTTCCCGAACTATCCCGAACTAAAACCGTGTCATCTCGCGCCGACCCTCGAACCGATTGCACCATCCCTCGTCAACACGCCGGTCGCTGCATAGCAAGGGGCAATTGCGAGAATATTTGCAAGGGCTCCTTACTATGTCATGCGATTACACTCCAAACTCCTCCATGCATAGACCAAGGTCAACGAGTGCAATGGCGATTTATCGCCAACTGGCGTGGCAGGTTGTATGCTTGTACCGCACGCTGCTACCGACTGCCGTTATCGATTGAAGCCAAGCCTTACTAGCACACACTCAACGGCAGAGTGAGGACTACGAATGAACGACCTAGGACGGTTCGCGGTCTTTATGCTTGCCGCATCCATCGTCTTTATCAGCGTCCTTCTTTTTGTGCTGCGCAAAAGGACCAACAAGCCGAGTCCTGTGAGATTTCTCATCCTCACAGTTCTAGTTGTAGTTTGTGGCATGCTGTTCGCTCGCTATGGCCACATTTTGTTCCATCCCCCTTGGTGGATATACTACGGCTTTCCCGCCTTGATGACCTTCTTCCTGCCTCCACTTGTGCTGAGAATGAACATTGCGGAGATGGGTCGATACCTACCGATGGCGGTCCTGATGGCCCCTGCCATTCATGTCTTCTTCTCACTGTTCGTCGGATGGCACGATTACATGCCATTTCCTTTCTACATACCGTCACTGGCGGAACTCATCCACAGAATTGCCTGATTGTGTTTTTGCAACGGTGCCGAACTTCGTCGATGAGTGTAATGGGGATATTACGCCAGCTACGCGCAGGCCAAGTCGCCTCCCTGTCGTTGAACTACAATCAATCCGTTGTTGCAAACAGGGAGGATCCCGAGGTCGTAGAGATATTTGTGAGGATGCCCGACGACATCTGGGAATATCTTCAGAAGCGCCGCCACAGAGTATCCATTCGCTGGAACAAGGTTTATCCCCGCACTTGTCACAAGCGGACTCATCCAGGAGTAATCCAAGCAGCTCAGAAGTGCAGCTTCGGAACAACAATTTGGGGTCTGAATCGTGAATTCCTGACAGGCCACTCGCCGCCCGCTATGCGCGCCCGGAAAACTGAGCTCCCATTCGGACTGGGACAGAGTGTCCCATGCCCGTTCGGGTGGGACAGAGTGGCTCAATCAACCCCGCGAAGATCCACTGATCTCCAATAGAAACAATCATTTACAAGACTTAGATTGGCTGCTCGCGTGCATCAGAAGGACTGGGGTACGAAGCTCTATCTTTCCCCATCAAGTAAGGAAGGGTGAGATTTTATGGAGCATAGAAAGAAATCACCGAAACCTGCGGGGCGCGGAGAACGACACAATGCCGCCTGGGGTAAGCGCTTGAGCCTGATGCTTCTCCTGGCAACGGGGATGGCGTTTGGACAGCGCTGGACCAACTCCACGGCCGACGAAACGAGCGGCCGGTTCTTCCGCATCGCTCCCGAACTCTCGGGACTCCTGGCGAAAGCTCATCAGGGATCCGCAAAGGGCCAGACCGTGAAGGTCATTGTGCAATACAAACGGGTGCCGACGGCGGCGCATTACGCCACGATGCAGAGCAGGGGCGGACGCTTGCATGTGAAGCTGCACATGATCAAGGGTGCAGCGTTTACCATCCCGGTCAGCACTCTGCCTGCGCTGGAGGCTGATCCCGAGATCGCGTCCGTGAGCATCGACCATTCGCTGAAAGGCATGGACGACTATACCGATGCTGCGATGAATGTGAGCACGGTGTGGAACGCAGGCTACGATGGAACGGGAATTGGCGTGGCTGTAATCGACAGCGGCATTAACGACACTCACTCCGACCTGTGGGTTTCCGGGAAGAGCGATTCGCGCGTCGTCTATCACCAGGACTTCACTGGCACTACCACCTACTTGGCGACCAAGCAAGTGTGGGACTTGTATGGGCACGGCACGCACGTTGCGGGCATCATCGGCGGAAATGGAAATAAGTCGGCTGGGCGGTTGGCAGGTGTGGCGCCGAAAGTGAACCTGATCGATCTTCGAGTCCTGGACAGTAACGGTGCGGGCAGCGACAGCATGGTGATCGCGGCCATTCAGCAGGCGATCGCGTTGCAGAGTACCTACAACATCAAAGTGATCAACCTGTCTCTGGGCCGCGGAATGTCGGTGGGTTATGCGCAGGACCCGCTGTGCCAGGCGGTGGAGTCGGCATGGAAGAGCGGGATCGTGGTGGTCGCGGCGGCGGGCAACTTCGGGCGCGTCAGCGTCAACGGTTCGAACGGCTACGGAACGGTAGCCGCGCCTGGCAACGATCCTCTGGTCTTGACCGTAGGCGCCATGAAGTCGATGGGCACCTACTCGCGGACCGATGACCAGATTGCGAGTTACAGTTCGAAGGGTCCGACCACGTATGACCACGTGGTGAAGCCGGACATCGTGGCTCCGGGCAACCTGGTGGTCTCGGTGAATTCGCACGGAAGCACGCTGGAAACTGAGTTCCCGGGCAACGTGGTTGCCGGCGACCATACCAGCCACGACTACTTCACTTTGAGCGGCACCAGCATGGCGACGCCGGCTGCGGCCGGTGGCGTAGCGCTGCTGCTGCAGCAGAATCCTTCGTTGACTCCGGACCAAGTCAAGGCGCGTCTAATGAAGACTGCGTACAAGACTTTCCCGACGTCCTCAACAGCAACAGACCCGACTACCGGGCAGACCTACACGTCTTATTACGATCTGTTCACGGTGGGCGCAGGGTATATGGACCTGGGAGCAGCCCTGGCCAACAACGACTTGGCGCCGGCATCGGTGGGCTCGGCATTGTCGCCGACGGCGGTCTATAACTCTTCGACGAACTCAGTCACGCTGTCGAACGGAAACAGCGCAGTCGCTGGATCCTCGGTGGTATGGGGCACGTCCGTGGTTTGGGGATCATCGGTGGTCTGGGGCACGAACGTTTCGGGCAGTTCCGTCGTGTGGGGCAGTTCGGTGGTGTGGGGTAGCAACACCACGAGTGGGTTCAGCGTAGTCTGGGGTTCTTCAACCGACGTCGCCGGAAGCAGCGTGGTCTGGGGCTCGTCGTTGCTGGGCGCGAACGGTGCGTTTTCCAGCACCGCTGGTGAACAGTAATTAGCCGCGTGAATTGAACCAGAAAGGAGACGGATCATGAACGACACACGGCGAACTAAGACCTTCATCGGCGCAATGATGCTGGCTGCAGTCTGCACCACAGGATACGCAGGGTTCGTGAGCCACGCGCTGCACACCTACTTTGCTCTGGCGGTTCTGGTCCTGGCGGCAGTGACGTCGCGGATGAAAGTCAAGCTGCCAGGAATTAACGGCAACATGTCGGTCAATCTGCCATTCCTGCTCACGGCTGTCGTCAGTCTGAGCGCTGCCGAAACCGTGGTGGTCGCCTGCGTTTCAACCGCGGTGCAATGCTGGCCGCGGAAGGACGCGAAGTTCAACCCGCAGCAGATGGCATTCAACCTCAGCATGATGGCGTTTGCCAGTTGTCTGGCAAGCCTGATGTTCCATGCCGACTGGCTGCGTGCGATGCAGTGGAGTTCCAGTACCCTGGGACTGGCGCTGGCGACAGCCACCTTGTTCCTGGGACAGACCGCGCCGGTGGCCGCGATCGTAGCTCTGAGTGAAGGGAAGGCGGTAGGACAGATCTGGTGGAGCCTGGCGCATCTCTCGTTCCCCTGCTACGTGGTCAGCGTGGGAGTCACGAGCATGGTCCAGGCGGTCAGCTCTCACATGGGCTGGGGACTGGCGCTCGCGGTCTTCCCTGTCATGTACGGAATCCACCGGTCTTACCGCTTGTACTTTGGACGGATGGCGGAAACTCCGCGCACGGCAGCTTTGGTCCGATCCGCGAGTGTAGGAGCGTAAAAACCTCGTCTACGCTTGCCCGAAGAGTACGCCAAGCACCAAGACAAATAAACCGGCTCCGAATCGCCTGCTCGCAAAGTGGCCACTCCTACCACCTCGGCAAATTACGCCCCAGTGAAGGGCTAACCAGAAATTATTCCGGGCCAGAAGTCCTCTTCTGGGAAACCGCACTTCTGGATTGTGGGCGTGTCACGGGCAAACCGGAAGTTAACTGTTGTTAACAGGCGATTACACTCAACCCCCCTCAGCCAGGGGTCAATGAGTGTAATGGGGATGTTTCGCCAATCAGGAATGCCGTCCCACACCTAATTGCTCCCTTGACGAGTGCCAGTCGCAACGGTGGCTTCCGGTAAGTGAGCTTCTTGGAGCGACTGGAGTTCAGCTTCCCACTCCCGGACGTGTCTTCCCAGAGCCCATTGCACCATCACAACATTCGTTTCCAGGTTGGTGGCGGCGGAGAGAGCAGGCTTGGGTTCGAGTCCTTGTTGTTTTATGGCGAATACTCTCACGCCGTTACTGAGATCCACAAGGAAGTCGCCAGCGGGAGTGAGGAGAGATTCGGTGGGAACGAGGTTGTTATCCTTTGCCACCTTGGATTGTAGAAACGACGACAGAGTATCGGCGTGGTAGGTGGGTCCGGTGAGAGATCCTGGAATGGGGAACTTGATCACGTAGGTGTCGCCGCCAAGACAAACGTGGGGTGCATTGAAGTCGCCGACAAAAACCCATGTTTGGGTCTTGTTCCCAGGGGCCCGGTTGTAGCGCTCGATTCCCCAATTCGTTGGGTCTGGTTTGGAGACTCCAATGCAGCCCGAGGAAATGTCTTTATCTTTCTTTGCAGCGGCATCGGCTTTCTTTTCGGCGTCCCACGCAGCGGCCCCCAGGACGGCGGTTATCTCCAGTTCCTTCTCGAGTTCATCGAGCTTATACGTTCCGTGCTGGTGTTCTTCCTCAAGGGAACAAGCGGGTTCAGTGACGTAAGAGACAGACAGCAGATCGGGGTTCACAAACTCAATCGTGGCCCGGTCGGTCTCCGAGCAATTCCAGTCAGGATTCTCCGGGTGATACTCGCCCTCGGCACGGGGGACGGATCTGGCGGGGCCCGCATAGACAAATTCTTGCGCCATAAACTCTCCCGGGGGCCCTTTGTGCAGAGTGCCTACCCGCCAAAAGCCGTCCTTTCGCGGGACGATCAAGTCGGGAACATCGGCGGCGAGTTGCGCCTTGCCGTCTCGAAAGGTGATGAGAAACGTGCGATAGCTCGGTTGCTGCTGCTTCCCGGTACCGTCGTCCGCATTGAAAATGTGCAACCCGATCAGCACCGCAGATTGCGCGGGAGCGTGCGGTATCCAGAGCGACAGAATGACGAGGGTGCAGAGAATCGATCTCATGAAATTGAATCGTACCGCAAAGCATGCGGCGGTGGAACAGTCTGTCGTGAGAGAAGCGCGTTCGGATGTAACTGTTGTAACCAGGCGATTACACTCATTGAGAAAATGACCGATTCCGGGTCAATGAGTGTAATGGCGATGTTTCGCCAACTATGGTTTCGGTTGTGGCAAGCATAGAATGTGGAGCATGAATCGCGACCGACGACCGGTGATCGAGCAGGTGAAGTCTGGTTTCCGGATTGTCGGGAAAATGCTCGTTGCCTTCGCTATCGCAGTCACATTCATGGCTGGTTGCGAGTTGATTCGAGCGCCCCGATATTCGTACCAGTTCGCTCTTGGTTGGGTACTCGTCCTCGTGAGCATTCTCGTCATGGCTACATGTGTGAAATTCTGGGCTGCTGGATTCTTCGGGTTCATCGCATACGGTGCTTACCGCTCTCTGGGCGGCGTTTTCGTCGCCGATGTCTTCCACGTCTCAAGGCAGTATATGGTCATCGTCTCTGTAAGTGCATTTGCGATGGCGATCCTGTCCTTTCGGTTCACGTCAAAGCAGTTCCATATTAGGGCTATTGACCGTGCCAGCATTGTGATTGCCGCATGTTGCGTACTGCTGACTTTCCTCTTCGGCGATAACTACCGCGGTCTCGCAGTTTTCAACTTTGGCAACCTTTCCCTGCTGCTGTCATGGTTGGTGGATCGGGCGTCGAGGCACAATCGCCGCAAAAGTCACTCCGCCCCTGAGATGACGGCCTAAACTGGCGAAATCAGGCGATTACACTCATTGACCGGATTGTGAGTGTAATGCCGATTGTCATCGACCACATAACTTCCGAGTTGCCGACAACACGCCCAGAATCTTCGCATCCACGGGCAACGTACTGCACAGGCTATAATTACGCGCACGAATGGCTCTAGCCTCGGGCACAAAACTCGGGCCTTATGAAATTCGATCGCCGCTCGGCACCGGCGGCATGGGTGAGGTGTATCGCGCTGCGGATTCGAAACTGGGACGAGATGTTGCGCTGAAAGTGATTCTGCAGGAGTTTACCCAGGATACGCAGCTCATGGCTCGCTTCCAGCGTGAGGCACAAGTTCTCGCATCGCTCAACCACACCAACATCGCTGCGATCTACGGCCTCGAAGACAGCGGGGGCGTGCGTGCGCTGGTGATGGAACTGGTGGAAGGGCCGACGCTCGCCGACCGGATCAGGGATGGCGCGATCGCGCTGGAAGAAGCGTTGCCCATCGCGAAGCAAATTGCGGAAGCGCTCGAGTACGCGCACGAGCGCGGCATCATTCACCGCGACCTGAAACCGGCCAACATCAAAGTCACGCATGACGGGAAGGTCAAAGTGCTCGACTTCGGGCTGGCCAAGGCATTGCAAGGTGACGCCGGGCCGAGGAACATCTCCAACTCTCCTACCTTGACGTTGGAGGCCACGAAGGCGGGGATCATTCTCGGGACCGCAGCCTACATGTCGCCCGAGCAGGCGAAGGGCAAGGCAGTGGACCGGCGGGCGGACATCTGGTCATTTGGGGTGGTGCTCTTCGAAATGCTCACGGGCCGCCAGATGTATGTAGGCGAAACTGCGACCGACATTATGGCGGCGGTGGTGCGCGCCGAGCCAGATTGGAGCTTGCTTCCGAAGAATTTGCCCGGGGGCGTTCGCGAGCTGCTGCGGCGCTGTTTGGTGAAGGACGATAGACGGCGTCTGCGGGATATTGGGGAAGCGCGGCTGATGCTGGAGGATGCAATGAATGCGGCGCCAGAAGCCGCCGCGCCGACGGTCCAGGCGAAGCCGCAGTGGCGCGCCCTGCCGTGGGCCGTTGCTGCCGTGGCAATCGCTTTAGCCGGATGGATGTTATGGCATCGTACTGGCTCCTACCCGGCCTCGGGCTCTGCGATGCACCTGGAAATCGCCTATCCGCCCAATGTCGAACCCATCTCGGGGCTGCAGGGTGGATTCGCGATCTCGCCAGACGGACAGAGTGTCGCGATGATTGGCGTAAGAGATGGTGTGCGGCGACTCTTCATTCGACGGCTCGATCGTCCAGAGGCTAGCGAGATCAGCGATAGCACGGGCGTGAACGCCGCGTATTTCTCTCCCGACAGCAAGAGCGTGGCATTTGCGCTCGGCAGTGGAACAGTCACGCGAATGTCGCTGTCCGATCAGCAGCGAGCAGTCCTGGCGCATGGCGCCGATCTGTCCAGCAGTTTGGCCTGGGTCTCAACGGACATTGTTTATAATGACGGTGGCGCGTTATGGAGTGTGCCCGCCAACGGCGGCACGCCCCGCCAGTTAACGGTACTCGACGCCGCCCGGCACGAAGTACTGCACAGCGACCCCGCGGTGTTGCCGGCAGGGCGAGTAGTGTTGTTCTCTAGCTGGACCAGCGAGGCGGGCACAGAACGCATCGAAGCGGTGTCCCTTGATGGCCAGAAAAGGACGGTAGTGATTGAGCATGCCGTCACTCCCGTGTGGTCACCCACTGGTCATCTGCTGTTTGGACGCGACGGCGCGGTGTGGGCGGTGCCTTTCAACGAGAAGAGCGCGACCACGACCGGGACAGCGGTGCCGGTTATACCGGCCGGCGTAGTGTGCACGGTGCGTTCTGGCAGCCTGGGTTTCCAGTTGTCATCCATAGGCGATTTGGTCTTCGTGCCTGCGGACTTTGATTCCAAGAGAGTGATATCCGTGGGCCGTGACGGTTCGGAACTGACCCTCAACCTGCCGCTGGATCGCTATGGAGCCCCTCGGATTTCGCCGGATGGACGCCGCCTTCTAGTGGAGAGAGAAGGGAGCGTCATTGAAGCGCTCGACATGTTGCGCGGGACACATGCCAAGATCGCAGCCCCCGCGATGGGGACAAGTTTCCCCACCTGGACCTCCGATGGAGAAGGCGTGGTGTTCCGACGCTTCAATCTGCCTTTCTGGGCAGCCGCGAACGGCAGCGGCAAGGCAGGACCTGTGCCAGAGGGAAGTATCAATGACTATCCTTCGTCGCCGGGGCCCGATCCGGACAGCATTCTCGATGTTCGCATTCGGCCGGAAACCTCAGGAGACATTTTCCTAATGTCGATCAGCGGCAAATTTCAGCCCAAACCCTTGCTGGCGACGCAAGCGTACGAGGGTGGACCGGAACTTTCGCCGGACGGGCACTGGATACTCTATCAATCGAACGAGTCAGGCCAGCCGGAGATCTATGTCCGCCGGTTTCCCGCAATCGATCGCCAGTGGCAGGTTTCCGAAGGCGGCGGAGTACAAGCGCGGTGGAGCAGTACGGGCCGAGAGATCTACTATCGTGGAGGCCAACACATGATGGCGGTTGCCGTTGACCCGTCCAAAGCCGAGCCTACCTTTGGGAAACCAGCGGCGTTGTTCGCGGACGAGTACGACTTCGGGCAAGCTCTCTCCATCCCCAACTACGACGTGACACGCGACGGGCGGTTCATTATGTTGCGGCGTGGTTCGCATGGAAGCAACTTGCGCGTGGCCATTCACTGGACAGAGGAATTGAATCAGATTCTCGCAGCAGGCGGAGTTCGCTAGCCTGTTGCTTATGTTGGCCAGTCGATAGCGGTGGGCGCTTAGTGCAGATTCCTCCTGGATGACGGGCTAACCGGAAGTAACTGTTGTTAACAGGCGTTTACACTCAAAACCCCTTCAGCCGAGGTCAATGAGCGCTATGGCGATTACGCCAGCTAACTTGCCGGCGGTTTTTGGGCAGTGCCGGTCTATGAAGGTCGTACCAACTCACTTCTTGGGATTTGAAACGCTCAGCGGAGAGGAGCCAATCAGATACTCGGCTTGGTCGCTGTCTACGGCGCCAAGAAACAAGTATCCCTTGGCTTCTTCTCCGTAAATGACTCGCGCACTGAAGTAATAAATCCTTCCTGCCTCCGCCGTGAAATGCACGAACCCGAAGGGATGCCCCCGAAAGGATTGCACGCTCACACACACATGATGCTCTCCCGGCTCTACGGACACTGCGAAATAGGAACTGTTTTTGTTTACGCCCACCCATGCTCCGTCCAGCCCGATGTTGGCCGTCAAACCAAAAGCATCCGCGCCCTTTTCCTGAATGAAGTAAACCAACGCCTTCCCAGGTTCGGGCTGCGCCATCGCGTGTGGGGATTCGTCCAGCTTCACGCTGAAGCTGACCTTCTCGGAGCCGCAGGCTGCAGTTGCAATCGTAGGCGGTACCTGGGCAAATGCGGATACGGCAAAAAGCATAACCAAGCCAATGATTCTCACGGCTTTCCTCCACTCAGGCGCTTCGCCTGTTGCAACTGACTATAGCTCTTTTGTGGATAACTGTCGTAACCGGGGGTTAGCACTCAAAACCCGCGCCACCGGGTCAGTGAGTGAAATGGCGATATAACGCCAATCGAAGAGATTGCGTGCCAGTTGGCGCCTCGGATAACTTCCTGTTTGCCGACAACACGCCCAAAACCTCGTCTCTTGCCGGAAACGTGATCGTGACCTTCCGGGCGCGGCGCTCAGTGGAGAGGGCGGATCAGTGCCGGAACGGATCGGGAGGGGCCATGCACGCCGCCCTTCCGAATGTCACCGAGGCCTTCGGCTAGACCGGAGTTTGGAGGTCTCGCCACGCGAAACTATCGCCCGCCCCAATCGCTCCCTCTCGACAGGCACGTTGCGGGATCGCCATCCGCCGCAACCCGTACAACCCCCGTCTCATCCGTGCAGAAAGCACGCCCTTGGCTCCCGTCGCTCGCCGGGGGAACGGCAACGGCAGTATAATGACCCCTATCGCAACCCTGCATTTCCAGCCGATACCCCGCCCCGCTGACGGTCCGCATGGAGATTGCCCAAATCTGATTCGGAATGTCCGGGAACTGTGGGTCGCGCGGCCATTGCGTCGCGTCGCACGCGTAATGCCCCCAGGTTCTCTTTAATTCATCCTCCGGGATGTGCAGCGAACTCAGCACCCCTGCCACTGCAATTTCATTCCTTCTTACGGCTTCGTGGCGATATTCGACGGCCCCAGCCGGGTCTCCCGTCGCGTAGGCCTTCGCGCGCGCTTTTCCGTCTTCCATCAAATCCCGCGTGCGTTGTTGCCACGTCGCATAGGACAAAAGCGCGTCGATCCACGTTTCCCGCATTCGTGCCAAGGCCGTAGGGTCGCGCCCCGCAATCGCATTCTGATTGCCGTCAACAATCGCTTGCAGGCGCGTGACTCCCTTGCCTGCTTCCTCGACCATCCGGCTTGCCGCAACGGAAAGCCTCTGTTCCCACTCCTTTTTCCCGGGGAACCCCACACCTTCATACCCAGCCAGTGCCGATTGCTTGAACGACATCAGCATACCCGCGTCGCCACTCGCCGCGACGGCCTGCATCTGCGTGATCTGCCTCATCATGTCCGCCTTCGTAAGGGGTTGGGAATAATTCTTCTCCATTTCGGCCCGCACCTCCTGCTCGCTGGCGCCCAAATCCGCCGCGTCCGCCGATCCAATTTTCGACGCGTTATCGTCGTCAGTAATCACGTGTTTCGGCGTTGTCGACTTTTGTCGCTCTCGCTTCGCACGCGCTGCATCCGCCACCGAGGGCGTCCCCCCTGACGGTGTAGACTCCTGCGCCTGCGCCCCTGTCGCTAGGAATATTGCAGTCAGTATGACGCACAACAAAGATTTGACCATCGCGTCTCCGTTCACTGCCGGGATTGAACGCCCGTCAGCGCTTCGAGGTGGGCCGTTCGTGATAGGTGGCCGGGCCGCCTTCCCGACACAGGGTGTCGGGACGCAGAATGCGCGAAAAGTCCGTGCTCACTCCAAGGGACAAAGCCAGTAGGCACAGACGATTCAGATAAGTGGTGCTCATGTCCCGCAGTATACTGCGCTGGTCATAATGTCGTTCTCGGTAGCTGGCGGGTGACGGGCAACCCTTCCATAATCCCGCAAGGTGAGGTTTCACGACAATCCGGACGGAATCCGAATCTGGCTTCCCAGAATGTCGCATCTTGAGAGCTTCAAGCCGACTGATCGTCTACAAGACGCCGACGAACTCGCCAAGTGGCGCACTGCGCCTGGTAACCGGTTAGTATTGTCTACCAGACGCCAGGAATGAGACGCTTCGTCCGTGCCGAGTACGCCGCGTATTCGTCGCCAAACTCCTC
>Ga0209415_10017357_pt1 | contig 11460 bp, 7 predicted proteins | sample PeaSoiSIISIP2007_FD_187696 | JGI IMG/M metagenome (GOLD analysis project Ga0209415, IMG submission 187696) | Peat soil microbial communities from Weissenstadt, Germany - SII-SIP-2007 (SPAdes) (version 2) | ecosystem: Environmental > Terrestrial > Soil > Wetlands > Peat | place: Germany... | reverse complement strand
CGAGCCGCTCCCCGACGCGGACGACCTCACCGACCAGCTCCGCGCGAGGGCGATGCTCGAGGAGGCCCTCGAGCAGCTGCCGGGCGAGACGCGCCTGGTATTCTTCCTCTCCCAGCTGCAGGAGATGCCGATCGCGCGCGTCGCCAAGCGCCTCGGGCTGCCGAGGGGGACGGTCGCTTCGAGGTTGCGCCGCGCGAGGCAGATCTTGGGCGACTGGTCCGGGCGCGCCACCGCCACGGCGGCGTTCGAGAGATCGCGCGCGCGGAGCGCCTCGGGCCGGCCGGCGCCCGCCGGGCCGGCCGACGCCGAGATCCTCAGCTGGTGGGTGAGCCGCGGCGAGACCGAGGCGCTGCGGGCCCTGCTGGGCGTCTACAACCGCAGCCACCCCAACGCTTCGTTCGTCAGCGCCGCCGTGTCCGGGACGCCGGTCGCTCGCGAGCAGCTCCGCTCGAGGATGACCCGGGGAAAGCCGCCGGACACCTTCCAGGTCAACGGCGGCACGGACCTGTTTTCGTGGGTGGGCTACGGCACCCTCCGCGAGCGGATGGAGCCGCTCGATTTCCTCTTCTCCTCGGAGGGCTGGGGCGCCGCCTTCCCGCCCGACGTGCTCGAGCTGGTGACCCATTCGGGGCGCCTGTACGCGGTGCCCGTCGACATCCACCGGATTAACACGCTTTTTTACAACAAGGGCATCCTCGCCGAGAACGGCCTGGCGCCGCCCGCGACGCTCGAGGAGCTCCACGGCGCCGCTCGGAGGCTGCGCGCGCGCGGGATCGTGCCCTTCAGCATCGGCTACAAGCACCCGTGGACGCTGACGATGCTCGCGTTCGAGAACGTCATGGTCGCCGTGGCCGGGGGCGACTACTACCGCGATTTCTTCTCCGGCAAGCGCGACCCGGACGACGCGGAGCTCTACGCGACGCTGGCGCACGTCGCGCGCATCCTCGACTACGCCAACGAGGACGCCGCGGCGCTAGGGTGGGACCAGGCCGTCGAGCTCGTTCGCACGGGCGCCGCCGCGATGACCATCATGGGCGACTGGGCCAAGGGCTACCTCGGGAGCAGTCGCTCCCCCTTGGAGTTCGGCGAGGTCCCGTCGCCCGGCGCCGAGAGCGCGTTCGTGTTCGCGACGGACACCTTCGGTCTGCCGAGGCGGGCAGCTCAGCGGGCGAGCGCCATCGAGCTTCTCAAGGTGTTCGGCTCGAAGGAAGGGCAGGACGCCTTCAACCCGCTGAAGGGGTCCATCCCGGCGCGCACCGACGCCGACCTCTCGCGATACGACCCCCTGGCGCGGGCGACCGCGCGGGACTTCTGGACGGCGCCGCGCTACCCGAGCATCGCCAGCCTCGCGTCGAGCACGTTCACGCAGGCCCTCGACTCGGCGATGCACGCGTTCGCGCGGAGCCGCAACCCGCGGGCGGTCGCGGACGCCATCCGGGCCCACTACGCCCTGCTGTCCCCGGTGGGGGGCCGCGGCCTCTTATGGTGAGCCTCGCTTCGGGCGAGCGACCACCATAGTCGAGCATGGCTCACCGTTTCGGCGGCTCACTCCTTGCGAAAGCCACCGTCGCGGCCGCCGCCGTCCTGGCGCTTTGGGGTCTCGCGGGGGTCGCCAGCTGCGCGGCGCCGGGTCACAGCAGTCCGAGCGCGTTCAACGGGGGAAGCGGGAGCAGCTCCGGGGCCGGAGGCGATGGGCCGGCGCTCGACCTCGACGGCGCACCCGCCGGGATCGTGTCGTGCAACGGGCCTTGCAAGGATTTTCCGTCGTCCCCCATCCTGGACACGGGCGCCCCCGCGAACGCGCCGACGCTCTTCGGCTCGGCCACGAGCGGTGCGCAGACGGGCGGCCCATGCCTGCTCGAGCCCGCGGTGGGAGCCCTCTTCCCGAACAACTGGACGCGCCCTCGGTTCCAGATCCAGGCGGCCGGCGGCGAGAACCTCTTCGAGATCCGCCTGCACGCCGCCCTCGAGGCGAACGATCTCGTCGTCTACACGACGGCCACGACCTGGACGATGCCCAAGGACGTCTGGACCGGCCTCGCCAGCCACGTCCAGGACATGCCGATCACGATGACGGTCCGCGGCCTGGACTCGACGGCCTCGAGCCCGAAGCCCGCGCTGGGAAGCTCCGGGGCGTTCGCGATCGCCCCGGCGCCGGCCGACGGCGCGATGGTGTACTGGGCGACGTCGGCGTTCGACAACAACGCGATGAACACGCAGCTGGAGGGCTTTCACGTCGGCGAAGAGACCGTCGTCTCGGCCCTCCAGACGACGCAGGTCGCCGAGAAGGTGCGGGCCACGTGGGGGACTTCGACCTCGCTCGGCATGCTGGGGACGCAGGTGCAGTGCATCGGCTGCCACACGTCGACGCCGGACGGCGCGAACGTCGCCTTCACCGCGCAGTGGCCGTGGCCCAACGCCCTCGCCTCGGTGGCGGCGCAGTCCACGGACGCGTCGACCGTCGGCCAGGTGCCTGCCTTTCTCACGATGCAGGCCCAGTCCAACCTCAGCCCGAACATCAACGGGAACTACCTCAGCCCGCCGATGTGCTCCGCGTCGACCCCGCCGGACACGTCGGGCGCCTGCGTGCAGTACGACATGCTGGGGATCCAGACCTTCTCCAAGGCGCACTACTCCCCGGGGGACCGCATCGTCGTCACGACGAAAGGGTCGGCCTGGTACCGCGCGCAGTCGACCGACCCCGGCACCGCGACCGGCATCGTGGCCAAGCTCATGTGGTTCGATCTCGAGACGACATCGATGGCCTCGGGCACGGGGTTCGGGGAGATCGCGCGCACGGGCGACGGCAACAGCGCCGCGGCCCCCAGCTGGAGCCACGACGGACAGAGCATCGTGTACGCCTCGACGGACACCGGTGCGGAGGACGGCCGCATGGGGCAGGGCAACTCGGACCTCGCCATCGTCCCGTACGCCGACAGGAAGGGCGGACAGGTCGTCATGGTGCCGGGCGCGTCCGATCCGGCCTTCGAGGAGTACTACCCGGCGTTCTCCGCCGACGACTCGCTCATCGCCTTCAACCGCGTCGCCAAGGGGCTGTCGATGTACATCCAGCCCGCCGCGGAGGTCTTCGTCATCCCGGCCGCGGGCGGGACGGCCACGCGCCTCAAGGCCAACGACCCGGTGGCGTGCTCGGGCGCGGTGAGCCCGGGGGTGCAGAACACGTTGCCCAAGTGGGCGCCCGTCGCGCCGACGGCGAACGGCAAGACCTACAACTGGCTCATCTTCTCTTCGACGCGCGGCGCGGACCAGAAGGCCCAGCTCTACGTGACCGCGGTCGTCCAGGACGGGAGCGGCATCGAGACGTATCCGGCCATCTACCTGTGGAACCAGGACCCGACGCTCAACAACCTCATTCCCGCGTGGGACGTCTTCCAGATCCCACCCGCCCCGATCCAGTGAGGGCAGGCGGCATGAAGACCTTCCCGAGAGGCTTCGTCTGGGGCTCGGCGACGTCGGCGTACCAGATCGAAGGCGCCGCCGGAGAGGACGGGCGCGGCGAGTCGATCTGGGATCGGTTCGCGAAGACCGCGGGACGGATCAAGGACGGCTCGAACGGCGACGTCGCGTGCGACCACTACCATCGATGGCCGGGCGACGTAGCGCTCATGCGCGAGCTCGGACACGGCGCGTACCGGTTCTCCATCGCCTGGCCGCGCATCCTTCCCGGGGGGCGCGGGGCCGTCAACGAGAAGGGAATGGACTTCTACTCGCGCCTCGTCGACGGGTTGCTCGAGGCGGGCATCGCGCCGTACGTGACGCTCTATCACTGGGATCTCCCGCAGGCGTTGCAGGACGAAGGGGGCTGGAGCAGCCGCGCCACCGCCCTGGCCTTCGCGAAGTACGCCGACGTCGTGAGCCGGCGGCTGGGCGATCGCGTCAAGCGCTGGATCACGCACAACGAGCCCTGGTGCGCGAGCATGGTGTCCAACCACAAGGGCATCCACGCGCCGGGAATCCGCGATGGCGCGATCGCGGTCGCGACCAGCCACCACTTGCTGCTCTCGCACGGGCTGGCGGTGCCGATCGTCCGCGACCACAGCCCGGGCGCAGAGATCGGGATCACGTTGAACCTGTCGCCGTCCGTACCCGCATCTCCGAGCGAGCCGGACGCCGACGCGGCGCGGTACCACGACGGGTACATGAACCGCTGGTTTCTCGATCCCGTCTTTCGAGGCGCGTACCCGGCCGACATGGTGCGCGACTACGCCGACCGGGGGTACCTGCCCGAGGGGGGGCTCGGCGCTCTCGTTCGCCAGGGCGATCTCCGCGTCATCGCCTCGGCAACCGATTTCCTGGGGGTCAACTACTACAACCGCGCCGTCCTGCGGAGCGAGCGCGTCCCCGAGGAAGAGAACCTACCGCGTACGGTGTTCGTGGGAGACGAGCGCACGGACATCGGGTGGGAGGTGTACCCCGAGGGCCTCTCGGAGATCCTCGTGCGCGTCCATCGCGAGTACGGACCCGCGAAGATCTACGTGACGGAGAACGGCGCGAGCTACCCGGACGGACCGGACGCGAGCGGGCGGGTGGCGGACACGAAGCGCGTCCGCTTTCTGCGCGATCACCTGCTCGCCGTGCACCGCGCGATCGAGGCCGGGGTCCCCGTCGCGGGATACTTCGCGTGGTCGCTCATGGACAACTACGAGTGGGATCACGGCTACACGCAGCGCTTCGGGCTCACGTGGGTGGACTACGCCACGCAGCGGCGCATCCCGAAGGACAGCGCCCACTGGTACCGCCGCACGATCGAGCACAACGCCGTGGAGTGAGCTGACGCCTCGTCCGCTCCGCTCGGGACGACGGGGGGGGGCCGATTCGTGAGCCGGCGGCGCAGCTCGGGGCTACTGCCTATGCGTGACTGCGGAGAGTCGCGACCGCGCGGTGGCTGGCCTCGCGGCGCTCGGTGCCGCCACCGTCGTCGCGTGCGCGACGGGGGGGCATCGCTCGCTGGACCTTGCTGCCGAGACGGACGGCGGAGGGGCCGAGGGCGGCGTGGCCGTGGCCGCGGCTCCCGTACCCGTCAACACGCGGCTCATCAGCGACACGGCGCTGTGCAAGGCCGGGCAGCCCACCGTCGCCTGGTCGCCGCTGCGGCGGATCTCGCGCGTCGAGTACGACGACATGGTCCGCGACCTGCTGGGCGACACGACGCGGCCCGCGGAGACCTTCGTCCCGGAGAGCCCCATGGCGAACGGGGTGTACTTCGAGAACAACACGTACACCGGGGTCAGCACGCTCGTCGCGCAGCAGTACCAGCAGGCCGCGGAGAGCCTCGCGCAAGCTGCCGTCTCCTCCCCGAGCACGCTCGCCGCCATCCTGCCCTGCCGGACCCGGGACGCCGCGTGCGCGGCGCAGTTCATCGCCTCGTTTGCCAACAGGGCCTTCCGGGGGCAGCTCGACGGCACCGAGTCCTCGCAGCTCCTGCAGCTCTACTCCGACGTCGAGGCCCAGTTCGACTTCGCGGCCGGAATCCAGGCGGTGATCACGGCGGTCCTCGAGTCGCCGCGGTTCCTCTATGTCCTCGAGCTCGGGCAAGCTCCCGCCACCGGCGACGTCGTCCCGCTCTCGCCTTACGAGGTCGCCGCGCGGCTCTCGCTGTTTCTCTGGCGGTCGGTGCCCGACGACGCGCTCATGCAGGCCGCCGCGGCCGGGCAGCTCGCGACGGCGGCGCAGGTCCAGGGCCAGGCCGTCCGCATGCTCGCCGACGGGAAGGCCGTCGACGCGATCGACGACTTCACGATGCAGTGGCTCGGCCTTCAGGGGACGCCCACGCTCGGCAAGGACACCCAGTTCACGGCGTGGACCGGCAACTCGAAGATCGGCGCGGAGATGCAGGACGAGACGCTCACCAACGTCTCGCAGCTGGTGCTCGCCGAGGACGGCGGCCTCGTCGAGCTCCTGACGTCGCCCTCCTCGTACATCGACTCCGACCTCGCGAAGTTCTACGGCGCGTCCCTCGGAGGCGGCCTCGGCGTCACCGTGAGCGACAGCGCCCTGTCGCAGGCGCAGGCCACGTTCGTGAAGACCGACCTCGGCGCCGGCAACCGCGCCGGCGTTCTCACGAACGGCGCAGTGATGGCGACGCAGGCCCACACGAGCCTTCCGTCGTCCGTCCTGCGCGGGAAGCTCGTCCGCGAGGAGCTGCTCTGCGACCAGCTCCAGCAGCCGCCCCCAGGCATCACTCCGCCGGCGACCTCGGTCCCCGAGGGCGGGACGACGCGCAGCCTCTCGGCGGCCCACGAGAACAGCTCCTCGTATTGCTACTCGTGCCACCAGTTCATGGACCCGATCGGCTTCGGCTTCGGTCATTTCGACGCGACGGGCGCCTACCAGGCGACGGACGCCAACGGATTTCCCGGCACGTTTCCGCCAATCGACGCCACCGGACAGGTCATCGCGAAGAGCGCGGGGGAGGCGGCGTTCAATTTCAACGGCGCGGCCGATCTGGTCACGCAGCTCGCGGGCGCGGCGCAGGTCCAGGAGTGCTTCGTCATCCAGGAGATGCGCTACGCGCTCAGCCGCATCGAGACCACGGACGACGCCTGCTCGGCGCAGCAGGCCTTCGCCGCGTTCTCCTCCGGCCGCCTGAACGTCCAGAAGCTGCTCGTCGCCATCGCCGGCAGCGACGCCTTTCGATACCGGTCGGTCCAGGCCGCGGGGAGCGCCTGCCAGTGACTCGCCGGGGCATCGACCGCAGGCGCTTTCTCAAGCTCGTCGGGGCGACGGCGCTCACCTACCCGTTCCTGCGAGGCCTCCCGAGCTTCGCGCAGACGGCTGGCGGCGGCAGCGACCCCGTGTATCTCGTGCTCCTCTTCTCCGGCTGCGGCGTCGTGCGCTTCAAGTGGGGAGCCCAGGGACCCGCCCCGACGGGAACCACCCCGACCGTGACGAGCCCCCTGGTCTTCCGCGACACGCTCTCCGCGTTCACGAAGGCCGGGCCGATGCAGGTCGACCTGACGAGCAAGGTGACGGTGCTCGACGGCCTGAGCGTCGCCGCGGCCCTGACGAACTCGCACGAGGGGGGGATGGCCGCCCTGTGGACCGGCACGACGAACACGAGCGCGAGCCTCCCCACCGGGCCGAGCATCGATCAGGCGATCGCGCCGCTGATCAAGCGCCAGCTGAACGTCAGCACGCCGTACGAGAGCATTCCCCTCATGGCGCAGAGCAGCGCCGACTACCAGACGCGCTCCAACGACACGCGCATGCTCTACGACGCCGGCGCGAGCTTCGTCGACCCGTACAGCAACCCGGCGACGGCGCTCGGCACGCTCTTCCCGCAGGCCATGGCGCCGGGCGCGTCGAAGGGACCGGACAAGACGGCCTTCATCCGCCAGAAGGTGTTCGCCCAGGTCCAGAGCGAGCTGTCGGCGCTGCAGTCGCGCCTGTGCACGGAAGATCGCCAGCAGCTGCAGAACCTGCAGGCCGTGTGGAACCAGGTACAGATGCAGATCCAGTCCGCGGCCACGGCGGCCGCCTCGTGCAAGGCCCCGTCCATCGGCGACGCCGGCGCCGCGACGGCCGGAGGCGGAGGGCCGGACCCGTTCCCGGCGAACGTGCAGGCGATGTCGAACATCCTGGCGATGTCGCTGGCCTGCGATCTCACGCGCGTCGCCAGCCTGCAGCTGTCGCACGCGCTCAGCCCCGTCACGCACACGTGGCTGGGCGCGTCGCAGACGAACACCCACCACATCTATTCGCACCAGGGACCTTCCTGGCTCGGGGCCCTGGGCCCCGACCTCTACAACGAGCCGGCGAGCGTGACGTCGACCTACCCCCAGCAGCTCATCGACATCGACGCGTGGTACGCGCAGCAGGTCGCGGCGCTCGCCTACACGCTGAGCCAGTTCACGACGGCGTCCGGAAAGAACCTGCTCGACCAGACGGTCATCTGCTGGGGCAGCGAGCTCGACATGGGCGCGGCGCACAACCACGACGACACGCCGTTCGTGCTCGTCGGGGGCGGGGGAGGGAAGCTGAAGACCAACCAGCTCGTCCGCTTCCACCTGAACCTCGGGGGCAACAGCAACAACTACGGCGGCAACCGCTGCCACAACGATCTGCTGCTCACGCTGGCCAAGGTCATGGGCGTCGACGTCGGGACCACCTTCGGTACGCCGTCGTACTGCACGGGTCCGATCACCGAGATCCTGGCGTAGCCGGGGAACAGGGACGAGATGACCGCCAGGAGGCCAAGGATGCCAGGGAAGAATATCTCGGACCAAGTCTCACTTGGCGTTCCTGGCGTCCTGGCGGTTTCTCTCCTCCTCCTTCCCGTCGCCTGCGCCGCAAGGGGCTCGAGCAGCCCCGCGGGCGACGAAGCCGAAGCGGGAGGTACCTCCGCCCCCGACGGCGCCGCGGGCTCGTTGGACTCGCCGGTGCCCGTCGAGGCGGGAGCGAGCGCCGATACCGCGTCGGCGGGCGAAGGGGGCATCGGCGGCGACGGCGCCTCGTCCTCCAGCTGCAGCAGCTTGCCGCTCTGCGACGGCTTCGAGGGCGACACGCCGGGGATGCCGCCCGACGCGGGCGTCTGGACGGTCCTGATGGGATGCAACCCGAGCACGGCCAACGCGCCGGTCGACGGAGGGCTGACCGTCGGCGTCGACGACTCCGTGGCGCACACCGGAAGAAATTCGCTTCGCGTCGTCGGCGGGGACTCCTGCGGGTACTACGCCGTCAACACGGGCGCGTTCGCGCGGCTCAACGGGCAGCTCTACGCCCGCTTCTACGCCCGGTTCTCCGGCCCGCCGACCAGCAACCACAACGGCTTCGTCTCGATGTACTCGGGCACGGCGACCGACTTCCTGTCGGCGTATTCGAACAGCGAGCAGCTGCGCCTGGGGTTCCAGGGCAGCGTCGTCGTCTGGAACTATCTGTCGTCGGACGCGACGCTTCCGGACATCGACTCCGCCGGCGAGGCCGAGAGCGCGGCGACGCACCAGCGCGCCTGGGACTGCATCGAGTTTCATCTCGACCCGGCGACGGGACACATCGAGCTCTGGCTCGACGGGCAGAGCGTCGCGGGCCTGGGCTACGACGGGACGTCGGTGACGGGCGTGAGCGACAGCTGGCACGCGGGCGGGCCGTCGTCGTTCGCGCTGAAGAGCTTCGGCCTGGGGTGGCTGGGGTTGAACGACCAGTACACCGCGTGGTTCGACGACGTCGCGCTCTCCGGCAGCCGCGTCTATTGCCAGTAGACGTGGCCGAAAGGCGAGCCTCGCGGAGAGACGCCGGCGACAAGTCCATGCTGGAGATGCTCGTGCCTCTGCGCGCCTTCGCGGGTCCGGTCGTCGTCGCCGCGGGGACGGTGGCGCTCGCGATCGCCTCCTGCGGGCTGCCGGAGGTCCCGGCCGTGGGGGCTTCCGACGCCGCATCGCACCCGGCCGGCTGCGCCGCGGACGGCGCCGCGCCGCCGGTCGCTCCAGGCGGCTACTACACGAGCGGGGCGACTGTGTGCACCTCCGACGGGCGGCCGCACGTCTTCCACGGCGTCGACCGCCCCTCGCTCGAGTGGTCACCCGCCGGCGACGATCTCTCGGCGGCCGACTTCGCGCTCATGGCAAGCTGGAACGCCGACGTCGTCCGCATCGCGCTCAACCAGGACTTCTGGCTGTCGGGCGCCGCGCAGTACAGCGCGACGTACGCGGCGACCGTCGCCCAGGCGGTCACGTGGGCCGAGGCCGCGGGCATGGACGTCATCCTCGACCTGCACTGGTCCGACAAGGGGGACCTGACCGTGACCCAGAGCGCCCAGCAGGAGATGGCCGACGTCAACTCGAAGCAGTTCTGGGCCGAGGTCGCCGCGGCATACAAGGGCGACGGCCACGTCTTCTTCGAGCTCTACAACGAGCCCCACGACGTCAGCTGGGACGTCTGGCGGAACGGCGGCCCCGCCGGCGGCTACACGGCCGTGGGCATGCAGGAGCTCTACGATGCCGTCCGCGAGGCGGGCGCGAACAACCTCGTCATCGCCGGGGGCCTCGACTGGGCGTACTCGCTCTCGGGCGTCGCGACGGGCGCTCTTCAGGGCTACAACGTCATGTACGCGACGCACCCCTACAACCAGCCGGACAAGCAGCCGGGTGGATGGGAGGCTGCCTTCGGGTTCCTCGCCACGGGCGACATCGCTCCCGTCATCGCAACCGAGTTCGGCGACGGGACGGCCCAGTGCACGGGAGCCTGGGACGGCGAGCTCATCGCCTTCGCGGCGACTCACGGCATCTCGTGGACCGCGTGGGCCTGGTACCCGGGAGGGTGCTCGTTTCCATCGCTCATCGCCGACTGGAGCCCCACCCCGACCGTCCAGGGCAAGGCCGTGCAGGCCGCGCTGGCTGCCTTTGCGCGGACGACGTCCGGGTACGACGCGGGCGACTGATCCCGATACGGGCTCTTCTCGGCTCTGCTAGTGAAGCGCGCATGCGATTCGCCTTGGCCTGGCTTTGCGTCCTGTGTGCGGCGTGCAGCCGCGGGCGCTCCTCGGCGCACGAGCAGCCCGCCCCCTCGGCAAGCGTGATCACGATCGGAGCCTCGCTGGGCGCCTGCCCGGACGTTTCGGTCTGCGAGAGGGAGTGCGACGCCGGATCCGCGGATCGATGCCGGCGACTGGCCATGACCTACGCGTTTGGGCAGGGGGTCGACAAGGACGAAGCCCGGGCGACGGCCCTCTACGAGCACGCTTGCGACATGAAGGACCCGTCTGCGTGCGTCTTTGCGGGTCAGATGAACGAGTACGAGCGCGGGGTCGCGAAGGACGCCGCCAAGGCGGCGCGCTTTTACGAGCGTGCCTGCGACTTTCAATGGCTGCCTGGCTGCTACAACCTCGCGATCATGTACGAGCGAGGCACGGGCGTGCCCAAGGACCGCGTGAGGGCGGGCGAGCTGTACCAGGCGACTTGCACCGCCGGGGTGCCGCAGTCGTGCGACAAGGCGAGGGAGATGCACGAGCCGCCGCCGATACCGTTTCTCGAGGGTGGGCTGCCGTAGGAATCGGCGGCCGACGCCGGCAAAGGGCCTGCAGCGCTCGCGACAGGCGCGGTCATCGCCGCGGAGGTTTTTCACCCCCATCCGGGTGCGTCCCCTCGAACGCCGCCTTGCGCGCCGCCACCACGCGCGCCTCGCTCTCCCCCGCCGGGTCCAGCTGCCGCGCTTCGTCGAGCTTGCCGTTGCACAGCGCCCACAGCGCTTCGCCACACGCGGCGAAGGCCGCGTCCCGCAGCTCGGTCGCGCGCCGCTGGGCCGTGACGCGCTTCTCCGGCTCCACCAGGTCCGGCCCGATCGGCGCCGGCTCGTGCCGGAACCAGGCGACGATCTCGCGCCGCTCGACGACGAGAGCGACGATCGCCGCGCCGATCGCCGCCGCCGCGGGCCACGCGAGCCACGAGATCCGCCTCGTCGGCACCGGCACGGCGGCCTTCGCGCCGGCGCCCGGCATCGCGCGCT
>Ga0209415_10017356_pt1 | contig 11460 bp, 9 predicted proteins | sample PeaSoiSIISIP2007_FD_187696 | JGI IMG/M metagenome (GOLD analysis project Ga0209415, IMG submission 187696) | Peat soil microbial communities from Weissenstadt, Germany - SII-SIP-2007 (SPAdes) (version 2) | ecosystem: Environmental > Terrestrial > Soil > Wetlands > Peat | place: Germany... | reverse complement strand
GCCGAGTCCGAACGCAAGATGGGGTTGGTGTTGTTGATGTGCGTGTAGATGCGGCGCGCCACGGAGTCGGCGACCCGATGCGCCAGGCTTCCCTCTCGCCCGGAAATGGGGACGTGCGCCATGTCGCGAGCGCGCGCCCGGCCCAGCGCGAGCGTGACGAGCTCGTCCTCGGTCCAGAAGGTCCCGTCGAAGAAGAGCGCGTCGGCGCCGCGAACGAGCGACTCGATGCCGTCGAGCCCGCCCACCGATGTCGCGACGACCAGGGTGCGACCGCTGTCGACGGCGCGGATCCTCAGGGCCACGTTGTCCTCGGGCGAGGCCTCGAGCAGTCCCATGAGGTGTACCGGGAGCTTGCCCGGCACGGGGAAGGCCGTGACGCCCATCCCGAGGTCGTCGAACACCACTTCGCGGCCGAGGTCCAGCCGTCGCCAGACGACTTGCTCGGGGGTGCGCGCCAATGTCCGCAGCATCGCGTTGTGCTCGACCAGCCCGGCGCGGACGCGCTCCGTCGCCGCGACGACGAGAGGCTGCGACTCGCGCAGCGACAGCAGCCCGAGCACGTGGTCGAGATCCCCGTTGGTCAGCGCGATGGCCCCGATGGGGGTGTCGCGGGCAGCTCGCGGTCCCAGCGGCGCGAACCGCTCGACCTGACGCAGGACGTCCGGAGACGCGTTGACGAGCAGCCAGCGATCGCCGCGCGCGCACACGGCGATGGAGTCCTGCGTTCGTGGCGAGACGCGCGAGTCGGCGACTCGCGCCAGCGCGCAGTTCTCGCACGCGCAGTTCCACTGCGGCACGCCGCCTCCCGCCCCGGACCCGAGAACGTGGGCGCGCATGGCCCCGGCGGTGCTACTCGGCGGCAGCCTCGGGCGCGTCGCGCTCCTCGACGCCCTCGAAGGGGACGCGCTCACCGTCCTCTTGGTACGAGCCTATCTCCGCGTCCATTTTGATCTCGACGAACGCCGGCGTCATCCACTCCATGCGCCCAATCATGCGCGCATCCGCCCGCCCGCGCAATCGCACATCGCACCACGTCTTCGTGGGGCCCCGGCCGTGCGCTACCGATTCACGCGCTCGAGGTACTGCCCCGTCCGCGTGTCGACCTTCACCCACTCGCCCTCTTTGATGAAGAGCGGCACGTTGACCAGCGCCCCGGTCGACAGGCGCGCCGGCTTCGTGGCCCCGCTCGCGGTGTCGCCCTTGATTCCCGGCTCGCTCTCGGTCACCTGCAATACGACGCTCGCCGGCAACTCGATGCCGATGGGGTTGCCGTTGTAGAGCGTGACCTCGCAGTCGAGCCCTTCGCTCACGAACCGGACCTCTTCGCCGACCTTGTCCTTCATGACGTGGACCTGGTCGCCCGTGTTCGTGTCCATGAAGACCAAGCTGTCGCCCTCGTCCCAGGAGAAGGTCATCTTGTGCGTCTCGACGTCCGCCAGCTCGACCGACTCGCCGGACTTCCAGGTCCGCTCGATGACGGCGCCCGTCTGCAGGTTCTTGATGCGACACCGCGTGAACGACTGCCCCTTGCCGGGCTTGACGAACTGGTGCTCCACGACGGCGTAGGGCACGCCGTCGATCTGAATCTTGAGGCCCTTGCGGATGTCGGTCGTCTGCATGGTGAAGCTGGCTCGACGTACGGGTGGGGCGCGGAGCTAGCACGTGGGCCCCGGCAATGGCAACCAATCCGCTTGCGAGCCGGCGCTGGGGGGGCGTAGAGGCAAAGAAGGCATGCGCGAAGTCGACGACGAGCTGGGCGAGATCAAGCGCGAAATCATCGAGTCGCGCGGCCTGGTCATCAAGACGAACAACCTCACCAACGCCCTCAGCGCCGACATCAAATCCATCGCCAAGCGGCAGCAGGGCTACGAGCGCCGCCTGTCGTGGAACAGCGCGACCGCCTACGTCGTGTTCGTCGTGGTCGTCTTCGCGGCGCTCAAGTTCGCGGTGGACGCTCGCGTGGATGCCATCGACGCGACGAGCAAGCACCTGCGCGACGAGAACGCGCGCATGCGCCAGGAGATCGACGAGATGCGCCAGCGCGAGGCGGAGCGACAGGCCGCCGAGCTCGAGGCCGCGAAGTTCTACGACTTGGTCCGTCAGGGCAGGCGCGTCGACGTCGTCAAGGGATGGGAGACGATGAAGGCCAAGCCCCTCACCAAGGCGGAGTCGCAGTTCCTGGCGGACGCCGTGGACAAGGCGCGGGTCGAGCAGGCCACGCTGCTCTACCTCCAGGGCCTGGAGAGCGGGCGGCTTCAGCGGTGGCAGGAGGCGGCGGGAGCCTTCGAGGAATCGCTTCGCTACGAGGACGCCGCCGCCGTGGCTCCGCAGGCGAAGCTCGAGCTCGGAACGGCGTACCGAAAGCTGAGAAAGCAGAAGGAGGCGATCGCCCTTCTCACCCCGCTCGCGGAGCAGGGCGTGGACAAGGAAATCCAGGACGACGCGCTCGAGGAGCTCGCCTGGTGCCAGACGGAGATCGAGGCGTACAACGACGCGAAGAATACCTGGCGCACCCTCTTGAGGCGGTTTCCGGACTCGCACTTCGCGCCGGAAGCGAAGCTCGCGCTCCAGGTGCTCACGCAGAACCACTGAGCCGTCAGGTCAGAGCGGCTTCCTCGGGCAGCGACCGGGCGCCGTGTCCGCCACCAGATTCGACAGCGCGGCCGCATCCTCCGCGACCCGCGCCGAGCGTTGGACCAGGTACGCGCGCAGGCGGGCCAGATCGGCGTCCGCGCCCTCGGAGCACATCCTCTTCACCACGCCGCGGAGCGTCCGCCCCGGCTCTCCGTCCTCGCGCGAGCGCACGACGGGATCGTCGAGGAAACGATCCAGTCGCGACACGAGGACGTCCGCACGAGACCAGCCCTTTCCGAGCGCGGGCCAGACGACGGCAGCCAGAGGCATCGCGCGCGGCGAGTCGTCGAGCATGGCGCCGAAGACGGCACCGCTCACGTCGCCGCCGAAGCGCTTGCCGAAGGTCGACCATCGCGCGTCGGCGTAGTAGGCGTCGAGGTCGGCGTCCGCGCGCGCCATCAAGTAGAGCGCCGTGCCGCGACGGTCGGGCAGCGCGGCCCAGGCCCGCTCGGCCTCGCCGACGAGAGCGCTCTTCTTCTGTACGTCGTCGAGCAGCTCTTCGATGATCTCCAGCGCCGCGACGTGCCACGCTCGGGGGTACGGCTCGAGCGAGCGCCAGAGGCGGATAGTCGACGCGGCGTCCTTGTATTTGAAGTTCGCGAAGAGCGTCTCGACGAGGGCGGCGTCGCCTCCCTGACCGAGCGCGGCGGCTAGACGGCGCGTTCGCGCCTCATCCAGCAGCGCCGTTTCCACCAGCAGGTCCTGGCAGCCCCGATTGCGCTCGTGTTTGCCGTTCGGCCGGCGCTCGACCGGGCACACGACCGCGTCCATCACCTCGAAACGCGCGGTGCGCTCTGCGTTCGACGGGTGACCCGCACGCGCCCACGCTTCGGCCACTTCGAGCCCGAACGCGAGCGGGTCGAAGCCGGGGAATCGGTCGACGGGAGGGATGCAGGCATCGCAGCGCGGGCCGCCCATGACGGTCCCGGCCACGGCGAGAGCGAGGCGATCCTCGAGCGCGGGGAGCCGCCCCTTCAACCAGGCGACCCAGGCCGCCTCGGCGCGGCGAAAGAGCGACCCAGGAGCGGCGCGCCGGACAAGATCGGCGTCGCCGTCGTACGCGAGCGTGAGGTAGTAGGCCTCGTGCACGAGGTGTTCGTCCAGCCGACGCGCGAGCTCGAGGTTCGACGCGCCGACGAGCTGCGCGAAGCGGGCGACGCGCACGAGCGACTCTCCTCGGGGATCGGTCGCGAAGCGCTGCTCCGCCGTGGCCTCGCGGCCGTCAGGGGTCGCCGCAGGAGCGCGCGACCTCGCCGCCCAGGCGAAATACTCGTCCCAACGCGCAGGCGGGATCCGCGCCGGATCGGCGCCTCCGAAGTCGCGATCGAGCGACGCGGCGTAGTCGTCGTCGAGCGCGTCCCCGACGACCCCGCGTCCGACAAGGTCGCCCTCGGCCGCCTCGCGCACGACGACCGTACCGATCCGAGCGTCGAACGCGCCTTGCTCGCGCTCGGCGGTCGCCACGTAGCGGCACTCGATCCGCCGAAAGAGCGGGGCCTCCCGCGCGAAGACGCGAGGGCTCGACTCGCGCAGAGCCTGCATGTCACGCGCGACGTTCTCGATCGATTGCGCGAGCGCCTCCTCGAACCAGGAACGCCGGGGAGGGACGAGCGCCGCGTCGACCTGGATCGCGATCGGCCGCCCCACGACGGACGCCAGCTGCCGCGTGGCTTCGGCGAGGCGTGCGCCCCGAGGGTCGAACGGAAGGTCCTCCATCGCCGGGACGATCGTCACCGTGACCTCGTTGGAGACGAAGACCGCCCGGGGCGAAGACCCGCCGCAGGCCGCGAGCACGGCGACCGCCGACGTCGCCGCGAGCGCGCGCCCCCACGTCACAGGAACCGTCGCTTCCCAGGGAGCGAGCGGGCCGGGGCCTTCGCACAATTCGCAGTGTCCTCGAAGGCCGGCGCGTACGACTCGCCCGGATGTCCTGCGAGGCGCCTCTCGAAGTACGAAGCAAGCTGCGCCATGTCCGCGACATTCCCTTCTTCGCACAGCTTGCGAGCGAGGTTGCCCACCGCGCGCGACGGGTCGCCCGAGTCGTATTGCTTTGCGCGTGCGTCGGCGAGGTAGGCGTCGAGCCTGGGCAGGACGACCGCGGCACGCGACCAGCCGCGCCCGAGCGCCGGCCACGGGACCTCCGCGAGCGACACGGCGCGCACGCCCTCGTCCAAATACGCGGCGAAATCCTGCGGACCGAGCGACTGGCCGAAGAGATCGGCGAAGCGGTCCCACCCGACCTTGTCGTGTGACCCGTAGCGGTCGACCTGGGCGAGCGCGTAGAGGAGCACGCCGTGGCGAGACGGGCCGCTGCGCCAGATGCGTCGCGCTTCGTCCATGAAGCGGTCCGCGTCGCCTCCTTCCGCCCTCTCATCGGCGATGACCCGGAACGCCGCCCGCCAGCACGTCTCGTCCCCCTCGAGCGACCGGGCGAGCGCGAACAGCGTCGCGAGCTTATCGTCACCGGACGGCATGTAGTCGATGGCCGCGAAGGCGGCCTCGACGAGCCGGGGATCCTTGCGCGCGAGCAGGGCGTCGAGGAAGCGCCGCGTGCTCGTCGCGTCGTCCAAGGCATCCTCGTACCAGACGTAGTCGCAGCGGCCGGCAAAGAACGCCACCCCTCGCTCGTCGACCGAGCGTGGACACACGATCGCACCGACCAGGTCGCGCAGGGACGCGGGCATCGCGCCGTCCGATACGCGGCCCGTGCGCAGCCATTGATCGGCGATGGACAGACCGAACGCGAACCGGTCGAAGCCGGGGAACGCCCACCGCGCGGCGTGCTGGTGCCCGTCGGAGCCGCGGGCTCGAACGAAGACGTGCTGGACGAGCTTCGTCTTCTCCTCGTCGCCCAGGGAGCCGAGGTGGGCGTTCAGCCACGCGACCCACGCGGCCTCCGCCCGGTGCCAGGGCGACGAGGCAGCCGAGGCGAGCACCAGGTCCGCCTCCCCGTTGTAGGCGTCCGCGAACTCCCCGACCTGCTGCAGAAGCCACGCGCGGATGTCCGCGGCGAGCGCACCGTCCGAGCTCCCGACCAGCTCCGCGAGGCGCACGACCTGGCGCAAAGCGGCGATGTCCGGCGATCGCGGCGCCCTCTCCGGCTTCTGCTTCAGCGTCGTCTCGTGGCGCTTCCGCCAGGCCGAGCGCACCTCGTAGTCCGTCAAAAACTCGAAGTACGCTCGGCGGTCTCCCTGCGCGACGGCGTCGGCGGCGGCTTCGCCCCAGCGCTCATCGGCCCAGCGCTGGTACTCCTCCTCGAGAGCGACCTCGACGATCCCGCGCTCGACGGCCCAACCGTTGGCCGGTCCGGTCAGCATGAGCACACGGGCCCCCGCGTCGAGGGCATGCGCGGCACGTCCCACCGCGCGCGCGTCGTAGCGCGCCACGATCCGCCCGAGCAGAGGAGCGCCGTGCGCGAACACTGGCGGCTCGCGGACCCGCAGTCGGTCGAGATCGCGCGCGACGTCCTCGACGGAGCTCACGAGCATGTCCTGAAAGCCGGCGCGCCAGTCGGGCAAGAGCGCGACGTCGTACTCGAAGGTGATGGGATGTCCGGCGAGGGCGGTCAGCTGCGCGGTCGCTTGCGCGAGGCGCACGTCGCGAGGGTCGAACGGCAACTCGTCCGGCGCGGGCAGCACGACGACCGAGACTCGGTTGGAGATGACGACGGGCGCCGGGCTGGCGCTCGCGCATCCGCCGAGGACGAATGCGAGCAGCAGGGTGGGACGGTCAGGCCACGAGCGCACGATATGCGTTGGTAATCTCCGTGAAGCGAGCCGCAAGGGCGCGCCGCTGCTCTTCGGTCGCGCGCGGATGCAGGTCGGGGTGCACCGACCGGGCCAGCCGCCGATATGCGCGCTTGATCTCCACAACGTCGGCGTCCGCCGAGACGCCGAGCAAGCGTCGGGCGCTCGGCGAGCCGGTGGAGGGAGCGCCGGGCGATGCCCCCTCTCGCGCGCGCCGGCGTCCGTGGAGAAACTCGGGCGGCTGCAGGGGCGCGTCATGGAGCGCGCCCCGCGGCGGACGCACGGTCACGCGGAACGAGACTCGTCCGTCCGCGAGCTGCTCGAGGACGGCGAGACGCGCGGTCAATTGCCGGCGCAGCGCGTGACCGACGGCCGCCGCCGACACTCGGAACTCGTCGACGAGGACCTCTCCGTGCAGCCGGCGGGAGGACATCGCACGCAACAGCGAGCGCCGGAGCACGTCGCCATCCGCCGCGCCGTCGCACCGGAGGATCTCCGCCAGCGACGGCGCCACGCCGTCGATCTCCACCGCCGTGACGGCCCCCCGAGACAGGTGCACGCGGTGGACGCGACCGCGATCCTCGACGAGCTCGAGCGTTCCGCTGGCCGACGCCCGATGCAGCGCTCCAAGCAGGTCGCCGATCGTCGTCGACCGCAACCGGCCGGGCAGTTGCATCGCGGCATTGTCGACCGGCGCGACCCGCTCCGGCCAACTTCCATGCGGCGGCCTACTCGCCGACGACGACATGGCCCGAAATCGATATCGATCGCGGCGCGCAGGTTCCGTCGCGACACACGACCAGTCGCACGCGCGCCTCGACGTCGCCCGCGCCTCGCTCCCGCGCAACCAGCGCCAGCGCCCACCGCCAGGCGCCCGGGTCGCGCAACGTCGTGTCGTGAGGTCCGATGCGGCCGCGAAGAGCCCCCACGAACGGAGGAGTCCGCACGATGACGACGTCGCCCCAGGTAATGGATTCGCCGCCCGAGACGCGCGCCTCGACGTCGCACCGCATCCTGCCCGGGGCGTCCAGCCGCTCGCACGTCATCGTCGCCGCGGGCGCCCCGGCGTCGTCGGCTGCGCCTGCGGCGACGGGCAGCGCCAGCACAATCGCGCACGAGAGCACGACGCCGGTCTTTCGCACGAAGCCGTGTCGTATCAGAATCCCCGCCATGCCGCGTGCCCTCTTGTTCGCCATGATCGCGTCGCTCCTTTCTTGCGAGAAGAGCGGCCCCCTCGCCAATCTCGACACGAAGGTGGACAGCTCCGCGGCAGCGCCGGCGACGGCGCCGGCGGTCCCCACCGGCGCGGACGCGTCGACGGCGACCGCCGCGCACGCGATGCCGCCGCGCCCGGTCCCGAAGTCGAGCCCGACGGTGACGATCACGATGCCCGAGCAGGTCCAGCTCCAGGCCATTCAGTACATGGCCGCGATGCAGGCCCCGCAGCCGAACGACGCGTTCGCGGACGCCACGTACGCGAAGCAGATCGCCGACCAGCTCCGCCCCGTGGGCAAGACCGACGTCATCTCGAGCGGCCGGCGCATCGACATCGTGGTGGACAAGTGCGACGCGACGCTGCCCAGGGAAGCCGTCGCACGGCACACCGGATCTTCTTTGCCCGCCCTCTTGGCGCACGGCGTTCTGGTCGTGAAGTGCTTGGACAAGTCGCTGCAGTGCCTCCAGAGCACGCGCGACGCCGAGGACGTTCTCTGCACGCACAAGTGACTACGGAGGCGCGTCCCACGCCCCGATCCACGCCATGCCGGCGCGCACGCACGCGACGTGAGCGAGATCGTCGGAGACGGCGCAGTCGCGTTGATCCCCGTACGTGCCGTCCAGCTCTTTGGCTCGAAGCAGGCGCGCGCCGGTCGCGCGGCGGACGAAGAGCCCCGCGCCCGTCGGAATCACGTATCCCTTGCCGTCCGGCGAGCGCGGCGCGCCCGGTGTCACCACCTGATCGAGAAACGCGGCTAGAGGGGACGCACGCGACAGATCGGGCGATACGAGTACGAGGTGCCCTTCGACGACGGCCTCGAGGCCGCCGGGGCCCCACGCGACCGGAATCGCCCGCGCCGCCGCGCCGCGGGAGCCCTCGCAGCGCGCGCCGAGCAGGGGCGCAACCGGAAGGGGCACATTGCGGACGTCGTCGCCGCCGCTCGCCTCGAACGTAGCGCGCAGGGGCGACCCGTCGCACGGGTCGTACGTATCGGTCCATCTCGTCGCCCCGTCGGGCGAAGCCACGGGCGCCGCCCACTCCGCCACGTCCGTCGCGGCGCCTTCGCCCGCGTCCGGATCGACCCGCACGACGCCGGCGAGAGTCCGAACGAGCAGCCTTCCGCTCGCCTCGAACGCGAGCGCACCCCAGGCCGGCTCGCGTGCGCGCGACACCACCGGCACCGCAGCGACGGTTTGCATGCGACGCACATTGGCGGTGGGCGCGATCGGAGCGAGCCAGGCAGTCGCCTCCGCGGTGCGCGACGGGGTGCGTGTCGCGGGCGAGTGCTGCGCGCGATCGAGCGCGAGTACGGCACGAGTGGCGTCTCGCATCGTCGCGTACGCGCGCGTCTCCGCCAGCCCGGCCAGCTCGAGCTCTCGACCGACGCCGCAGACGATGGGCCCCGCGCCCGCGCCGCCCACGACGCGCGCGCGACCTCCCTCCGAGCACGCGGCGCTCCAGAGAGCGCGCACCTGCGCGACGGTGCCCGGCACGCTCGGCGCCTCCTTCGTACGCGCAGCGCGGGCTGCCGTCGATGCCGCCAGGGATGCAAACGACGACTCGGTGGCCCCCCTATCCCGGCTGAGCCCCGCGGAACGGTCGAGCCACGCGAAGACGGCGCTCACGCGCGGGCCGGGCTCGAGTGGAGCGCTACCGCCGGCCAGCGTCACGCGCAAGGCCACGTCGGGGCGACCGTCTCCGTCTCGATCCCTCGCGTCCGCGTCCACCGAGAGCGCGGCGGCACCCGGCGGATCGACGATCGCAACCGCGAGCCTCACCGCGGGCGCCGCGCCCCCGGCGATCACGGCGATCCATCGGGAGGGGGCGGTCGATCCGCGGTCGGCGGATCGCCCGCCGAGCTCGGCGAGCACCATCCGCCCACCGATCCACACCAATCGATCGACGGGCGCAGACGCCGGATCGCGCACCAACACGTCGCCCGGCGCGAAAGTCGCCGCGACGGCGAGCGGCGAAGCGGCCGCGGACCCGCGGTAGTAGACGACCTCGCCGGGATCGTTTCCGTCCGCAGGGCGCACCAGCGCAAACGCGTCCTTCGCTCCATCGCCGTCGAAGTCGCGCACGACGGCGTTCGCGAAGACGCGACCCTCGGGAGCGTCCAGCGTGACGCCGTCCAGCGACCAACGCGTGAGCCCGGGCGGCGCCGCCACGGAAGGCTCGCCTGCGAAAGGGTCGCCCCGGGCATCGACGGCAACGACGCCGGCCTCGGGAACGACCGCAGACGCATCGAGGGCGGCGCCCGCGCCCGAGCCGATCGCGAACGGAACGTAAGGGTGGTCCTCGCCGCAGGCGTGACAACCGGCGAGCGCCAGCGCGAGGAGGCTCACGGAGGCCGGTCGGGGGCTCATCGAGGACCGGCCTCCCACGAGCAGCCGATGAAGACCGGCTCCGGCTCGAGCACGACGCCGAAGCGCGCGTAGACGCCGTCGCGGATGGCGCGCGCCACCTCGAGCAGCTCGCGTGTCGTCGCACCCCCTCGATTGACCAGCGCGAGCGCGTGCTTTCGCGACACGCCCGCGCGGCCGTTCCCCCACCCCTTTGCGAAGCCCGCGCGCTCGACGAGCCAGGCCGCCGCGAGCTTGAAGCGCCCTTCTCCCGCATCGAAGGACGGCGGACGAGCTCCCACGCGCGACTCGACCGTCGCCAACCCCGCCGCGTCGACCACGGGGTTCACGAAGAACGACCCCGCGCTGACGGAGTCGGCGTCGCCCTCGTCGAGCACCATCCCTTTTGCGCGGCGCAGCGCGATCACCGCGTCGCGCAAGACCCGCGAAGGCGCCGTCCCGCCTTCCTGGACGGACAGCGCGCGCGCCAGCTCCGCGTACCGAACGACGCCCTCGCGGCCGAGCTCGAACGCGAAGCTGACCGAGGTCACGATCCAGCGCGCGCGCCGCTTGAACACACTCGCGCGGTAGCCGAATGCGCATTCGGCCGGCGTCATGTCGACGAACGATCCCACTTCGCGATCGAACGCGCGCACCCCTGCAATCGTCTCGCTCACCTCTTGCCCGTACGCCCCGACGTTCTGGATCGGCGTCGCGCCCACCAGCCCCGGGATCCCGCTCATGGACTCGATCCCGAGCCAGCCTTCGTCCACCGCGCGCGCGACGAGCGCGTCCCAATCCTCGCCCGCGGCCACGTCGACCATCACGCGCTCGCCGTCGCGTCTCGCCCGCGTGCCTCGGATCGCCATCCGCGCGACGACCCCCGCGAAGCCGTCGTCACCGACGACGAGGTTGCTCCCGCGGCCGAGCACGAGCAGGGACTCGCCTCGCGCGTCGGCGGCGCGCACCGCTTCGACGACGTCGTCTTCGCGCTCGATGTCGACCATGCGCGCGGCCGGGCCGCCGAGGCGCAGCGTCGTGAGCGGCGCGAGGGGGACGTCGGTGCGCTCGCGCATCCTCCTTCTCGTAGCGCACCCGAGCGGAGTAGTTCTACTGGACCGATGCAGCCGCTGCCCATCGACGCGCTGCTGCCCGCGATCATCGACTCGCTTCGGGCCTCCCCTGCCCTCGTCATCGAAGCGCCGCCCGGCGCCGGCAAGACGACGCGCGTGCCGCGCGCCCTGCTCGAGGCGGGTCTCGCGGGCGAGGGTGAAATCGTGGTGCTCGAGCCGCGGCGGTTGGCGGCGAGGCTCGCGGCGCGGCGGGTAGCCGAAGAGCTCGGCGAGCGGGTCGGCGAGACGGTGGGATATCAGGTGCGCTTCGAGGACGTGTCGGGCGCCAAGACGCGCGTGCGCTTTCTCACCGAAGGGGTGCTCGGGCGCAAGCTCCTCGGCTCGCCCCGGCTCGACCGGGTCGGGGTGGTCGTGCTCGACGAGTTCCACGAGCGGCATCTGCAGGGGGA
>Ga0209415_10017355_pt1 | contig 11460 bp, 8 predicted proteins | sample PeaSoiSIISIP2007_FD_187696 | JGI IMG/M metagenome (GOLD analysis project Ga0209415, IMG submission 187696) | Peat soil microbial communities from Weissenstadt, Germany - SII-SIP-2007 (SPAdes) (version 2) | ecosystem: Environmental > Terrestrial > Soil > Wetlands > Peat | place: Germany... | reverse complement strand
GCCGCCCTCCACGGCGCGATGCTGACGCTCGACGCCGGCTCGACGTGGCGCCCGCTCGCGCTCCCCATCGAGCCGGCCGACGTGGTCGCGATGAGCGACGGCATCGCCGTGGGCGGCCTCGACGAGACGCGCCAGGGGCAGTGGTGGGAGGTGCGGCCGGACGGGCAGGTGGGGCGGCTCGCGGCGGCGCCCGGCGCGGAGGACGACGCGGCGGCGCCGCCGAAGGTGGATCCGTCGGCGCGCGCCTTCGGGGCGCGGCCCCTCGCCACCGCCCTCGAGGACGGCTGGCCCCTCACCGACGGCACCGCCCTCGTCGCGCGCGACGGCGCGCTCGGGCGCATCCAGCTCTCCAGCGGCCAGCTCGTCGAGACCGTGCCCGACGCGTTCCCGATGAAGCCCTCGCGCTGCCACCCCGTGTCGCTCGCCCGGCCGCGCGATCCGGGCGCGTTCGCCTTCGTCTGCGGCGAGTCGCGCGGTCGCACCGTCGTCTACCGGTACGCGCCGGCGGAGGGGCGCCTCGTCGAGATGCGCCGCTTCGACGACGCGCGCGAGGTGCTCGGCTTCGGCAACGGCGCGCTCGCGGCGCGGGGCCCGTGCGCGCCCGAGCCGCAGGGCGACGCGCCGGCCGGCGACCAGGCGTGGTGCCTCATGCCCCCCGGCGGCGCGTGGACCGAGATGCACTTCCGCGGCGAAGACGTCGACCGCGCGCGCCTCGTGGTGCTCCACGACGGCCGCGTCGCGCTCGTGCGCCCGCCTCGCGGCGACGATCTGTCCACGACGCGCGTCACGGTCACCGACGGCGAGCGCTCGACCCACGTGCCCGTCGTCATGCCGCAGATGCGCGCCGACGTGGCGCGCGCGCTGCGCGTGGGCCTGTGGATGGACGGCTTCGAGGAGCGGCGCGACGGGGTCCTCGGCGGCTGGGTGGACGCGGGCGGCTCGGTCGTGGGGATCGAGATCGCGATCGACGGGCAGGCGACGGTGGGGACCTACATCCGCGCCGCGAGCGACGTCTTCGTGTCGGGCCGGTGGGGCCTCGGCTGGACGGCGTCGCGCCGCGGCACGGAGACGGTCGACGGCGGGATGACGTGGAAGGACCTCGACGTGCCCGAGCCCATCGTCCCGGCGCGCGCGACGCGCGAGCGCGCCTGCGGCCCCATCGGGTGCCTCGCGGCGGGGTGGATGCGCATCGGCTGGGGGGAGCCGGAGAAGGTGACGCCGAAGGCGCCGACGCCGGCGCCGTACGTGCCGTCCCGCCCGATGCCGCGGGTGGAGCTCGCCTGCGAGCCGCTGAGCGGCAAGCCGCCCGAGCCGAAGCCCGCCGCGGCGCCGCGAGTCGCCCGGGGGGCCCCTCCCACGCTGTCGCTCGGTGGCGCGAGCCGGTGGGGCATGGCGGGGACCATGACGGTGCAGGCGCCCGGGCTCACGGAGCTGCCACCGTTCCTCTCGCACGCCCCGCCGGCGATGGGCTCGGACGACTCGGGCGTCTCGATCGAGATGACGTCCTCCGTGGAGCGCACGCTGCGAAGCGCCTCGCTCGCGCGCGTCTACGCGTGGGGCCCGAAGAGCGGCGACTGGGACCAGCTCGGGCACTGGGACGTGCGCTGGCTCTGGCCGTTCGGCGGCTGGCCGGAGGTGCGCTCGAGCGCGACCGCCGCGGCGCCGTGGACGAGCATCGACGCCGCGCGCCGCGCGCTCCAGCTGAACATGGCCGGCGCCAACGGCTGGACCCTCACCGCGGGGGACGACGCGGATCACGCGCTCGTCGTCGTGCACCGCCTCGCCTCGCCCGCGGCGAACGACGTGGTGGCGCTGGAGGCCGACCGACCGCCGGTCGAGGTGCACCGGCCGGGCGGCGATCCGTTCCCCGAGGTCGAGGCGGCGGCCCGCATCGGCGGACGCTGGGTGCTGGCCACCGTGCAGGGGGCGGGGGAGCTGGCGGCGACGGTGGTGTGGCTCGTCGACGGCGGTCAGGCGCGCGAGCTCGCCCGCGTGCCGCGCGCGGGCTTCGATGCGCGACCCGCGCTGCGCCTCGGGCGACGCATGGACGGTCACGCGGCGGGCCTCGTGGTCGACGGGCAGAGCGAGGGCGAGCGGGCGGGGGTGATGCGGTGGGTCCTGCCGGTGGACCTGGAGTCGGGGGCGGTCGGGGACGCCGAGCCGCTCGCGCCGGCGGACCTGTCCGATCGTACAGTCGCGCCTTGCAAGGGCGACGATCCAGGATGGCAGGTCGACCTGCCCTACGGGGGCCCGGTGACGATTCACGTGGGACCGAAGTGGCAGGCCGGGGTGCAGTCACCGCTGCTGCGGATGCGCCTGTCGCGCGAGCGGGCGTGCGTCGAGCGCGTCGTGGGCTCGGTGGAGCCGTACGCGACGGTCGTCCCCGAGGCTCTCGTCCGCTCGGCGCGCACACAGGTCGCGCTCCCACGCGACGCGCGCGCGATCGAAGTCGCCCTGTTCTCGGCCCGGATGCGCTATGCGCTCCGATGCTCCGCCCGGTAGGTCGGTCGCGGGTGGCATGCCGTCGTGCAACCGCGTGCCTTCACGCCTTTCAATGTTGCACGGCGGTGGCTGGCTCGACTGCGCGCTGCGGCGGGTTTTCCGCGCACCGCGTCGTGGCACGCGGTCTGCACCGGGGCCAGTGCCCGTGTGGAGTGCGGCTGCCCCCCCGGCCCCTCTGCGCGGGCACTTTTCATTTCCGCGTCGCAGATGAGACGTCGCGGTGGGCGCCTGGCGCTACAGTGGCCCCCACTTCATGAAGCGTACGACGCGTCTCGGCTGGGCCGCGCTCGCGCTCTTCGTCGGCAGGGGGTGCACGTCGTCCCCGGCCCCGGGGACGCCGGCGTCCACGACGACCACCCTCTACCCGGGCGAGGTGTGCGACCCGACGACCGCTCCCACGGTCCTGGTCCACTTCGACCCCCTGTCGGTCGTGCTTGCCCCGGGGCAATCGCGTCCGGTGAGGCTCATTGTGGACCCCGACCTGTGCGCCCCGCTCACGGCCACGTTCGACGTGGCCGACACGACCGTGGCGACGACGCCGGACTCGGCCGCCCTCGACCTCCGCCACCCGACCTTCGACTTCATGGTCACGGCCGGGGCCGCCGGGACGACGACGCTGGCGGTCAGCGTCCAGCGCCCGACCGATGCGTCGCCCTTCACGGGCAACCTCCCCATCGTGGTGATGCAGGACGCGAACGCCCCGACGTGCAGCTCGGGCGACTCGAGCGCCGGCATGCTGACGGGCTCGTCGACGACCCTCTCGGGGACGGGGAGCGTGGCAGACGCGCAGCTCTCGGTGCCTCCCGGGGCCTTCACGCGCACCGACGAGCTGGCCATCCCGGCGTTCGGGGCGACCGTCGGCTGCGGCGGGGACACGACGCCGACGGCCCCGGGGGGGCTGCTCGCGCTCGGCCCGGCGGTCACGTTCACGCCGTCGGATCCGTCGTGGCTCACGCACTCGCTCAAGCGCGAGCTCGACTTCCAGATCCCGATCAACCCGGCGGTGATGCCGACCGGGGCGCGCATGCGTCACGTCGTGGTGCTCTACAGCGGGCCCATGGCGAAGAAGGCGCGCGTCATGACCATCGCCAACCCGACCTTCACGGAGCTCCCCGACAACCACTGGGTGCTGCACTTCGAGTCGCCGTGGTTCGGGACGTACCAGGCGGCCGTGAGCCCGACGGCGGGGACGGTGTCGCTCGAGCGGCACCTCACGCACCGGGCGGTCATCGGCATCTCGATGGGCGGAGGGGGCGCGGCGACGTTCGGGATGGCTCACCACGACCAGTTCGACATGCTGGGACCGCTGGGAGGCCCGAGCGACCTCACGTGGATCACCTGGTACTTCGAGCAATTCAAGTTCGGCGGCTTCTGCCCCGTCTCGAACCCCGGCTGCCCGACGTACGCGCCGAACCTCTACCCTCTGAACGAGACGTACGCCCACACGGAGGACTTCGATCACTGGTTCTTCCAGCCGGGAGGCGGCACGGGCGGCACGTTCTCGCGCGGGGGCTGGACGCAGATCCTCGAGGACTTCCTCATCATGGGCGGGGACCCCAACGGGCAGAACGCGGACCCGACGATCCCGTTCATGGTCGTCGGCCCGAAGTCGACCTCCCCGTTCGTGATGGGCACGGTGCCGAACACGAACTGCAGCATCACCATCGATCCCATCTCGCCCGACCAGGACGACTCGGCGGCGCTCCAGATGCAGGAGGCGACGACGGAGACGCAGCAGTCGGCGACCCAGACGGCGTGTCTGGCGTCGCGGTGCGACCCTGCGAACGCGTGGGTCGCGAAGACGGGCTTCTACGACGCCGCCTACAACCCCGACGGGTCGCGCCCGGTCATCAGCTTCTGCGACGGCGGCCAGAACGGGACGAGCCCGTACGTCGACACGTGGGCGCCGGTGTCGGCGGGCGACTGGACGCCGAGCAACTTCACGCTGGCGGTCGACCTCAACGGCAACGGCATCCGCGACCTCGGCGAGCCGGTCATCCGCCAGGGCGAGGAGCCGTACGAGGACACGGGGACGGACGGCCTCGCGGACGCGCAGGAGCCCGGGTACGACCCGGTGACGAACCCCGATCCGGACCAGGACGACTACGACTTCCAGGTGAACCCGAACGGGACGGAGAACGACCACACGTGGGAGCCCGGGGAGCCCTACCAGGACGTCGGGCTCGACGGCGTGCCGAACACGCCGCAGCAGGCGAACGGCGGCTACGACCTCGGCGAGGGGGACGGCAAGTTCACGCTGTCGCAGGGCGCGCAGCGGCTCTTCGGGGCGGACCCGCACTCGATTCTTCACGGGCGGTCGACGCCCGCGAGCGGGCCGATGGACCCGCAGGCGCTCTCGCGGATGAACCTGTGGGCCGACGGCGGCGTGCGGGACATGGCGAACTTCGCGGCGGTGGCGAACCACTTCATCGGGGCCGTCGCGTCGCAGCCGGGCGCCGACGGGAACCCCGCCAAGTCGAGCGCGTACTACAACAACTTCGAGAACCTGCCGGGCGCGGACCCGACGCAGCCGAACAACTTCCTCGCGGTGAACGTGCTGTGGGCCGACGTCGCGGCCGCGGCGCACATGCGCTACGGCTACGTCGACGCGACCGACCAGATGATCGCCAACGGCGACGGGCAGCACGTCGGCACGGGGAGCCAGATCCTGTACCGGCTCGTCACGGGCTTCTACGCCGCAGCCCGGGCGTGGACGGACGCCGACAAGACGCTCGCCGACGCGCTCGTGAGCGACCAGACGGACCCGGGCTACAACGGCGAGCTGTCCTCCATCAACGAGCTCTGTCCCGTGACGACCAACGCGGACGGGACCACCAGCGTCGCGCAGACGTGCTGCGAGCTGCTCGGCCACTGCGAGAAGTACTTCACCGGGCCGAAGACGCAGCGCGTGGGACCGGTCGCGGTGACGCTGCCTCCGGGGTACGCCCTGGAGGCCACGCGCGCGCGCGGCGAGCGTTACCCGGTGCTCTACGTGCTCCACGGCTACGGGCAGGACCCGCGGGACCTCGAGGCGACGGCCGCGATCACGGACAACTACATGAACGACGCGCAGCGCTCGGCGGCGACCCGCCTGGCGAAGATGATCGTCGTGTACGTCGACGGCCGGTGCCGCATCGATCCGGTGACGAACCTCCCCGAGTGCATCCGGGGCACGTTTTACCTGAACTCGCCGCGCGCGGTGAACGGCCACCCCATGGCCCAGCTCGACGATTGGTTCCAGGAAGTGATGGCCGACATCGACGCGAACTACCGGACGCTGCCGCCGAGCGACGTGAACGTGGTGGAGTGAGGCCGGGCGGCCGGGTCACATCCCGACGATGTCCACCGGCGGTCCCGGGTCCCACACGACGACGTCGGGGCCGTCGAGGCGGGCGACGAGGCGGCGCTGGTCGTCGCAGAGGCCGCGGGGCTCGACGAGGCGGCCGGTGGTGAGCTCGAAGACGTAGCCGTGCATGGGGCAGTTGACGCAGCGGCCGTGGCGGGTGCCCTCGGTCAGGCTGGCGCCGGCGTGGTTGCAGGCGTCCTCGATGGCGTACGGGGCGCCGTCGACGAGGGCGACGAGCACGTGGAACGGCGGCCAGTGGAGGCGCACCATCGCTCCCCCTTCCAGGCTCGCGCGTGGCACGCGGCCGACGACTTTCAATTCATGCCCCCGCGCGCGCTCGTGAGCCGGGCCGTCTGCGACACGAGCTCCCCGGTGACGAGGCGGACGCGCGACGCGACGTCCAGCTGCTCCAGCGCCTCCTGGCGGATCTCGGCGTCGAGCACGATGTGCTGCGCGCAGAGGTCGGCGATCCCGCCCACGTCGAGGCCCTCGGGGAGCTCGAGCTCGACGTCGAGGTCGCGGCGGCGCACCTCCGCCACGAAGCCCGCGGCGGCCGCCTGGAGGGCCGCGCGCTCGACCTCGGAGACCGCCGTCGGCAGCTCGACGAGGACGCGGGCCCGGGCGCGGCGGTAGGGCGACACGAAGGGCAGCTCGTCGAGCACGACGCGCGCCAGCCCGCGGAGGAGGATGTGCGCGCGGCCGTCGGGGAGCTCCTCGTGCTGCACCACCTCGCCGACGCCGGCCACGCGGGCGATGGCGGGAGGCTCCTCGTCCTCGTCGACCACCATGGCCATCGCGATGCAGCGGTGGGTCGCCAGGGCGTCGGCCAGCATGGCGCAGTAGCGCGGCTCGAACACGTGGAGCGGCAGGATGGCGCGCGGGAAGAGCGCGATGCGCGGCAAGGGGAAGAGGGGCAGCGCCTCGAGCGCCCCCTCGGGAACGGTGCCCGTCATCGCCCGACCCCGAGCGCGGCGTAGATGACGGCGACCGCGGCGGCGTCCCCGCTCGTCGCGACGGTCTCCACGCGCGCCCCGTGGGTCCGCTCGCCGCGCGCCGTCATGCACGCGTGGGAGAGGACGATGCGGCACGCCGCCCAGCGGGGGTGCAGGTGCTTCTCGAGCGCGCCGACGACGTGGTCGCCGAGCTGCTCCTGGAGGACGAGCCGCCGTGCGAAGGCGTCGACGAGGCGCGCGACGGTCCCCACGCCGACGAGGCTGTGCGCGGGGGCGAAGGCGACCGTCGCCGCGCCCGTCGAGGGCATGAGGTGGTGCGGGCACGTGGTGGCGACGGGGATGTCGCGCACGACGACGAGCTCCGAGGTGCCCGCGATGACGCCCTCGGCGAGGAGCGCGTCGACGTCGACGGCGTACCCTTCGAGGAGCTCGTCCGCCCACGCGCGCGCCACGCGCTCGCCCGTCCCCACGAGCTCCGCGTCGTGCTCGGGGTCGCGCCCGAGCGCCCGCAGGAACGCCTCGATCGCTCGCGCCGCCGCCTCGCGGTCCATGACGAGCTAGTTGAGGTGCCGGTTGCGCATGGCCGGCTCGATGGCCTTGCGCCCGGAGAAGCCTTCGTGAAGGCCGTGGTAGTGGGTGACGGCGTCCTCGCCGTACTTCCAGCAGAGCCACACGCGCTTGCCGTCGACCTGCCCGTAGAAGTCGACGAGGCCCGTGCGCGGGTCCTTGAGGACGGCACCCATCGCCTCGAGCTCGCTCCACGCGGACTGGTAGCGGCTCACGTGGTCGGCGAGGTCCTGCTTGAGGTCGCGCACGGGCGGCGGGTCGCCGTCGTCGACCTGGATGCTGTCCGGCGCGGTGCCGAGGAGCTTGGCCAGTCTCTCGAGGCGCTGCTCGATCTCCGAGCGGCGCGCCATCTGCTGATCCATGAGCGCGCGCAGGCGCGGCAGGAGCGCGTTGACCGCCTCGAGCGTGAAGACCGGGGGAGATTCGCCGTCCGGCATCGCGCTCCAATCATGAACTCACGCCGGGAGGATGGCCACGAAGATCCGCGTGAGGAAGAAGTCGGCGACGAGGATGGCGATCGAGACGACGACGACGGTGCGCGTCGTACTCTGCCCTACGCCCTCGGTGCCGCCGCGCGTCGTGAGGCCGAAGTGGCAGCCGACGATGGCGATGATGAAGCCGAAGATGGGCGTCTTCGCGAGGCCCGAGAAGAGGTCGCTGAGGAGCACGGTCTCCATCGCCGACTGCATGAAGAGGCGCGGGCGTATGTCGTACTCGAGCGAGCACACGGCGAGCGCCCCCAGCGTGCCCAGGGCGTCGGCGAAGACGCTGAGGAGAGGCATGACGATGACCGCGGCGGCGACGCGGGGGAGGACGAGCTTCTTCGCGGGGTCCCCGCCGAGGGCGCGGATGGCGTCGACCTGCTCGGTGACGTTCATGGCGCCCACCTCGGCGGCCATGCCGCTGCCGATGCGGCCCCCGACGATGACGGCGGTGAGCGTGGGCCCGAGCTCGCGGAGGAACGCGAGGACGATGACGCGCGGGATGTACTCGACGCCGCCGAAGCGCTGGAGGCCGAAGGCGAACTGGATGGTCATGACCATCCCGATGAAGACCGACGTGACCGCGACGATGCCGAGCGAGCGCACGCCGAGGGAGTCGATCTGGTAGATGGTCGAGGCGATCTCGAGGGGGCGCTTCGGGATGGATCGGATGGCGCCCAGCGAGAGCGACGCGATGTCCCCCAGGTGCTCGACGAAGAGCACGATGCGGCCGTGCCACAGCTCGAGGAGCTTGGGCTCAGGGGGAGGCGGCGGGATGATCGAGCCCCGCGCGCTCGGGGGCGGGAGCGACTCGGGGGCGGCGTCGTCGGTGGTGTTCATGGGTCGCTCGTGGCACCGGCGCCTGCGCCGCCGACGACGACGGGCGGCGACGACGCGCGGAGGCCCAGGGCGAAGCGCTCGAAGTCGGCGGCGCCCGCGGTGAAGCGGGCGGGCGGCGCGACGTAGACGAGGTCGTAGACGCAGCCGTCCTTCTTCATGACGTAGATGTCGTACTGCATGGGGACGCCGTCGAGCTTGGCGCGCATGAGCGTGTGGAGCGCCTCGCGGTCGTCGAGGGGGAGCGTCTCCTGGCTGACGAAGTCGCGGGCGGTGGTCCCCATGATGAGGTGCTCGGTGAGGACGGTGAGCGGGGCGTCGGAGCCGTGACCGCAGCGGACGTCGAACATGACCGAGCCCTCGCGGGTCTCGTCGCGGTAGGCGAGGTCGGCGCCCTCGATGCGGACGCGCTGCCACTGGGCCGGGACCTGGCCGACGCGGATGGCCAGCTCACCCTTGTGGAGGACGCCGCCCTCGAACGAGTCGCCGTGGCCGCACGCCGCGAGCACGCCGAGGGGTAGGACGACGAAGACAAGGCCCAGGCAGCGCATCATGCCTTCCCGAAGGCATAACACCTCTGTGCTAAAGGAATCCGCCAGAGCATGTCGACCGGGTCCGTACGCCTCTACAACACGATGACGCAGCGGGTGGAGCCGTTGCAGCCGCTCGAGCCGGGGCACGTGCGCGTGTACGTCTGCGGGCTGACGACGTACGACCATGCGCACGCGGGGCACGCGCGGACCTTCGTGGCGTTCGACGTGCTGGTGCGGTTCCTGCGCGCCCGCGGCCTGCGGGTGACCTACGTGCGCAACGTGACGGACGTAGACGACAAGATCCTCAAGCGCGCGGCCGAACGCGGGGAGCCGCCGCTGGAGCTGTCGAAGCGGATGTCGCTCGTGAACGCCGAGGAGCTCCACGGCGCCGGCTGCATGGACCCCGACGTCGAGCCGCGCGTCAGCGAGACCATCCCGGAGATCGTCGCGCTGGTCGAGGAGCTCGTCGCGAAGGGAGCCGCCTACCCGGCGACGACGGAGACGGGAACGGATGTGTACTTCGCGGTCCGCGCCTTCCCGGGCTACGGCAAGCTGTCGCACCGGAAGGTGGACGATCTGCTGTCGGGGGCGCGCGTGGAGGTGGGCGAGGTGAAGCGCGATCCGCTCGACTTCGCGCTGTGGAAGGCGTCGGGGCCGGAGATGCTCGGGTGGGACAGCCCGTGGGGCAGGGGGCGTCCGGGCTGGCACATCGAGTGCTCCGCGATGGCCGCCAAGACGCTCACGCCGCACTTCGACATCCACGGCGGGGGCATGGACCTCGTCTTCCCGCACCACGAGAACGAGATCGCTCAGAGCGAGGCGGCGTGGGGCGAGCCCTTCGCGCGCATCTGGATGCACGCGGGGTTCCTCGAGGTCGACTCGGAGAAGATGAGCAAATCGCTCGGCAACTTCGTGACCATCGCCCAGGTCCTCGACCGCAACGACGGCGAGGCCCTGCGGTACTTCCTCTGCGGCGCGCACTACCGGGGCCCGGTGAGCTTCGACCTGGAGAAGCTGCCCGACGGCCGCGTCGTCTTCCCGGGGATCGACGAGGCCGAGCGGCGCGTGGAGTACCTGTACGTGACGCGCGAGGCGCTCGTGTCGGCGGCCGAGGGCCTCGCTCCGAACCACGACGGCCCGGCGGCGAACGCCGTGGTGGTGCGCCAGGCGGCGAACCGGGTGCTGACGGCGCTCGACAACGACCTCAACACGTCGGTGGCGCTCAGCGTCGTGGCCGAGCTGGCCAAGGTCGGCAACGAGATCGTGATGCAGGTCCAGAAGCAGAAGAAGGACCCCGCCGCCCAGGCGGTATCGCGAGCGCTGGCGGCCGCGACGGTGGAGGCGCTGGACGCATGCTGCGCGCCGCTGGGCCTGATGCAGCCGACGGCGGACGAGTTCTTCGCGCGCACGCGCACGCGACGACTGAAGATCCGCGCGCTCGACGCGGCGGTCATCGAGGCCAAGGTGAAGGCGCGCATCGACGCGCGCACGGCGAAGGACTTCGCGAAGGCCGACGCGATGCGCGCCGAGCTGACGGCGATGGGCGTCGAGCTCCAGGACGTCCCCGGGGGTGGGGGAACGACCTGGCGCGTGACGATCTAGGCACCCGGCGCAGGCCGAGCCCGCTTCGGTCTACTCCACGGCGCCGAGCTTGCGCTCGAGGGCCTCGAGGTGGGCTCGCACCTCGGGATCGCTGGACCGCAGCGCCTCGACCTTGCGAACCGCGCTGATGACGGTCGTGTGGTCGCGGTTGCCGAACGCGCGCCCGAGCTCGGGGAAGCTGCACTTGAGGCGATGCTTGCAGAGATACATCGCCACGTGACGTGCGAAGGCGATGCTCTTGTGCCGGTCCTTCGAGAGAAGGTCCGTCGAGCGGAGCTTGAAGTGATGGCAGACGACGCGCTGGATGTCCTCGACGCTCGCCTCGTTGGGACGCGCGGTCGTCGTCGCCGCGATCTCGGTGCGCGAGAACGCGAGGTCGATGGGGCGGCCGAGCAGCGACGCCTTGGCCGCGAGGCGGATGAGCGTCCCCTCCAGCTCGCGGACGTTGCTCCGGACCATCTGCGCGATGAAGAGGCACACCTCGTCGGCCAGATCGATGTGCTCGAGCTGCGCCTTCTTGCGCACGATGGCGACGCGGGTCTCGAGCTCCGGCGCCTGGATGTCGGCCACCAGGCCCCACTGGAAGCGCGAGACGAGGCGCTCTTCCATCTTGTCGAGCTGCTGGGGGTACTTGTCGC
>Ga0209415_10017354_pt1 | contig 11461 bp, 9 predicted proteins | sample PeaSoiSIISIP2007_FD_187696 | JGI IMG/M metagenome (GOLD analysis project Ga0209415, IMG submission 187696) | Peat soil microbial communities from Weissenstadt, Germany - SII-SIP-2007 (SPAdes) (version 2) | ecosystem: Environmental > Terrestrial > Soil > Wetlands > Peat | place: Germany... | reverse complement strand
AGTGCGTGTCGCAGACGTCGCGTGCTTGCGGGGCGGGGGGCCGGGGGGGTGGGGTGCGGGACAGAGGACAGTCGGGATGCGCAAGAGCGAGGCCCAGGTCCGCCCGTGTTAGCGTGCCCGCATGATCGGCCGCCTCACCGGCAAGGTCGTGGCGCAGGAGTCGGACGGCGGGGTGGTCGTCGACGTGAACGGCGTGGGCTACGAGGTCGCGGTTCCCATCGGCACCCTCGGGCGGACGCGGCCCGACGACGCGGGGCGGGTGACGCTCTGGGTCTACACGCACGTGCGCGAGGACGCGCTGTCGCTCTTCGGCTTCTCGGACGAGACCGAGCGCGCGGCGTTCCGGGCGCTCCTCGGCGTGTCGAACGTCGGACCGAAGATCGCCATCGCCGTCCTCGGGGCGCTGCCGGCGGCGGAGCTGGCGCGCGCGGTCGCGAGGCAGGATCTGACGGCCCTGAAGGGCATCACGGGCGTCGGCAAGAAGATCGCGGAGCGGCTCCTCCTCGAGCTCCGCGACAAGCTCCCGCAGCTGATGGCCGGGGCCGCGGGGGGGCCGGTCCCGGCGACGCCGATGCGCCGCGGCAGCGAGGGGGAAGAGCGCCTCCGGAGCGCGCTGACCGGCATGGGCTTCAAGCTGGGCGAGGCGGACCGGGCCATTGCGAGCCTGGGCACACGGACCGACACCGTCCCGGTCGAGTCGTTGATACGCGAGGCCCTCGCGCTGCTGAGCCGTTGAGCTTCGCGGTGTGGATCACACCGCACAGCCTCCCGAAGGTCGGCTAGGCTCCCCGCCCCCATGCAGGACGTCATCGCCTACGTCGACGCGAACCGCAGCCGCTTCGTCGACGACCTCATCGAGTGGGTTCGCATCCCCTCGGTCTCGAGTGATCCGAAGCACACGGCCGATGTGGCGCGGAACGCCGAGCATCTGGCGAACACCCTGCGCGCGCTGGGCGCCGGCCGCGTCGAGGTGTGGCCCACCGCCGGTCATCCGGCCGTCTTCGCCGAGTGGATGGGCGCGCCGGGCAAGCCGACGCTCCTCGTCTACGGGCACCACGACGTGCAACCGGTCGATCCGCTCAACGAATGGGTCACGCCGCCGTTCGAGCCGAGCATGCGCGGCGGTCGCCTGTGGGGGAGGGGCGTCGTCGACGACAAGGGGCAGGTCTTCATCCACGCCAAGGCGATCGAGGCCTTCGTGAAGACGGTCGGCCGGCTCCCCATCAACCTGAGGATGATCGTCGAGGGCGAGGAAGAGGTGGGGAGCGGGAACCTCGACATCCTCCTGCGCGAGAAGGCGAAGGATCTGGCCGCCGACTTCGTGTGCGTGAGCGACACGGCCATGTTCGGGCGCGGCATCCCGTCGCTGTGCGTGGGCCTCCGCGGCCTCGCGTACGTCGAGGTGTTCGTCGACGGGCCGGCGCTGGACCTTCACTCCGGCTCCTTCGGCGGCGGCGTGGCCAACCCCGTGAACGCGCTGGCGCAGATGCTGGGGACGCTGCACGACACGGACGGGCGCGTCACCGTCGAGGGCTTCTACGAGCACGTCCTCCCGCTGAAGGACCACGAGCGCCGCGAGATCGAGAGCCTCCCGTTCGACGAGAAGGAGTGGCTCCGCTCGACGGGCGCCCCCGCCGTCTTCGGCGAGAAGGGCTACACGACGCTGGAGCGCATCTGGGCGAGGCCCACCCTCGACGTCTGCGGGATCTCCGGCGGCTTCCAGGGGGAGGGCGCGAAGACGATCATCCCGGCGCGCGCGAGCGCGAAGGTGAGCTGTCGCCTCGTGCCGGACCAGGAGCCCGACGACATCGTGCGCAAGCTCACGGCCCACTTCACGCGCGTGGCCCCGCCCGGGGTGCGCGTCCGCGTCGAGAACCTGCACGGCGGGCGCCCGTATCTCGCCCCGACGGACCATCCGGTCTACGAGATCGCGAAGAGGGCCTTCTCCAAGGCGTTCGGCAAGCCCACCGTCTTCATGCGAGAAGGCGGGAGCATCCCCTTCGTGCGCACCATCGCGGACGCGACGGGCAAGCCGTGCCTGCTGATGGGCTTCGGCCAGCCGGACGAGAACGCCCACGCGCCCAACGAGTGGCTCGACCTCGAGAACTACCACCTGGGCATCAAGAGCGCGGCTTACCTCTACGACGAGATCGCCCGCATGCCCTGAGGGCGTGTGCCCCTTCAGGGGCTGGCCCGCGAGGCGAATCCGCGGTAGCTCTCCCGCCGACATGGCCAAGAAGACCAAGACCCCCAAGCGCGACAAAGCCCGCGAACGGCGCGAGCGGCGCTTCGACCCGCAGGGGAGCACCAGCTCGCGCATCGTGTACCTCGTCGGCGCCATCGGCGCCGTCGCCATGGGCGCGGGCGCGTGGGGACAGTTCGGGGCGCTCGTCCACGAGGGCGGGCCCGAGCCGCTCAAGTTCGCGCCGTACATCCTGGCGGCGGGTGCGCTGCTCGTCGGAGGCGCCATCTGGATCGGCACGAGCGGCGAGCCCGCCATCCGGGTCGGCGACGCCGGGCTCGCGGTCGAGAAGGGCGGCGTGCGTCGGATGCCGTGGTACGCCATCGAGCGCATCGAGTGGCGCGACGAGGCGGTGCGCGTCACGGGGAAGGACGACATGGGCATCGCGATGTCGCTCGCCGCCAAGCTGAGCAGCCACCCGCAGGCTGCGGCGTGGATCGTCAAGGAGGCGCGCGAGCGCGTGCCGACCGTGGTCGATGTCCCGGAGGACGCGACGCTGCCGGACCCGCGCGTGTCGGCGGGCGAGTCGATGGCGCTGGAGCCGCCCCAGGTCGTGGGCAAGCACTGCTCGGCGAGCGGGAAGGTCATCGCGTTCGAGCCGGACGCGCGCGTCTGCCCGCGGTGCGAGCGCGTGTTCCACAAGGCCGACGTGCCGGCCGCGTGCGACTGCGGCGCCTCGCTGGTCGAGCTTCAGGCCCGCGCGAAGACGGCGTGAGCCCCGGGTCCATCGTGACGACGCCGATTCGCACCGTGAGCGTCCTCGGTACGGGGACGATGGGGCAAGGGATCGCGCAGGTGACCGCGTCGGCGGGCCTGGCGACGCGCATGTTCGACGCCGCCCCGGGGCGTGCGGAGCAGGCGGTCGCGGCGGTGGCCGCGCAGCTCGAGAAGCTGGTGGGCAAGGGCAAGCTGACGAGCGAGCAGCGCGACGGGGCGCTCGCCGCCCTGCGCGTCGCGACGGACGTGCGGGACGCGTGCGACGGCGTGGACCTGGTGATCGAGGCCGCCCCGGAGAGTATCGAGCTGAAGGTGAAGCTCCTCGGCGAGGTGGTGCTGGACTCGCCGCCGCACGCGCTCATCGCGTCGAACACGTCGTCGCTGTCGCTGACGGAGCTGGGCGCGCGCATCGGTGCCCCCGAGAGAACGGTGGGGCTCCACTTCTTCAACCCGCCGCCGGTGATGGAGCTGGTGGAGGTCGTCCGCGGGATCGCGACGAGCGAGGCGACGGTGGAGGCCGCCGTGGCCTTCGCGGGGTACATCGGCAAGACGGCCATCGTGGTCCGCGACGTGCCGGGGTTCGCGTCGAGCCGGCTGGGGGTCATCCTCGGAGCCGAAGCGATCCGCATGCTGGAGAGCGGCGTGGCGAGCGTGGTGGACATCGATCGCGCGATGGAGCTCGGCTACCGCCACCCGATGGGGCCCCTCAAGCTGACGGATCTCGTCGGCCTCGACGTGCGTCTGGCGATCCTCGACCACCTGCACCGCGAGCTGGGCGAGCAGTTCCGCGCCCCCCCGCTCCTCCGGCAGATGGTCCGCGCGGGGAAGCTCGGCAAGAAGAGCGGCGAGGGGTTCTACGTGTGGAAGGACGGCGTCGCGCAGCCACGGACGTGACGAGCGGCTAGACTCGCGCGCATGCCCGCGCTCCGTGAAGCCTTCCTCGTCGACGCCGTCCGCACGCCCATCGCCCGCTACAAGGGCGCCCTGGCCACGGTGCGCCCCGACGACCTCGCGGCCCACGTCCTCGCCGCCCTCGTCCAGCGCACCCCGGCCCTCGGCGCGAGGCTGGACCACGTCGTCTTCGGCGCGACCAACCAGGCCGGCGAGGACAACCGCAACGTGGCGCGCATGGCCGCCCTCATCGCGGGCCTCCCGTTCGAGGTGCCCGCCGTGACGGTGAATCGGCTGTGCGGCTCGGGCCTCGAGGCGGTGTGCGACGCCGTCCGGCGCGTCGCGACGGGCGACGCGGACGTGGTCGTCGCGGGAGGGGTCGAGTGCATGACGCGCGCGCCGTTCGCCTTCGGGAAGACGGACGAGGCCTTCTCGCGCACGCCGCCGAGAGTGTTCGACACGACCCTCGGCTGGCGCTTCGAGAACCCGCGCCTGGCGTCGCGCTTCCCGCTGCTGTCGATGGGGGAGACCGCCGAGGAGGTGGCGACGAAGTGGAGCGTGTCGAGGGAAGACCAGGACGCCTTCGCGGTGGCCTCGCAGAAGAAGGCGGTGGCGGCCGTCGCGGCGGGCCTGTTCGACCGGGAGATCGTGCCGGTCCCGGTCCCGCAGAAGAAGGGCGACCCGCTGGTCTTCGCGAAGGACGAGTCGCCGAGGGGCGACGTGACGCCGGAGGGGCTGGCGAAGCTGGCGCCGGCGTTCCGCAAGGGCGGGACGGTGACGGCGGGGAACAGCTCGCCGATCAACGACGGCGCGTCGGCGGTGCTGGTGGCGAGCGAGGAGGTGGTGAAGGCCGAAGGGCTCACGCCGCTCGCGCGCGTCGTCTCGCACGCGACCGCCGGGGTGCACCCGAACCTGATGGGCGAGGGCCCGATCCCGGCGGGGAAGAAGGCGCTCTCGCGGGCGGGCTGGAGCGTGAAGGACCTGGATCTCGTCGAGCTGAACGAGGCGTTCGCCGCGCAGGCCCTGGCGTGCATCCGCGGGCTGGAGCTCGACGCGGCGAAGGTCAACGTGCGCGGCGGCGCCATCGCGCTGGGCCACCCCATCGGCTCCAGCGGGGCGCGCATCCTCGGGACGCTGCTCCACGCGATGCGCGACACGGGCGCCCGCCGGGGGATGGCCGCCCTCTGCATCGGGGTGGGACAGGGGATCGCCATGCTCGTCGAGCGCTGATGCGCTACATGAAGCGTCCCCATGCCGGCGCCCGCTGAACACCCGTACGCCTCCTTCGTGCACCAGGTGCAGAAGCCGGCCCGCTACCTGGGCGGCGAGCACGGGGCCCGTGTGAAGGACTGGGAGAGCGTCGAGTCGCGCGTCTGCCTCGCCTTCCCCGACGTCTACGACATCGGGATGAGCCACCTCGGCTTCAAGATCCTCTACAAGCTCCTGAACGACGACCCTCGCACCCTCGCCGAGCGCGCCTACGCCCCGTGGGTCGACATGGAGGCGCAGCTCCGCGCCCGCGGCCTCCCGCTGGTGACCTGCGAGAGCGCGCGCCCGCTGTCGGACTTCGACGTGGTGGGCTTCTCGCTCCAGTTCGAGCTGACGTACACGAACGTGCTCCTCATGCTCGACCTCGGCGGCGTGCCCCTGCGGGCCGAGGCGCGCGGGGAGGACGATCCGCTGGTCATCGCGGGCGGGCCGACGGCCACGCATCCGGAGCCGCTCGCGCCGTTCCTCGACGCGGTCGTCATCGGCGACGGGGAGGAGCGCGCGACCGAGGTGGCGCTCACGTGGACGAGGCTGAAGAAGCAGGGCCTCCCGCGGGGCGAACGCCTCCGCGCGCTGGCGCGGCTCGCCGGCGTGTACGTGCCGTCCCTCTTCGCGACGCGGGTCGACGAGGCCACCGGGTTCACCGTGGTCGACCGCGGGCTGTCGCCCGAGGCCAGGGTGCCGGTCATGCGCACGCTGGTCGACGACCTCGACCGCTTCCCGTTCCCGGACGACGGCCCCATCGGGGGCCCCGAGGCCATCTTCGATCGCATGTCGATCGAGATCGCGCGCGGCTGCACCGAGGGGTGCCGCTTCTGCCAGGCCGGGATGATCTACCGCCCGGTGCGCGAGCGCGATCCGCAGCAGATCGTCGACACCGTCGTCAACGCGGTGAAAAAGAGCGGCTACGACGAGGCGAGCCTCACGTCGCTGTCGACGGCCGACTACTCGTGCATCGCGCCCCTGGTGAAGAAGGTGGCCGACGCCCTCGCGCCGCAGCGGGTGAGCCTCGGCGTCTCGTCGCTCCGCGCCTACGGGCTCGACGGCAACGTGCTCGACGACATCGCCCGCGTCCGCGCGACGGGGGTGACGTTCGCGCCCGAGGCAGGCACCCAGCGGATGCGCGACGTCATCAACAAGAACGTGACCGAGGAGCAGCTCCTCGAGACAGCCGAGCGCGTGTTCTCGCGCGGCTGGGCGTCGATGAAGCTCTACTTCATGATCGGGCTGCCGACGGAGGAAGAGGAGGACGTGCGCGCCATCCCGCGGGTGGGCGGCCGCGCCCGCGCCATCGGCAAGCAGGCGAAGCGCGCGGCGGGCAACCCCGGGTCGCCGAAGGTCACGGTCAGCGTCTCGACCCACGTCCCCAAGCCGCACACGCCCTTCCAGTGGTGCGCGATGGACACCCCGGACTCCGTCCGCGAGAAGCAGGGGTGGCTCCAGGAAGAGGCGCGCACGGCGAACGTCGATCTCCGCATGCACGACTGCGACACGTCGTGGCTCGAGGCCGTCTTCGCGCGCGGCGACCGCTCCCTGGCCCCGGTGCTGGAGCGCGCCTACCGGAGCGGCGCGCGCTTCGACTCGTGGGAGGACCAGAAGAAGATCGGGATCTGGGAGGAGGCCTTCCGGGCCGAGGGCGTCGACGTCGCGAAGTACCTCGGGACGATCCCGGTGAGCGCGCGGCTGCCGTGGGACCACATCGACGTCGGGCTGGAAGAGGGATTCCTCCTTCGCGAGTACCGGAAGGCGCTGAAGGACCGCCTCTCGCTGCCGTGCGGGAAGGTGGCGGGCGCGTTCGTCCACGCGACGAACCTGAAGGACGCGGAGGGCGATGAGCGCAAGCTCGTCTGCTACGACTGCGGCATCGCCTGCGACCTCGGCGCGATGCGCGAGAAGCGCCTCGTGGCCCTGCGAAAGCTGGGCGCCGACGAGCCCCGCCCGGCGGCCCCGCCGTCGCCGCGGGCCAAGGGTCCTCCGCCGAAGATCGAGCAGGGCGAGCCGCGGCGGTACCGCTTCCTCTACGAGAAGCGCGGCGCCGCGGCGTTCCTGTCGCACCTCGACGTGATTCGCGCGCTGCCCCGCTCGTTCCGCAGGCTGGAGATCCCGCTGTGGTACTCGCAGGGCTTCCACCCCAAGCCCGAGATGGTCTTCGGCCCGGCGCTGAGCCTGGGCGTGTCGAGCCTGGCCGAGGTGGTCGACCTGAAGATCGCCGCGGACATCGATCCCCCCGAGCTGCTGGAGGCTCTCTCCGAGGGGACGCACCAGGGGCTGCGCTTCATCGGCGGCGTGAAGCTGGGGGTCGGCGACGCGGCCGTCTCGCGGTTCATCGACACCGCGCGCTACGTCGTGGGGATCCCTCGGGACGTGGTCGACGCACGCGGCGGGGAGGCGTGGCTGCGCGACCGCGTCCGCGCCGCCATGGAGGCGAGCTCGCTGGTCGTGATGAGGCGCATCGACGGAGTGGGCAAGCGCGTCGACGTGCGGGAGTACTTGCGCTCGCTGGAGGTGGATGGAGAGAGCGGGCGAGAGCTCCTGGCGAGGGCCGGCCTCGCGGGCGATCTCCTCGTGCTGAGCGCCGAGGTCGAGGTCCGGGGCTCGGGCGGGGTGAAGATCGGCGAGGTGGTCGAGGTCGTGGTGGAGGACGCCGGGCTGCCGCATCGCTCGGTGCGCGTCGCGCTGGGTGCTCGCCGGGCGGACGGGTCGCTGGCCTCGCCGCTGGATCTCGACGCGCTCCGTGCGGTCCGTGCCGTGCGTGATGCCGAGCGCGATGCCGAGCGCGATGCCGCGCGTGAGGCCGTCGAGTTGGCCGCCCCCGCCCCCTGATGGGGCTCGTCGCCTACGCGCTCCTCGTCCTCGCGGCGTTCGGCGCAGGCGTCGTCGACTCCATCGCGGGCGGCGGCGGTCTCATCACGTTCCCCGCGCTCGTGGCCGCCGGCCTCCCGCCGCACCTCGCCCTGGGCACGAACAAGGGCCAGGCCGTGCTCGGGGCGGTCTCCTCTGCCGTATCGTTCTGGCGGGCGGGCGGGCTCGACCACGACCGCGCCGCGGTGGCCTTCGGGTTCGGCTTCGTGGGCTCGGTGCTCGGGGCGTTCGCCGTCCTCGCGGTGCCCCCCGAGCCCCTTCGCCCGGTCATCATCGTGCTGCTCGCCGGAGCGGCGGCCGTGGTCCTCCTCCGCGGCCACGTCACGGCCCGTGCCCGCGCGCCGTCCCACCCGCGCCTGGTGCTCGCCGGCATCGCCGTGGGGCTCGGCGCGTACGACGGCTTCTTCGGCCCCGGCGTCGGCTCGATGCTCATCGTCGCCTTCATGCTGGTCTTCGGCGATGCCATCACGCGCGCCTCGGGGAACGCGAAGGTCGTGAACCTCGCGTCGAACCTGGCCGCGGTGGTCGTGTTCGCGGCCCGGGGCACGGTGCTCTGGCGTGTCGCCGTCCCGATGGCCGTGGCGAACGGGCTGGGCGCCGCGCTGGGAGCGCGCCTCGCGCTGAAGGGCGGGGATCGCTTCGTGCGGTGGGTGGTGCTCGCGGTCGTCGGGGCGGCGATGGCCAAGCTCGCGGTGGACTTCGCGCGAGCGAGCTAGGCCGTGTGGATCACACGGCAGAGGCTCCCGAAGGTCGCCTACCGCCCCTTGGCGGGAGGGAACCGTCGCGCGGTCACCGGCGCGGATCCGAGCACACGAAGGGCGCGGCACATGTCGGCGTCCTTGCAGGGACCGACGTTGCCCCCGTTGGGCGGCCAGGCGACGGCCCACGTCCCGTCGTCCGCGTGGGCGAGGACGGCGCGGTCGCGCACGTCGGGGCCTCGCCACGTGGGAGGCGCGTGCGCGAGAGCCGCCTCGCGGTCGTTGGCGTCGACGGTCCCGAAGGGGAAGCGCACGCTCGGCGCGAGCCCGACGCGCTGGACGGGCGTCCCGTCGGGCAGCGCGTAGAGCAGCGTCGTGAGACGGAGGACGCCGGCGTGCGCGTCGTCGTCGACGTACTCCTGCGCGCACCCCTTGCCGAACGTCGTGGACCCCACGGTGGGGCCGCGACGGTAGGCGACCAGGGCTCCGGCGATCATCTCCGCGGCGCTCGCGGTGTCGGCGTCGACCAGCGTCGCGACGGGCCCGCGCCAGCGATCGACCCCCGGAGGCTCGGGCGCGCGGTCGGTCTCCAGCGAGCCGTCGCGCCGCTTCATGGGGAAGAGCGACGCGCCCGGGATGAACAGGCCCAGGGCGTCGATGGCACCGTCGGTCGACCCTCCACCGTCGCCGCGCAGATCGAGGACGACGCCGGTGAGGGGCCGCCCCTCGCGCTCGCGTTCCCGGAGGAGGGCCCGGGTCAGCTCGTCGCCCAGATCGTCGCGGACGTCGTGGATGGCCACGACGACCGCGTCCCCGTCGCCGTACTCCACGCGCTCCACGGGCAGGTCGTCGTCATCCTCCGCCGCGGGACCGCTCGGCTTCGCCTCGGCCAGGGCGCCGTCGAGCCAGGTGGTCACCGGTTGCTTCTCCCCCGCGCGCAGCACCACCGCCTGCGAGGGCGGACGCGCCTCGGAGGCCGCGAACCCGAGCTGCTCGCTCTGCTCGAAGCTCAACCCGGCCGTGGCCAACCCGGCGAGGGAGAGCACCACGTCCCCATCGGCGAGGGGCGGGGCCGCGCCGGACTCGATCCTCACGCCGACCGCCGTGCGCTCGGATTTCTCCCAGAGGCGCGTCGGAGGCCTGGCCTCGAGGTCGACCTCGTACACGCTGGACTCCTCGTCGAGCGGCGCCCAGGCGCCGTGCGGGTCGATCGACGGAACGTACGCGCGGACGGCGGACGCGAGGATGACGCGTGCCCAGCCGTCCGCGTCGTAGGGCGGGAAGTAGCGAGCGCGGGCGGCGTCGACGTAGGGGTGGGCCGCGGGGCCGAGCGCCTGATCCATAGCGCCCACGTGGCGGCCGAGCGTCGCCGCGAGGGCTCGGGCGGGGCGCGTGACGGTGGTGCCTTCGAAGGCGGGCGCGGCGGTCGCCGTCTCGAGGTCGTCGCCCGTTCCGGGGGCCGCTCGCGCCTCGTCGAACACGGTCCGGAGCTCCTCCACCCAGGTCACGAGCTCCGCCCCGAGGGCCCGGGCGGTCGTGCAGTCACGCGTCCCGCGGCCTTCCACGTCGGCGAGCAAGTCCGTCGCGCGGGCGTCGAAAGCGTCGGCCACCGGCGTGTCGGGGGCCACGCTCCAGAGACCGTAAGGGTCCAGCCAGTCGGCTGTCGCATCAGCGAACGCCTTGGCGTCGACCGGATCGGGAGAATACGCGAGCTGGGTGCGCGCCTGCATGACGACGGCGCGCGCCTCCTCGCAGGCGAGGGCCGGCGCTTCGCCGCTCGGGACACGGAACGGGTGCGGGCGGACGTCGTCGGAGTCTCTCGGGGGCGACTCGTCCGCGACGGATGGGAGGAGAGGCTTCTGGGGGGGCGCAACGAAGAGGGGGGTGTCGGACGGCCGCGGTCGGAGCGTCCACACGAACGCGGCCCCCACGCCGCAGAGCACGCCCACCAGCCAAACTCCGCGCGGTCGCATGGGGAGAGAAAGCGTAGCAGGCAGCGCCAGCCGAGCAGCAGTTTGTCGCCGGCCGCGATAGATTCCCTCCACCCTGCACGATGCTCTCGAGCTCACCTCGACCGCCGGTCGTCCTCGTCGCCAGCCTCGCCGTCGTGGCGTTCGCGCTGGCGCTGGCGCTCGACGGTGCGGCGCGCGCAGACGACGACGTGGACGAAGGCGTGCCGTTCAAGTCGGTCGCGCTGCAAGGGAACCCGCTCGGCCTCGCCATCGGCCGGTACAGCGTGGACCTGGAGTACTTGCCGGTGCCTCATCACGCGCTGCACTTCTCGCCGGTCGGCTACTTCGCGCTCCCGGGCGTGGCCGACGAGCTGGTCGGCTTCGGCGCCGAGATGGGCTACCGCTGGTACTCGGGGCTCTACGGACCCCACGGCTTCTTCCTCGGCGCATCGTTCATCGCGCTGAGCCTCCACTACACGCACGGCGCCCTGCCGGGGGTTCCGCTCGACTCCCCGCAGGACACCTCGTACGTGGAGCTCGGCGGGGCCATCGACGCGGGCTACCAGCTGGTGATCCTCGGCAACTTCGCGGTCGGTGCCGGGCTCGGGGCACAGTACACGGCGGACACCACCCCGCCGACCTTCGAGTACCAGAACCACCCCTTGCACGACCTCCTCTACGGCTCGGGCCTGCGACCGCGCGTGCTGCTGTCCGTCGGGGCCGCCTTCTGACACGCCCCCCGGAGCTGTGCTAAGCCGCGGGCTCGACTACGAAGGAGCCCCTCCGATGCCGAACCTCACCGAAGCCCTCACCGGCGAGACCACGAAGAG
>Ga0209415_10017353_pt1 | contig 11461 bp, 8 predicted proteins | sample PeaSoiSIISIP2007_FD_187696 | JGI IMG/M metagenome (GOLD analysis project Ga0209415, IMG submission 187696) | Peat soil microbial communities from Weissenstadt, Germany - SII-SIP-2007 (SPAdes) (version 2) | ecosystem: Environmental > Terrestrial > Soil > Wetlands > Peat | place: Germany... | reverse complement strand
CCCGACGGCCTTCGTCGCCGCGACCGCAGAGCTCGGCGCAGGTGTGCAGGTCCTGGCCCAGGCCGCCGTGTGTGTCGACGCGAAGCTCGGACGCGGCGTCATCATCAACACGGCGGCTTCGGTCGATCACGAGTGCGTGCTCCACGATGGCGTCCACGTCGCCCCAGGCGCGCGCCTTGGAGGGCTCGTGACTGTCGAGCATTGCGCCATGATCGGTCTCGGCGCGATCGTGCTGCCCAGACTGCGCGTCGGCGCGCATGCGATCGTCGGCGCCGGCGCGGTGGTCACCCGCGACGTCCCGCCCGGAGCGGTCGTGGTCGGCAATCCTGCACGCGAGATGCGGTCGGGGTCGCGCGCCTGACGGCCGGTCTGACGCGAACGTCAGCGCGCTGACACGTCGCACGTGGAGCGCCTCGCGTCTCGACGAGCGGGCGGTGGCCCGACTCTCGCAAGAACCGGCACATGGAGCGCATTCCCGTCGCGGGTCCGTCCATCACGCAGAAGGAGATCGACTTCGTCGCGGAGGCCGCGAAGAGCGCGTGGTACGATCGCGCGAACGAGTACCTTCGCCGCTTCGAATCCCGCTTTGGCGCTTACGTGGGGGTCGCGAACGCGATGGCGCTGCCGTCCTGCACCTCGGCGATCCACCTCGCCCTCGCCTCGCTCGGCGTCGGGCCCGGCGACGAGGTCATCGTGCCGGACGTCACCTGGATCGCGACGAGCGCGCCGATCGACTACGTGGGCGCGACCGTCGTGTTCGCAGACATCGAGCCGGACACGTGGTGTGTGTCGGCCGCGTCCGTCGAAGCGTGCGTGACCCCACGAACGCGAGCGGTGATCGCCGTGGATCTGTACGGGGGGGTTCCCGACTACGACGCGCTCCGCGACGTAACGGCGCGCCACGGCCTCGCGCTGATCGAGGACGCCGCGGAGGGCATCGGCGCCGAGTACCGAGGCCGGCGGGCAGGGTCGCTCGGAGACGTCGGCGTCTTCAGCTTTCACGGCTCCAAGACGCTGACGACGGGCGAAGGGGGGATGCTCGTGACCCCCCGCCATGACTGGTTCCAGCGCGCGACCGTGCTGCGCGACCATGGCCGTGCTCAAGGCGACGTCGCCTTCTGGAACCAGGAGGTCGCGTTCAAGTACAAGATGAGCTCGCTCCAAGCGGCGCTCGGCCTCGCCCAGCTCGAGCGCGTCGAGGAGCTTGTCGGGCACAAGCGCCGCGTCTTCGCGTGGTACCAGGAGGAGCTCCGTGACCTAGCCGGCGTCGCGTGGAACGTCGAGCCACCCGGGACGCGCAACGCGTTCTGGATGACGACGGCCGTCCTCGATCCGGAACGCGGGCCGGACAAGTCGGCCCTCGCCGAGCGCCTCTCCGCGCGCGGGATCGACACACGTCCATTCTTCCACCCGCTGAGCACGCTCCCCGCGTACGCGGGTCGGCCGGAAGCTGTCCGCGCGAGAGAGCGGAACGTCCATGCCACCCGAGTCACGGGCTATGGCATCAACCTGCCCTGCAGCGCGACCTTGACGCGGCCGCAGGTCGCCTACGTGGCTGACTCCTTCCGCGCCGCGATCCGGGGCTAGCCGGCGAAGTCGGCGTAGCTCTCGTCGCGGGCAGAGATGACCGCGGGGCATGCCGGCCAGCGGATTCCAAAGAGAGGGTCGTCGTAGCGCACGCCGCGGGCCGCCGCGGGATCATGGGGCGTGGTCATCTGGTAGAGGACCTCGGCGTCGTCGTCGAGCGTGAGGAAGCCGTGCGCGACACCCGGCGGAATGTAGAGCGCGCGACCGTTCTCTCTCGACAGCTCCTCTGCGACCCAGCGGCGGGCCGTCGCGGAATCCGCACGGAGGTCCAAGATGACGTCGTAGATGCGACCGTGCGTGCAGCGAACGAGCTTGGCCTCGCCGACGCGGCGGGCGGCGTAGTGCATGCCGCGCAGCGTTCCTCGGACGCGGTTCACCGAGACACTCACCTGGGAGACCCGAGCGTCGAGCCCTCGCTGCGCCAGCTCGCGCGCGCAGAACGTCCGCGCGAAGCTGCCGCGCTCGTCGCAGACGGGCGCCGACTCGACGCGGAAGGCCCCTTCGATGCCGAGCGGCTCGAACCTCACGAAAGGACTCGCACCTCAGGGATGGGCACGACCAGCCGCCCCCCCCACTCTCTCACGTAGGCGAGCTGCTCCCGGAGCTCGGCCTCGAGGTTCCACGGGAGAAGAAGCACGAAGTCCGGGCGCGCGGACGCGACGTGCTCGGGCGCGAAGACGGGGATGCGCGTTCCGGGCAGGAGGGTCCCTTGCTTCGTCGGGCTCCTGTCGACCGCGAAGTCGATGAAGTCTTCGCGCGCGCCGACATAGTTGAGGAGCGTGTTCCCCTTCGCTGGCGCGCCGTACGCGGCGATGGATTTCCCGTCGCGCTTCGCCGCGATGAGGAACGTGAGGAGGGCGCGCTTCACTTCGTGCACCTCCGCCGCGAAGCGCGCGTACCGGGCGAGCGACCGCGCGCCGGCCCGTTCCTCGGCCGCGAGGACCTCGCGAACTCGGTCGAGGACGGGACGTCCCGACGCGGCGTGCGCGGCATAGACGCGGAGCGAGCCTCCGTGCGTCGGCAGCTCGTCCACGTCGAAGATCGCCAAACCGTGCGCATCGAGCACCGCGGCCGCCGTGCCGAGCGAGAAGTACGAGAAGTGCTCGTGGTAGATCGTGTCGAACTGTCGTCCCGCGAGCAGCGTCGCCAGGTGCGGGAACTCGATAGACAGGACACCCCCCGGCGCGAGAAGGACCGCCAGCCCACGGACGAAATCGTTGAGGTCGGGGACGTGCGCGAGGACGTTGTTCGCGACGAGAAGGTCAGCGTGCGCGTGATCCGCGAGCAGCTCGCGCGCGACACGCTCACCGAAGAACTTGCCCACGGTGGGGACGCCCGCTCGCCGGGCGAGCTCCGCGACGTTTTCGGCGGGCTCGATGCCGAGCACTCGCGTGCCGCGCCGCTGGAAGTACTGGAGGAGATAGCCGTCGTTGCTCGCGACCTCAACGACGTGCGCTCCCGGCCCGAGCCGGAAGCGCGCGGCGGCGACCTCGGCGAAGGCCTCGGCGTGGGCGAGCCATGACACGCTCATCGAGGAGAGGTAGGCGTAGTCCTTGAAGATGACGTCGGGCGACGCGCACTCCGGGAGCTGGACGAGGACGCACCGCGGGCAGGCACGAACGTGGAGAGGGTAGAAAACCTCGGGGCGGTCGCGGGCGCTCGTGGGGACGAACGCGTTCGACAGCGGCTGCATCCCGAGGTCCACGAACGTCTCGCTCGCGTCCTCGCCGCAGAAGCGACACTTCACGCGGCCATCTCCTCGTATTCCTCGATCTGGCGGTGCGTCCTCACGCGCGCGTTCCCGCCGTCGAGGACGTTGCGGTACCAGTCCGCCGTCCAGGAGAGAGCGCGCCCGTAGTCGAGGCGCGGGGTCCATCCGAGCTCCGTCCTGGACTTTTGCGAGTCGAGCCTGAGGATCTCCGCTTCGTGTGGCTGCGTCCGAACGTCCTGCACCCAGCTCGCGCCTTCTCCCCAGAGCCGGCAGAGGTCGCCGACAACGGCGCCGACCGGCTGCATCGACTCGGAGCTCGGCCCGAAGTTCCACGCGGAGGCGAACGCCGCGTGGGCGCCCCACGCCTTCTCGGCGACGAGCGCGTAGCCCGCGAGCGGGTCGAGCACGTGCTGCCATGGGCGCACGGCCATCGGGTTGCGGACGACCACGGCTTGCTGCGCGGCGAGAGAGCGGACGACGTCGGGGACGAGGCGGTCGCAAGCCCAGTCGCCGCCGCCGATGACGTTGCCGGCGCGTACGGTGACGATTGCAGGGCCGCGATCACCGAAGATCGCGCGCTGATAGGACGCCGCGACCAGTTCGGCGCACGCCTTGCTGGTCGCATACGGGTCGTGGCCGCCGAGGCGGTCGTCTTCGCGGTAGCCCGTCGGTGACGGTTGGTCCGCGTAGCACTTGTCACTGGTGACGACGACGACGACCCGGGTCGACGGGGACGCGCGCACCGCCTCGAGGACGTTCACGGTGCCGAGCACGTTGGTCGCGAACGTCTCGACCGGACGATCGTATGAAGCGCGGACGAGCGGCTGCGCGGCGAGGTGGAAGATGACCTCCGGCCGACGCTCGCGGAGGACCGCTCTCACCGCGTCGAGGGAGCGGACGTCCCCCTCCGTCCACGCGACGAGGCTCCCGAGCTGCGCGGTGTCGAAGAGGCTCGGCTCGGTCGGCGGCGGCAGGGCGAAGCCGCAGATGTCCGCTCCCCGGCTCTTCAGCCACAGGGCGAGCCACGAACCCTTGAAGCCCGTGACGCCCGTCACGAGGACGCGACGCCCGCGCCAGAACGCCGCGTTCATGTCCACACCTTCCACGGAGCCTTCTCCGTGGCCCAGAGACCCTCGAGGTACTGGCGATCACGGAGGTGGTCCATCGGATGCCAGAAGCCTCGATGGACGAAGGCGCTCAGCTCCCCCTCGTGCGCGAGGCGCTCGAGCGGGGCGCGCTCCCACACGGTGTCGTCGCCCGCGATGTAGCCGAGCACCTTCGGCGACAGCACGAAGAACCCGCCGTTGATCCACCCCCCGTCCCCCAGCGGCTTCTCGCTGAAGCCGACGATGCGCGAGTCCGTCATCGTGAGCAGGCCGAAGCGACCGGGCGGCTGGACGGAGGAGATCGTCGCGAGGCGCCCCTGGCTCTTGTGGAAAGCGATGAGCTCCCTCACGTTGACGTTCGAGACGCCGTCTCCGTACGTGAAGCAGAAGTCCTCCTGATCGAGGTACTCCGCGACGCGCTTTAGGCGACCCCCCGTCTGCGTCGCTTCGCCGGTGTCGACCAGCGTGACGCGCCAGGGCTCGGAGTAGCCGCGGTGGTGGGTCGTCGTGTTCTTCGACAGGTCGAACGTCACGTCCGACATGTGCATGAAGTAGTTCGCGAAATACTCCTTGATGACGTAACCCTTGTACCCAACGCAGATGATGAAGTCGTTGAGCCCATAGCTCGAGTAGAGCTTCATGATGTGCCAGAGGATTGGCCGACCGCCGATCTCGATCATCGGCTTCGGCTTGAGGTGTGTCTCCTCGCTGATCCTCGTACCCATTCCGCCCGCGAGTATGACCACCTTCATCTCGTTGCTCCTCGACGCCGTCCTGGCTCAGGCCGCGGGCTCTACTCGCGCCCCATGGGGCGTGGGGTCCGAGAGCTTCGCCACGAGCGGCGCGATGAGGCCGCTCATCGGGCGAGACCGCAGGTTCTCGTAGAGGCGCGATGCGAGCTCGTGCCGATCCCGCCGCGCGCGAGTGACGCGGCAAAGCTCGACGAGATCCTTCGGCTCGTTCGTCCACACGAAGGTGTCCTCGAGCGACTCCTGCTCCGCGCCCCCTTCACCGACGACGAGGCACCGGTTGGTCACGGCGTAGACGATCCGCGCCTGCGGGAGGTGCGTCATCTCGCGACCGTGGCGGAGCGTCAGCACAATCTCCGCGCGCGCGATCAAGTCGTTCCGGAACACGGCCGCCGAGTCGAAGTCGGCCCGGACGCGGTAGCCCAGTGCATCGAGCCGTTCGAGGGTCTCGCGACGCCACGGAGACAGGCTCCCGTAGAAGAGGAAGTCGATGTCTCGCTCAGGCTTGTGGACGATCTCTTCCATGCGCTCGTGATGACCGAACCGGAAGAGCTCCGTGCGGATGCCGCACTCGGCCAGCGCCGCACGACTCACCTCGAGACAGTCCCATACGGCTCGGGCGCCGCGAAGGAGCGGCAAGGTCACGGCTGTCATGCGATCGGCGGCGTCCGCGCCGTTGATCGTCCGCGCAGACAGGATCTCGGTCTGGAGGACGACGTAGTCGGTCGCGCCGCCCAGGAGCGACGCGGCCTCGGCCGGACTGGCGAGGAGGTGTGACCCGACGAGGACGTTCATCGCCTCGGGGTCGCAGCGATTCCGCTCGAGGGTGCAATGGTAGCCGAGCGACTCGAGCGAGCAGAGCACCGAGCGCGCCATGTCAAACATGAAGTGGGCGTAGCGCTCCCCCGCGGGATCGATGAGCGCGACGTTGAAGCGCATGCCTCGGGCGGTGCAAGCCATGAGCCACGCGCGGGGGACGCCGTCTTTGGCCGCGCGGTTCGCGGGCTCGCGTCAATCCTTTGGCGGGGCGTGGGCCGATTGACGCCATCGCCGGACGGGCGGGCGGGGAAACGTGAGCCCCCGCACGAGGCGCGTCGATTGCACGGTGGCGGAGACGATGGCCCGGGTTCGAATCTCGCTCTGCATGATCGTTCGCGACGAGGCGTCGATGATCGACGCGTGCTTGCGCTCGGTACGCGACATCGTCGACGAGATCATCGTCGTCGACACCGGGAGCACGGACGACACCCCGGCACGCGCGCGCCGCGCGGGCGCGAAGCTCGTCGAGGTCTCGTGGCGCGACGACTTCGCGTGGGCTCGCAACGTCTCGATCTCCCACGCGACGGGAGACTGGGTGCTCGTGCTCGACGCCGACGAACGGGTCGTCGTCCGCGACGCGAAGACGCTCCGCCGCTCTCTGGAGCAGGCCGCGTTCCACTGCGGGCTCCTGCGACTCCACGACGCCAGGAGCACAGAGGACCGGCCCGCCGACGTGCTCGCAGGTCGCGCGCGACTCGGCGACCCCCAGCGCGTCCCTCGACTCCTGCGCCGGATGGACGACCTCGCTTACGTCGGCGTCATCCACGAGGACCTTGGACCGTGGATCGTGAAGCATGGCCGCCGCGTGGCCGCCCTCGACATCGACGTTGTGCATTTCGGGGCGGCCCGCGAGGTGTACTCCGCGAAGGGAAAGTTCGAGCGCAACGTGCGCCTGCTGACCGATCTGGCGGCTCGCTCTCCGGAAGACCCGACGGCGCTTGGCTACCTCGCGCACCAATACCTCGGCCAGAACCGGCTCGCCGACGCGCGGGCCGTCACGGAAGAAGGGTGGCGTCGCGTCGCCTTCGTGGAGCGCTCGACGGGTTACCGTCCGTCGATCCTGCGCCTCGCGGAGGCGCGCGCCCAGGTCCAGTTCAAGCTCGGAGATCCCCGCGGCGCGCTCGACACGGTGGCCCGTTGCCGGCGCGTCGACGGACCCCACTACGATCTCGACTTCATCGCCGGCTGCGCGCTCGAGTCCCTCGCGGCATGCGACCCCAACCCCGCGGCTCGCGCCCGGCTCCTCGACGGAGCGAGCACCTCGTTCAAGCGGTGTGTCGAGGGCGCGGGCGTCATCTACCTCCAGGCGTTCGTGGAGGGCTCGACCGGCTGGGCGGCCCGCGCGCGCCTGGGCGGCGTGGCTCTGGTGCAAGGGCGCCACGCGGTGGCTCGGGACGCGTTTCTCGCGGTGCTGCGCGAGAAGCCGGATCACATCGAGGCGCGGCTGGGTCTCGTGGAGTCAAGCCTCGCGGAGGGGGACGCGAAGTCTGCTTTGCGACAGATCGAGGATCTCGCGCGCGACGAGCGCGTCCGATCCCGCCCCGATCCGTGGGTGCTCGCGGCGGGCGCGTGCGAAGCACTCGGCGCGCTGGCGGACATGGCTAGCTTCATCGCCCGAGCGCGCGCCGCAGGACACGACTACGTCGCGCCCCATCGTCGCGTCCAGCACGGGGAGCGGCTCGCCGCCCTCGCGATGTACGACGGCAAGCCGCTCGCGGCGCCGGGGCTCGTGGGAGCCATCGGAGCGCTCCTCGCGCGCGCCCCAGTCGGCCCGCGCGACGTCGGGTACTGGCCCTCGAAGCGCGGCGTCGTCGAGTTGCTCGTGATCAACCTCGCGCGTAGCGGTCACCTCGACCTCATCGAGCCGCTCTTCGAGCCGCGCGCCGACGCCGTCGTCCCTGGTGTGACCGGTCACGTACGTGACGCCGTGGCCCGCCTCGGGATCGGGTTGGAGTACGTGCCGCCGCCCCCGCACATCGTCGTTCGAGGGGACGACGCCACTTTCATCGAGGACGCCTTGGCCACCCACCCCAAGCTCGGCGCGCTCGTGGGCACCACGGCTCCGTCGTCCGGGGATCCGTTCCGCCTCGTGTGGGCGGGTGCGCCGTCAGACGCGCCGACGTCGGGTGTGGTCGCGTTCGCAACCGCCCGTCGACTCATGGATCAACCGCCGCGCGAGTGCGATCGCCTGCTCGCGTCCCTCGGTGAAGCGGATGCTCGTCCTCTCGTACGGTTCGTGCTCGATCGCTACCAACCTTTCGAGCTCCGGCCTCGCCGCCCGGCCGCGGCGTGAGACGCGGTGCGCTCAACCTGAGAGCCGCACGCCGACGAGCTCGGCCTCAGACTCGTCCGGCTCCACCGTCGCGATCGTGAACGTCGCCCTGCCCATCGCGTCGCGGACGACCGAGGTCCTCGCCAGTGTCAGCACCCGACGCCCGTCCTTCGACACGAGGCGCCTTGGCGGCTCCGTCTCTCTCTGCTCGGCGATCACCGGCTTGTTGGGTTCCGAGTCCGGCGCGCCGTCCCCCGCCAGCTCGAAGCTCGTCCGAGGCTGCCCCCGGAGCTCGTCCTCCCGATAGCCCATCAGCTCGCAGAGTCGCCGGCTCGCGCGAGCGATGCGTCCATCGAGGTCACAGAGGAGGGTCGCCGTGTCGGTGTGGTCGAACATCCGGCGGAACAGCGCCTCCTGCTTGCGCAGATTTCGCCGCGCCCTCCTGAGCTCGACTTCCGCGGTGAGGATGGCCGACAGGTCCTCGAGGCGCGCGATATCGTCCGCGGTCCACGCGCGCGGGACGTGGTCGATGGCGCACAGTGCGCCGAGCACCTCGTGGTGGGCGGTGAAGACGGGGACACCGGCGTACGCGACAAAGCCGAGCTCGGTCACGGCAGCGCTCTCTCGCACGAGCGGGTGGGCGCGCGCGTCGTCGATCACGAGCGGGAGCCCCGTCGTGACCGTGTGCTGGCAGAACGAGTGAGTGAGTGGGATCTCGCGCACCGTCGACCACGGCTCCGGGAGCCCGATGGCGCTCTTCAAGAACTGCCGGCGCTCGTCGACCAGCGAGATCAGGGCCACGGGGGCGGCGAGCGTCGCGGAGACGAGACGGGTGAACCGGTCGAACGTGTCCCCCTCCGCGGTATCCATGAGTGAGGTCTCTGCGAGCGCGTCGAGACGCTCGGAGGAACGAATCGCGGGCGACGGAACGAAGCCGGTCGTGTCCTGACGCTTCAGGGAGCGCGACATCCACATCCCGCCGGGCACCTTTCCCAGCGGCAGCGGCGCCGGGCGCGCGAGGAAGTAGCCCTGGCCGTAGCCGATCCCCAGCTTCTGCAGGGCCACGAGCTCTCCCTCCTTCTCGATGCCTTCCGCGCAAATGCGCGCGCCGAGGCTCGCCGCGAAGGTGACCATCGCGGAGGCGAGCGCTGCACGGACGGGGTGTCCGTCGATGTCGGTCGTGAGGCTGCGGTCGAGCTTGATGATGTCCGGGCGGAGGTAGAGGACGTGCTGGAAGCTCGAGAAGCCCGCCCCCGCGTCGTCGACCGAGAGCTGCACGCCGAGTGCGCGGAGCCGGGCGACGGCGGCGGTCGTCGCGGCGTAGTCGTCCACTCGCGCGTGCTCGGTGAGCTCAACGACGACCCGGTCGAGCGGTTGCTTCTGCAAGAGCTCGAGGAGCGCATCGGAGCAAAGGGTCGACGGGGCGGTATTGATGGCGATGTAGGTGCCCGGTGGAAGCTCGTCGAGGCTTGCGAGCGCGCGCCGAATAGCCTCGAGCTCGAGCTCGAGCCCGAGCCCGACGGACCACGCTTCCTCGAACCATACGTCCGGCGTGCGGCGCGGCTCGGCGTTGAACCGCGCCAGCGCCTCCGCGCCGACGACCGCACCTGTGCGTATGTCGACCACGGGCTGGAAGACGATGCCGAGAGCGTCCCCCGTCAAGACGCCGCGGATCCTCTCGCGCGCTCTCGCCACGTCGCTCCGGACCCGGATCTTGGGGGAGGATCGGGGGTGCGATCGCGATCCATCGGGCGAAGCGGCCATCCCCCTTGCGTACGGTCCGACGCGGCAGGACTTTAGTCGCGAGAGATCTCGCGCTTTCGCAGGTGCCCATGCTTGTCCGGGCCGCCGCTGGCGGGTAGCGTCGCGACATCGTGACGGTGGTGGACCCGCTGCACCTCGCGAAGACGATCCAGGCCACGCTCGCCGCGCGCGAGCTCGCAGACACCCTGATCGAGCGCCCTGGCGCCACGATCGAGCCCCAGAGGCCGCCGTCGTCAGGCGCCATCGCCGCGCTCGACGCGCTCCGCGCACTCGGCGCAACGCTCGGCGGGCGCATCGACGTCCACCAGACGATCGGCGAGGGGGGGATGGGCGTCGTCCACCTGGCGACCCAGGCGACGCTCGGCCGACACGTCGCCGTCAAGACGCTACGCGCTGGGAAGGGGGACAAGGACTCCGCGCTCCGCATCCTCCGCGAGGCATGGGTTACGGGCGCGCTCGAGCACCCGAACGTGGTGCCGATCCACGACGTCGGCGTCGACGCATCGGGCGACCCGGTCATCGTGATGAAGCGGATCGAGGGGCAAGTCTGGTCGGACCTCATGCGCAATCCGGAGGAGATCGCGCGCCGCTTCCAGTCGGCGGACCCCGTCGAGTGGAACCTCCGGACGCTCTCGAGCGTGTGCAACGCGGTCCATTTCGCGCACAGCCGAGGGATCCTCCACCGAGATCTCAAGCCCGACAACGTCATGATCGGCGAGTTCGGCGAAGTCTACGTCCTTGACTGGGGCATCGCCGTCAGCCTGATGGACGACCCGAGCGGCAGGCTTCCGCTCGCATCGCAGGCAACCGAGATCGCGGGGACGCCGCACTACATGGCGCCCGAGATGCTCTTGGGCGATCCGGCCGTTTACTCCCCGCGGACCGACGTCTACCTCCTCGGCGCCGTCCTCTACGAGATCTTCGCGGGGGAGCCGCCTCACAGGGGCGATGACCTCAACGCGCTCGTCACCGACATCCTCCTCTCGACGCCGCGCTACGCTCCGAGCTTCCCTGCCGAGGCGCGGCGCATCTGCGCGCGTGCGCTCGAACGCGAACCCCCTCACAGGTTCGAGAGCGCGCTGGCGCTGCGGCTCGCAATCGACGAGTACCTGCGCCACCGCGAGTCCAGGAAGTTGGCACATGACGCCAGGCAGAGCGTCGCACTTCTCCAGAAGACACTCGAGGCGGAACCACCGGGGGAGGCGCGGATGCTCGCGGTGGCGAACCTGCTCGGCGAGTGCCGCTTCGGCTACCACGCGGCGCTCTCGGCGTGGCCCGGGAACGAGGCGGCTCGGAGCGGGCTCGACCAGGCGCTCCTTCTCGTCATCGAGAACGAGCTCGCGGGCGGCGGCCTCGGCGCGGCCGAGACCCTCCTGCGCGACGTCGCCGAAAAGCCGCCCGACGTCGTCGCCCGCGTCGCGGCTGCCAGAGAGGCGCGCGCGGCGGAGGACGA
>Ga0209415_10017351_pt1 | contig 11462 bp, 8 predicted proteins | sample PeaSoiSIISIP2007_FD_187696 | JGI IMG/M metagenome (GOLD analysis project Ga0209415, IMG submission 187696) | Peat soil microbial communities from Weissenstadt, Germany - SII-SIP-2007 (SPAdes) (version 2) | ecosystem: Environmental > Terrestrial > Soil > Wetlands > Peat | place: Germany... | reverse complement strand
TTGCGGCGCCAGAATCACCAGCGTGCCGTCCGTACCCGGATCGTTGACAACCAGATCCACGGCTTTCGCATAAGTCTCGGCGCTCGCATCGCCCAGAATGTCGACTGGATTCCGATGGCTCCAATGCGGCGGGAGAAACGCATCTAGCTCCGTGATGGTCGCGGGCGAGAGTTCGGCCAATTCTCCGCCATCCATGAGCAGCGCATCGGTGGCAAGCACCGCGGGGCCACCGGCGTTCGTCACGATTGCCAAGCGCGGACCTTTGGGACGAGGCTGCTTATCGAGAGCTTCGGCGAGATAAAAAAGCTCTGCGATGGTGTCCACGCGCAGCACGCCGCAGCGCCGGAAAGCGGCATCCAGCACGTCATCTTGACCGGTCAGTGCGCCGGTGTGCGATGCGGCAGCCTTGGCTGCAGCCTGGGTGCGGCCGGGTTTAATGACGATGATCGGCTTCGACAGCGCCACTTCGCGCGCCGCCGAAAGAAAACTGCGCGCGTCGCCCACCGACTCCATGTAGATCACGATGCTGCGCGTTTTCGGATCGTCTCCGAGATATTGAATCAGATCGCCCCAGCCGACGTCGAGCATCGAGCCAACCGATACGAAGGCGCTGAAGCCAACCATTTCGCGCCGGCTCCAGTCCAGGATGGCGGTGCACAGAGCCCCGCTTTGACTGATGAAACCGAGATTGCCCGGACGAGCCAGAGTGCTGGCGAAGGTGGCGTTCAACAATTGATGAGGGTTCATCAGCCCGAGGCAATTCGGGCCGACGATGCGCATTCCAGCACCCCGCGCGATCTTCAGGATCTGCTGCTCCAGCGCCGCGCCGTCTTCGCCGATTTCGCGAAATCCCGCGGAGATGATAATCGCACCGGGAACTCCCGCCTTCGCGCAGTCGCGGACCACGCCGGGTACTGTGCTCGCAGGGGTCGCAATGACTGCCAGGTCCACGGGCTCGGGAATATCAACGATGCTCCGGTAACACGGCAGTTCCAGCAGCTTCTCGTGCCGCGGGTTCACGGGATAGATGGCGCCTGGAAACGGAGCGCCTTTAAGATTGAGAAGAATGGACCGCCCCACGCTATGCGGGGTATCGGTCGCGCCCACCACCGCGACGCTCTTGGGACGAAAGAACACGTCGAGCGTCGCACGGCGGCTCATCGTGGCTAACCGCGCTTCAGCGCCGCCAGAACACGCTTCGGCGTAAGTGGGAACTCCGTCATCCGCACGCCGGTAGCGTCAAAAAATGCGTTCGCGATAGCGCCCGCCGCCGCGGCCATCACCTCTTCGCCAGCGCCCGTCGAGCGTTCGTTCAAGCGCTGCACGACAACCGGCGTCACCTGCGGACATTCTTCAAAGCGCAGGATCGGGTAGCTGGCCCAATCCAGACTGGTGACATTCGTTTTGGTGAACGTCACTTCCTCCTTAAACATACGGCTCGCGGTTTGCACCAATTGCCCGCTGATCTGGCTCTCGACATTGCCGGGATTGACTACCAGACCCGCATCCACCGCGCCGTACAGATGCTTCGCGACAACCTTGCCAGTTTCCCGATTCACTTCAATCTCGGCGACGGCCGCGCCATAAGACGCCAGATGCGTTCCCATTCCGATGCCGCGTCCGGTGACCATGCTGGCCTTCGCCAGATTCGCGGCCGCCTGCCGTGGAGCCCATTGGGCCGCCTTCGCCGCCGCATCCAGCACGCCCAGCCAGCGGGCATCCTTGATGTTGCGCTGGCGAAACTCGTACGGATCCATCTTCAACTGGAACGCCAACTGATCGATGGCCTGTTCAGACGCAAACGAAAACGACAAATCCAGCGGCGAGCGCAGCCATGCGCCTTTCAAATATCCGAGCCCCGGCACGTGATGATTCACCAGGCGCACATTCGGGATGTCGTACATCCCACCGCAACACAGCGGGTTCACCTGCATGGCGGGGTTGGGCTGCCATTCGGCGGCCGGATTCCCCAGCGCGAGCTGCTCGGATGTTTCCACGTTGCTCCAGTGATGCTGCCAGCCCTCGTACTCGTACCCAACGATCTTGCCGTCGGCGCTCGCCGCAGCGCGAACTTCGCCTACGTGCGCGGGACCATAGTTGTCCCACCCGTGCTCATCCCAACGCATGAACTGCAGGCGAACCGGCTTACCGGCCAATTTCGATAGCAGCGCCGCGGCTTGCGCGGTGTCGTCGTAGCAACTGTGCCCGTAGGTGCCCGACCCCTCGTAATACTGCACGCGGACTTTGTCGACCGGCAGCGACAGCACGCGGGCCATTGTTCCGCGTGTTCCGTAGACGTCTTGCGTGGAGCACATCACCAGCGCCGAATCCGGCTTTACGTCCGCAAGGGCGCAGTTCGGTCCGAACGGAGCATGCGCTTGATAAGGAGACCGGCAACTGTGAGCAGCTTTGTGCGGAGCCGCGCCGATCGCGTCCGCCGCATTGCCCCGGTTCAGCACAATTCGGTCGTCGGTCTTCACCGCGCGCATCGCGTCATAAAGTCCATCGCTGCCGGATAGCGACGGCGCGGTGTCCCACGTGACTTTCAATTGCCGCGCGGCGCGTACCGCGTCCCACTCGTTCTCGGCCACGACGCCAACGAAATCGCCCTTGCGCAGCACGCGCGCACCGGGAATATTTCGGATCGAGCTTTCATCTAGCGCCAGAACCTTCGCGCCCGCTCCATACGCGCCTTGTCCACGCGGACGAACCACGCGGCCGTGTAACATTCCGGGCACGCGCACATGCTGCATGTAGACGTATTTGCCACTGACCTTGTCCGGCAGGTCGTTACGCGGAAAGGCTGTCGCCACGATCTTATATTCCGCCGGCATCTTTACTGGAGCCGATCCGGTGAACGCCAGATGAAATGGCTGATCTCCAACCAGCTCTCCGTAGGTAACCGACCGGCCCCCAGCCGAGACCACTCCCTTCACTACGGCCAACCGATCCACGGACGCATCGAGCTTCTTCGAAGCTAGCCGCAACAGCGCCTGCCTCGCTTCTGCCGCAGCCGTGCGAACTTGCGGTCCGCCGCGTTGAATCGATGCACTCGAATATGTTCCGCCTTGATTGGGAGTGACGTTGGTATCCAGCCGCACCGTCTTGAGCTGGCTCATGTCAAGATCCAATTCCTCGGCCGCCACTTGCAGGAGTGCTGTGGAGTTCCCCTGCCCCAACTCCGCGAACCCGATGTACACCGTGGCCGTGTTGTCGGCGTGAATCGCGAGCCAGGTGTCTACCTGCTTCGCATCGGGCGGACCGGCGACACTGCCACGCGCCATGCCTTCCTGCGCGAAAAGGATGTCTCGCAAATGGAATCCGATGACGAGCGCGCCGCCGGCCTTGAGAAAATCCCTGCGTAACGTCATGCCTTCACCTCCGACATCACGCGCGCGGCCCGTTGTACAGCTTGAATGATCCGAGGATAGGTTCCGCAGCGGCACAGATGGCCGTTCATCGCCGTCCGAATTTGCGCCTCGGTCGGCCGCGGGGTTTTCGAGAGGAACTCGGACGCCTTCACGATCATGCCGCTGTAGCAATAGCCGCACTGCACCGCCTGCTCGTCGAGCATGGCTTGCTGCACCGGATGTAAGGCGGGCGTCTCGGCCAATTTCTTTTGCGCGGCGTACCAGGCCGGCAGTCCTTCCAGCGTGGTGACCGATTTCCCTTCCACCGCCGACACCGGCGTCACGCAGGAGCGCGTTTCCACGCCGTTCACCAGCACCGAGCACGAGCCGCACTGGGCCAGCCCACAGCCAAAGCGCGGACCCTGCAGCATCAGCTCATTCGAAAGGACGTACAACAGTGGCGTATCGGGAGCCGCGGAGACGCTCCACGACCGTTCGTTGACTCTGATTTTGAGTTCACTGGCCATCCGAGCAGCCTCCTCGAGAACCAATTTAGATCTTTGGATAACAGCGTATCAGGATGCGGGTGTCTCGCGCCGATGAGCGGACCGGCATGTAAAATGATGCAAGCTTCGCGCGTTTCACGCGGCATTAGTGGCGGATTCTTCCATGCCCACCATCGAGCAGATCGAGCCTATTTTTCACGAAGCGCTTCTCCTTCCGGAGGGCGTGGACCGCGCGGCATGGCTCAGCCGTCGATGCGGGGAGCGCGCCGAACTGATCGCCGAGGTCTCCTCCCTGCTTGCGGCTCACGATGCCATGGCCATGCCGCCTGCCGAATCGGTCCAGGTCAGTCCAATCCCCGAAATTCCGAGCGAGCAGTTTGGCGCCTACCGGCTGGTCCGTCTACTGGGCCGTGGCGGCATGAGTACCGTATATCTGGCCGAACGGGTGGATGGGCGCTTCGACAAGCAAGTGGCTGTCAAGGTGATGGCCGCGCATCTTGTTTCCGGCGAAGAGTTCTTGCGGCGCTTGCGCACCGAGGCGCAGTTTCTCGCCACGCTCGAACACCCCAACATTCCAGCCTTACTCGATAGCGGCGTATCGCCCTCCGGGCATCCGTACCTGGTGGTCGAATATGTGGAAGGCGAGGCGCTGGATCAATACTGCGATCGCCGCAAGCTGGGAATAGAAGCACGCCTCCGCCTCTTTCTCCAGATTTGCCAAGCCGTCGACCACGCACACCGCGCGCTGATTCTTCACCGCGACCTGAAACCGTCCAATGTTCTGGTCACTCCCGATGGCATCGTCAAGCTACTGGATTTTGGGACTGCCGCCCTGATGGCGGAAGGCTCCCAGGTAACCATCACCCGGGCACGGATGCTGACGCCCCGCTACGCCAGCCCGGAGCAGTTGCGGGCCGAACGGCCGGGTGTCACCGGCGACGTATTTTCATTGGGCGTGATTCTCTACGAATTGCTCACCGGCGCGTGGCCCTTTGGAGATCCCGCTTCGGTCATGAGTGAGCTACGGCGGGCGGCCGGACACGCAACCGCATCCGCGCCCCCGTCGGCAGTCACCGCGGAAGCGTCGGCGCTGCGATCCTTGCCGCTGGAACGGCTGAAGCATGTGCTGGCTGGTGACCTCACCGCAATCTTGCTCAAGGCCCTGGAAAACGACCCGGCGCAGCGCTATCCGACCGTCACGGAACTCGCAGCTGACGTCGGGCGCTTCCTCGAAGGCCGCTCGGTAGAGGCGCACCCGCAGACATTCTTGTATCGAACGGGTAAATTCTTGCGGAGACGCTGGCCGGTGGTTACCGCGGCAGCGGTGTTCGTTCTAGGCCTCTCCGCCGCCACTGTGCTCGCCCTGCACCAGGCGCGAGTGGCCAACGAGGAGGCGCGGAGGGCGCAGGATGAAGCGCAGAAGTCTGCCCGCGTGACCCAATTTCTCCGCGGCATGCTCACTTCCAGCTTCCGCAATGGCGGGGCCGACGTTACCGTGATCCAGATGCTCAACGCCTCCGAGGCGGGGATTGAAAAGAGCTGGAAGGGCGACCCCCTGGCCGAAGCCACGCTCCGCGCCAGCCTGGGCTCGAGCTATGTGACCTTGGTCCAACCAGATCGCGCAGGACGTCAGTTGGAAAGGGCGCTCACGCTGTTTCAATCGCTCGGCCGCGATGTTGACGCCGCAGACACGCTGCTCGTCCTGGGCATTAATGCCCAAGGCCCGGAAGGCCGCATTGCGGCGGCTGCCGATTACTACCAGCGGTCGCTAGAAGCGCTGAAGCGGGCCGGCAAAGATGCCCCGCCGGCGCTGGTGTTTCGAGTACGAGTTTATCTCGCTGGTGTTCTTTATACGGGACGCCGCCTGTCGGAGGCGCGCACTCTTCTTGATGAAGCACTAGCGCTTGCCGCGCGCGACCCAACTGTTCCGCGAGACCAACTGCCCGCTGCCTGGACGCATCAGGGCGAGATTCTGTTGGAGGAAGCGCGTTTTGACCAAGCCGAAGCGCTGTTTCATCGGGCCATAGCCGCCGACCGCAATACAGCCGACGCCTGGATTGGGCTGGCGCGATCGAGTTATCTCAAACAGAACTTCTCGGCCGCAGCCGAGTTCTCGCGTCAGGATTATGAACTGGCAGCCAGCTACAACCGAGATCACCTGGGGGATGCCGCGGAAGCGGAAGTTGAGTGGGCACGCTACCGGGCCGAGGCTGGCGAAGCCGAACCGGCCTTGGCGCAAATCCGGGCCGCCCTCCCCGACTTACGCAAAGACTATCTGGACGGATATATGCTGGCCTTTTATTTGGAAGCTGCCGCTCGCGTGTTCCGCAAGGCTGGCCACCTGGAAGAGGCCGCGCAGTACGCGCGTGAATCCATAGTTGCCTTCCACCGCGGCCAGGTCCCAGAGGCACATCCGTTGGCTGCTGCATCTCTGGAAGACCTGGGCAGCGCGTTGGCGGGGTTGAAGCGTTATCCCGAAGCCGTCCCGGCCCTCGAAGAGGCCCTGGAGATAGATCGCAAACTCGGTCCCGCCTATGCCCCCACCGCCGACCGCGTCCAAGAAGCGCTGACCAAGGCCCGAACCCCGGCTTTAGCTGATCGTCTTCGATAGCTTGCGCCGGCGTTGCATCAGCAACCCGAATCCCCCGAGGAAAGCAACGAACAGGATCGATGAACGAGGTTCCGGCGTGGCCGCGACTGCCGAGATGCTCACTGTGCACCCGGTGCAGGCCGGATCTGTGCCGCCGATTGAGAAACTGGCGCCCGTCCCATCTAAGGCGGTGAACGAAATGTTGCTGCCTTGCGCCGCCCAAAACGAGTCCGGCTCCGTGAACGAGAAGGTGATGGTGTTACTACTACTGAAATCGAGCCCGCTGAAATCGGAAAAGTTGATTTGGGCTTCCGCGTCCGAAAGAGCCAGGTTCGCGGTAAAGTCGAACCCGGCAAAGGAGTAGCCGGCTTTGACCGTCGATCCCCCGCTGACCGGACCACAGACCGTAGGGCAAGAAGTATTGGGCGCCGAGTTGAACATCAGCGGGCCTACCCAGGAAAAGGCGTATTGCGTGAATCCGCTGTCGACCTCCTGGCCGCCACTGATGGTCGGCAGATTGAGAGTGTAGGTGTATATCTGGTTGGATACCTGGTTGGCCCGGGCAACGCCCGCGCTCAGCAAACAAGCGACAAGTCCGATATAACACCAATTCATTTTCATTTCTTTCCTCCGCAAATTAGTACGCTCTTACACCTACACCGCGCCAACCCTACCTTGAACGCGTCAGCAAAAAGTACTAGGAGTTTGGTCCGAGCTAGCGCGAGCCGTCTATTAGAGCTGCGGGTGGAGGCGCCGATACAGCCAGGTTTTGGCAAATTGCAGGTCGCGGTCCACAGTGGAACGGGTGACGCCCAGCAGCTCGGCCGTCTCTTCGTTGGTGCATCCGAGGAAATAGCGCAACTCGATGATACGAACCTTCCGTTCATCGAGGAACTCCAGCTCGGCGAGAGCCTGGTCGAGCGATAACATCTCTTCGCCCGCAGCGTCGATCCAGGCTAGATCCGGGTGCAGTGGCACTCGGGCGCCTGCCGAGCCAGGACGCTTCTGCGCATGCGTCCGGCGGCTGCAGTCGTTGAGGATGCGGCGCATTAACATGGCCGCGAACGAATAGAAGTGGTACCGATCGGAGAATTGAGCTGTGCGCTGGCGCGCGAGCCGCAGGTAAAGCTCGTTGACGAGTTCGGTTGCCTGAAGCGCCTGCTGGCGGTTTCCCTGCCGAAGATATCCAGCGGCGATCGCGTGCAGCTCCCGGTAGGCGACTTCGACCAGGTCGTCGAGCGCGGCAGCGTCGCCCCCGCTCCAGCGTTGCAAGAGGCTGGTGATCTCTCCGGGGATCGGACTCTCTGGGGTCATGCTTTGGGCTGAGAGTCCATAATATCGGCTTTCTCGCCAGCCAGGAGCAATTTCCCGTTGGCCTAATATGAGAATTGGCTGAACGAACAAAATGAGAAAGCTCGTCATTGCCATTGCGATCCTTGCGGTGGTCGCGCTCCTGGCAGTTTTTCGACCGTGGGTTCCCAAAGCCGAGGCCGACAACAGAGCCTTGCGGCATGCTCCCGCCGGTGACGTGGTCGGGTTCGCCGACCAGCACAACACCTTCGCGTGGCTGGGTGTACCGTTCGCCAAGCCTCCCGTTGGCGACCTGCGCTGGCGGGCGCCGCAACCTTTGCCCCCCTGGCGGGACAAGCGTCCGGCGCTTGCGATGAGTCCGCCCTGCGCGCAGCTGAAGACTCTGACCGCCCTCGATAAGCATGCGACGACCGGCTCCGAAGATTGCCTCTACCTCAACATCTGGACGCCCCTGATGGCGCCGGCGGCGGATGAGATTGCGGGCAAGCGCCTGCCAGTGATGGTGTGGATTCACGGTGGCGGCGACACGATGGGCTTCGCCGGGGCTACCCCGGGCAGCCACCTGGCCGGCGCTGAGCACCTGGTTGTGGTGTCGTTGCAATACCGCCTCGGGGTCTTTGGTTGGTTCAGCCATCCCGCGCTGCGCCACGCGGCGGCGACGCCGGCTGACGCATCCACCAATTTCGGGCTGCTGGACCTGGTCGCGGGGCTGCAATGGGTGCATGACAATATCGCGGCGTTCGGCGGCGATCCCGCCAATGTCACCATCTTCGGCGAAAGCTCGGGCGGCCACGATGTGATGGCATTGATGGCGGCGGCGCCGGCCAAGGGTCTGTTTCAGCGCGCCATTTCCGAAAGCGGTAGCGTCCATGCGGCGCCGCGACCCGAGGCCGAGAATTATCTCGACGACGCCGACGCCGGTCTGCCTTTTAGCTCGCGCGAGTTCATCGACAATCTGCTGGTCTCCGACGGCGCCAAGGACCGCGCGGCGGCCAAAACACGGCAGCAGGCCATGGATGACCAGGAGCTGCTCTTCTATCTGCGCGGCAAATCACCGAAGCAGCTTCTGGCGGTGGTGACGGGCGCCAGCTTCGGCATGTACGATTGGCCTGTCGTGATTCGCGATGGCTATATCGTGCCCGACAAACCGGCCATGCAGGTTTTCGCCGATCCGACGCAGTACAACGCCGTGCCGGTGATACTGGGCGGCAATCGCGACGAATACAAGCTGTTCATGATGGGCGATCCGGATTTGACGACGACGCGTTTCGGCTTCGTACCGAAAATTCGGGATCTTGCCGCTTACAATCGCGTCACGGGATATTATTCCGCCCGATGGCGGGCCGAAGCGCAAGGCGAGGTAGCGGCACTCCTGCACAAGAACCAGGGCGATACGGTCTATACCTATCGTTTCGACTGGGACGACGAGCCCTCGTACGGTCCCGTCAATCTGCACGATCTTTGGGGCGCTTCGCACAGCGTCGAGATCAATTTGTGTTCGGTGACGACGTGACCACCGGCGTGCCGTTCGTGCGTTCAAAATCCAATGGCGCGAGTCGCGACGCCTTGTCCCGCGCGATCATGGGCTACTGGGCGAGTTTTGCCCGCGAGGGCGCGCCCGGCAACGGCGGCAATCCGGCGAACCCCGTCTGGCAGCCGTGGCATGAAACCGGACCGTCGCTCATGATTCTGAATTCACCCGGCCATGGCGGCCTGGGTATGAGTGATGACCGCCAGCGGATCGCGGACGTCAAAGAACAGCTGCGGACCGACAGCGCCATCGCTACGCCCGAGGCGCGTTGCAAGCTGTACGCGGGGCTTTTTCACGCCGGATTTGGCGACAGGATTTATTGGGACCAGGCCGAGTACAAGTCCCTGGGCTGCGAAGCTTATCCGCCGGGCCGCTTCCCTGGAGATAGACTCGGCGACCCATCCACGGATTAGCCAATAATCGAAAAGGGGTTATTTGGTCGGGCTGCCGGGATTTGAACCCGGGACCTCCTGCACCCCAAGCAGGCGCGCTAGCCAGGCTGCGCCACAGCCCGAATGTTCTATTCTACCGCACCCTGATACCGCGCCCACTCAGACACTCTGCTATACCTGATTGCTAATGCTCATTCTCGCCGCCAGCCTGGCGATCTTCGTCTATGGCATGACCGCCGCGATGCTCGGCACCATCCTGCCCGATCTCTCCACGCGCTTCAAATTGACGCCAAAACAAAACGGGACCATTGCGTTTTGCCAAGCTTTGGGATTGATCTTGGCCTCCATCTGCGTGGGCCCTCTGATCGACTACGAAGGCAAGAAGACCGGCCTGGTTCTGGGCCTGGCTCTTTGCGCGCTGGCGGTCACTCTACTTCCGCGATCCAACGGTTTTCGCTCCATCGCAGCTCACCTGTTCTTGCTCGGCACCGGAGGCGGGATCATCGTCACCGCGGCCAACGCTCTCGGCAGCGACGTGACGCCGGACCATCGTGCGACGGCGCTGAATCTTCTGAACATCTTCTTCGGCCTCGGCGGTTTCGCCACTCCGTTCGTTTCCGCTAACCTGCTCGGCAAGAACGCGACGCGGCTCTGTTACTTGATCGCGGCGCTCGCGGTGGTCACGCTGGCCGTCAACCTGATGGCTCCCATTCCTCCGCCCACCAGCGCTCAAAGCTTCGTCTTCTCGGAAGTCGGAAGCGTTCTCAACCGGCCCATACTGTGGCTGTGCGCGCTGCTGCTGTTCCTCTACGTCGCGTGTGAAGTGGGCGTCTGGAATTGGCTGGTGCAACACCTGATCGCGCAAGGCATCCCGCAAGGGCGCGCGCTAAATATTTTGTCGTTCGGCTTTGCCTTGGGACTGCTGTTCGGCCGCCTGGGCGCGTCTGAAATCCTGATCTCGGTTCGCGGCGTCTCCGTCACGCTGGCCGCATCCATCCTGATGGCGATCATGACTTTCCTGATGCTTCGCACCCGCAATCCAACCCTGGCGTGGGTTTTCACGTTTCTGGCGGGAATGTCCATGGCGCCGGTCTTCCCCACCACCATCGCGATCATTGGGGATGCGTTTCCGCGCATGACCGGGACAGCCATCGGCCTAGCCATCACATCCAGTTGGATTGGGCTGGCGGTGAGTTCGCGCGTCATCGGCTCCATCGCGGCTGGCGATCCTACGCGTTTAAAGAAGGCTCTGCTCGTCCTCCCCGGAATGTCCGTGCTCATGATCCTGGTCAACCTTGCCCTGAAAAAAGCTTAGAACATTGTCTCCTTGTTTGATCACGCGATACCGGCGCAACCTTCCGTACTCCTCTGGCGGCGTGAAGCGCGAGGAATGCTGGACGATGACCAAGGGCGTTTCCGATTGGTCGAGCGCGGTCATCGCGACGTCGTACTCCTTCGACAATTCGTATGGCGGATCAAGAAACGCGATATCGGCATGTGTGCGCTTCAACACCGTTGCAGCTTTGCTGCTGAAGACTTCGGCCCGGCGTTCGAGCCCGAGTGTCGCCAGGTTTTCGCGAATCACCTCAACCGCCCCACGGTTCTTCTCGATAAATAGACAGCGGCGCGCGCCTCGGCTCAGTGCTTCGATCCCAACAGCGCCCGTGCCTGCGTAAACATCCATGAAAACGCAATCGGCAATGCGCGCAGCAAGCACGTTGAACAGCGTCTCGCGCAGCCGATCGGGTGTGGGACGCGTGTCCAGGCCAGGCAGGCTCTTCA
>Ga0209415_10017350_pt1 | contig 11462 bp, 8 predicted proteins | sample PeaSoiSIISIP2007_FD_187696 | JGI IMG/M metagenome (GOLD analysis project Ga0209415, IMG submission 187696) | Peat soil microbial communities from Weissenstadt, Germany - SII-SIP-2007 (SPAdes) (version 2) | ecosystem: Environmental > Terrestrial > Soil > Wetlands > Peat | place: Germany... | reverse complement strand
TCAGGCGGCTCACCCTCCCGGACGGCCGCACCCGCCTGCTCACCTTCGATGTCGGCCGGGCCTTGCAGGGGGAGGAGGGCCAGAACCTGCCCCTCCTGCCCCGGGACCGGGTGGAGCTGGGCAACGTGGCGGACCTGCGCCTGCCCCGGCGGGTCACCATCCTGGGCCCGTTCACCCGGCCCGGGGTGTTCGACTGGCACGAGGGCATGCGGGCGGCGGACCTGATCTACCGCGCCGGGATCCCCAAGCTCTCGGCCGAGCGCCACTACGCGGAGCTGGCCAGCCTCCGGGACGGCCGGCCCGCCGAGGTGGTCCGCCTGGACCTGGCGCGCCTGCTCAGCACCGAGGACCGGTCGCCGGCGGCCCTGGAGGACGACCGGGTGAACCCGAAGCTCCAGCCCTACGACCAGATCACCATCTACGAGAATCCCCACTTCCGCCTGCACCGCACGGTGACGATCCTGGGCCAGGTGGAGCGCCCGGGGCCGTACGTGATCCGGGAGGAGCGGTTCACCCTGCGCCAGCTCATCCAGCGGGCCGGCGGACTGACCCGCGACGCCATGCCGTCGGGGGGCATCTTCCTGCGCTCCACCGTGCAGCCCGGAGACCCCAGTTCCCGGGAGCCGGCGGCCACGCCCGGAGCCGCTCCGGACGCCGGCGCCTTCGCGGCCATGTCGGCCATCCTCCAGCGCCTGAACGAGACCCGGCGGAGCAAGGAATCGGGGGCGCTGGAGGAGAGCCCCCTGCTCCACGGCCTGGTCCTGGGCGAGCTGAACCGCCTGGTGGTGGACTTCGCCGCTGTCCTCCAGGGCGACGCCAGGAAGGACGTGGCCCTCCAGGACGGGGACCAGGTGTTCATCCCCCGGCGCGCCGACTCGGTCTACGTGGTGGGAGAGGTGGCCAGTTCCTTCTCGGCGTTCCACGTCCAGCCCGGGGACCGGGTGCGGGACGTGCTGAAGCTGGCCGGGGGATTCACCCGCAACGCCGACCAGGCCCAGGTGCGGCTGCTCAAGGCCGACGGCCGGGTGATCGATTCCTGGGTGAGGAGACGGGGCATGGAGCCCGGAGACGCGCTCCTGGTGCCCCAGCGGATCCGCAAGGACGTGCCCTGGCAGGACACCCTGCTGGCCATGACTCCCCTCGCCCTCATCTACAACGCCATCCGCCGCTGACCGCGGGGACTTCATGCCGGCCCGGCCAGGAGCCCGGGGAATCTGAACCATTCGTCAAAGCGAGCGTCCTGTTGGGCCAGGGCGGAAGGATTTCTGTCTCATCGAGAGGCTTGGAAGCCATGGACACGTATGAAAAGAACCAGACCATCGACAGTTCCATCGGAACCGGCGGGTACCTCCCTGGGAGGCTGGAACACCGCCCCGGCGTGCGCCGCGCGGGCAAGCTCCTGCTGGACGGCGCCCTGGCGGCGTCGGCCTGGTGCCTGTCCTGCGCCCTGCTCCGGCACGGGACGCCGACGCTGCGCGGCACCGGCTTCTTCGCCGGCCTCGCGCTGGCGGTCAACCTGGCCCTGGGGTTCACCAGCCAGCATTACCGCCTGGTGGGGTTCGCCGAAGCCTGGGCCCTGCTGCGGGGCTCCCTGGTCATCTCCGCCGGGGCGCTGGTGTTCTGCGCCCTGCACGGCGACGCCAGCCTGGGGCTGGAGGGCGCGGAGATCTTCCTGCCGGCCGGGCTGTTCACCGGCGCCCTGTGGCTAAGCGGCCGGGTGGCGGCCATGAGGCTGCACCGGCGGCGGTTCCGGCATCCCGCGGGGGCGCGCGGCAGGTCCGGGGCCCCGGGAGGGGAGCCCGGGCCCGAGCGCACCCTCATCGTCGGGGCCGGCCGGGCCGGGATGCGGCTCTGCCAGGAGCTGCGGGAGCACCCGCGGCAGCGCTACGACGTGGTCGGCTTCGTGGACGACGCCCTGGAGAAGCAGGGCGTGCGGATCCAGGGGGTGCCGGTCCTGGGCCCGACCCGCCTGCTCCCCGCCCTGGTCCGGGAGCAGAAGGCCTCCCTGGTGATCCTGGGCATGGCCGGCGCCCCCGGCGCCAGGATCCGGGAGCTGAGCCAGAAGCTCCAGGCCGAGGGCATCCGGGTGAAGACGGTGCCGGGGATCGTGGACCTGGTGGGAGACAAGCCCTGGAGGCCCGAGGTGCGGGACATCGCCATCGAGGACCTGCTGCGGCGGGACGCGGTCAACCTGGACACCGGCGCCATCCGCCAGGCCCTGGAAGGGTCGGTGGCGCTCATCACCGGTGCGGGCGGCTCCATCGGGAGCGAGTTGTGCCGCCGGGTGGCCAGCTTCCGTCCCGGGTGCCTGGTGCTCCTGGGCCGGGGGGAGAACAGCCTGTGGGAGGCGGAACGGGACCTCCGCCGGCTCTATCCCGGCCAGAGCATCGCGGTGGTGCTCTGCGACATCCGCAACCGGGTCCGGCTGCACCACATGTTCGACGCCTGGCGGCCCCAGGTGGTGTTCCACGCCGCGGCCCACAAGCACGTGCCCTACCTCGAGCTGCATCCCGAGGAGGCCATCGAGAACAACATCTTCGGCACCCTCAACGTGCTGAAGGCGTCCCTGGCCTGCGCCACGGGAATCGTGGTGAACGTCTCCACCGACAAGGCGGTGAACCCGGTCAGCGCGCTGGGGGTGTCCAAGCGCATCGGCGAGCACCTGGTGATCCAGGCCGCCGGGGCGGCCCCGGCGGGCTCCCGCTACGTGAGCGTCCGCTTCGGCAACGTGCTGGGCAGCCGGGGCAGCGTGATCCCGCTGTTCCGCGACCAGATCCGCCGGGGTGGGCCGATCACCGTCACCCATCCGGACATGGTCCGGTACTTCATGACCATTCCCGAAGCCGGGCAGCTGGTGCTCCAGGCCGGGATCCTGGGCGGCACCGGACGGGTGTTCGCCCTGGACATGGGGGAGCCGGTCCACATCGTCGACCTGGCCCGGGACATGGCCCGGCTGTCCGGGCTTTCCCCCGGGGTGGACATCGATATCCAGTTCACCGGCGCCCGGCCCGGGGAGAAGTTCTTCGAGGAGCTGTTCACCGAGGTGGAGGACCGCAAGACCCAGGTCCACCCCAAGGTCTTCGAAGCGGTCCAGGACCCCAAGGATCCCGCCCTCCTGGAGCAGGGCCTGGCCGCCCTGCGCCTGGTGGGGAGCCTGCCGGAAGGCGTCCGCCAGCGGGAGATCCTGAAGTGGTTCATGAAGCTGGTGCCGGTGTACCGTCCTTCGCCCACCGGACTCGGGCGCTACCTCCAGGAAGAGCTCCAGATCCCGCGGCCCGCCCGGCATTCCGCCCCCGCCCCCCAGGAGGGGCCCCTTGAAGTCTCGGGCTGAGCCCTGCCGGCCTCCCCATTCCTCCTTCCCGGCCACCATGACCCCTGTCCCGATCCCCAGCCGCCCAACCTCGTGGGCCAGCCTGCGCCGGCCGGCGCTCTGCGCCTTCCTGGCGGGCCTGGCCGCCGCGGCGGTGTCGGTCTGCCTGCCCAACCAGTACCGGTCCGAGGCCCGGATCCTCTCGGACGCCGGCCACGCGGGGGGCGGATCGGCCCAGCGCACCGGAGTCTGGGCCCCCACCGCCCCGCCGGAGGTCCCCGCCAGCCGGGAGGAGGGGCCCACCGTCATCTACGTGGACATCCTGAAGAGCCGGCGCATGGCGGAGCAGCTGCTCCTCCAGGAGTACGAGTACGGCGACCGCCGCTGGCGGTTCGGGCGCCGGCGCCGGACCCGGGGGACCCTCCTGCAGTACCTGGGAGCCGCCAACGTGGACCGGGCCATGGGGCCCCTGAGGACCCTCCTGGCGGTCCAGCGGGACCCCAAGTCGGGCCTGCTCACCATCAGCGCCGAGACCCGTGCCCCCGAACTGTCCCTGCAGGTGGTGCGCAAGGCGGCGGAGAACCTCAGGGACTTCCTGGTGGAGTTCAGCCAGGCCGCCGGCAAGAACAAGGCACGCTTCACCCAGGGGCGGCTGGAGGAGGTCCAGGCCCGGTACCGGGAGCTGGGGCGGGCCTTCCAGGCCTTCCAGGACGCCAACCGCAACTGGGAGACCAGCCCCGCGCCCAGCGTCCGCTCCCGGGGCGCCCAGATGAAGGGGGACCTGGACCTGTGGCAGCAGGTCGTGACCAACCTGACCCTCAACCACGAGCAGGCCCTGCTGGAAGCCCAGAACGACACCCAGACCCTGCTCCTGATGGACCCCGGCAGCCTCCCGCTCGAGAAGAGCCGGCCGGCCCGGGCGCTCATCGTCTTTGCCGCCGCGGCGGCGGCGGGAGCCGGGAGCTGGGCCTACCGCAACCGCGCCGTCCTCGCCAACCGAATCTTCGCCAAGGAGCCTGCCCCATGAGCAACCCTGCCGCAACCGCCGACGCCCCCGCGAGGGCCGCCGAACTGATGGAGAAAATCAAGGACCACACCGCCCGCGTGGGGGTGGTGGGCCTGGGCTACGTAGGCCTGCCGTTCGCCGTGGAGAAGGCCAAGGTCGGCTTCCGGGTGCTGGGCTTCGACCGCAGCGCCGCCCGGGTCGACCAGGTCAACGCGGGCCGGAACTACATCGGCGACGTGCGGGACCAGGACCTGAGGGACGTAGTGCTGCGCCAGGGCCTGCTGGCCGCCACCGGGGACTGGGACCGGCTGCCGGAGATGGACGTGGTGGTGATCTGCGTGCCCACCCCCCTCACCCGCAACCTGACCCCGGACCTCCAGTACATCGAAGCGGTGACCTCCGAGCTGGCCCTGCGGCTCCGCCCGGGCCAGCTGATCAGCCTGGAGAGCACCACCTACCCCGGCACCACCGAGGAGGTGATGCAGCCCCTGCTCGAGGCTTCCGGCCTCAAGGAAGGCCGGGACTTCTTCCTGGCCTTCAGCCCGGAGCGGGTGGATCCCGGCAACAAGCGCTACAGCACCCGGAACACCAACAAGGTGGTGGGGGCTTCGCCCGGCGCCAGCCTGGAGGCGGCCCTGGCCTTCTACCGCCAGACCATCCTGAAGGTGGTGCCGGTGAGTTCCGCCCGCACCGCGGAGATGGTGAAGGTGTTCGAGAACACCTTCCGCGCCGTGAACATCGCCCTGGTGAACGAACTGGCGATGCTCTGCGACCGCATGGGCCTGGACGTGTGGGAAGTGCTGGACGCCGCCGGCACCAAGCCGTTCGGGATCCTGACCTTCTACCCCGGCCCCGGGGTCGGCGGGCACTGCATCCCCCTGGATCCCCACTACCTGGAATGGAAGGCACGGGAGTTCAACTTCAACACCCGGTTCATCGCCCTGGCCGGGGAGATCAACCGCCGCATGCCGGAGTTCGTCCTGGAGAAGGCCATGCGCCTGCTCAGCGACCACGGGCTGGGGCTGCGCGGCGCCCGGGTGCTGGTCCTGGGGGTGGCCTACAAGAAGGACGTGGAGGACGCCCGGGAGAGCCCCAGCGCCGAGATCCTGCACCAGCTCGTCCGCCGGGGGGCGGCGGTGTCGTACCACGATCCCATGGTGCCCCGGTTCCAGGAGCACGGGCACGACCTGCAAAGCCGCCCGCTCACCGCCCAGGCCCTGGAGGAGGCGGACCTGGTGCTGATCCTCACCGACCACACCCGGGTGGACTACGCCCTGGTGGTGGCGCACGCGCGGCTCCTGCTGGACACCCGGTACGCCACCCGCGGGGTCGAGGGCGGGCGCGGGAAGGCGGTGCTCCTGTGAGCCCCGCGGTGGCCGTGGCCGGATGCGGGGCCTGGGGCCGGAACCACGTCCACACCCTGAACGACCTGGGCGCCCTGGCGGGGGTGGTGGAGGTCCTGCCGCCCCTGCGGGAGAAGATCCAGGCGGAGTACCCCGAGGTCCGGGTCTGGAGCTCCCTGGAGCAGGCCTTCCCCTGCGCGGACGGGATCGTCCTCGCCACCCCGGCCGCGTCCCACGCCGCCCTGGCCGCCAAGGCCCTGGCGGCGGGGAAGGGGGTGCTGGTGGAGAAGCCCATGACCCTCTCGGTCCGGGAGGCCCAGGCCCTGGTGGCCATGGCCCGGGAGGCGGGCCGGACGCTGATGGTGGGGCACCTGCTCCTGTTCCAGCCGGCGGTCCAGGAGCTGAAGCGGCTGCTGGACGCCGGCGCGGTGGGGCGGGTGCTGCGGATCCACCAGGAGCGGCTCAACCACGGACGGGTGCGGAGCACCGAGAACGTGCTGTGGAGCCTGGCCCCCCATGACCTGGCGGTGCTCTGCTACCTCATGGACGGCGTGCCCCACGCGGTCAGGACCACCGGCGCCGCCTTCCTGCAGCCCGGGATCCACGACGACGTCCACCTGGACCTGGCCTTCAGCCAGGGGCGCTCGGCCCACATCCACGCGGCCTGGTACTGGCCCGGCAAGCGCAGGGGCCTGCGGATCCTGGGCACCGACGGAATGATCGCCTACAACGAGGCCGACCAGAGCATCACCCTCCACCGCAAGCGCCTGAAGGGCGGGGACCCGCCCGCAGGGCTGGCGCCGGTGGACGAGGGATCGGAACGGGTCTTCGAGGGCGCGGGCGACCCCCTGCGCCTGGAGGACCAGCACTTCCTGGACTGCCTGGCCACGGGAGCGCGTCCGCTGAGCGACGGCCGGAGCGGCGTCGAGGTGGTCCGCATCCTCGAGGAGGCGGACGCCCAGCTCAGGCAGGCCTTGCACTCAACCGTGAAGGAGACCGCGTGACCACGATCACAGCCCCCGCCCGCACCCATTTCGCCCATCCCACCGCCGTGGTGGACCCGGGCGCCAGCATCGGCGAAGACACCCGCATCTGGCACTTCTGCCACGTCTACCCCGGGGCCGTGATCGGCAGCGGCTGCATCCTGGGCCAGAACGTCATGGTGGCGGACGGGGTCGTCATCGGCGACCACTGCAAGATCCAGAACAACGTGTCCCTGTACGAGGGAGTGGTCCTGGAGGACTACGTGTTCTGCGGCCCCAGCATGGTGTTCACCAACGTCCAGACCCCCCGCTGCCTGCAACCCCGCAACACCTCGTCCGACTACCACGTGACCCGGGTGAAGCGCGGCGCCAGCATCGGCGCCAACGCCACCATCGTCTGCGGGATCACCCTGCACGAATGCGCCTTCGTGGCGGCGGGGTCGGTGGTGATCCGGGACGTCCCGCCCTACGCCATGGTGGCCGGGGTCCCGGCCCGGATCATCGGCTACATGTGCGAGCGGGGCGAACGCCTGCGGTTCGACGGCGACGGCCGGGCGGTCACCAGCTACGGCCAGCGCTACCGCCGTTCTGCGGAAGGGCTGGTCTCCAAGGAGCGGCCATGAGCGTCCAGGCCCGCATCCCCGTGCTGGACCTCGCGCCCCAGGTGGAGGCCCTCTGGGAGGAGCTCACCCGCGCCGTGCACCGCACCCTGCGCTCGACCCAGTACATCAACGGCCCGGAGGTCAAGGCCTTCGAGCAGGAAGCCGCGGGCTACCTGGGGACCCGGCACGCCGTCGGCTGCAACTCCGGCACCGATGCCCTGGTCATCGCCCTCCGGGCCCTGGGCATCGGCCCCGGGGACGAGGTGATCACCACTCCCTTCACCTTCTTCGCCACCGCCGAGGCGGTGAGCCAGGTGGGCGCTGCCCCGGTGTTCGTGGACGTGGAGGAGGCGAGCATGAACCTGGATCCCGCCCTGGTGGAACGGGCGGTCACCCCCCGGACCCGCGCGGTGCTCCCGGTGCACCTGTTCGGCCGGCCCTGCGCCATGGACGCCATCCTGGACCTGGCCCGGCGCCGAGGGCTCCAGGTGGTGGAGGACTGCGCCCAGAGCTTCGGTGCCCGCCACCGTGGGCGACAGACGGGCACCCTGGGGCAGATCGGCTGCTTCAGCTTCTTCCCCTCCAAGAACCTGGGCGGCTGCGGCGACGGGGGCCTGATCGCCACCGACGACGACCGCCTCGCGGACCTGGCCCGGGCCCTCCGGGCCCACGGCAGCCGGAAGAAGTACCACAACGAGATGGTGGGCTACAACTCCCGCCTGGACGAGCTCCAGGCCGCCCTGCTGCGGGTCAAGCTGCCCCGGGTGGACGCCTGGAACGAGGCCCGGCGCCGGGTGGCGGATGCCTACCACCGGCTGCTGGACGGCCACGAGGGCGTCCGGGTGCCCGCCCCGGCGGCAGGTCACGTGTACCACCAGTACACCGTGCGGCTCCCTGGGCGCGACCGGGACCGCATCCAGGCCCGGCTTGCCGCGGAAGGGGTCGAGACCATGGTCTACTACCCGGTCCCCTGCCACCGCCTGGCGGTCTACCGGCAGGGCCACGCCCGCGTCTCCTGCCCGGTGGCGGAGCGCCTCTGCGCCGAAGTCATCAGCCTGCCCATCTGGCCGGAGCTGGAGGAACCGGCCCAGGCGGCGGTGGCCCGGGCCCTGCTGGACGCGGTGGCCGGCCAATGAAGCTGCCGTCCCCGCCCAGGGCCCCCGCGCCCCCTGCGACCGGGCCATCCGTGTCCCAACCAAGCCGTGTCCGCCGACGGCCCCTTGGGCGTCGTACGTTCCCAGGTTCCTCGCGCCGACCCACCCCGTCTCCGGCGGTGACGCGCCGACCCACGCTTACCGGTTTTGCTTGTTCGTGCTCGCAAGCTGCGCGCGAACAAGCAAAACCGGTTAGCCGACCACAGACATCCCCCGGTGCCTTGTCACGTTCTCCTGAAGACGGCCCAGCCTCGATGAGGGAGAACCACCAAGACAACGCAACCAACGTCTTGGCCGGCTCGAGGACGGCAAACCAGATTTACTTGTTCGCGCGCAGCTTGCGAGCACGGACAAGTAAATCTGGTACGTCTGGGTCGGCGCCCTTCCGGGGGACCCGCAGTGGGTCGGCGCGGGAAAGCTGGGGACGAACCACACCCCGGGAGCCGTCGGCAGACACAGTCGGGCCGGGACATGGACGCGCCGGCGGACCGTCCTCCTTCCGCCGGAAGGTCCTGCAGGTCGCGGGAGGCACCGCCACGGCCCAGGGGATGCTGATCCTGGCCTCCCCGCTCCTGACCCGGCTCTACACTCCGGCGGATTTTGGCGTGCTGGTGGTGTACGTGGCCATCCTCGCCTGCACGGTGATCATGGCTTCCCTGCGCTACGAGTACGCCCTGCCGATCCCCCAGGACGACCACGAGGCGGTGGAACTGCTGGCGGTGTGCCTCCTGCTGGTGGCCGCCAGCACCTGCCTGGCGTCGCTGGCGCTGCACGCCTTCCGGGACCGCATCCTGGCCTGGATGGACGCGCCCGGGCTGGCGCCCTACCTGTGGCTGGTGCCGGTAAGCATCCTGGGCGCCGGCTGCTACCAGGTGTTCAACTGCTGGGCCATCCGCAAGGGCGGCTACGCGCGCATCGCCCGCACCAAGGTGACCCAGAGCGTGACCCAGCTGGCCGTGCAGGTGGGGGTCGGATCCCTGGTCAAGGGCCCGCTGGGCCTGCTGGTGGGGGACGCGGTGGGCCGGACCAACGGCACCCGCACCCTGGCCATGCTGGACTGGCGCCGGGATTGGCAGCGCCTGCGCCGGGTCCGCCCGGGCGGGATGTGGCGCGCGACGGTGCGGTTCCGCCGGTTCCCCCTCATCGCCAGCGGCAGCGCCCTGATGAACACCTTCAACCTGCGGGTGCCGGCCCTGCTCCTGGCGATCTACTTCGGCCCCGCGGTGGCGGGCTGCTTCGCCCTGGCCCAGCGGGTGTTCGCCCTGCCCAGCTCGATCATCGGGGAATCGGTGGCCCAGGTCTACTTCGGCGAGTTCGCCCGGCGGGCCAAGGGGGACGCCGCGGGCCTGATGCCGCTGTTCCGGGGCACGGTGCGCCGGATGTTCCTCCTGGGCCTCCCGCTCATGCTGGCCGCCATGGCCGCGGGCTGGTTCCTGTTCCCGGTGATCTTCGGGCCGAAATGGCGGGAGGCGGGGGTGTTCGTGGTGGGCATGGCCCCCATGGCCCTGGCCCAGTTCACCGCCGCCTGCGCGGACAGCACCCTGGTGGTGCTGGAGCGGCAGGACCTGGCCCTGGTCCGGGAGGCGGCCCGCACCACCCTCCTGCTCAGCGGCATCGTGGCGGCCTGGCTGCTCCGGTGGGGCCCCCGCCCCGCCATCTTCCTGTTCGGCCTCACCGGCACCCTGGCCTACACCCTCTACGGCCTGATCACCTGGTACGCCATCCGCCAGCACCACCGGGCGCGCCAAGGCGCGCCATGATTTCCGCCTGGCTGCGCACCTTCGCCACCCGGCCGCGGTTCCTGGCCCTGGCGGCCTTCCTGTTCGCCGGCGACCTGAAGGCCGATCCCCGGCTGGGCTGGGTCCCGGTGGACCTGACCCTGCTCTCCGGGGCCGTGCTCAGCGCCGTCCTGGCCCTGCGCTTCCGGCTGGGGGCGCGGCTGCCTTCCCGGGCCGGGGCGGCCCTGCTGGGCGCCTGGTTCGCCAGCTTCGTCCCCGGGCTGTTCCGGGCGGCGGGAACCCCCTACGGCCTGCAGAAGATCGCCACCATCTTCACCTTCACCCTGCTGTCCGCCTTGGCCCCAGCGCTCCTGCTGGAGGAGGACGGCGACCTGGTGCGGACGGTGAACGCCATGGCGTACTTCTGCCTGGCCATCACCCTGGGCGGGCTCCTGGGCGGCGGCCAGGAGGTCCAGGCCGCCCAGCGGCTGCATGCCTTCGGGGCCGGCACCATCTCCCTGGGCCGGGCCGCCGGGCTGCTCTTCACCTACGCCGCCCTCGTCCTGGCCGGGGACGCCCCCCTGCCCGGGCTCACCTTCGGGGTCATGGCCCTGGCGGGCGTCACTGCCCTGTTCTCGGGCTCCCGGGGACCCATCGCCGCCGCCCTGGGGGTGCTGGTCCTGGTGTCCACCCTCGGGCGCAAGCGCCCCGGGGGCCGGAGCCTGGCCCGGATCCTCGCGGCCGCGGGCGGGTTCGCGCTCCTGGTGGCCTCGTCCCTCACCCTGGCGCCCAAGGGCTCCCTGGCCCGGGTGGAAGCCTTCTTCCAGGGCCGCTACGGAGACTCCGAGCGCTACCGGGTGAACGCGCTCCAGGGCGCCTGGAGACTGGTGGGGGACGCCCCCTGGGGCATCGGCTGGGGCGGGTTCGCCGCCCAGGTGGACCCGGACCGGGGGGTGGGCCGGCAGTATCCCCACAACCTCCTGGCCGAAGTCACCCTCGAGTCCGGCTGGCTGTGCGGCGCCGTGACCCTCCTGGTGCTGGGCGCGGCGGTGGCGGCCGGGTGGTCCGTGAGCGACCGCGCCGGAGGGCGTCTGGTCCTGGCCGGAACCGTGTTCTACCTGGTCAACGCCCTGGTCAGCGGGGACCTGAACGACAACCGCCCCCTGTTCATGTTCGTCGGGGCCGCCCTGGCGCTCCCCGCCTTGGCGCGCCGGACGGAGGAAAGGATGACCAGACCATGACCTGCCCGTTCCGGAGGATGGCCATGGTCACCACCGCCCACCCCTGGGGCGACCCCCGGGTGTTCGAGCGGGAACTGGCCGCCTGCCTGGAATGGGGGGTGGAGG
>Ga0209415_10017349_pt1 | contig 11464 bp, 7 predicted proteins | sample PeaSoiSIISIP2007_FD_187696 | JGI IMG/M metagenome (GOLD analysis project Ga0209415, IMG submission 187696) | Peat soil microbial communities from Weissenstadt, Germany - SII-SIP-2007 (SPAdes) (version 2) | ecosystem: Environmental > Terrestrial > Soil > Wetlands > Peat | place: Germany... | reverse complement strand
CCCGCATTCCTTATCATTACCATCGCCAGCGACTCTCCCGGCGAGCCGGGATGCTCTGCCACTGAGCTAACCGCCCGAAGCCCAGGAATGTTACCTCGCTCCAAAAGGAGGCCCACCCACGGGGTTGGTCGCACCTGGTTTGACGTGCGGGTTGGTCATCGGCTGCGCAATCTTCGGCGCGGGGCTTGAATAGTGGCCCGAAACGTCGCAGGACCCGGCGGGGCCGGTCCGGTTGGCGATCACGACCTCGGTGACGAGGGTCCCGGTCGCGAGGGCGACCACTCCGATGAGAAGCTTCACCTTAAGGGCCATCACGGCGGGCTTCCAGGAAGGCAGCCCGATTCGCAGGGCAGAAGCCACCGCGAACGAGAGCGAATTCAGCTCCCGATACCGTAGCCGGCACTCAGGACAACGCCAGACGTGCCAACGAGCGGCAAGCGTCTTCACGGGATTCAAAGACCGGTGAGCTAGCAACAGCAGGTCTTGATCTGGTGGGTGGTTCATGGTAAGTTGCCCTCCTTGATCAAGCTAGCCAACTCCGCGTGCGCCCGGTAGAACTGGTATTTGACCGTGTTTAAGTTCCGGTCGAGAAGCCGAGAAATCTCCGGCAAGGTCAGTTCACCGTAATAATACAAGTCTAACAGTTGGCGATGGTTTTCAGACAGTTTCTCCAGCACCGACGGGAGTTGGTCTTCAAGGTCGGAAGCGCGCGGCTGGGAAGGTGCGGCATGACGCGCCTTTACCCAGTCGTCGATGGGAACGTGGGCCAGTTTTCGTTGTTGGGAGCGGTAATGGGTCTTGCACTTGTTGATCGCGATCCCAAAGAGCCAGGTACGAAAGCGGCTGCGGCTGTCGAATTCCCCGATCGAGACCCACGCCGCCAGCCAGATATCCTGGAGAAGATCGTCGGCAAGGTCCTTCGGAACCCGCTTGAGGATGAATCTCCGAATCTCCCCTCGATGCATCTCCAGCAGTGCGTCGAATGCCTCCCGGTCGCCGCATTGTGATGCCACTATTCGCTGCTGCTCACCGGTCGCGACGCGCCGGGCCGTGCTTGCGCGTAACTCCGAGAACCTGATCAACGCACCCTCCTCGGGAGAAGGGTGGGAGGCCATCCCGGGGCTCTCAGTAACATGCACATGTACATAGTCGCGGATTCGACCGACAAAGGTTTGTCTGCACGCGCCACGAGCGTCGACTCAATCGCCCTCTAGTTTCCTACGGGCCATAAGGATGTGGAGTGCCTAGCCCCGTTGGTCCATAAGGTTCGGGGGCAGCTACCGCATTCGTGCGTGCCATTCGCGGTTCAATCCGAGCCGCGAACCAAGGCCCGACGCACTACTGACCTCCGCCTGTACCTTCCTCGTCTTCGATGATGTGGGCGGTGACGAAAATCATCAGATCGGCATTGTTCCGATCGTGGGTGCCCGACTTGAAGAACTGTCCCACGACCGGCAGGTCGGCGAGAATCGGCTCGCTTCCTTCTGAGCCCTGATCCGAGTTGCGAGTCAGACCGCCGATCATGACGGTTTCGTCGTTCTTGACCCTGGCCACGACATTAATCGCCTCGGACAGTACGTCCGGGATTTCCTCGCCGTCCGGACCGCGCTGGAGCTGCCCGAGATCCTGAATTTGGGGGCTGAGAGACAGGGTGATTGTTCCGTCGTTATTGATCCGCGGAGCCACGACGAGGCCGGTCGCGATGTTCAAAGGCACTGGCTCGGGAACGACGATCACCGATCCGTTGCCCGAGGTGATGATCTGATTAATGAAAATCGTCGTTTGAACAGTCGAGAAGAACGAGGCGGGCTGGTTGTTGAGGGTCCGAACGGTGGGCGCGTCCACGACTGTTCCGTGGCCCTCCAGGAGTTGGGTGCGCATCCGAGCCGCGACATTGCCACTGCCGTAGTTCAGAAAGACGGGATCGCCGCTTCGAACGAAAGTTCCTGGGGTGACGCCCGCGTTTACGCCTCCCCGAGTGTACGTCGACTCGAACCCGAGCGATTGGCTGAGGCTCGTGCTCGTGGTGATGAACTCGACTTTGATGGTGAGGGCGCGGGGAGCTTCGTCGAATTCGTTGATGATCCGGTTCAGCTCCTGAATGGCTTCGTCGGTTCCCTCCACAATGAAACTGTTGTCGGTCGGGTCATAGCTCAGAAAGCTGATGCCGGCCGGCACAAGCCCTTGGCCGCCCGTCAGCGTGATATTCGAGCCGTTCTGACCGAGGCCACTGCCTTGGCCGCCTTGCCCTTGCCCGAATCCGCCTTGACCCTGTCCGTTGCCCTGACCGAAGCCGCCCTGTCCGGCGTCGGGCAACACGACTCCATTGCCGCTGGACGAAATGTCGCTTGTATCGGTAGCCTGTTCAGGACGATGAGGCGTAAACGGAGTGTGGCTGCCGCCGAACCAGTTGGCGCCCGGCTTGCCACCGGAATTCGTGTAGCTGTGGGTCGTATCGCCGTCCGCGAAGGCGATCGCATCCCAGATTGCCTTGGGGTCCGCCTTCATGACAAGAATTCGTTTGCGTATCTTCGCGGCTCCGCCGCCTGCCGCCGGGCCCGCTGTCGACGCGCCCGGCTGGTTGTGGCTCAGGAGGTAAACACCGTTTTCATCTCGCGTGAAGTAGGCTCCGGCCGCCTCGCAAACGAAGCGCAACGCATCCTCCGGCGAGACTCCATCCAGATGCGCGGTCACTTTCTTGAATGGTGCGGCATTGGGATCTATGACCACCTGAATGCCGGACTTCTTCTCGATCATCTGGCAGGCAGTGGCGAGATCGGCCGACTCGACGTCGAGAGACACCTTCTGCTGGTTCTGCGCCCACACGGCAACCGGCGAAATTACGACTACGGCGGCAACGAGCGCCCTCCAGCTCTTTGAAATGCTGTGCATGTTTACTACCCAATTGTGAGAGTTCCTATTCTACGAATTCGTTTCTATCAATGCGCGCAATCGCTCGAATTTTGCAAGCCGCGGCAAGAACCGTTTTCGATGCAGCTTGCCCCCTTCCATATGTCCTCGGCCATGATAACGCCATGTGGACTAGGAGAGAGTTCATTGCGATGGCCTCGGCCGGCGCGCTGACGGCCCCTCGCGCGCGTTACCATGAGACGGTGGACGATCCATTCTTCAAGACGCGTGGGGTGGTCATCTATCCCGAGGATCTCAGCCTAAGGGATTGGCCCGAACTTGCCGCCAAGGCCGGTCTGTCGACTATCGCCCTGCACGATGGGAGCGCGCCCAGTCATATCGTCTCATTCCTCGAGACCGATGCCGGGGGGCAATTCCTCGAACGTTGCCGCCGGCTCGGCCTTCAGGTCGAGTATGAGATGCACGCGATGAAGGAGCTTCTGCCGCGCGCCTTGTTCGAGCGAGACCCGTCCCTGTTCCGAATGAGTGAACATGGCCTTCGGACTCCCGATGCCAATCTCTGCGTGCATTCCGCCCAGGCTCTCGAGATCGTGGCCGAGAACGCGATCCGAATCGGCGCCGGCCTAAGGCCGACGACCGGGCGATTCTTCTTCTGGGGCGACGATGGCGCAGCCTGGTGCCGCTGTCCCAAGTGTGTAGGGTTTTCGGATTCTGATCAGGCGCTGCTGCTTGAGAACCACCTCGTGAAGGCCCTCCGCACAAAGGGAGAATTTCGGGACGCGACGCTGGCTCATCTCGCCTACGCGAACACGATCTCTCCGCCCAAGCAGGTCAAGCCGGGTGCTGGGGTGTTCCTCGAGTTCGCCCCTATTCATCGCCGCTACGATCTCCCCTATGCAGAGCAGAAGGGTCATGCGGACGGACTCGATGCGCTCGACGCCAATCTCGCCGTTTTTCCGAGAGCCACCGCGCAGGCCCTCGAGTACTGGCTGGACATGTCGCGATTTTCGGGCTGGAAGCGGCCGGTTCCGGCCGTCCCCTGGCACAGGGACGTCTTCCTGCGGGACCTGGAGGCCTACGCAAGCCGGGGCGTACGCAACATCACTTCGTTCGCGGCGTGGATCGACGCCGACTACCGGAAGAACCACCCAGACCTGAGCTTTATAACGGAGTACGGGGAGGGGCTGAGAGACGTTAGGCGTTAGGCACGGTGGTCTGGGCTAGGGGTTGGTTTGGCCCTCGCCTCAAGCCTAACGCCCTAACACCCGCCCTTTCATTCATGATTAATCAGTGGAAGCAATCCGCTGTGATTTCCTGGTGATCGGCTCCGGGTTGGCCGGCCTGACTTTCGCCCTCCGAGCCTCCGAACACGGCTCCGTGTGCGTTCTCACCAAGGACGATGTTTCAGAGTCGAATACGCGCTATGCGCAGGGAGGGATCGCCGCCGCCGTGGGCGAGGCCGACTCTTGGGCGCTCCATGAGGCCGATACCCTCCGAGCCGGGGCCGGGATCTGCAATCCCGAGGCCGTCCGTTATCTGGTTCAACAGGCCCCCGAGGCCATCGATTGGCTGATCCATATCGGGGCGCGCTTCGACCAGGCGCGCGGCGGCGACTTGGCCCTCGGACGCGAGGGCGGGCACGGCATGAACCGAATCGTCCACCACCAGGACCGCACGGGCTGGGAGGTCGAGCGGGCGATGACGGAGGCGGTGCAGGGCAATTCGGCGATCACCGTCTTTGAGCATACGTTCGTGACCGGGCTGTGCGTGGCCGACGGCTGCTGCGTCGGCGCGGAGGCCGTGGTCGACGCATTGGGGCCAAGACGATTCTTGGCCGGAGCCGTGATGCTGGCGAGCGGAGGCTGTGGCCGCATGTACCAGCATACGACCAACCCACGCGTCGCCACGGCCGACGGGATCGCCCTCGCCGGCGCGGCCGGAGCTCGAATCCAAAACATGGAATTCATGCAGTTCCATCCGACCACTCTCTATCACCGCCAGATGAGGAGCTTTTTGATCTCGGAAGCGGTCAGAGGGGCGGGCGCGACCTTACGCAACCACCTCGGCCGGCGCTTCATGTACGACTACGATCCTCGCCTGGAGCTGGCGCCACGCGACGTGGTAGCCCGCGCGATCGAAGCCGAGATGAAGAAGCTAGGTACCTGGTGCGTCTATCTCGACCTCACCCATTTCAAGCCGGAGGCAATCAAGCACGAGTTTCCGATGATCTACGGAGAGTTGGCCTCGATCGGCCTCGAGATAGACAAAGAGTGGATTCCGGTCGTCCCCGCCCAGCATTACTCCTGCGGCGGAGTTGCGACGGATCTGAACGGGATGACGACGGTGCCTCATCTCTTCGCAGCCGGCGAGGTTGCCTGCACGGGAGTGCATGGAGCCAATCGCCTTGCCAGCAACAGCCTTCTCGAAGCGCTAGTGTTCGCAGCCTCGGCGGCGGAGGCGAGCACGGGCCCCGGGCCGGCCGCGAACGAAGGGAATCTGGAATGCAGCAAGTACAAGTCGATCCCGGAGTCGGAGTCCATTCATATCCGGTCCTCCCTCCTGACGACGATGACTGAGCACGTCGGAATCGTCAGATCGAACGCCGGGCTCGCAGCCGCCAAGAAGCGGATCGACGAGCTGCTCCGGGATTTTGACAAGGCCCCTGCGGCCCCGTTTTCGCGCCATCCTCTGGAGACGCACAACCTGCTCGTAGCGGCCCGGGCGGTCATCCAGGGCGCGATCGACCGCAAGGTGAACGTGGGCCTACACTACAACGTCGACAACGCATAATCCCTGGGTTAGTTCACCGGCTCGTCGTAAGGGGGAGGCGCGACGAAGACCGGAAGACGCTTCGCCCAGGGCGGCAACGTCAGGACCGCCGTGTGCACGCCGGGACTGGGCGCGGAGAACGTGGTGTAGCCCAGCAGATCACGGGTCGCGACTTCGTCGCCGGCAACGACAAGCGGAAAGCCTGATGCCAGGGTAACTGGCCCGGCTCCGGTCCATTGCAGCCTATAGTCGCGCGGGCCACCTTCCGTGCATTGCACGGACGAGCTTCCATAGACGCGGACCATTCCGTACAAGCTTTCGGCAAAGGGACTTAATTGCTTCCTGGCCTGTTCCATATCGAAGATCGTGTTTCGAACTTCCCAGATAGGCTCCAGAAACTTCGGATCCTCTGGCTGTCGGGCCGCTCTCGCCAGATAGATCCCTAGCCCCCTCTCGGCGGCCAGGCCCGCCTGATCCATGCCCGCCTCGAGCCGCCGGTCGGGTTCGGAACACATCGCTCCGGCAACTGCCGCGAAAGCCCCAGCCCGCCTCGATACAGCGGAATCGCCCGCCCAGATCCGCCATGTGTACCAGTCGCGACGCCAAGTCACCGAAGTTAGGAGCGAGTTGTCGATGGAGTCGGCCTTCGTAGAAATCCCCGATGTCTGCCAGAGAAGGGCGCCGGCCGCGGTTACATCGATTCCTTTGCCGTCGGCGCCGAAAGGCAGGCGCTGATTGGTGTGGGGCTCCAGGGTGTACTGAGAGTTCTGGATCAGGTCGTTGAGGCATGATTCGGCCGTCCTGAGGCAGGATCCGCTGCGACTTCCCGAGAGATTCTCAAGTGCCAACTCGACGACGGCCGGGATATCGAAGCCCGACGCATTTCGCCCCGCTACGGCAAGAGGCGCTCCCGCGATCAGCGGCCTTCCCAGCGGAATCCTATGGACTGGAAAGCGGATGGTCAGGGCTTCCTCATCGGTAATCGTAGCCGGCCCCTCCTCCGTATAGCCGTCGAGGCGCTTGATCTTGGTCTTGATTTCCAGAGGGTAAGAGCCCAGCCTGGCGAGGGTCGCACCGACCGGCACGACGGCGCCCTTTCGATCGAAGAGCCATGTTGCTTCGACGGCCGTGTCCTCGCCGGAGACCGTGAGGCTCTTCAGGGCTGGGGCGGGCTGCCACCAAAGGGAATCCTCGGCCGCGACGGCGAGGCTCAACTTTCCGAGGCTGGCCGCCGAGTCCGTGGCCAAGGGTTTCGTTCCCTGAGCGAGGGCGATCCGGACCCATCCGGTGTACGGCTTCGAGGTGTGCAAAGTCCAGTCGCCGAGTCGTCCGTCCAGTTGAAGGGAAACGGGGCCGTCCATAAACCCGAGGACGATCGGAGGCTGAGCGGTCCTAAAGGAAACCGCGATCCAACGGACATCGGGAGTCGGGACATGTTCCCCGACGCTCGCGTCCTTCCAGCTCAAATAGGGCGCCGACGTCGAGAGCAGATTGAGGGCAAAGCCCTTGGGAAACCGCACCATGAAGCCCGGCGAATAGAGGTTCACCGACAGGGCTCCGAAGCCCAGATCGATATCCTCGCCGACGTCGGTCGCCTGGAGGATCTTCCACGTCGTCGCGGGTTTTGCGAAGTAGAACTTCTCGGAAGCGCCATATTTTGGGACGAATCCCGCTTTGTCGATCGTGAAGCCCGGCACTGCCGGGTTTTCGGTGTATCCGAATCTCCCGAACGGTTGGGCGAGGCTCGGCCAAGAGACGACGGCAGCGAGAAGGCATGCCAAGCCCTTCGCCAGTCGGAAAAGCCAGCTCATCTCGAGCCGGGCTCCGGCAACACGGCGGTCCGCACCGGACGCGTTTCCATCATCATTTTTCTATTCTCCTTAGTGATGATGATGAAAACGGGTGGCGCCCGACCCTCCTAGCCGCCCATGGGCGTGCCCAGAAGCTGGATCCCGAAGTGTCGGGTGCGGCCGGAGAAAGTGAGGCCGATTTCGCGTGCGCCAATGCGGAAACCAAGCGCGGCCAGGGAGTCGACGTAGGTGCTGCCAAGATAACGATCCAAATTGTAGGAGTAAGAAAGCCGCCACTGATGCGACAACTGATAACCGGTATCGGCGAACAGGCTCACCCGATCCACATCGAGCATTTTGATCATGGACAGATTCGTGCCGAAATTGCCTCGATGAATCTGGCCCGAGAGGCCGAGTTGGTGCCGCCCGGTTAATCCGCTGTCAAAGCCGTTCTCCAGAAAATCATAGCTGAGAATCGCGGACGCAGACGAACCGAACTGGCGGCTCACCATCGCGTTCGCCGCGAAAGCCAAGCCCTGGATGCTGTTGTGCCCGGTCTGTTCCGTCGCGGTAAAGCTCCCATTGAACTGGGAGAATTTACCGAGTTGCAGCGGATTGAGCTGCATTCGTGCGTGCACCCCGAGAACGCTTTGCGATTGGCTCGAGGTGAGCGCGGAGCTTTCGGTCGCGCTCGCGCCGACGCCGAGGGTCAACTTGGCGGGGACTTCGCCGAGCTTCATCGGATCCTTGTCGATTACGAAGTCCAGAAGATCGTTGTTGAATCGATTCCCAACGAGCGTGTGCGAATCGCTTTCGCTGAGGCCCATCCCATAGCCGGTGAACTGCTTGCTGAAGCTCAGGCTGGTGAAGATGCTTTGCCCCTGGGGCATGTCGAAGAAGCCGGTTGCCGATGTACGGTCGTCGAATCGGACATATTGGTGGGCGCTGAAATCCCAAGTCCGGCTCGAGGTCCCGACCAGACCGAGGCCACCATCGAATCCGTCGCCATGGTTCCAATTCATCTCGTAGCCAAGCGAAAGGGCATGATCGGCGCCGAAGCTGGTTTCGCCGTTGGTTTGGTTGGTAGAAAACCGGATCAGGCTGGTTTCGCCCGGTTTTAGTTCGAGGTAGTACGGATAGTTAACTTGGAACGCGCCGTTCTGGATCCCGATGATCTGGTCGGTAATGATATTCGAACTCGTGGTCAGGCTCACTTCGCAAAGAGGCATTCGCATGACGGTCACGCCCCCGACGATCACATTCGCCTTTTGAAACTGGATCTTTCGTTGAGGAAAGACGACGGCCTTCTTGGCCGTCACCATCGACGTTGAATCGCTCAGGTCCGTAATATCGAATTGGGTCGGGTCTGTTATCGTCGCGCCTGGAGTCATTCCATTGAGGTTGACGGTCACCGGTCCCTCGTGAGGGCGCGTTCCGACGAACCAGGGGATTTCTCCAACGACGGCAGCCGCGGCGGGAACCGTGGGAACGATCGTCGTAACCCCAATGCCTTTGCGAGACGTCAGCTTGAGGTTCAATTCCTCAAAGTCCATGCTCAGCTTTCCCATCTTGAGATGCGCCTTTTTGGCGCGGACCTCATAAGCGGGAATATTGAGCTGCAGATCGTCGGCGTCGATTTCGATCTCTCGATAGCGGAGCTTCGCGCCCTGGTGCGGTCCTGCCGCTCCGACGATCTTCTGATCCATGGAAAAGGTCAGGTAATCGGGCGCGACGATCTCGACGTATTCGTTTGCGCTATTGAGCAGGGACCTGTCGCTGAGGATTTCCAGGTCCATCGTCGTCGTCGCGTCGATGCTTATTGCGGTAGCCGTAACCGTCGCGCTGCCCGCGATCGTTCCCGTCTGGAGGATTGCTCGAGCAACGCCGCCCGTGGTCTGGACCAGGCTCGAATCCTTGATCGTTCCCAGCGTCGTGAAGAACTGCACCTGGGTTCCGTCGGGCACGGGCTGCCCCGACGACCGGTGTACATACGCGCTCAGCGTAACCGTGCTGCGACCATCGGCCACGGTGACGGCCGGCAGCGACGTGAGCTGGATGGTTCCACTGTCCGCCGCGCACAATGCGACGCAGAAGATCAGGATTAGTCCGATAACAAGCTTAGCGCCGCGCATCGCATTCAAGAGACGTCTTGGAGGGCAACCAAAGTGCTTAAGGGAGAGCAGGATAACCTGCCCTCCCTTTGTCCGAGTCGAAGCGGACTATCGGCCAACCGTAACGCTGGCTTCTTTCCGCTCATTAGTCGCCGGTACGACGGCCTGCGCTGTGTAGGTGCCGGCCGAAACGTAGCTGCCGCTGGAGTTTTTCAGGTTCCACGGGAGGTAGTGGCTCCCCTTCGACATGTTCGCGTTGTTTTGGAGAACGTCGATGACGTTGCCGTGGCTGTCCAGGATGTTCATGGTGACTCCGGCCGGATAGTTCAACGTGTAGTTGATTCCGGCGGAGACCCGGCCAGTCAGGCGCCCCGCGGTCGTGCTCAGGCTCCCAATCGTCGGAAGAACCGTCGAATTGGACGAGCTCTGGACCGTGAAGACCCGCGTCGTATTCGCTCCGGCGGTAAACGTGTACTGGTTCGTCCTGCGCATGTCGTAGCTTTGGCGCGTCACGTTGTCGACAAGGTTAAAGTTGATCCCGTTGGGGATCGTCGCCATGTTCGGCCAACTGAGAGTGACGGGGCCACCGTGTACCGACATGACGCGAAGCGTCCACTGCAACTGGCCGGTCCGGCTGTAGAGGGCCTGAGCCAGCGGCATGGACTGTCCCACACTCGAACCGTCGATCGTGACGTTGAGGTCCTGGGACGTCCGGCCCTGAACAGAAGGTCCCATCGGAGGCTTGGGAATCTCCTGGAGACGGTTGTCGGACCCGGTATCGACTCCCACATAGTTTTCCACATCTTGGCCGTAGTTGGACTTCGCCACGATATTCGCGCGGAAGTGGCTGGCGGCCTGCACCCATGGAGGCGTGCCTGCTGCCTTCCCTCCGGGAACGAAGATATCGTAGACGGGCGGGTAGTTCAGGGTCAGATCTTGGGCGGTTTGGATGAGGATCCAATAGCCCTGGTTAGGCTGGAGCACCGCCGAGATGCCTTGGGCGTACCGGTAGTTGTCCACCGATGTGTCCCAATAGGCCAGATAGGGGCTGACGACGCCTTGATTGACCAAGTCGGAGAAGCTGTAGCTCTGAGCGGGGTTGGCCGCCGAAACGCCGACCAATTGGGAAACCGGGATCGCGTAGGGATACGGGTCGCCGATGAGGTTCCAGCCCGCGTGGAGTTGGACATTGGAATAGCCCGTCTGGATATCGGTCGGCGTGCTTGCGTTGACGTATGGGTCGACCTCGAACGACTGGTGGGTGTTCGGGTTCAGAATGAGCCAGTGGCCGACGCCGCGTGTTGCCGCCGTGGACGTTACATAGCTGTTCTGGACCGGGTCCCAGTCATAAACGGTGAAGTCTCCTGGAATGGTAAGCGGAGAAAGCACCGACTCCCACGAGGTGTCGACGAAGTTCCATGGCACCGAAATCAGGTTCGCGGAAGGTTCCAAAGGAATCTGCTTGGTCGCGGAAACCCGGATCGTGCCATCCATCGTGATGGGGTTGGCGGCGGTCGGTCCCGGGACCGAGTTGACGGTGACCTCGTAGGGCAGATCGCCGACGGAGATCCCGTCCGAGACAACCTGGAAATCCACAAATCCCATATCCTCGGGATGGACGACCGTAATGATCTTCTGCGCGGAATCGCCATTATACATGGACAGCCCTGCCGGCAAGGTCAAATTGATCTCGACGTCGTCGATATCGACGCCCGTGTAGACCTTCGAGTATCCGCCGTTGTTGTCGACATAAACGCGGATCGTGAACGGGTTATTCTGAAGCCCGTTCGTCCCCCCTCCCTGATCCTGAACCAGGATGCGGGGAGCGTCGACGACCGTCGAGTAAGGCTGCTCGTTAACGGGGTTGCCGTTCGGGTCCGTTCGGATATATTTCGCGTTGCCCCACGTCGTCCGGAAATACGA
>Ga0209415_10017348_pt1 | contig 11464 bp, 14 predicted proteins | sample PeaSoiSIISIP2007_FD_187696 | JGI IMG/M metagenome (GOLD analysis project Ga0209415, IMG submission 187696) | Peat soil microbial communities from Weissenstadt, Germany - SII-SIP-2007 (SPAdes) (version 2) | ecosystem: Environmental > Terrestrial > Soil > Wetlands > Peat | place: Germany... | reverse complement strand
CTCATTGCGACCCGACGCGGGGAGCCCCAGACCCGGGCACGCCGTCGAGCCGAAACGGCGGACGCGATCGACCGCTACACGGCCGCACACGTGGCCCCGTCGACGCCCGCTCCGGTGCTCCTGCGCTCGCTCTAGTCCTGCACCTCTGGATTCCGAAGTTCGCACCGGACGATGTCGCGAAGTGATGCGAACTTCGGAATCGGTGCACTCGCCGAATGCGTTTTCGCCGCAGATGTCAGTCGTCCGCCCGCAATGGGGCTGCCGACACGGCGCCCTCCTTTGGGACAGGTTGAGGCGACGCCGAGCCGGATTGTGCGATGTGCGGTGCCGGCTCGAAGGGCGGTCGAACCGGCCGGGACGACTCGGGGGGCCGGCCCGGCGAATGAGCAGGGACGGGTCGGAGCGGCGCGGGAGCCGATCCGAGGGCTTCGACCGAACGGAGGTGTCGACCGACTCGGATCGAGATGACGATGCCGCCCACCGCGTCGACCAGCGAGACCGCGCAGAGAACCGCGAACGTCGAGGTCGCGGCCTGCCTGACCATGACGAATTCGGCGACCATTCCGACAAGGACCAGGAACGACAGCAGATGGTCGATCACCGACTTGCTGCCCGGACGCACCGCCTTGGCGATCTCGAAGAGCAGCAGAAGCAGAGCGAGGCCGATCAGGGCATCGCTGAAGGTGACGGTCCAGTCCTTGCCCGAGACCAGATGCACGGTGGCGAGCGGCGAAGCCCAGCCGCCGTCGGGCGGGGTCAGGAACGCGATCATGTTGTAGATCGCGACCGGAATGATCAGCAGCGGGAATGCGACGAGCACGGAAGCCGGCCCCTTGATTACCGATCCGCCGTAGGATGCAGACGGGCGCCGGCCCGTCAGGCTTCGGATGTCGGCTTGAGCACCTGGCGGCCCCGGTACATGCCGGTCTTCAGATCGATGTGATGCGGCCGACGCAGCTCACCGGAGTCCTTGTCCTCGACATAGGTCGGCTTCTTCAGCGCGTCGGCGGAGCGGCGCATGCCGCGTCTCGACGGCGATACCTTCCTTTTCGGCACAGCCATGACGTCGTTCTCCAAATCCTGTCGGGTGGGCGCCCGGCGGTTCGCATCGCGTGGGAAGCCGGGCTTATAGAGCAAGCCGGGCGCGAACGCCAGAACGTTTTCGAGCCCCCTCGGCGGCGCGAAAACGCGACATCTCAACGGGTTAGGGCGGCTCATCGACATGGCGGCATCCACCTGGCACGAAGATCAGCCGGTCAAGCTCGAAGACCATGACCGCACCGGCTTCGCCGCACCTCGGGTCAGCGCACGCGCACGCAGGCGTCGATCGCGGCAGCGGCGCGCGCCCGGGTCTCGTAGAGCTGGCCGAGCCGCCGCATGCCGGGCCCCGGGCGCCTGGCGTTGCGGCGCGACGGGTTCGGCAACATCGCGGCCATCAGCGCGGCCTCGGCCGCGGTGACGTCGCGCGCCGACTTGGCAAACGCCCGGCGGGCACCGGCTTCGGCGCCGAACTCTCCGTTCGGTCCCCATTCGGCGATGTTGAGATAGATCTCCAGGATGCGCCGCTTCGGCATGACCAGATCGATCCACAGCGCTAGCGGAAATTCGAGCGCCTTGCGCACGAAGCTGCGGCCCTGCCACAGGAAGAGGTTCTTCGCCACCTGCTGGGTGATGGTCGAGCCGCCGCGCAGTCCGCCGCCGTTGCGGGCATCGGCGATCGCCTCGCGGATTTCGCCGAGATCGACCCCATGATGGCGGCAGAAGTGCGCATCCTCGGCGGCCAGGACGGCACGCGGCAACGGTTGCGCCACCGCCTCGATCGGAACCCAGATCCGCTCGACCCGCGCGCCGGTCATCCAACGCCACAGCATCGGCGTGGAGACCGGCCGAGCGAACAGATAGATCGGCGTGATCAGATAGGGCAGGAGCAGCAGGCAGAGAGCGACGACCAGAACGACGATCAGCGCACGCGGACCGAAACGGACGAACGCAAAGGTGCGGCTCATGTCGGTCGGGTCAACTGTCCGCAGGACCGGCGGGGGAGGGACCGGCACTCGACCCCGGGCTCGCCCGAAGCTGCTCGCCCGAAGCCTTGCCGAAGCTTCGCGGCGGGGTTAAGTCGGTTGACGCCGCGCCGATCGTTGCGTCAGGGATCGAGGGGTTCGGCATTCGATCATGGTTCACCCAACGTCGCCGCCGGCGCGCCGGCTTCCCGTTCTGGTGCGCGTCATCCGGGCGCGTCCCCGTCTGTTCCTGTCGGGCCTCCTCGGTGCGCTGGTGATCGCCGCGCTGCCCGGCGACCTGAAGCTGTCGACGCGCCTCCTCGCCGGCTGGGATCTCGGCATCGCCCTCTACCTCACGCTCGCCTATGCGATGTTCGCCCGGTCCGACGTCGCCCGCATCCGGCGGCGCGCGGCGCTGCAGGACGAGGGGCAGTCCGCCATCCTCATTCTGACCGTCGCGGCGGCGCTCGCGAGTCTGGGCGCCATCATCGCCGAGCTCGGGGCAGCCGCCGGCACCACCCGGCACCCCAGCCAGCTGATCCTCGCCACGCTGACAATCGTGCTGTCCTGGGGGTTCGTCCACAGCATCTTCGCCCTGCACTACGCGCACGAATACTACACCGAGAACGGGGGCCACGGCGGCGGCTTGACGTTCCCCGGCGCCGAACAGCCCGACTACTGGGATTTCGTGTATTTCTCGTTCGTGATCGGCATGACGTCGCAGGTCTCCGACGTGGCGATCACCTGCCGGCCGATCCGCCGCACCGTCACGGCGCACGGCATCGTATCATTCGCCTTCAACGCCGCACTTGTGGCGCTGACGGTGAACATAGCCGCCAGCGCGATCTGAGCATCAGGGATCAGTCATCAGGGATCAGGGATCAGACCGGAGCGCAACTCTGATGACTGATGACTGATGACTGGTGACTGATGACTGATCACTGACTCATGGTCGAGCAGCCAGCGCTTCCGGTGCAGGCCGCCGCCGTAGCCGGTGAGCGATCCGTCGGCGCCGATGACGCGATGGCACGGCAAGACCATTCCGATCGGGTTCGCCCCATTGGCGTGGCCGACGGCTCGCACCGCCGCCGGCACGCCGATCCGCGACGCGAGCGCGCCGTAGCTCAGCGTCCGCCCGGGCTCGATGGTGCGCAGCGCCGACCACACCCGGCGCTGAAACGGCGTCCCGCCGGTCCGCGTCGCAATGGCGTTCAGACCGCCAAGGTGGCCGGCGAAGTAGTCCGCCAGCGGCTGGCGGACGCTGACGGGGGCAGCGCCCTCCCGGAGGTCGACGGCGCCGAAATTCAACCTGAGCAGTCGGCTCAGGCGGGACGCGTGGTCTTCCCAATCGAGCGCGCACAGGGTCCCGGCGCGGTCGGTGACGAGAAGCGCGATCCCGATCGGTGTCGCGAACCGGTCGAGCGACAGGCTTTCAGGCGGCCTGCTGGTCATTGCCGGTCTCTTGGGCGACCTCTCGCCAGGACGCCGCCGCATGGCGGCCGGAAGCCCACAAATGCACGGCCGCATAGGCCCGCCAGGGCCGCCAGCGCTGCGCGTGGGCGGCGAGCTCGGCCGGCGACGGACGGCGCCCGCCGGGACCCGCCATGGCACGCATCAGACCGACTTCCGTGGTGGCGCGGTAGCAGGCGGCGTGGTCGAGATCCATGGCGCGATTATTCACCACGCCGCCCGCCCTGTCTCGCGGTTTTCGGACCTGAATGGTCGACCGACAGGCATCAATGGATCGGGCAACAGCGGCGCCGCGCCCGCGTCTTCCCTCCTGGCGCCGCTACCTCGGCCTGTTCACCAGCACGAGGCCCGCCACCACCATGACGACGGCGGCGACGAACGTCGGCGTCAGGGGATCGCCGAGCACCAGGCGCCCGGCCGCGACACCGAACAGCGGCGTGAGAACCGTGAAGGCCGAGACTCGGCTCGCCGAATAGCGCTGGATCACGACGAACCAGATGACGAACGTGATGCTGACCACCCAGACGGTCTGATAGGCGAGCGACCACAGCGCGACCGCGGACGGGTCCCCGGGGAACCGCTCGCCGAGCAGGACGGCACCGATCGCCAGCAGCGGCGCAGAGACCAGGAGCTGATAGAGCATCGTCTGCTCGGGCGATACCCGGTTGAGGCTGCTCGCCTTGATGACCAGCGTGGTCGCCGCCCAGCAGGCCGCGGCAGCCACCACCATGAGGTCACCGACGAGCTGGTGCGGATCGCCGGCCGGCGTCGGAATTCCCAGCGCGGCCGCGATGCCGGCAAACGACAGCCCGAGCCCGATCCATTGCGAGAGGTCGAAGCGGTCGCCCGGCAGCAGCCAGTGCGCCCCGATCACCACGAAGAACGGCGCGGTGTAGAGGAACAGCGACGTCCGGGTCGCCGTGGTCCACACGAGTCCCCGATAGATCAGGACGAATTCCAGGGCGAACAGCACGCCCGCCACGACTCCCGGAACGAGCGTTCCGTCACGGATGTCGAACCGGATCCGGCGAAGCCGCATCCACGCCATGATGATGACGGCGGCCCCGGCCGAGCGCAGCGCCGACTGGGTGAGTGGCGGAATATCCGCGATCGCGAGCTTGATCGCCACCTGGTTGAAACCGAAGCTGAGGCACAGCGCGACCACCACCGCGATCCCCAGCCCGTCGAGGGGGCGAGCGGAGGGGTTCATCGCCGCCGCCGGTCGGACATGCGCGGGATCAGCCGTTGCCGCAATGGGAGCAGATGCCGGTGATCTCGATCACCGGGGTCTTGGGCGTGAAGCCGGCGCTCCTTGCAGCCGCCGTCAGCGCCTCGGCGACGGCGACCGACGGTGCCTCGCCGACCGTGCCACAGGCCTCGCAGATCAGGAACACCACGATGGCGCCGGTGTCGTGCGGGTTGATGCACGCCACGAACGCGTTGCGACTCTCGATGCGATGAACGAGGCCGTTCTCCACCAGAAAATCGAGCGCGCGATAGACCGTGATCGGTGCCGGGCGCGGTCCCCGCTCGGCCAGACGATCGATGACGTCATAGGCGCCGAGCGGCTGGTGGCTCGCGGCGAGCGCGTCGAGGACGCGCCGGCGGGTCGGGGTGAGCCGCTGGCCACGCTCGGCGCACAAGGCTTCCGCATGCGCCATCGCGTCCGCCGAGCAGCGACCGTGATCGTGCCCAGGCGGAAGAAAGACGTCCTTTGGTTTCGGGTTCCGTGCGGCCATGCGGTGCTCCCGTGGCGATGCCCTCATATAGAGCATACCGCGGAAAGGTGGATTGGAGCTTCGCGAAGTCGGTTCGGTCCGAACCGGCGAGCGGCGAGCCGTCGTCGAACCGCGAGGCTAAGGCCAAACCCATCGCGTGGTCCCCGGGGGACGAGGCCGCCCGGTGCGGTCAGCTGAGCCACCCCTCGTCCCTCAGCGCCTGCTCGAGCTCGCTCGTAGCGGACGCCAGATCCGCCTCTCCGCCACTCTTGGCCGCCTGGTGGAGAAGCTCGGAGACCCGCAGCCACCCGGGACGGCGCTGGCGATAGGCAGGAAATTCCAGGATCATCCACGCGGCGTCGCGCAAGGTCACGAGCTGTGCGACCGGGCCTTTGGCCGGCAGGAGCGGCCGCGACAGCTTGCGGTTCCAGTTGAGACGGGTGGTCGCCATGCGGAGCCGCTGTCAGCCGGCCGCAGCCGGGCCGTCGCGCCCGTCCGCCATGCTCCGGTCGACGCCCCGCATGCCGGGTGAGCGAGCACGCGCTGTCCCGAGATCGCCGAAATCCCCTCTCATGCCAGCCGATGATCTTCATGGCCGGCTCGGCCGCGTCAATCGCATTCATCGCGATTTAGAACGATTATATTGTGCGGTGCCCCCGTTGTTCTGTGAACGACAAGAATTGGCCCAGCTTAGAATTATTTTAAACTCGGTTTTTCTTTTGCAATTGTTCGACGACTTCACTAAGGGATGGCGGCGCCGCAGGCGGCTTGCGCCCTGCGCGGAGATCCGGCCGATCTCGAGGCGCGTTCGAGCATGGCCTTTTGAGCATTTGACGGATGATCGTCTGTTCCTGCAATGTCCTGAGCGACCATGAGGTGCGCGCCGTCATCAGCGGGACGACGCCGCCGCAGACCACGCGCCAAGTCTATGGCTGCCTCGGCTGCAGCGCCCAATGTGGCCGTTGCGCGCGGACGATCCGGCGCATCATGGACGAGGCGCTCAATGCCTGCGTTGCGGGCTGCGCGTGCAGCCGCCACCGGGCCGAGGAAGGTGCAGCATGAAGGGCGACGCGCAAGTCATCGAATTCCTCAACCGGGCGCTGCGGCACGAGCTCACGGCGGTCAATCAATATTGGCTGCACTACCGGCTGCTGGAGAACTGGGGCTACGTGGCGCTCGCCAAGACATGGCGCAAGGAATCGATCGAGGAGATGGAGCACGCCGACAAGCTGGTGGCGCGCATCATCTTTCTCGACGGCTTCCCCAACATGCAGGTGCTCGATCCGCTGCACATCGGCCAGACCGTCAAGGAGGTCCTCGACTGCGACCTCGCGGCCGAGATTTCGGCGCGCACGCTCTACCAGGAAGCCGCGACCCATTGCCACGCCGCCAGGGACTACGTCACCCGCGACCTGTTCGAGCAGCTGATGGCGGACGAGGAGGATCACATCGACTTCCTGGAGACCCAGCTCGATCTCGTCGACAAGCTCGGGCTCCAGCTCTATGCCCAGCATCACATCGGCAAGCTCGAGGACGGCGACTGATCGGCGGGCCGGAATCAGACCCGGTCGAGTTGGCGCCGACGTTTCCGTTGAATGCCCGGTCGCGGGGTCAGGCACACGCGCGCCACCGGCACGGCGCAGCTCCCTCCCCCAATTGGGAAGAGGCTGGGGTGAGCGGGTACGGGCGTACTGATAGCGCCGGAGCCCCCTCACCCCGACCCACTCCCCGCAGGGGAGAGGGAGTACGCCGAATTCGTCGCACGGATGTCAGCAAACAAACCGCCGAGACTCAGAACTTGGATCTACAGCGGAACACGCTTCAGAAGACCTTGTGTGGAGCCTGTTCTTGGCGGCGAACCATACACACTTCGCCGGAACATGCTCATCACCTCGTCGCCGCGCCGAACTCGGCGCGCACGCGGTCGGTGTGCTCGCCGAGCGCGGGAATCGCACCGTAACGGCGCGATTGTCCGGCGCAGAGCGGCGCCGGCGCCGGCAGCGACACCGGGCCGGTCGGGCTGCCGATGGTGATGCGCCGAAGATGCGGATGAGCCGACAGTCCGGCGACGTCGTTCACCCGCGCAAACGCGATATCGGCGGCGGCGAGCTTCTCGCTCAACGGCTCGACATCGAGCGCCGCGAAGACGCGTGCGACCCGCGCGTCGGTCTCGGCACGCCGCTCGACGCGCCGGACGTTGGTGGCGAAGCTTGGGTCCGCCGCCAGTGCGGGGTCGCCGAGCACGCCGGCGGCGAGGATGCGCCATTCGCGATCGCTCTGGATCGAGATCAGGATGGCGGCGCCGTCGCGCGATCGGAACACTCCGTAGGGCGCGATCGACGGGTGGGCGAGACCGATGCGCTGCGGCGGCTTGCCGCCTTCCTGTTGCAACAGCGGAACCGTCATCCAGTCCGCCATGGCGTCGAACATCGACACGCCGAGATCGGCGCCGAGCCCGCTGCGGTCGCGGCCGATCAGCGCCTCCAGGATCGCCTCGTAGGCGTCCATCCCGGCCGCGACGTCGACCACCGATACGCCGACGCGCGCCGGCGCCTCGGGGCCGCCGGTGATGGCGGCGAGGCCGGACTCGGCCTGGATCAGCAGGTCGTAGGCTTTTCGTGCCGCGTAAGGCCCAGTCTCGCCGTAGCCGGAGATCGAGCAGGTGATGAGCCGCGGATAGTCTTGGCGCAACCGGGGAACCGCGAAGCCGAGCCTGGCCAGCGCCCCGGGCTTGAGGTTCTGCACGAGGATGTCGGCCCGCGCCAGCATCGCCTCGAGCAGGGCCTTGTCATCCTCCGCGGCGAGATCGAGGACCACGGATTCCTTGCCGCGATTGAGCCAGACGAAATAGCTGCACTCGCCGTGCACCAGATCGTCGTAGTAGCGGGCGAAATCGCCGTCGGGCCGCTCGATCTTGATGACGCGGGCGCCCGCGTCGGCGAGCCGGCACGAGCAGGTCGGCGCCGCCACCGCCTGCTCCAGCGCCACCACCAGAAGGCCCTCGAGCGGGAGCGTCATGGCGGATCGCCGCCCGGGCGCTCCGCCGGCGTGAGACAGCCGTGACCGCACGCACACTTCTCACACATGGGCCCGGCCTCAGTACGAGCGCGGCAGGCCGAGCGTGTGCTCGGCCAGATAGGACAGGATGAGATTGGTGGAGATCGGCGCGACCTGGTAGAGCCGGGTCTCCCGCATCTTGCGCTCGATGTCGAAGTCCTCCGCGAAACCGAAGCCGCCGAACGTCTGCACGCACATGTCGGCGGCCGCCCACGACGCGTCGGCCGCCAGCAGCTTCGCCATGTTGGCCTCGGCACCGCACTCGCGGCCCGCCTCGTAGAGCACCGCCGCCTCGTGGACCATCAGCTCGGCAGCGCGCATCTGCGCATAGGCGCGCGCGATCGGGAACTGCACGCCCTGGTTCTGACCGATCGGCCGGCCGAACACGACGCGCTCCTTGGCGTAGGCGCCGGCCTTCGCGATGAACCACTTGGCGTCGCCGATGCACTCGGCGCCGATCAGGATGCGCTCGGCGTTCATGCCGGCGAGGATGTAGCGAAAGCCCTTGCCCTCCTCGCCGATCAGGTTCTCGGCCGGCACCACCATGTCGTCGAAGAACACCTCGGTGGTCGCGTGGTTCATCAGGGTGCGGATCGGGCGGATGGTGAGGCCCTTGGCGTCACGCATGTCGACGAGGAGAACCGACAGGCCGCCGGTGCGACTTGCGGTCTGCTCGCGCGGCGTGGTCCGCGCGAGCAGCAGCATCAGATCGGAATGCTCGGCGCGCGACGTCCAGATCTTCTGACCGTTGACCACATAGCGATCGCCGTCGCGCACCGCCGTGGTGCGCAGGCTGAGCGTGTCGGTGCCCGAGGTCGGCTCGGTGACGCCGAACGCCTGGAGCCGGAGCTCGCCCTTGGCGATGCCGGGAAGCCAGCGCGCCTTCTGCGCCGCGCTGCCGTGCCGCAGCACCGTGCCCATGATGTACATCTGGGCGTGGCAGGCGGCGCCATTGCAGCCGCACGCCTGGATCTCCTCCATGATGGCGGTCGCGGCCCGCATGGTGAGGCCGCTGCCGCCGAACTCCTCGGGGATCAGGGCGGCGAGAAAGCCGGCCTCGGTCAGCGCCTGCACGAAGCCGGTCGGGTACGCGCGCGTGCGATCGAGCTCGCGCCAGTACTCGCCGGGGAAGCCGGCGCACAGCGCGCGGACCGCCTCGCGGATCGCCACGATGTCGGCAGAGGCCTCGTGCGAAGCCGAATCGTTCATCGCTCAGCTGCCCACATCGGACGGATCCATGCCGCAGCCGATGATTATCGGGCAGCCGCCGCCCCGACAAGCCGAAAGCGCCCGGTGACGCTGCGGTGGCGGCGGGCCCCGCGGGGCCGACACGATCTCAGCGCGGCTTGTCGCCGGCCAGCGTGACGCGGTGCATCACGCGGCGAAAGCCGTGATAGTCGTTGATCGGGTTGTGCAGGGCGCAGCGGTTGTCCCACAGCGCGATCGAGCCGACCCGCCATTGGAAACGGCAGGTGAACTCCGGGCGCGTCTGGTGCTGATAGAGATAGTTGAGCAGCGGCGCGCTCTCCTCGACGGTCATGCCCTTGAAGGCGACGGTATGGCCGATATTGACGTAGAGCGCCTTGCGCCCGGTCTCCGGGTGGGTGCGCACCACCGGATGCTCGGAGACATACTCCTTCTTGGCGTCCGCCCGGGCGCTGTCGCGCACCCGATCCTCGCGGGTGCGCGTGGTGTCGGCCTTCGCCGAGCCGTTGATCGCGACGAGGCCGTCGAGCATCCGCCTCATGCCATCGGACAGCATCTCGTAGGCGAGGTACATGTTGGCGAACAGCGTATCTCCTCCGTAGGGCGGCACCTCGCGTGCGATCAACATGGTCGCCATCGGCGGGGCTTCCAGATAGGCGGTGTCGGAATGCCAGAGCCCGCCGAAATTCACCTTCTCGTGCTCGAGCTTCACCACCGGGATGATGTGCGGGAAGCCATCGATGCCCTTGACGAACGGATATTCGACCGGCTCGCCGAAGCGCTTGGCGAAGGCCAGAAGCCGCGCAGGCGGCAGCGGCTGGTCGCGGAAGAAGACGACCTGATGATCGAGCCAGGCGCGGCGGATCGCGGCGATCGTCGCGTCATCGATCCCACCGCTCAGGTCGACGCCGGAAATCTCCGCCCCGATCGCGCCGGCGACCGGGCGGACGTCGACGCGGTCGTTTCGCGGGGGATGGACGTTCACCCGAGGCCTCCGTAGATCGCGCTCTCGAACCTGCCGTACAGGTCGAGCACCTGGGGATCGGCGAACGGCACCAGCTGGGTCAGGATCACGCCGGCGACCTTCCTGGACGGATCGATCCAGAAATAGGTGTTGCCGAGTCCGGCCCAGGTCAGGCTTCCGGCGCTGCGTCCGCCCGGAACCTGCTGGGTGTTGATCATGAAGCCGAGGCCCCATTTCTTGACCATGCCGGGAAAAAACTCCGCGTCGTTCGAATAGGGCGGGATGGCGGTGACCAGCTTGATGACGTTCAGGTCCCCCATCTGATTCTGGCCCATCATGCCGACGGTGTCCGGCTTGAGCACCTGCGCGCCGTTGGCACTGCCGCCGTTGAGAAACATCCGGGCGAACGCCAGGTAGTCGGCCGCGGTGCCGTAGAGACCGCCGCCGCCCATCTGGAACTCGGGCTCCTGCGGGATCTCGAAGGGCATCGGCTCGAGCTTGCCGTCGGTCTGGCGCGCCGACATGCCGACCAGCCGGGTCCGCTGGTCGGGCCGCAGCTTGAACACCGTGTCGCGCATCCCGAGCGGGCCGAAGATGTTGTCGGCGAGATAGTCGCCGAGGCTGCGCCCGCTCACCTTCTCGACCGCCTTGCCGACCCAGTCGATGTTGATGCCGTAGTTCCAGCGGTCTCCCGGATCGAACAGCAGGGGCGTGGTCAATGCCAGGTTCTCGCACGAGATGACGCCCGGAATGCCCTTGATCTCCTGATAGCGGATGAGGTCGGGCGACCAGATGTCGTAGGCGAAGCCCGCCGTATGGGTGATCAGATGGCGCAACGTGATCGGCCGACGGGCCGGGCGCAGCCGGGGCTGTCCGGAGGAATCGAAGCCCTCCAGCACCTGCTTGTCGGCGAGCTCCGGCAACACCTCGGAGATCGGCTGGTCGAGCGCCAGCTGTCCGCGCTCGACCAACTGCATCGCCGCCGTCGAGGTGATCGCCTTGGTCATCGAGGCGATCCAGAACACGGTGTCCTCCGTCATGGCGGG
>Ga0209415_10017347_pt1 | contig 11464 bp, 14 predicted proteins | sample PeaSoiSIISIP2007_FD_187696 | JGI IMG/M metagenome (GOLD analysis project Ga0209415, IMG submission 187696) | Peat soil microbial communities from Weissenstadt, Germany - SII-SIP-2007 (SPAdes) (version 2) | ecosystem: Environmental > Terrestrial > Soil > Wetlands > Peat | place: Germany... | reverse complement strand
CGGCGTTCGACGGATACGGAAAGCCGTAGGCCGCGTATTCCTCGCGGAACCATCCCGCGCCGACGCCGACCGTCACGCGGCCGCCGCTGATATGGTCAAGCGTGGAAGTGATCTTCGCGAGCAGAGCGGGATTGCGGTACGACATCGAAGTGACCATCTGCACCAGCCGCACACGCTTCGTCACGCTGGCGAGCGCGCTCAACGCCGTGAAGCACTCCAGATGCGGCGTCTGCGGCGTTTCCATCAGGCCGCGCATGAAGAAGTGATCGTCCATCGAGACCGAATGGTACCCCAGCGCCTCGGCGCGCTCGGCCATCGCGCGGGCAGCCGCAAAGTCGTGGTTGGGCAGCGAAACAGCGAATTTGATCTGACGCATGGTGGGACTCCTTCCTGATCGTTTTTATGGTTTGCTTATAGTTCGTCTATCGTTTGCCGATCACTGGCGGGGCGATGGCCTGCCGTCCGGCAATGTGATCGCCATGCTCCGCCACAGATACCAGGTCGCGACGCTCCGGTAAGGCCGCCATTGCTCACCCAGTTGCCGCAGCCGTTTGGCGGTGGGCGGCTTGCGCATCCGGTACACTTTCATCGCGGCGTTGCGGACGCCAAGATCGTCAACCGGCAGGACGTCGGGCCGCCACAGGTTGAACATCAGGAACATCTCGGCGGTCCATCGCCCGATTCCCTTGACCATCGTGAGATGCTCGATGATTTCCTCGTCGGTCATCCATCGAAAGCGCCTGAAGTTCAGCAAATCGCCGGCGACGTGCGCGGCGAGGTCTTTGATATAGATGGTCTTCTGGCGCGAGAGGCCAACCTTGCGCATCGTCTCATCCGGCATCGCGAGCACCTGCGCCGGCGTGGGGAAGCGCGCGCCCTCGAAGGCGGCGACGAAGCGATCGAAAATGGTCTGCGCGGCGCGTCCCGCGAGTTGCTGAAAGACGATCGCGCGCACCAGCGCGTGGAATCGCTCCGGCCGGCGCGCGGGCTGATACGGGCCGACCTGTTCGATTATCCGCGCCATCACCGGGTCGGCGCGGCGCAGATGGGCGATCGCGGCCCGCGAGTAATGAGGTGAAGAGGTTGCCATCGGCGGATCGTATCGTAAGCGGCGCGATGCCCGGCCGCAAACCTTTGCCGAGCGCTTCCAAACCACGCCGGTTGCGTGCCTAAATAGCCGAGGGAGCTTCCGGAATCGCGAACAGGATCGACGACGAAGATGAGCGAAGACCATCGTGCCCCGATGTGCGCCGAGAATCTGCGCGAGGGGATGGCGCTCGGACCGATTCACTACGTCGTTTCGGGCGAGCAGGTGAGCGCGTTCGCCGCGGCGCTCAAGAGCGGGAATCCGATGTTCACGGACGCGGCCTCGGGCGGGCAACTCGCGCCGCCCACGATGCGCTTGAACGACTATGCGCTCCTGATCGCGGAACACTTTCGCGGCGGATCGGGCGGCGTTCACGCCAAACACAAGTGCGAGCTGTTCGAGCCGATGCGGGTTGGGCAGGCGATCAAGGCTACGGGCCGAATCGCTCGCACTTATCGCAAGCGCGGCAAGTTCTACTTCGAGCTGGAATACGAAGCGCGCGATGCGGTGAGCGACACACTTCTGACGCGCCAGACGATCACGTCCGTGCTGCTGCAGAAAGGCGAGATGCAATGAGCGAAGATCATCGCATCGAGGCTGGCGCCGAGTTCACATCGGCGCCGTATCTGCTCGATGCGGCCGCCGCCGAGGCCTACCTGGGCGCGATCGAATCGCCGCGCCGGCGCCGGCCGGCGAACATCCACAACGATCAGGCGGCAGCGCAGCGCGCCGGGTTCGCGGCGCCGATCGCTGCCGGCGAGCAGAGCCTCGCGGTTCTCGCGCAGTTGCTCGCCGATCGCTTCGGGATGAACTTTCTTCGCGGCGGAAGCTTCGAGATCGCCTTCATCAAGGCAGTGCTCTTCGGCGACCGGCTGACCGCTCACTGCCGCATCGCCGGCGCCGGCAGGAAAGCGACCACGCTCGAAGTGTGGGTTACAAATCAGGCCGGAGAACGCGTCTTGGCCGGGACCGCGACTGTCGCCGGCGATCTGCCCCGCGGCATCCAAAGCGACATCCAATGAGCAGCGGCGAGCTTGCGGAAAAGCCCGGCGCGCCTGCGTCCATGGCGGATACGCCGCCGGCGCGCGCCCCCGTGCCCATCTGGCGCCGCGCCATTCCGTATCTTGGCACGGCGATTATCTTCGTACTGATCTTCTGGCGGATTCCGGTCGGCAAGGTCGTGGAAGCCTTGCGGCGAGTGCCGGCGCTCGAATTTATCGGGATCTTCCTGCCGTTCGCGGTGGTCTATTTCGCGTTCGATTCGTTCTGCCTGACGTGGGTGGTGCGCCGATTCAACGCGAAGCTGCGCTTTGCCGAGGTGATGCCGATACGGGCGAGCATGTACCTGCTCGCGTTGCTCAACACCAGCCTCGGGCAAGGCGGCGTTGCCTACTATTTGTATCGCAGGGCCAGGATCCCGTTTTTCGAGGCGCTCAGCTCCGTGCTGTTCATCGCGGTGCTGGAGATTTACCAGCTCTTTCTATTCTCGACGCTGGGCGTGCTGTTTTACGCGCCGGCCAACCCGCGGCTGCTCGAAGTCACCCACGCGTTGCGAATCGCCTACGTCGTGGCATGGGCGCTGCTGTTCGCACTGATCGGATTTTTCGCGCTCGCGCGGAGAAACGCCGGCCTGCGGGAAGGAATCGAAGGCTCGCGCTTCGGCCCCGTGCTGAGCACGTTCCTGAAAGCGCGGCCCCGCGACTATCTGACCGTGCTCGCGATCAAGGCGCCGACGTTCCTGGGCTCGATAGTCGCGCAGTACTTCGCGCTCTCGCTGTACGGGATCGCGATTCCGTTCCTTAAGCTGGTGCTATTTCTGCCGCTGGTCTTCCTGGCCGCGGCGCTGCCGATCGCGATCGCCCATCTGGGCACCAGCCAGGCGGCGTGGCTGTTGTTCTTCTCCGACAACGCCTCGCAGCCGACGATTCTCGCCTACAGCCTGGCGGCGCACTTCATCTTCATGTTGTGCAACGGACTGGTCGGCCTGTTCTTTCTGCGCCACGCGATCCGCGAGCTGACCGAGCTCGAGGCCCAAGCCTAAGCATCAGTCGGGACCGAAAACAGGAAAGCCCTCGCGCTCGGCGGCATCGGCGAGACGGCGATCCAGCGTCACGAATCCTAGCGACGAGGGATCGCCCTCCGCGGCTGCCAGCGCCGCGCCAAGCTGCAGCGCGTCGGCCGCGCGCAGGGGATGAATTGCGACGACTCGCTCGGCTTGCCGCCTGACTCTGTCGAGATCGGCGATCTCGGGCCATCGTTGCCAGGCATCGAGTATTCTCCGTCGGGCGGCCTGAATTTCGACCGCCGCGCCGGGAAACTGCCTCTCGCGCCGGGCGATCATCGACATCAATTCCACGCGGGTGAGCGCCCAGACAGTGACTTCAGGGTCAGATTTCAGCCACAGTTGGACTCGATCGGAATGGCGTTCGTCGACGAACAGCGGGACCAGCGCTGAGCTGTCCCAAAATCTCACCAGCCGCTTTCCCGTTCTTCAAGCAAGGCTTCGAGCAGACTGCCGCCCGGTATCTTTACGGGCCTGTGATGCTTGAGCCAGTCAGCCATGTTGCCCTTGCCGCGGCGGATGATTCCCTTGCGTTCCAGGCGCTCGAGGCGAGCTTCATCGTCGGCTTTCGTGCGAGGCTTGGTATGCTCGATTGGTACGATTCGCGCCACCGGCATGTCGCGATCGCAGATCGTCACCGTGCCGCCCGCGCGTACGTGATCGAGGTAGCGCGAGAGGTGGTTCCTCAGTTCGGCGATGCCCGCCTTTTTCACGTAGCCATTATAGCCATCTTCGCGCCAATGGGGCCATCGCGACCTGGCGCGCGGCGTGACTTATCGCCCGATATGATCCGCTAGCCAGACCTTCTCCAGGCGCGTCGGGCGGGTTGGATTGAGCACGTAGTCGTGCACCCACGGCTGGCGAATTACATAGTTGACCGGATAGTAGAGAAACACCCACGGCGCGTCCGCGATCGCGATCTTCTCGGCCTGTCGATAGAGCGCGTAGCGTTTGGGCATATCGGCGATCGGGTCTGCTTGCGCCATCAACGCGTCCATCGGCGGATTCGAGTAGAACGCGTCGTTGTTCGCGCCCCATTGCTTGCGCGAGAGCAGCACCTCGAGGAAATTCTCCGGGTCGGGGAAATCGGCCTCCCATGCGATCAGGAAAAGCTCCGCGGTTTTCGGCTGGCGGATCGCCTCCAGAAACGGCCCCCAGGCGACCGGCCTCAGCCCGACGTGGACTCCGACCAGCGCGAGGTCCTGCTGAATCGATTGACCGAGCATCATGAAGGTACGATCGGCCTGCAACCAGATCGCGGGCGCGAAGTCCTTGCCCACGCCGGCCTCTTCGAGCAGGCGGCGCGCTTTGGCCGGGTCGTACGGATAGCCTTCGACGCCTGGATCGTATCCGGGCAGACTCGGCGGCAGAACGCCGCGCGCGACGACGCCGCGTCCGTTCAGCAGCGCGACCATCTTGCGCTTGTCGATCGCATAGTTGAACGCCTGGCGCACGCGCGCGTCGGTGAACGGCCACATCTGGCAGTTCATCCCGAGGTAGCGCGTAGTGACCGTGATGTTTTTCAGGATCAGCGCCTTGAGCGCCGGCGTTTTCATCACGTAGGGAAACTCGGCGGTCGGAATCGTCGAGACGTCGATCTCGCCGGCTTCGAACTTGAACCATTCCAGCTCCTCGTTGACTTCGACCAGCATCACGACCGCGTCGAGCCGCGGCAGGCCCTTGATAAAGTAGTCCGGGTTTTTGACCATCACGATTCGCTGGCCGCCGATCCATTCCTTGAGGATGAACGGCCCGCTCCCGACCACGTGACGCGAGAAGTCGTCGCCCCACTTTTCGGCGACCTCGCGCGGCACGGCCGACGCAAACGGCATCGCTAGCTTGTGGACGAAAATCGGGTCGGGCTGGCTCAGGCGGAAGACGATCGTGTATGGGTCCGGCGTCTCGATTCCGCTCACATGGGCAGCGTGATGCGCGGTGAAGTCTGGTGCGCCGGCGATCTCGCGGTAGTACTCCATCCCTTTCGAGCGGTTGCTCGGGTCGAGCACCCGCTCGATTCCGTACTTGAAGTCGGCGCTGGCGACGGGGCGGCCGTTGGTGAAGCGCACGTCGCTGCGGAGATGGAACGTAAAGACGGTCGAGTCGGGAGACGACTCCCATTTCACGGCGACATCGGGTTGCAGCTCGACGCCGTCATCGGTATAGCGCACCAGCGTGTCGAAGACCATCTGCTCGAAGGTCCACGAGGGCGTGTCATATCCGGCCGCCGGGTCCATCGTGGGAACGTCGTCGGAAAGGGCGAGATGCAGTACCTTGGCGCCGGGCGGGAAGTTCAGCGGCGGCGCACCGGCACGGCATCCGGCCAGGGTGGCTACAATTAGTATGCATACGATGATGGTCTGTAAGCCCTCTCCCGCCGGCCGGGAGAGGGTTGGGGTGAGGGTCATACAGAAAAAAAATTTAAATGGCTTCTGTAGGACCCTCACCCACACCCTCTCCCAGACAATGGGAGAGGGCTCAGAAGAATTTCTGTGACTACAATTCATGATCTTCCGCCGCGGCGGCGGAGAAAGCCGTAGCCCAGGAGGTTGAAGGCTAGCACCGCGTAGAAGATCGCGAGGCCTGGAAAGGCGGCTAGCCAGGGTGCGGTGCGGAAATAGATCGTGGCTTCTTCGATCATTCGTCCCCAGGTTGGGGTCGGCGGCGGCACGCCCAGCCCTAGAAAGCTCAGCGCTGCGTCGAGCAGCAGGATCGAGGAGGTGCTGAGCGCCGCCATCACCACGATCGTCGAAAGCACGTTGGGCAGCACGTGAAGCGCGATCAGCCGCGACGAGCGAGCGCCGAGCGCGCGCGCCGCAAGCACGAAATCGCGCTGCGACATCGAGAGCGTCTCGGCCCGCACCACGCGCGCTATTTGAGTCCACGAGACCAGCCCGATCACCAAAAGCAGCGTAAGCAGGCTCGGCCCGATTACCGCGACCAGCGCCATCGCGAGCAGCAGCGGCGACAGCGTCAGCATCACGTCGGTGAAGCGCATCAGGATAAAATCCGCGCTGCCGCCGAAGAATCCCGAGCTCAGGCCGACCACCACGCCGATCGCCATCGTGACCACCAGCGCGGCCAGCCCGACGCTCAAGGTGATCCGCGCGCCGTAGATTATCCGCGAGAGCACGTCGCGTCCGAGCTCGTCGGTGCCGAGCGGAAAGGGGGCCGAGGGCGGGCCCGGGTCGCCGTAGGTCGGAGCCACCGCGCGGGTTGGATCGTGCGGCGCCAGCACGGGCGCCATCAGCGCGATCGCGATCAGCGCGAGCACCATCGCGCCGCCGATCAGCTCCATCGGACTCATCCGGCGCTTCATCCGATCTCCGTCAGACGGATTCGCGGATCGAGCCAGGCATACAAAATGTCGACCGCGAGGTTGGCCGCCACGATTATGAACGCCGAGAACAGCACGGTGCCCATGATCAGCGGGATATCGAGATTGAAGATCGCCTCGAAGGCGAGCCGCCCGATACCGGGCCAGTTGAAAACCGTCTCGGTCAGCACCACGCCCGAGAGCAGTCCCGCCAGATCGAGTCCCGCCAGCGTCACCAGCGGCAGCAGCGCGTTGGCCATCGCATGTTTGAGCATCGCGCGCATCCGCGAGAGCCCCTTGCCGCGCGCGGTGCGGACATAATCCTGTCCGAGCGCCTCGGCCAGATTGGTCTCCAGGATTCGCGAGTAGTAGCCGGCCGATCCCAGCGCCAGCGTCAGGGTGGGAAGCACGAGGCTCCGCCAGTCGCCGAATCCGCCCAGCGGGAAGGATCGAAAATAAAGTCCGCCCACGATCAGCAGCATCGTGCCGAGCCAGAAGACCGGCATCGAGACCAGCGCCAGCGCGATCACCAGCAGCACGTTGTCGAGCGCGCGGCGGTTGTAGGCCGCCGCCGCGACACCCATCGGAATTCCGAGCAGCAGCGACAACGCCATCGCGGCGATCGCCAGCACCGCGGTGGCCGGAAAGCGGCTCAGGATCAGATCGGTCACGTTCTCGCGCCGGATATATGAGCGGCCGAGATCGCCGTGTACCGCGCGGTCGAGATACCGCGCGTACTGGACGTACACGGGCTGGTCGAGCCCGAGCTCGTGCCGGATAGTCGCGAGCGTTTGCGGGTCGGCTTTGGCGCCGGCGATCGCGACCGCGGGATCGGCCGGCACCACGAAGGCGAGCGCGAAGGTTATGAGCGAAGTGCCGATCAGAACCGCAGCGCCGAAAACCAGCCGCCGAAGGAGGTAGAGGATCATCGCCGGCCATTCATCCGGTTAGTCATCCCGTCAATACGCCGCGCACGAGCAGCTCGCGGCGCAGGGCGCGCGCAGAACGTTCCACGCGGTGCTTGATTTCCCCGGATTCGGCCGCGGAGTCGGCCCACAAAAAGGAGATGTCTTTGTCAATTTCCGGCCAGACCGGAGCGATCAGGTCGTGCATCTCAGCGAGCAGTGATCGCTCCTCCGGCGCGAGACTACTCGACGACTTGAGCGCCTTGTAGTGCTCGAGGAAGGCAGTGAGCGACGAATACTGAATGGGCTTCACGGCGCGGGCACAGCGGCGGTGCCGCCGATCGGCGCGATCGCCAATCCGATCAGATAGCCGATCACGGCGGCGCTCACCGCGACGATCAGGAAATGAAGGCCCGAGAGCCATCGCTGCCGCGCGTCAGCCATCCATCCCACGAAATAGCCGACCGCAAAGAGCACCAGCGCGGTCGCCGCGACGGCCGCGATCAGGCCGGCCCAGCCTGACGCAATCAAAATGTAGGGAAGGAGCGGCACGACCGCGCCGACCAGAAACGCGAGCCCCATCGTCAGACCGTCGGCCACCGGACTGCCCATCGCGGCGGCGACGACGCCGTAGATCTTCTGCTCGGCGGTCGCGGCCAACGCTCGCGGCGCCGTGCTCAGCAATCTTACCACCCGGTAGCTGGCCTCGCGGGTGAGTCCCTCCTTGGCCAGCTCGCCGAGCAGCCTTTCCTGCAGGGCATACGGCTCGCCGGCGGTCTGGCGATGGGTGCGATCGAGTTCCGCGCGCAGGACTTCCACTTCGGACCTGGTTCCGAGGTACGCTCCCGCGCCCATCGAGAGCGCTCCGGCCGCCGTGGAAGCCAGCGCGGCGAGAATCACCTGGCGATGCTGCGAGACGGCGCCGCTGAGACCGCATAGCACGCCGGCGGTGGTCAGCACGCCGTCCTGCACCCCGAACACGACCTCGCGGATACTCGAAAGCCGCTCGAATCGCCGGCGCTCCGCGGGCGCATCAAGGACTGCCGACACCGGCTAAAACTTCTGCCCGGCGGGCCCGAATTCGTCGCCCGGATGCCAGTCCGCCGGGCAAAGCCGTCCCGAACGCAGAGCGCACACGACGCGGAGCGTCTCGCTGACGCTGCGTCCGACGTTGACGGAACTTGCGACCGAGTAGACCACGACCCGATCGCGATTGAGTATGAACGTTGCCCGCAGCGCGGTTTTCTCGGCCGGGTCGAACACGCCGTATGCGCGCGCGACGGCGCCGCCCTCGTCGGCCAGCAATGGATACGCGATCGCGCCCAGCTCGCGCGCCCATCGCCGATGCGATTCCGCGCTGTCAGTGCTGATCCCGATCAGTTGCGCCCGCTCGGCATCGAAAGCCTCGCGTTGCCGGCTGAAGCCCACGATCTCGGTCGGACAGATGAAGGAGAAATCACGCGGATAGAAAAACAGCACCACCATTTCAGGCTTTATCGCAACCAGACTGAGACGAGCGAGCCGATCGTTCTCGCAGCAGGGCAAGTCGAACGGCGGTGCTGGATCACCCGGCTTGAGCATGACTCATTCGATCTCGTAGACCAGCGAGACGTGCGCGGGAACGCTGATCTCAGTGGGCTGGACCGGCGTCGGCGGGTTCTCGACCTCAGCTAGCGTTGACCTGACGAACGCGTTGGCCGACCCCATGGCGACTGCCCCCTCTGTCTCGGCGGTAGCAGTAGTCGTTGCGGTATAGATGCGCTTGAGTTTCACGCCAAGGCTCGCCGCGAGGGCGCTTGCCTGGGCCTGCGCGTCTCTGGAGGCGCTCGCGATCGCTTCGCCACGCGCTTTGGCATCGTCCTTGAGCGTGAAGTCTACGGAACTGATCCGATTTGCCCCGGCGCCGATCGCCGCATCGATCAGCGGTCCGGCCAGGCTGGTCTCGCCGGTCTCGACCGCGATCGAGTTTTCCGCGCGATAGCCGATGATTTGGGGCTTCCGGCCCGGGAACTGTCCCGGGCCTGCCGGCCCCTGATTGTATTCCGGGAAGAGCGTGTAACCGCTGGTTTCGACCTTGCCCTTGCCGCCGAGCTTCGACTTGAGAACGCCGGAGACCTTGTCCGCAAGCGCCGCGTTGAGTTTGGCACACTCGCCGGCCTTCGCAGCGCGCGTTACGATCGCCACGTCTATCGAGACCGTGTCGGGCCTGGCGCGCGCTTCGCCGTTACCGTCGACGATGATCGTTCTGAGGCCGGGCGGAATCGAACGCGTGGGAGAGTCCTGCCCGGCGGCGGAGGACGCGCCCGCCGCAATCGCGAGCAAAATCAGAATCGCAACCGGCGCAAAGTTGACCCGCGACACCGCGCGGGCCGATTCGTGCGTTTCTATTGATAACATCGGAATTCCCGGACTAAGCTGCCAATCGAGGCGACCATTCGATGATTGAATCGGCGCCGACAAGCGAGGTCAAGGAGCAGCATGAAGGGTAAAGCAGCAGTACTCAAGGGATTTCGCCAGCCGTACGAGATCCAGGAATTTCCGATCCCGGAGGTCGAGCCCGGCGCGATTCTGATCAAAGTCTCGATGGCGAATATATGCGGCTCCGACCTGCATATCTGGCGCGGCGACCTGCCGATACCGATCCCGCCCGAAGGCGCGATTTTCGGCCACGAGATGACCGGCCGGGTGGCGAAGCTGGGCGCCGGCGTCACCACCGACAGCATGGGCGATTCGCTCAAGGAGGGCGACCGAATCGTCTATTGCTACTTCAATCCGTGCGGCAAGTGCTACCAGTGCCTGCTCGGCCATCGCGCAGCATGTCCCAACAAGCTCTCGAACATGACCGGCTCCATCAAGCAGTCGCCGTACTTCCTGGGCGGGTTTGCGGAGTACTACTACCTGCGGCCCGGGATGTTCGCCTTCAAGGTTCCCGATTCGCTCTCTGACGAGTTGGTGGCGCCGGTGAACTGCGCGCTCAGCCAGGTGATCTACGGGCTCATCCAGGCCGGGCTGCGCTTCGATGACACGGTGGCGATTCAGGGCGCCGGCGGACTCGGACTCAACGCGATCGCGGTCGCGCGCGAGATGGGGGCCGGGCAGATCATCGCGATCGACGGAGTACCGGCGCGGCTCGAACTCGCCAAACAGTTCGGCGCCGACGCGACGGTCGATATCAATTCGGAGAGTGCACTCGGCAAAGTATTCGAGTTGACCAAGGGACGCGGCGCCGACGTGGTTTGCGAGCTGGTCGGCCTGCCTGCGGTCGTTCCGGAGGGCCTGATGATGGTGCGGCAGGGCGGCACCTACCTGGAGATCGGCAACATCTCGATGGGCCAGAGCGTGCCGATCGATCCGTCCGCGCTGGTATGGGGCAACAAGAAGATCGTCGGCGTCGTGATGTACGATCCGTGGGTGCTTCCCCAGGCGCTCCATTTCCTGGAGCGCACGCGCGACAAATATCCGATCGGCAAGGTCCTGTCGCACAAGTTCCCGTTGAGCAAAATCAACGACGCCTTCAACCAGGCCGAATGGATCAATCGCCAGAAGGACGTAGCAATCACGCGCGCCGCATTGACGATGGAGTGAGGGAATCGCCGCCTGCATCGAGATGCTTGCCCAAGAACACAAGGCGGCCTGGGAGCGCGACGGATTTTTCATCCTCGAGCGGCTGGTCGAGCCCGCCGCCGCCGGCGATGCGATGCTCGCCGAGACGATCGAGCTGGTGCGGCGGGTAATTCCCGTCGAGCGTCCGCCCACTGAATTCCACAATCTCGACGGCGCGATGATTCATCTCGAAAAGAAGCTGAATCCCGAGGCGCGCGTTCCAGAGGACCATGTCTCGAAGGTCTTCAGCCTCCATCGCCGGCCCCGCTTCGCTGCCTTCGCGCGGATGCCCGCGCTGCTCGAGGCGCTGGTCGCCATCATGGGCGAGGACGACCTCGATTGCTTCCAGAGCCAGATGATCTTCAAGAATCCCGGCGCGATGGGTCAGCCGTATCATCAGGATTCGTTCTACTTCCAGTTCGACCATCCGCAGGTTGGGGTGTGGCTCGCGATCAGCGCGGCGACGCTGGAAAACGGATGCCTGGTGGTCCTGC
>Ga0209415_10017346_pt1 | contig 11464 bp, 10 predicted proteins | sample PeaSoiSIISIP2007_FD_187696 | JGI IMG/M metagenome (GOLD analysis project Ga0209415, IMG submission 187696) | Peat soil microbial communities from Weissenstadt, Germany - SII-SIP-2007 (SPAdes) (version 2) | ecosystem: Environmental > Terrestrial > Soil > Wetlands > Peat | place: Germany... | reverse complement strand
GTCGTCGCGATCTACCGATTGCTGAAAGCGAAGACGCCCGGTCGATGGACGCAGGCCTTCCTGACGTCGACGGCAGCCACTAGCCTGACTGGCTTCCTCTTCCCATTTCACGGCATCACTCCCGCCCAGGTCCTCGGCGTCCTCTCTTTGATTGTTCTGATCGTCGCGAGCCTTTCGATCTATCGCTATCATCTCCAGGGGACCTGGCGCCGGACCTTTGCGATTACCGCCGTGATGGCGCTCTATTTCAATGTTTTCGTGCTGGTCGTCCAGCTCTTTCGCCGGGTTCCGGCACTGAGCGCAACGGCGCCGACGCAGTCGGAGCCGCCTTTCCAGATAGCGCACCTCGCCGTGCTGCTGCTATTCGCAGCGATTGGAATTCGCGCCGCGACCGCAAAGCCGGAGCGGGCTAATCCGTGATTCATCAATCCGAAGGGAGCTTATGATGAGAATGAAGGTTTTGGCCGGGCTGTGGCTTGCGTCGTTGTTGTGCGCTCAGTCGCTGCCCGAGATGCGCATGCTCCCCGCGGAGATGACCACCGCCGCAGTCGGGGGACGCGCTCTCCCGTCGGCGAAGGAACGGGGACGGCACGCTGACCGACAGCCTATTTGGGGCCCGCCGCGTCAGCGTTGTCCGAATGTTTTCGCCTGAACCTCCGATCGAAATCGGGCCAGAACTCCTTCAATATGTTCGTGGCCATGTCCACGCCGATTTGCACGCTCAGCGATGAGACTGCGTCGTGCGCGGTGCGACCGTCCTTGTAGTAGATATTCGAAATCGCGACGGCGGTTGAGTTGCCAAAGACTTCCGAAAAATTGAAATTTGTTCTGCCCGAGTCTTGATGCGTCCAGAAAATCTGCCCCATCGAGTAGCCAAGCCTGGTCAAACCGCTACCCTTGCCGCGACGAAAATAGCGAGGGTCCTGGTGCAGGATGGTCGGGAAGATTGCCTCGGTCATGTAATTGCCAATGACGAAATCGGCATAAGCTGCACCGAAATATTGCGCGTACCCCTGCACCCCCTGCCCAAAAGCACGATTGTCATTGCTCAGCTGGCTTTGGCCGGCGAAGGCAGCCGCCAGTAATATCGTTCCGCGATCGAACGAATCCTGCCGGGCAATCCTGAATTTCTCTCCGGGGGAGATTGGCTTATATGGGTCAAGAGTCGGAGAAGTCCGAAAGTTCGGAATAATACCGAGTATGTGTTTATCCGTATGCGGAACCACAGTGGTTTCCGCCGCAGGAGTTCCAGGAGGCAGATCCTGCTGACCGAGAGCAACCCAAGGTAAAGCGGCTATACCAGCTGCGATCACTATTGAGCGAATTGGCAGAAGACCTCCTGAACTCTCTTCTGTGATGCACCGGGGAACCGTTTGATTCGGAAAGAGGGGTATCCTGTACTAAACCACACGCCCATTAACACGACATCCCCGGAAGTTTTCCTTTCTTCGCGGCCGCAAACCCGCCCAGAATGGTGTCAACCACCATCTCCTCTCCGATCATCGAATTCACCATCAGGTGAAAAAACTGGCGTGCCGGCCAGTCGATTCCGAAATGTTCCTTTATGAACATGGTCCGATCCGAATCGACGCTTTCGACCAGCGCCACGGCCTCCGCCTGGCTCCTGCCCTCGCTCTGCAAGCGCTGCACCTTGTCATCGAACGGCGCGTAGACGAAAGTGTGAAACGCGTTTTCGCAGTCATGCAGATAATAGGCCGCGCCGCGCCCGACGATCACCGCGTTGCCTTCATCGGCCGCCTTCCTGACAAGCTGCTCGGTTACCTTTCGAATCCCTTCGGCATCGGCGATCTTCATCTTCGGCGCGTTCAGGCTGCCTTCGAAGCTGCCTCGCATAAAGGATTTGAGCAGGCGGTAGTGCAGCGGATCCCGGCGCTCCTCCCGCTGCTCCACGTGCCGGCGATCGCATTCGAGGTAGCGCGCAACTTCGTCGGTGATCGCCTGGTCCCACAGCTTCCACCCGAGATTTTCCGCCAGCCGCTGCGCGATGGTGGCTGCGCCGCTCCCGTACTCGCGTTCGATCGTCAGCACTTTGATCATGGATACTCCTACTCGATCGCCACCCGGCCCGGCGCAGGGTCGTTTTTTCGGATCAACAACGAAAGTATGAACATGAGGCCAGCCGCGATCGCCAGGATCATGAACGTGTCGATATAGGCGAGTGTCTGCGCCTGACTGAGCACCTGCTGGTAAACGCGGCTCAGGGCGCCGGTCCGCGCATCCGGTACGCTCGCGCCGGAGCTGACCAGTTGCGCCGCCAGCCCGTTCACCTGATCGCGGAACGCACGATCGTAATTCGTTGCGTGACAGGAAATGAGCAATTGATGCGACTGCGCTCGGCGCGCGAGTAGCGTCGTTACCGCCGACGTGCCCACGCTGCTTCCGATGTTGCGCATGAAATTCACCATCCCCGAGACGTTATTGCCTTTTTCCGGCGGAATGCCGATGTAGGCGGCCAACGAGATTGGAACGAACAGAAACCCCAGGCCGAATGCCTGAAAGATCCGGAGGCGGCTGGCCGCGCTGAAGCTGACGAGCAGATCGAGCTGTTTGGTCGAAACGTACATGCCGATTCCCAGGCACAGCCATCCGAACGCCATGATGTATTTGGCCGGGATCCTGGTACTGAGCTGGCCCACGATGGGCATTTCGAACAACAGCACGGCGCCGGCGGCGGAAAGTACCAGCCCCGCCGATTGCGCCGTGTATCCCATTAACGTCTGCAAAAACTGCGGCATCATCACCAGGCTGGCGAAGAGCAGCATTCCGAGGTTGAACATCATCAGATTGGATACCGCAAAGTTGAAGTTCCTGAACATCTTCACGTCGATGATGGGGGCGTCATGATGCCACTCCCACAGAACCAGAGAGATGAATCCGATTGCTGAAATGATCGCCAGCGTGGTGATGAAGTGCGAACCAAACCAGTCGTCCTCCTGCCCTTTATCGAGCAGAATCTGCAGCGCGCCGACCGCCATCGTCAGAAGCCCGATGCCCACGTAGTCGACGCGGATGCCCGCGCCGCGCCGGTCGGCCAGATAGGGGGGGTCCTCCACCATCCGCAGGACCAGGAACAACGCCAGAATTCCGACCGGCAGGTTGATGTAGAAAATCCAGCGCCAGGAATAATTGTCGGTGAGCCAGCCACCGAGTGTCGGGCCGATGGTCGGCGCGAGAATCGTCGTGATGCCGTACAGCGCGAACGCGAGGCCGCGTTTCTCGGGAGGGAACGTATCGGCCAGAATCGCCTGGGCGAGCGGCTGAAGTCCGCCGCCACCCGCGCCCTGGATTACGCGAAATAGAATCAGCATTCCCAGGCTCGCCGCGATGCCGCACAGAAGCGAGGTAACGGTGAACAGCACGATGCACAGCATGAAAAAACGTTTGCGGCCGAATGCGGTCGCCAGCCAGCCGCTCATTGGCAGCACAACGGCGTTCGAGACGAGATAGGACGTCAACACCCATGTGCTTTCGTCATTGCTCGCGCCCAGGTCGCCCGCCAGATGCGGCAGCGCGACGTTGGCGATACTCGTGTCGAGCACCTCCATGAACGCAGCCATCGCCACCACGACAGCGATCGCCCAGGGATTGTATTTCGGCTTCCAGATTTCGGGTTCGGGCATCGCTAATAGAGAAAGACCTTCGGATCGACCGACATACCAGGACGAAGCAGATGATCCGCGTTCTGCCCTGCATCAAGATTGATTCGCACCGGGATGCGCTGAACCACCTTCACGTAGTTCCCCGTCGCATTCTCCGGGGGGATCACGCTGAATCTCGATCCGCTCGCGCCTCCGACCGCAACCACGTGTCCGCTGTACGTCCGGTCGTAGGCATCCACCGTGAAGCGCACCCTTTGCCCCGGCCGCATGCGGCTCAACTGCGTCTCCTTGAAATTGGCGGTGACCCATATGTCGTCGAGCGGGACCACGGCCATCATCTGTTCGCCGGGCGAAACGTTCTCGCCGATCTCCAGGGTTTTCTTGCCGACGATCCCGGTCACCGGCGCGACGATGGTGCAGTATTGGAGGTTCAATTTCGCCTGTTCGAGAAGCGCCTTCCTCTGCGCGAGAACTGCGGTTGCCGACTTCGCGCGAGCCTGGCTAACCGCGACCTGCTGCGGTCCGGTAAGCGCGGCTTCCACCGTCGCGTCGGCCTGCGCGATACGTTCATTGGCTTGCACGATGGCGCTTTGAGCAACGGCGATGTTCTGCTCGGCTTCGCGCACGGAGGCTTTTCGAGCGTCCACCGTTGCCTGACCGGCGACTTCGGCCTGAACGGCGGTGTCGTAGGTCTGCCGCGGAATTTCCAATTTATCGACCAGCAGCTTGTAGCGCGCCTCGTCGTCTTTCGCTCTCTGGAGATTGGCCTCCCCTTCGCGAACCTGCGCCTGGGAGGAATCGAGACGCGCCTGGGCGGCGGTCAACTGGCGTTGCGCGGCTAACAGTGACGCGGCTGCGTCGCCGCGCGATGCATGCGCCGATTTGAGCTGGCTGGACGTGTTGGTGCCGGTAATGGGAATATCGGTGCGCGAGCTTTCAAGCGCCGCGTCGGCGTCGGCCAGATCCGCTTCCGCTCTGGCGACCGCGACCTCATAATCCGTCGGATCGAGCTTGACGAGAACGGCGCCGGCTTGCACAAACTGCTCATCCTCCGCGCTGATCGCGATGACGTTACCAGTGATGCGCGCGCTCACCGCGTTGATGTGACCATCGACCTGCGCATCGTCAGTGGATTCCCAGGTGTTGAAGTACCGCCAAAGAAGCACACCCGCCACCACAACCAGTGCGAGCGCCGCCACGATGATGACCAGCCGCCCGAACCTGCGACTTTTGCGCGGAGTCGGTTTCGCGGGTTCCGCCATGCTACTTCACCTCCAGAACTCTTTGAATTCCTTGTTCCGCCCCGCCCAGAGCGCGCGCCAGCGCGACTTTGGCTGAGTTGTGCGCGAACAGCGCCAGAATTATCTGATCGTTGGCGCTCGCGACGGATTCCTGCGCCTGCACCACCTCAATGTTGTCGGTCACGCCCGCAATGAAGCGGTCGCGCGCCTGCACCAGGGCCTGATTCGCGAGAGCGAGATTGTCGGTAGCCACCGTGACCTGATCCGCGGCTGTCCGGATGTCGAGAAACGCGGTCCGGACCTGATACGCGATCTGCGCCCGCAGATCGGCAAGCTCGTCCTCGCGTTGCCTGAGCGAGGCTTTCGCCTGCACGATGTCTCCCTCGATCCGGCGTCCGTCGAATAGAGTGATGCTCGCCGAAGCGGTGAAGGTGAATGTGCCGTGCGAATTGTTGGGCGTGGGTCCGGCGTCGCCATAATCGGCGGTGACACCAGCGGTAGGGTGCCGCTCGTCTTGCGCGGCTCTGACGGCGTCTTCGGCCGCGTGGACGCGGGCATCCGCGCTCTGATAGTCCGGCCGCTGTTGTGGCGCGGTCCCCAGAGCCTCCTCCAGAGTGATCGAAGTCAATGGCGCGAAAGGCGCGTTTTCCGCCAGATGGAAATCCTGGCCGTCCGGCAGACCGATTACGCGGCCCAACGCCAGTTTGTCTTTTTCGAACTGGTTGCGCTGGGCGAGAAGCCTCTGCTGTTGCTGCTTCAGCTCCACCTGCGCGCGCAGACCGTCGATCGCGGCGGCCGTCCCGGCCTTCAACTGATCGGCCGACCGATCATAGAGGGCCTGAGCGGTTTCCACCTGCGACTGAATCGCCTCAATTCGCGACGCATCGGCGATGATCTGCAGATATCCGTTCGCCGTTGCTTCCACCACAAGGTCCCGCGCGTCCATCGCGGCCAGCTGCGCGGCGCGGCGGTTTCCTTTCGATACCTGATAAGTTCTGCGCGCGCTGCCGTCATAGAGCGTCCAGCGTCCGGAGGCGCGAGCGTCGGTGTAATGGAAAGGTCCAACGATCGTCGGGGTGTTGACGCCGGGGATGTGGATATCTACACCGAGGGTCTGAAGATTAATCTGCTGGATCGTTTCCGAGACGCGCGCATCCAGTTGCGGGAGCAATGCGCTCAAGGCCTGGAGCCGCTGGCCGCGCGCCGCTTCGCTCGCTGAATTGCTCACCAGAAGACCCAGGTTCGTTCTTAAACCGCGATCGATCGCACCGCGCAGAGTCAATGCCAGCGGCGTCGCCGACGGAGCTCCGGAAGGAACACTGCCTTGAAACTGACTCTGCGCCACGCCGGCCGACGCGGCGATTACGCCCGCTGTAAGGCACTCAAGCACGCCTCGCATCACACTAGTAAGCCGTCACTCGGACGTTTCCTTTGTTGCAGCGAGAGTGTCACCGGGCGCCTCAGACCGATGTCGTAACTCGTCCTCCGCGCGATACCAGTCCTCTTCATGAGACCCGTGGGGTTCGCCGCGTTCCTCCCACAATTGGTAAGCTCGCCGGGCAATCTCCTCGTGTGAGGGTCCGGGACTGCCAGTAGAGCCCGTGCTGAACTGATCTGGGTTGGGTGTCTTCATATAAACCTGCCGCCGTAGGCTCGGATTACAACCGCTTTCATGCACTACCTCCCCTCTGTGAATAGTGACTGGGCCGCGCTTCACCCAAGGAATGCAGACGCGGAAAAAGTCGTGACGCATTGGCTCCGAGAATGGCGCGCTTTTCCGAATCAGTTAATTCGGAGCTTTGCAGGATTCGTTGTTTGGAGTTTATGGCCAGGTCCCGGCGCAGATACGGAAAATCCGTTCCATACAACACCTGATTGATTCCCGCCACGTCGCGCAGCATGCGGAGTACAGGATCGCTGGCGGCAAGCGCTGTGTCCCAATAAATCCGGCGGAACATCTCAGCAGCAGTACCTCGCTGCTCGCCGCCTGCGATAAATCCCATTTCATCGATGATCGCGAAGCGGGCGGCGAGGTAGGGAATCGAGCCTCCGGCATGAGAGAAGATGTACTTCACACTTGGCGTGCGCGCGAATCTGTTCGTGTATTGCATCTGAGCGACAGCGCGATTGGTGTCGGTCGGGAAGTCAAGCAAATTGTCGGGGAGTCCCAACGAATGGGCGATCGCATCCGGTGAAGGATTGGGATGGACATAGACGACGGTTTTGCGGCGCTCCAGTTCTTCGAAAACCGGTTCCAGGACAGGGTCTCCGAGGTACACGCCATTGGCATTCGTAAAGAGAACAAAGCCATCGAGCCCGAGGGCGTCAAGCGCGTAAGAGAGCTCCTCTAAGGTGGCATCGACATCCGGTAAGGGGAGGCAAGCGAAACCTCCAAACCGATCCGGTTGTGAACGAATCAGTTCGGCTGAGAACTCGTTGCAGCGGCGCGCGAGGGCCCGGGCCTTGGCGTTATCTCCCGTATGCACGCCCGGCGTACTCAGTGAGACCACGGCGAGGTCGATGCCGGCGTCATCCATGAACGAGATGGCTGCTTCCCTGGACCAGCGAAGCGGCGCAAGTCCACCGACGGGAGCATGCGCGTTCTCCGTCGCCTGCCAGAAGAAGTCGGGCAATATGTGGTGGTGGGTGTCGATCGTTCTCATCGGAGAATCAGCCTGGCGGCGCGGCCCGCAATCATGTGGGTCGGCGCGTTCGTTGGCCCTGTAATGATGCGCGGCATGACCGACGCGTCGGCCACGCGCAAGCCCATAAGACCGTGCACGCAGAGCTGTGGGTCGACGACCGCGAGATTATCGACTCCCATTTTGCATGTGCCGACGGCATGTCCGAAGCTGGCAGAGCCAAGCCGGGCGAGTTCCCGGATCTCCTCGGCGGTCGCCCTCGGGCCTGGCATGAGTTCGATTTCGCGCACGCTATCGAAGGCATGCTGATTTCCCAGTTCACGCGCGACTTCGATGGCGCGCACGATGGCCGCAAAATCGTGATCCGTGCCGAGATAGTTGCCATCGATTACGGCGGCATCCTGAAAGTTACCGCTCACCAAACGAACGGCGCCACGGCTCGTCGGCTGCACCAGAGCCGGGGCGATGGTGAAAGCGTCCTCCGGAGGCGCACCAAAGCGCGTGGCCGCTTCCGGTGTAACGGCCGGCAATTGTTCGAGGACAAGATTGATGTCGGTGTCACTCGAAGGACCGCTCGACAAGTAGGCCTCGGCCTCTACAGCATTGCTATCGACCGGCCGATCCGGCATTTTGCCTTTGTACTTAAACACCACGCCGGACACCAGCACATGGTCCTGCAGATTCTCGCCAACGCCAGGAAGGTTTTCGACGACATCAATGCCAAGGCTTCGAAGCGCCTTCGCTTCCCCCACGCCTGAGAGCATCAGAAGCCTGGGGGTATTGATGGCGCCAGCAGCAAGGATCACTTCTTTGTCGGCAGCGATATCCGTTATGATGCCGCCACTCACTATCTTGACGCCCACGCAGCGAGTACCCTTGAAGTTCAGCTTCACCACTGCGGCGTTGAGCATCAGAGTGAGGTTCGGCCTGGACAGCGCCGGGCGCAGGAAGGCGCCAACGGCGCTCACGCGAGTTCCATCCGCGGCGATGTTCATGTTGATGTAGCCGGCACCGGGGACCATCGGTCCGTTCACGTCATCCAGAATGGGCATGCCCATCTGGCGGGCGGCGTCGATGAAGGCTGGCGCGGTGGGGTGAGGATGTTTTGGGCGGCGGATGTGGATGGGGCCGCCGGTGCCGCGCCAGGCGTTGGCGCCGCCCTCCCAGTCCTCCTGACTCCTGAAGACGGGGAGCACGTCGGCGAAGGCCCAACCGGTGGCTCCGTTCTCCGCCCACCCGTCGTAGTCCCGTTGCATGCCGCGTGTCCAGACCATGGCATTGATGCTGCTGCCGCCGCCAAGTACGTGACCAAGGGCCATGTTGAATGCGCGATTGTTCAATCGCGGCGACGGCTTGACGGGCAGGCGGTAATCGAACGGCCCGCCGACGTTGTAAAACCAGATGCTCGGGTTCGCGATGGTCGGAGCCTCGTCGGGCCCGCCTGACTCGACGACAAGCACTTGCGCGCCGGACACGGACAGTTCCGCGGCAAGAACCGAACCGGCCGCGCCTGCTCCCACAACAATGAAATCGTAGTGACTCTGGATTTCTTTATTCGATGTGTCGATCATTGTTGGGCCTCCCGATGTCTAGCAGCCGAATTCAGGACTGAAACAGCTTCTGGTCGATGAACGTGTACAGCCTTGACACGCGGCCATCGCGCTCTTCGAGGAAGTCTGTTCCCGTGTAGTGGAAAGGTTGACCTGGCATCCCGCTTCCCCACCGGCAAGTCGCCACATTGTGCATAATCTGGATCTCACCCGTGACCGTGTAGCGGTATTCCGGGAAGTGTTTGCGAATCTCCGTAGCCGCGTCATTTATACCCTCGCGGCCCACAATGCGACCGCCGGGATGAATCCAAAGGCAATCTTCGGTGTAATACTCCGCGAGCAATGCCCCACGTTTCAGGGGATCGAGCTCTATAAAAATCTCATCGAAGTTCCGCATAAGGAGTTCAGAGGAAGTTGCTTTCATAAATGGATCCCCCTTTAGAACGGATACTGGCGCTGACCGCTGTGCGAGTTGATCCAGATCACGTCGCTGAAATCGTCCAGGCTGCGAGGCCCCGTGCGGCCCCAACCGCTGTCGCGAACGCCGCCCATCGGCGCGTGAATCTCGTCGTTGACGGTCGGTGAGTTCACATTCACGATGCCGGCGAGGACTTTCGGCGCCATCTCGAATGTCTTCCAGGTATTCCCGGCGAGAATCGAAGACGTGAGCCCGTACAGCGTGCGATTTGCGGCGGCAACAGCCTCGTCGGGCGTGTCCACCGCTTCGACCACAACGACTGGCCCAAAGGTCTCCTCGTTGGCGATGGCGGTATCCAGAGGAACGTCCGTCAAAATCGTGGAGTAATAGATTTGTCCATCGTGATTTGCGCCCGTGTGGGCCTTGGCTCCCATTTCAACCGCTTCCTTCACTCGGGTCTCGATCAGCTTTACAGCGTCATGCGTAATGATGGGGCCGATGATGGTTTTCGGGTCCAGCGGATCACCTGCCGGCAGGCTTTTCGTTCGAGCCACAAACTTGCCGAGGAACTCTTCGTAGATCTTGCGCTGAATGATGATTCGGCGGGTATTGAGACAGATCTGGCCTTGATGAAAGAACGACCCGAACGTGGCCGTACGGACTGCGTAGTCCACATCGACGTCGTCAAGGATAATCATCGGATTGAAACCGCCAAGCTCCATGACGGTCCGCTTCAATAGTCGCCCGGCTCGCTCCGCCAGCATGCGTGCCGTCTTGACTCCGCCGATCAAATTGATGACCCGCACTTCGGGTCGATCGAAGAACTCGTCCGCAATGGCGCCCGCGGCCCCCGGCGCGTGAGTCACAACATTAATTACCCCGGCGGGAAACCCGGCTTCCTCCGCGACCTCGGCGAGCATGATTCCTGCTGAGACCGGCGCGAACTCAGATGGCTTCACCACGACGGTGTTTCCGGCGGCCACAGGTGATATGACGGCCCGCCAGGACAGGACGTTGGCGCCGTTCCATGGCGTGAAACTGGCGACAACGCCCAGTGCACGCCGCACGCCGATCGAGTGGGACCCGGGCGCATTGGTTTCCAGAACCTCGCCTTTCGGCAGATACACCCAGCCTGCAACCTGCCGGAGCGTAGCTGCAACCAGGTCCTGCTGGAACGTCGCGAATGAAATGGTAGATCCCGTTTCGCGCGCCAGCACCTCAGCGATCTCGATTCGGCGGCGCTGGACTATCTCGGCAGCCTTCAGGAACAGACGGGCTTTTTCCGCCGGCGTGGTTTCCGCCCATCCCGGAAACGCCTTCGCGGCCGCATCCACGGCGGCGCGCCCACCTTCGCGAGATCCTGCTGCAACGCGGGCAAAGAGCTTTCCGGTGTAGGGCTCGTGGACCTCGAAGACCTGATTGCCCGCGGCTTTTCGCCACTGGTTGCCAACAAAATTGTCGTACTCTTTAACATCGACCTGCGTGGAATTCATAATTCACCTCATCTCCCAATCGCTCGGAGCTTCGTCTGGAAATGCGTACAAGGCGCGAATTCTCCCCATTCGAAGACCGCGACGTCCATCCCCTTGACAACAGGAGCGGCCCAGAATCCTTCTTTAGAACATGCCGTTTCTGTTTGCGGCGGGTAGGTTCGGTGCAACCCACGGGGCAGAGTTTTTCGGGCCGCCGACCAGTTGCAGGGTGTCCCAGTGCTCGATCGCTTTTCCGTCGGCGTCCATTTTGTAAATGTCGACGCCGGCGACCCCCGCATCCACGCGGTCATCGTTGAACAAGTTCAGGAAATTCACGTGAGCCCACACATAATCGCCAACGGCAATAACCCTGTGCACGACAACACGGGCACGCGCCCGTTCCCGAGTGACCTGGCCGAAATACTGCCCCAGCGCGACCGACCCGTCCTGGATCAGCGGGTTATGCTGAACGTAAGCGGGGCTGACGAACTTCGCCGTGGCTTCCTCCGACTTCTTTTGGT
>Ga0209415_10017345_pt1 | contig 11465 bp, 8 predicted proteins | sample PeaSoiSIISIP2007_FD_187696 | JGI IMG/M metagenome (GOLD analysis project Ga0209415, IMG submission 187696) | Peat soil microbial communities from Weissenstadt, Germany - SII-SIP-2007 (SPAdes) (version 2) | ecosystem: Environmental > Terrestrial > Soil > Wetlands > Peat | place: Germany... | reverse complement strand
CAATCTCACCGCGAACCTCGTCCTACACGAGCGGATCGAGACGACGGACGCGAAGGCGAAGGAGCTCCGGCGCGTCGCCGAGCGGCTGCTGACGAAGGCCATCCGGCTGGGCGAGGTCGCCTACACGCCGCGCGAGAAGCTTTCGGACGCAGACAAGGCGCGCCGGCTCCACGCCAAGCGGCTGGTCTCGTCCTACATCCCGCGATTCGCGACGAAGATGGAGGAGGGTGCGACCCCCAAGCGCGTCGACATCGTGGAGAAGGTCTTCCTCGACCTCGCGAAGCGGTTCAAGGGGCGCGCGGGCGGCTATACGCGCATCATCAAGATCGGCCCGCGTCGCGGTGACAACGCGCCGATCTCCTTGATCGAGTTCGTCGGATCGCTCGACGAGGCGGCCGCCGAGGCGCCCGCGGCGGAGGCCAAGCCCGCGAAGAAGGCGACGAAGAAGGCCACGGCGAGCGAGCCGAAATCGGCGGCGAAGGTCGCGTAGCGACAGAGAGAGCGCCGGTCACTCCGGCCGACTGTGCCACCATAGCCCTTCGAGCCGCTCGATGGTTCGGCGGACGAGCTCGCGCGGCGTGACGTCGGGCGACTCCATCGCCGCGACGTGCTCGGCCCACCTTGGGTCCTTCGTGTGCCCGCGAACGGCGGCGTGCGTCTTGCGGACGCGCCCGGCCAGGAGCTCACGATGCGCGTCGAGGAGCAGAGGGACCGTCTGCGGCTTGGCCTTCACGAGGCGCCGCCGGAACATCGCGGCATCCTCCCACGTGAGGAGCGTCCGCTGCTCGCTGACTTCATCGAGCAGCTCCTTCGCTTCGGCGCGCAGCTCCGGCAGCACGTCCGGCGTGATCGCGAGCACGACGCACGCGCGCGGGAGTGCGCCGCCACAGTAGAACGCGAGCGACCGGAGCGCGGTCCTCCGCTCGGATCGTGAGCTTCCCCCCTTGTAGAGGTTCTCCGCCTCGTCGATCATCAAGACGGGGCCCGCGCATCCTTCCAGGCGCTCGAGCAGCGTGAGCCACAGGAGGAGGCGTCCGTACGCGTCCTGCCGGTAGTTCGGCGCGTTTGCCTTCCGCTCGAGGTCGATAGCTCCGAGCACGCCTTCGACGGCCGCGGCCTTCGACTTGCTCGCGGCCGCGGCGCGGAGGACTCGCGCCGCCGCCGCCGACGCGTCCGTCCCCTCGGCCTGGATCGCGGAGAGCTCCCGGAGGAGCGCGTCGAGCCGTCGCTGCGAGCGGACCCAAACGCTCAGCAGATCGAGAAGGCTGGGCGTGCCCGGGAGCGGGAGCTCGGCTTGCTCGAGCATCCGGCGGAGGTGGCGTTGAGGGTTGCCGAGGTCCGCGTCGAGCCGCTCGAGCGAGAGGCGGAGGACGGGGCGCTTCTCGGCGCGTGCGCGGGCCGCGAGGTGCAGGAGCAGGTGTGTCTTGCCCGAACCGTAAGCCCCCGCGAGCAGCGCGAAGACGGATCCCTCCATCCGGGAGAGCTCGAACAGCTCGTCGATCGTCCTGTCGATCGCCTCGTGGCCGACGCTCATCGAGAGAATCGCCTCCGTCGGCGGTAACCCCTGCGCGCCCCGCACCATCGCACGCAACTCGGCTGCGCGCGCCGCGGGGGGTGGGGTCGGCGTGCGAAGGCCGATCTCGGCGTCCGTGAAGAGGGAGAAGACGAGGTCGACCATCGGGCGATGCGGCGTCGGCAGCGTCGCGTCGTTCGATGCGACGCGGCTCTGCAACGGCTGAAGCGACGCGAGCGATCTCGGCCCCACGAAGAGCGGCGTCGTGCCGGTGACGACGAGGCGAGTTGCGAGAAGTCCACGACCGCTGTCCGTGTTGTCGACGAGCTCGCGAAGCACCGTGTACGCGTCGTCGCGGCGCGCCGCGGGAAAGTGGAGGAGGACATCGGCGTCCGTGAAGACGACCAGCGTGCCCGCGTGGCCGAGCGCGCGCACGAGCCGCGTGAACTCTGCGAGCGCGCGCTTCGCGGTGCGTGCAGCGAGCGCCGAGACGGCGACCGACTCGGCGTCGCTCCGGGCGAGCTCGACCCCGCTGAGCCAAGCCTGGAGGTGGGCCATCTCCCGGCGCGCTTGCTTGGCCGATGCCACGTACGCCCGCGCGAGCGACACCAGATCTCCGCCGGCGCCGATCTCGCCGATGTTCTTGTCCAGCACGGCGACGGCGCCACGCCCTTCCTTCTGGAGGAAGGCGTCGAGCAGCGCGAGCATCCCCTTTTGCGGAGAGCGCCGCCTGCCGACCGGAGTGGCTTCGCCGAGCACCGTCCGCACGACCGCGTCGAGCGAATCGAACGCGCAGTCGTGACGCAGCGAGATGCGCGCGGTCACGAAGCCGAGGTCGTGGGCGCGTCGCTCGAGCTCCTCGACGTACGTCGCCAACGTCCGGTCGTCCTCGTGTCGCACGAACGAGACCTCGGACGCGGACGAGCTTGCCAGATCGACGAGCCCTTGCTCGGCGGCAGCCAGCAGCGCCCCCATCCACTTCGCCTCGAATGCGCTCATCTAGCCGCCATCGCACGAAGATCCCCAGCCGCCAAGGGATTCGTGCGCGCGCGCGGCGCGGCCGGCCTCCGGCGCGCCTTCGCGATTCTGCCTTCACCGCCCGGACTTGTCGCGCGCACGCCTTCGCCTCCCCGCCCCGGCGAAGAGGATCACCGCGCTCACGACGAGGAGTCCCGCCCCTCCTTCGATCTCGCGCCGCTCCCATCGCTTCTTCCGCAGGCGTCGTTCGTCGCCGATCCGCGCGAGCTTGCCGGCTGCCTCCGCGTTCGCGGGGTCGAGCTCCAGCGCGAGCCGGTAGGGACCCTCGTCGGTCACCCCCCGCGCTTCGAGCGCCTCGCCGGCGAGCAGCGCGAGCTCGCTCCGGATCTGCGAAGCACGTGGGCCGTCAGGGTCGAGGGCGAGCGCGCGCTCGAAAAGCTGCTCTGCGTGTGCTCGATCGCTTGCCATCTCCGACTGGGCGTAGAAGACGTACGCGGGGACGAGCTCGGCCTTGTGGCTCCAGTCGGGTTGGCGCGCGAGGACGTCGTCGAAATCGGCCACCGCTTCCCGGTAGCGTCCGTCGGCGGCGAGCTGCTGTCCTCTCCGTACGTGCGCGTCGACGTCCTCGAGCCGCACGCGGTCCAGCGCCTCGAAGAGCTTCCCCCTGAGCCATGCGGTCGGCCAGTCCGTCGGCGCCGGCTCTCCGTTGAGCAGCCCGAACGACTCGCGGAGCTTCGGCGCGGCGAGGTCGCCGTACCGCGCGAGCGACTCGCGCGCGGCGTCACGGACGAGTCGCCGATCGGCGTTCACGAAGGACATCACGACGGGGAGCGCGTCGGCGTCCTGGGTCGTCCCGTACACCAGCAGCACGTCGGCGAGGATCTCCTTGCTCTTCGTCTGCACGGCGTCGCCGGGGGTGCGTTTGCCCAGCGCTTCGAGCTCCGAGACCGCCCACTTCTTGGCGGCGACCGAGCGCGCATGGCTCATGAGGACCAGCCCCGCGGTGGCACGCTCGCCGAGCGCCGCCAGCTGGTAGGTGACGTCCGACGCGAACGCGCCCCGTGCGTCGAGCGCGACGGGCGCGAGGGCCGCGACCGCTTCGGGGGTGCCGATGCGGGCGAGCGCGTGCACGAGCGTGAGCGTGACGATCGTCTGTGCGTAGCCTCCGCCGGACGTCTCGGGCGCCAGCTCCAGCGCGGCGTCCAGACAGTCGTCGCTCGCGTCCGCTCGGGCGCGCGCACGCTCGAGCACCGCCTGGATCTCCTTGGGCGGATGGCCCGGCCTCTGGCGCGCGAGCTCCTCCGTCATCAGAGGTATGGCGGAGTCTCCGAGCGTGTCGATCGTGTGCGCGGCGGCGCGGCGCATGGTTCGATCGGCGCCGACGAGCTCGTCGATCAGCGTGTGGAGCGCGGGCCGGACGTCCGACGCGTCCCGCGCCTTCGCGAGGCCCGCGTCATCGGCCCTCGCCGAAGCCACCCGGAGGAACGCGCTTGCGATGAGCGAGAGCACCGAGGCGCACGCGCGGGCACGTCCGCTCACACCGCCGATGGACCGCCTTCGCGACGCATCCACGGCTCACTCGACGATGCGAAACTCGGCGAACTCCCCCGTGTACCCGCGCCATCGAACGTCGACGTTCTCCACTCTCGCAGCCGACGGCCCGTGGTGCGACCAGCTGACGAGCTCCTTGATGGCCTCCTCTTCCCCTTCGGCGACGAGCTCGATGCTCCCGTCGTTGCGGTTCTTCACCCAGCCGCAGATCCCGAGGCGCCGCGCCTCCCTCTGGGTTGCCGCACGAAAGAAGACCCCTTGAACGCGCCCCCGAATGAAAAGTTGCACACGCTTGTTGGCCATGGTCGCGAGAGCTTTGACTCCCCCTGAGTCTACTCAGTCGTGGCAATCTTTGGGCAGGATTCCGCAGCTCGAGTGAACACGTACTCCGCCATCCTCGCCGGCGTAGGGCTGCGCTCCGGCCGCCCCGCGAGCGTCGCTCTGCATGCGCGCGCGGGGCCGTTCGCGTTTCGCGTGGGCGCGAGGGAGACGATCCTCGGCCAGCAGGTCGTCGTCGACGGCGACCGCGCGACGGTCCTTCGCCTCGGCGACTCCACGCTCGCCACCGTCGAGCACCTGCTCGCGGCCTGCGCGGCGCACGGCGCCTACGAGGGGCTCGTCGTCGAGGCACACGGCGGCGAGGTGCCACTCCTCGATGGCGGCGCGGCCGCCTTCGCGCGCGCGCTCGAGACGCTCGAGATCTCCGCCGTCGCGGCACCACTCACGGTCACGCGCGACGCGATCCTGATGTACGGCGAGAGCCGCTACGAGCTCCGTCGAGGCCCGGGGCGTCGCGTCGAGGTCACCCTCGCGTTCGACCACCCGTCCGTCACCCTGCACGCCGTCTGGGCAGGCTCGCGCGAGGACTTCGTCGCACGCATCGCGCCCGCCCGCACCTTCGCACTAGAGCACGAGGTCGTCGGGTTGATCGAGCGGGGTCAGGCAGCGCACGTGGACCCGGAGAGCGTCGTCGTGCTCACGCCCCATGGAGCGCTCCACGCCGGCGCGCCGTTTACCTCGGACGAGCCCGCCCGCCACAAGCTCCTCGACTTGATCGGCGACCTCTTCCTCTACGGCGGCCCGCCGGTCGGCAGCGTCCACGCGTTCCGTCCGGGCCATCGCGCGACGCACGCGATCCTGAGGGAGGCGATCGAGCGCGGAGTGGTCGCGAAGTGAGTCACCGGCGACGCGTGGAGCGCGGTGCCGCGGTCGCGCTCGCGGTGCTCGGTCGGAGCACGATTGCGCTCGCCGCCCCGCCCGCGCTTCCTTCCAACCCGCAGATCGCCGACCCCTACGACGTGCCGCTCGCGCCGCGACCCCCGACTCTCCCCGAGTTGACGCATAAGGACTACGAAATCTCGGGCGAGACGACCCTCGGGGTGGTGACGCCGAGCCTCGTCAAGGCGCTCGACTACAGCTCGAACGAGGTCGCCTGCATCGTGCAGCGGCTCGCCGTCGAGGTGCCGCTCGACCGGCGTCGCCGCTTCTATGTGGGTGGCACGTACGAGGTGGCGGCAGGGTCGCCGCCGGGAGGTGGAACGTTCACCGTCGTTCCGAGCAACCTCGACCTCTACGGGCGCGTCGTCTGGGCCACGCGCACGGGGCTCACGTTCGGAGGGGGAGTCGGCGCGCTCCTGCCGACCGCTCCGTTCGGCCAGGGCGGCGACGCCGCGAAGGTGGCCGCGTCGGCCCAGGCCGTTCGTCCGTGGGACAACGCGTTCTTTCTCAGCGACTCGCTCACGCTGCGCGCGTTCGTCGACGTGCGCGATGTGGACGGGAGGTTCACCATTCAGTTCCGCGAAGGGCTCGAAGAGTCGATCGATCTCTCGGAGGGGCACCAGGTCGCGGCGATCGCGCAGCTGTACGTCGGCTACCGCGTGCTCCCGATCCTCGGCGCCGGGATCGAGGCGTTCGAGACCTACCTCATCTACTCGCCGCCGCTGGAGACCACGGCCGCGGGGGACGCGACGCGCGCCACGTTCACGCTGTCGCCCAGCGTGCGCCTCATGACCCCGTACGTCCAACCGATGCTCGGCTTCGTCGCCAGCCTCGGCAACCCGCTGTTCGGTGCCGGCGTCGTCGACGGCTTCTGGGCGCTGCGCTTCGGCGCGAGCATCGTCTGGGACCCCGCGGCGAACGTCGTGCGGCGGGGGGAGGTCGGCGTCCCGGTCCGCTAGCGCGTGGGCAATGGGTAGCAACCACAGAGCGTCGTCGACCACAGCTGCCCGCCGCCGCAGGCATCCGGCGCGCCGCTCGCCGGGCAGTAGACGTTGGGGCAGGCGTCCTCGGTCGCGCAGTACCCGGCGTCGAACGTCTCGCACGCGCAAGTCCCGTCGTTCGTGAACCGCGACCCGGTCGGACAGCTCCCCGCGCAGGTGTTCTCGCTGTCACACGCGGATGCCGCGAGGCTCGCGAACCAAAGAAGGATCCGTGCGGCGCGCGCGCTCCAGCGTCCCTTCGTCAATTGACGCTCGGTAAGCTCTCGACCGACTTTCGGGCCTCGGCGAGGCTCCGGGCGCGCACTGCTTGACGGTCGAGCGCGGCCTTCACGAATCGCGCGAACAGGGGGTGGGGCGCCGATGGCTTGCTCTTGAACTCGGGATGGAACTGGCACCCGATGAAGTGCGGGTGGTCGCGGAGCTCGACGACCTCCACGAGCTTCTTGTCGGGCGACGTGCCCGAAAGGATGAGCCCGGCCGCCGCGAGCGGCTCCTTGTACTCGCTGGCGAACTCGTAGCGGTGGCGGTGACGCTCGGAGATCTCGAGCGTCCCGTAGGCCTCGGCCGCCACCGTGTGGGGCGAGAGGATGCACGGGAACGCGCCGAGGCGCATCGTGGCCCCCTTGTTGCGCAGTGACCGCTGCTCGGGGAGCAGATCGATGACCGGGTACGCCGTGTCGCGCTCGAACTCGGTCGAGTTGGCGCCCGCGAGCCCTGCGACGTTCCGCGCGAACTCCACCACCGCGAGCTGCATGCCGAGACAGATCCCGAAGAAGGGGATCTTGTTCTCGCGGGCGTAGCCGATCGCCGCGATCTTCCCTTCCGTTCCTCGGTCGCCGAACCCGCCCGGGACGAGCACCGCGTCGAGGTGCGAAAGGAGCTTCTCGGCCCCGTCCTTCTCGACGGCCTCCGAATCGATGTACTCGAGGTCAACCTTGCAGTCGTTCGAGAGGCCCGCGTGCACGAGCGATTCATGGAGCGACTTGTACGCGTCGCGCAGGTGGACATACTTGCCGACGACGCCGATCTTGACGGCGCCCCGGCCGGGCTTCTTGAACCTCTCGCACACGCGCTGCCACGCGGAGAGGTCGGGCTGACGGCTCCAGATGTTGAGGCGGTCGCAGATGAGGTCGTCGAGGCCCTGCGACTGGAAATGGAGCGGCACCTCGTAGATGCACGAGACGTCGATGGCGGAGATGACGGCGTCGACCGGCACGTTCGAGAACAGCGCGATCTTCTCCTTCGTCGCGTCCTGGAGCGGCGCCTTCGTCCGACAGATGAGGATGTCGGGCTGGATGCCGATGCTGAGCATCTCCTTGACGGAGTGCTGCGTGGGCTTCGTCTTCAGCTCGCCCGCCGTCTCGATGTACGGCACGAGCGTGACGTGCATGCTCAGCGCGTTCCCCGTTCCGGCCTCGACCTTGAGCTGCCGGACCGCCTCGAGGAAGGGGAGCGACTCGATGTCGCCGACCGTCCCGCCGATCTCGATGATCGCGACGTCCGGCCTCTGCGACATCGCCTCGACGGCGCCCTTGACCCGCGCCTTGATCTCGTCGGTGATGTGCGGAATGACCTGCACGGTCGCGCCGAGGTACTCTCCGCGCCGCTCCTTCGAGATGACCGCTTCGTAGATCTTCCCCGTCGTGAAGTTGTTCTGCCGCGTCATCCGCGCGCTGGTGAAGCGCTCGTAGTGGCCGAGGTCGAGGTCGGTCTCGGCGCCGTCGTCGGTGACGAAGACCTCCCCGTGCTGGTAGGGGCTCATCGTGCCGGGGTCGACGTTGATGTACGGGTCTAGCTTCACCGTCGTAATGCGGAGGCCGCGCGCTTCGAGGAGCGCGCCGACGGCCGCGCTCGCGAGCCCCTTCCCTATCGAAGAGACGACCCCACCGGTGACGAACACGAACTTCGTGGGTTTTCGGCTCATCGCGAGGAGGCCTCCTGGTCGCGGTCCTGCCGTTAGCACGGAAGGCCGCTCCTTGAAATCGGAACGGAGGGCGTCTTCGCCGTCCGCGGAGGACGACTGAGCGCTCGCGCGCAAGCGCGCCGCGAGTCGTCGAGGTGCGCGTGCACACATCGTCGTACCGAAGATTTCTTGCCAAAAGCGCGGTCCCTGTCCTACCGCGAAGCCCGGGATGTCGCGCGCGGCTAGCTGGAGGGGGGGGGGCGTCGCGTCTCTCTTGGCGACGCTCGCGGCCCTTGCGGCGTGCAAGCGCGGGGCTCCGCCCGCATCGACCGGCGCGGCCAGTCTCGCCGACGCATCGCCCGACTCCGTCCCCGACGCGGGCCGCATCGTGAACCTCGCCGTGCGCTCGGCCGACGGCAGCGCCGCAGAGGCCATCCGCGTCGCCGCGCTCGACCTCGTGACGCCCGTCTCGAGCCGCCCCGAGTGGCCGCCGCATGATCCCACGAAGGCCTCCGACGAGCGCTTGGGCGTCATCCGGCTCGGCTACCTCCGCAAGGGGGACGTCGTGTACGCGAAGCCCGAGGTCCTCCAGAAGCCGAGCTGCGCGCAGGGCTGGTACGAGCTCACGACGGGCGGCTTCGTGTGCGGCAAGTCGATCACGCTCGACATGAGCGCGCCCGAGCTCGCCGGCGCGCCGCACCCGCCGTACGAGGACCGACCGCTCCCTTACGACTACGCGCTCAACCTTACGACGGGCACGCCTCTCTACGACAAAGAGCCGACGCGGGATCAGCGCGATCGCTACGAGCGCGGTCTGCCGGTCGGGCGGTCGGACGGGAAGGCGCCGAGCGAGCACGGCGAGGACAAGGATCCCGACAAGCCCTGGTATCTACAGGAAGGCGCCCGCAAGCAGGTCAGCCTGAACGACCTCCACCGGCAGGAAGGGCCGGTGGCATCCCGCATCGTGAAGGGGTTCTACCTCGCGCTCGACAAGCAGGTGAAGCTCCGCGCGGGGCGTTTCTGGAAGACCACCGCCGGGCTCTACGTCCCGATCGAGCACGTCATCGTCCACGAGTCGAAGACGGAGTTCGAGGGGGTCCACGTCGCCGACGCGGATGAGAAGCGAAAGCTCCCCGTCGGCTTCGTCCTCGGGTTCCACGCCAGGCAGTACCGATTCCTCCCGAGCGCCGAGAAGCCGCGGCGCGGCGACCACGAAGACCGCTGGTCGGTCGTCGGGCTGACCGGCAAGAAGACGAAGTTCGAGTACAAGGACTACTTCGAGACCCTCGACGGCTGGTGGATGCGCGACATCGACGGCACGACGACGCAGCCCGGGCCGCCACCTCCGGATCTCGCGCCCGACGAGAAGTGGATCGACGTGAACCTCACGACGCAGACGCTCGTCGCGTTCGAGGGAGACAAGCCGGTCTACGCCACGCTCATCTCGAGCGGCCGGCACGACGACAACGACGCGTCGAAGGATCACCGGACGCGAATGGGGAGCTTCCGCATCCGCGAGAAGCACATCTCCGCGACCATGGACGACGACAGCGCGAGCGACGGGCCGTACTCCATCCAGGACGTCCCCTGGATCATGTACTTCAACGGCAGCTACGCGCTCCACGGAGCCTTCTGGCACTCCGCGTTCGGCCACGAGCGCAGTCACGGCTGCGTGAACCTGACCCCGCACGACGCGAAAGTGCTCTTTGCCTGGGCCGGACCGAAACTGCCGACCGGCTGGCACGGCGTCCGAGCGACGAACGACAACCCGGGGACGCGCGTCATCGTCCACGACTAGGGCCCGTCCCAATGTTCGCGTGCCCGTGCCCGTGCCCGTGCCCGTGCACGCGTACGAACCCGCGAATAGATGGACACGCGCGAGGGTTCGCGTCGCGCGGACGCAAACCGCTGCACGCGCGCCTAGCGCGCCTTCACACCGCGGCCTTGCCGCACATTCGCGTCAGCATGTCGTCGAGGATCGCGTCGGCCGGCCTTCGCGAGCTCTTGAGAGCGAGGTCCGTCTCTGCGAGGATGAGGATCCACCGTTCGAGCTCTTTCGGCCGGAAAGACCTCACCTTGCCCGCGATCTCCTTGGCGCGGAACGGTTGATAGATCCCTGCGGCCTTCGCCGCCGCGTCCTCCGCCAGTCCGTCGTCCAGCGCGGCCTGGAACCGGGCGAGCTGCCGGATGGACCAGGCGATCGCCCCCAGCAACGGCAGCCCGCGGTCGCGCGGGTCGTACACCTCGGCGAAGAGTCGCAGGGCGGTGCCGAGGTCCCTCTTGCCGACGGCGTCGACCAGCGCCCAGGTGTCGGCGGTCCGGACGCGGGCGACGCACTCCGCGACGGCCTCCTCGGTGATCGCGGCCGCGCCACCGACGTACAAGGACAGGCGCTCGACGGCGTCGTGGACCGAGGACATCTCCGGTCCGGCGAGCTCCGCGAGCAAGCTCGCCACGTCGCGGTCGATCGCGTGGCCGCGTCGCCCGCACTCGGAGACGACCCAGCTCGTGAGCTTTCGGCTGTCCAACGGCTCGCAGGTCACCGCGAAGTCTTGCTTCTTGGCGACGGTCGCGAGCTTCCGCCGGCCGTCGACCTTCATGGCGACGATGGCGAGACACGTCGACTCCACCGGATCGGCGACGTAGCGCATCAGCCGATCGAGCGATGACTCCTTCTTCCCGTCGTCAACGTCGCCCGACGCGCTCGCGTCCCATCGCTCGGCCGACCGCACCAGGACGAACCTCCGCTTCGCCATCATCGGCACGGTTCGAGCGGCGGCCACCACCCGGTCGACGTCGACTTCTCCGGCGGTGAAGCGGTCCTCGTTGAACGCCGCCACGCCGCCCCCGAGCGCCGCGGTGCGCAGCTCCGCGATGACCTGGTCCCGAAGGAACTGCTCCGACCCGGTCACGAGGTACACGGGAAGGAGCGCTCCCTTCCTCGCCTGGGCGATCGCGGCCTCAGGCGTCAAGAGGAGGCCGACCCGATCGCATCGAAGCGGACCACGTACGCCGCGTCAGCCGCGGGTCGCCCGCCTGCGCGAGCCGATGACCGCGAGGCCCAGCGCCGTCGACAGCCCGAGGAGCGCCCACGAGACACCGGAATGGCTCGCGCCGGGGACGTCGCAACCGCACCCCTTCGGGTGGTCGTGCAGCTCTTCGGGCTGCTTCTGGAAGGCGTCCGCCTCGTCAATCAAATAGTAGGGTATATCCAGCTTGTGGCAAACCGCCCGGGCGTCCATCACCGCCTGCGGCCCGCAACATTTGTCTTCCGCCCGCGAGATGCAATCCTGCGGCCACA
>Ga0209415_10017344_pt1 | contig 11465 bp, 8 predicted proteins | sample PeaSoiSIISIP2007_FD_187696 | JGI IMG/M metagenome (GOLD analysis project Ga0209415, IMG submission 187696) | Peat soil microbial communities from Weissenstadt, Germany - SII-SIP-2007 (SPAdes) (version 2) | ecosystem: Environmental > Terrestrial > Soil > Wetlands > Peat | place: Germany... | reverse complement strand
GGATAGCCTTTGGAATCGTGCGTCAGGCTGTCTATATTGACCCTGCAACCAGTCCCAGCGATTGGCATCGGGAGAAAGTCCTTTGAGTAGTCAAAAGGCGGTTGTTTAGCCAACACCTTTGGTTCAAGGACTGCTCGTTGCGTGACTTCGATCTGATCACGCCCAGGGATTCGAAGGCGTTCCGACATCATCGCCACCACCTGATCTGCCATGATGAAGACTGGCGTGCGGAACTTTTCGGCCGTGTTGAATGCCTGAATCGTGAGGTCAAAGAACTCCTGAACGCTGTTAGGGCAGTATGCAATTGTCTCCACGTCGCCGTGAGATCCCCACTTTGCTTGCATCATGTCTCCCTGACCTACTAGGGTTGCTATGCCCGTGCTCGGGCCGGCCCTCTGAACGTTTACAATAACCAGTGGTGCTTCCATCATGTAAGCAAGGCCGATATTCTCCATCATGAGACTAAAGCCAGGACCCGATGTGGCGGTCATCACTTTCGCACCGGCATACGATGCCCCGATCAAAGCGGCGACGCTTCCTATCTCGTCTTCCATCTCAACCGCGGCAGCACCGACCTGTGGGAATCTCGTACTTGCTCTCTCAAAGATCTCAGAGGAAGGGGTGATTGGATAGCCGGCGTAGAACCTACAACCTGCCATTATCGCGGCTTCCACGCATGCAAAGTTACCCATCAGAAAATAGTTCCCAGGTATGAGATAGCCATCTTCAGCATACTGACTCATGGTTTCACCTCAGCGGTAAAAATTGCAAACTCCGGGCAGACCCAAGTGCACATACCACAGTTGACACAATCGTTCTCCTTGCCTTGTTTGACCCTCGGGTGCCTGTACCCGTTAGCGTTCATCTCATCTGATAGTTCTAGAACTTCATTAGGGCAGAAAGTCCAGCAGTAGTTGCATTCCTTGCACCTATCTGGGATAATGTAGACCCTTCCTAGGGGCTTTTGAAACTTGGCACTGTTAATCGGGATGCGTAGAAACTGCTCTTGGGCGCTAACAACTAAATGGCCCACTCTTGGCACGGTTGCTTCGGTCTGCTGAAGCTGGGCAATTCCCTTCAAATTAGAGCGTTTATGGCGAATTTTATCTTATGACCATTTAGTAGTCTAGAATAGCGCATGGTCTTATATTAGACCGAGTCTAATATAAGACGAAACATTAAAGTTCTGCTTCCTCGTTTACGCAACCAATAGGACATCTTTGAATTGCCAGCGGCCTTGAGCCTGCTGGGCTCATTTGCACCATCGGATTGGAGCGAGGAGCTGTACGGCCGATTACCACCCTATGTACTCGAAAACGCAGGGGGGAAGGTCTTGATCTTCCCGATGAAAACACATGCAGAACTCGTTCTTGATGACCTATGTTCTTCGCTAGGTTTGAAAAAGAGAAAGCAGGGCCACACTTATTATGTTGTCAACAAGAGCGACTCGATTAGGGCGTTCCGGCAATTTGAGTGGTTTTTAAGAAGAAGCTGGAAGAACCAGGATTTTGCGGTCCTCTGGGCCGTTATCTACATTTTACAGACTAAGGGTTGGAACCGCGGAGTTTCTCTCGAATCTGTTTCTGAAATAACCGGTCTTGATTCAAAGCACTGTGCAAAGATCTTCGAAGAGCTTCTGGATGCAACGGTTTTCGAATCCCGCATCAACGGCTTTACGGAATATGAGGTGGATAGGAAGAAGGTTGATCTCATACTTGAGAAATTTCTTTCGGAGCTTCCTTCCTGGCCTGAAGAAGTGATCATGAACAGCCTGTGTTCAGGAACTGGCAGTTCGATCGCCGATATTTACGAGAATCTGTCCACTCTGGGATTGACGATCGGTGCTGCATACAAGATTGTAGAACGACTTAAGGATCAAGGATATATCTACCCAATGAGACACATTCGTGTCAACGAAAAGGGACCGATGAGGGAGCTTCTCTCGGCAAACTGCAGGAACTGCTTTTACGGGTACACGAGCGAAGAGAGGTGCCTTCTTGATACTTTCAGACAACTTGACGGTGCAATTGAAAGATATTATGGAAAGAAAGTCTCCAAGGAAGAAAGGAATTCTCTGTATCTTTCGATAAAGTCGATGCCATACAACTCGAGAATTTGCAGGCGAGCGCTTGAATCCCTGAGACTTATTCATCAGGTGGAGGGAATCACAAAGGAGGGTAGAGTACTCAGCATGCTAAAGAAAATAGAGGAGAGGTACGGGATCGAGTTTCCGCTGAAGACGCCACCAGAGTCTTCCTAGGTTCATTAGCTTTTAGTGCGTACGTCTCGAATATTAGACTACGTCGAAAATATTACTATCCTTTAATATAACTTGGCAACTTGTTCTTACCATGACTCTAGTTGTTGAACAGGCGCGTCCTCAGATCTATGTTATCTACTGTCCGAAGTGCGGACTGAGCGTTCCAGATCCGACCGTTGCATGTCCTTGGTGCCTTTATTCCCAGGAGACTGCTCTAACTCCTGAGGAAGCCAAGGAGTTCACCTGCGCCGGAGACTAAACTTCATATTCGACCTGAGGCCTCGACTACCTCAGTTCCAGTATTTTAATTACGGATCTTAAAGGCGTAATCGTCCGGGGAGTTCTCGCCCGATGGTGCCGGATAGAATAAAATTTCCATGTAAGTTCCAGTAGTTTCACAGGGTGGGTGCACAATATGCAAGAGAAAAGTCCTCAAGCATCACACGGAGGCGGCTTCGAATTGTTTCGTGTCACAAGATTACCCGAGCCTTCCATCCTTTTCAATTCCGGAATCTAGACGTACTTCGATCGAGTACGTCAAGAGAACGTTTTTCTCCGGGAGATGTTTTGCCCTGTAATACCGAGGATCCTTTCGAGCGCGAGCTCGTATTGCGATCTTATCTCACCGAATATCTGCTCCCAAATAGCGAGATTGTCTTCCAGCCGGGGGTGAAGTTCCGATAGGTCACTCCTACTGTAAGATTACTGCAAAATGTCAAAAGGGAGTCCACCCTTTATGCTATAGCACAAGAAATGACCCAGAAGAGCTTGAAACGAGCTCTTCGGTACGCAGAATTGCCAATATTAACGCCTCATGTCATCTGATGATATTTCTGGACGGGATTTATCGATGTCTCTTTCTTCCAACATTTTAATATTCAGCAGAAGAGGTCGAAAAGTGTCAATTCTGTGTGAAGTCAAATAGAAATATGTTGGCTCTTACCCGATCGTGAGGGTATCCCTCTCCCACGAGCTTAATTTCTTCAACTTTCCCCATTTTGACAATTGGATAGATATAGCGAATGCAATACAAGTGGACTGTCCTAACAGTAACTACGATAGGAACATTGTTGGCAGGTCTTGATTCGAGAATAGTTATCGTTGGACTGCCAACTATTGCGAATCAATTGAAGGCCGGGCCGGAAGAACTTGTTTGGATTAGTCAATCTTACCTTCTGGCTAGCACTATATGTCTGTTATTGATAGGAAGACTCGCGGACATCTTTGGCAGGATAAAGCTGTACAATCTAGGCTTTCTAGTATTCACGATAGGATCTGGTCTTTCTGCGATATCTTTTGATCCCTTTCAACTCATTTCATTCAGAATAATTCAAGGACTCGGCGCAGGCATGATTTTGGCCAACAGCGCAGCGATCGTCACTGATTCCAGTCCTCCCAAGGAGCTCGGGATGATGATAGGGATAAATCAAACAGCTCTTCGAGTAGGTTCGATTGCTGGACTAACGCTCTCTGGTATTATTCTATCGATCACTGATTGGAGAGGTTTATTTTACATAAACATCCCGATAGGCATTTTTGGAACGATCTGGGCTTACTTGAGATTAAGAGATGTTTCAACGAAAGATCGTTCAAAGAAGATAGATTGGTTTGGCTTATTATTTTTCAGCATCGGCCTCACATTAGTTTTGCTTTCGGTCACCTATCTGAGTTATGGCAGTTCGGGGGAAGTTGATGGATTTTTCTTTCTATTAGTAGGTTTCGTGTTGCTCGCGATTTTCGTTCGACAAGAGGCAAGTACTTCTTCTCCGCTTCTAGACCTTCGATTGTTCAAGATCAGGCTTTTTGCCGGAGGAAACTCTGCTCAGCTATTGAACTCACTCGTATGTTCTGGGCTCTTAGTCCTCGTCACGTTCTATCTTCAAATTGGTCTCGGGTATTCGGCGCTGACAGCCGGTCTTGGACTTTTGCCTCTGGAAGGTGCCTACGTGATTGCTTCGTTGATCAGTTCCAAGCTTTCAGACATCTATGGGACAAGAGTTCTCTGTACTACGGGCCTAGTTTTGATCGTAACCGGTCTCATGATAATATCGACTTTTGGAATGGCCACGTCATACCTCGAAATTGCTCTAGCTCTAGCAGTAATCGGGATCGGAAACGGAATGTTTACACCTCCAAATCTTAGAGCGATCATGGGATCTGTGCCTGAAAACAGACGAGGAATCGCCTCTGGATTTAGGCAGACCATGTTCAATACAGGTCTGACTTCCGGTTACGGGCTGGTCGTACTTTTCTTAACTTTCGGCATTTCTTACGTCAGTCTTGCTCCACTAATACAAGGGATTGGAGGTTCGTCAGCTCTATTGGTTGCGAGATCAGAGTTTTTTGATGGTTTCAGAATTGCGGCGTTACTTTTCGGAGTAATCGATGCAGTTGCCATACTTCCATCAGCCATGAGGGGCAGAGCAGAAATTCGACAATTACAGCACTAGAGTTCTGGTTTGTCGATTGAGCCGTAGAGTCACCAGAGAATGTTTTTCCATTTTTGCGCAAACTTTTCCCTGATCTCGGGACTAGACTCGACTACTTTTGGAAATGTATTGTGATACAGTCTCGAAAACGGTTTGCAGGCAAAAATTATTGCACGTGAGCTCGTGCACTCTTCGATACCCATATCTGGCGTTCTCTCAATCAAAGGGTCAAGTGGAGTTCCCCATGAGTCCCTTATGATTTCGATCCCAGACTTCGGGTCGCAGCGGCTACACATTGCCCACGTTACATCCTGCAAATTGCTAGGATCTATGTCATCATCGACGACAACAACAAATCTGCCTCCAAAGACGCCAGGGCGCGACTGGCATGCCACGTATCCTGCTTGTCTGGCGTGGCCTGCATATGCTTGCTTTAGTGAGATGACTGAGAATGCGCGGGAGTATCCTTCCTCATGACACCAAACACCGGTAACGTTCTTGATTCCAGCTTTATCGAGAATATCCCAGATTACAGCTGCCCTCATTGGACATCTGTAATATGAATAATCATATGGCGGTCGTCCTGGAGCAGTCCCAAGAATTATAGGATTGTTTCGGTAATATGCAGCTTCTACTCTGATTACAGGATTATTGAATTCCCCGCCAGCATAATATCCCATGAACTCGCCGAAAGGGCCTTCCTTTCTAAGTTCGTTGGTTATGTAACCCTCAAGGACGACCTCGCTATCTGCGGGGATAGGTAATTCTGTGACGGGACCTTTGCACACACTGTACGGCTTTCCGAGAATCGCTCCAGCATAGCTATACTTACTGATTCCGAACGGGACTTCCATGCCAGCTATTGCGAACATGAAAGGATGATGGCCAAGAGAAATAGCTACCGGACATTCACGCCCTAATTCATGATGTTTCTGCATGTCCAATCTGGCGTTGTGGCCCGTGTCCAAATGAACACCCAGTTCGCGGGAGTTGTGAACCATGAGTCTATAGACACCTACGTGGACGGCGCCTGAGTTTGGATCTTTCGTGATTAGGAAATCGGCAGTTCCTACGTATTTGCCACCATCGTGCTCATGCCATCGGGGAGCTGGAAAAATCTTGACATTGACATCATTGCCCTTCCTGACATTTTCTAGGAAAAGAGGGTTTTCCACGAATCTTGGTTGATAATCTTCGACATGGAGGTTGGTGTCAACAATTTTTTGTTTGAATTGTCTGACAAGTTGTAAGTTATTGACGTCATGAGGAAACCCGAGAGTCGACGCAACCCTTTTTGCATCCAGAAGAGCTCCCGTCAAAAGTCTGAATCCCTTCGGGTAGTCTTTGATCTCATCAAAGAGAAGGGTATGTTTTTGGCGTTTAGCGTTAAGCTCGGTCACAACCCCGATTTCGAGATCCCAGTCAGCACCACTAACTTCTTTCAACAGTCCAAATTCTCGTATCTCTTCAATCCATTTTCTAAGATCAAGATTCCCTTTACTCGACAAATTGTTAGTCATATTTGTTCAGAGGCCAAACCGTCTGACAGTCTGTGAAAATAAATAGGTTGTCCGAGAAACCACCCCCTACTTGTCTAGTCACAAGTCTGTGACAAACTTGTTCCACTTTGAATAAATGAAACTGGTTCACCAGGCAATCCAAAATACTCCTTCCACAATTGCCACACCCCGCTGACCAATTCGAAATCTACTTGATACGGAACTTCCATGGTTCTGTTTTGCCCTTTAACCACGGAGTCGCTGAAAAAGAGAGTTGCCGACACTAGTGCCCTGCCCCCGAGTTCGATCGTTGAATTCAGTCCGCAAATCTCATATGAACTTAGGGAACCTGTTCCATTGAAGAACATTTGCCACGCAGACATTACATTGTATGAGCAGCTTAAGTTGCCGGAGGGGTTGCAATCATGCCTACCATTTAATGCACTGAGCACACTTGATTCGTTGAAGTAAAACCAGACGGCTTCATACTGGTTGGAATATTCCGACATTATTGCCGTTAGATTCTTCTGCGCGACATTACTCAGGTGTATGTGGGTCAGGTTTGAAATTGTTTGCAGATCCATAGTGTTTGACATGCCGATCGTTGGAGATACGCCCCTTTGGAATACGAGGGCATATCCGCTTGCTAATGCTATTATAAGCACGATCAGTATCACGAAAATCATCACGAGTTTGGATATTCCATTTTTCTCTGACATCAAACTCGCTGTTCGAAGATATGCCATCTTACAGCAATCACTAACGTGTGGGAATTTATAAAGTCCAACATCTTCAAATTCGCATGATTTGTCAGTAAGCAATGGTCTCCTTAGCTAGAAGGGCTTTGGTCTGATTGTGTGGGACATACAATATGGGATTACTTCTAGGACATTGAAACTCGAAGAGATTCTCGAAAATACACGACAGCTCATTGAAGCTTCTCACGAGCATAAATGTCCTGTAGTTTTTAGTCAAGGTACCGGCATCCCTTATGAGTTTCAGAGCGCCTATTCTCGATTTTGGCTTCAAAAGCGCGGCATAGATCCAAAGGTCCCAAGAATGGTTGAGGGAAGCCACGATTGGGAAATCATGAAAGAAATCAAACCAACAAATGGAGATCTAGTGATCAGAAAACATTTCCAAAGTTTCTTCGTGGGAACCCCTGTAGAGGCTTTCCTACGCAGTCGCGGAGTGGAAGTTTTGGTCATCGCTGGAGTTAGTACGGAAGTAGGCGTAGAGGCGACTGCACGTCATGCTGCACATCTTGGGTTTATTCCAGTCATAGCGGAAGATGCCGTCGGAAGCTCTGATAATCAACTTCACCAGGCATCCTTAGCGGTAATGAGAAAATTGTTTGAAGTGAGGACTACAAATGAAATCGTGAAAAATATCAATCAAGATTATGCCTGAACCTAGAATAATACTGCAATAAAACAACATTAGGGAGGTCTTGAAGAATCAAAGTATGTCACCCCTTCGGTTAAGCGTGCACATGAAAGCTTACGACAGAGCACTCCCGGTTCTTTCTGGCCAAGTTCCCATCGAAGGAGTCGATCCTATCTTCATTTCTTTTGAAATCGAGAATTTTGCCCGCATGTTGAATAATCTTGAATACGACGTTTCAGAGATGTCCTTCTCTTCGTATTTGATCGCGAGAGAGATGGGAATACCCGTAACAGCTATTCCGGTTTTTCCGCATAGAAGATTTAGGCACTCGTATATTTTTGTTGACACCAAAGGTAGAATAAAGGAACCAAGAGATTTGATAGGAAAAAAAGTCGGCATACCGATCTATCAACCCACCGCCCTAGTCTGGATCAGGGGAATCCTAGCAGATGAATACGATGTAAAACCCGAACAGATTAGATGGTTTTTTGACAGAGAAAAGGAACCTCTTCCGATATCCCCTCCGGCCGGCGTCTCAATTCAAAGCACTGGCGGTGTCAAAAAGGAGAGACTCTTTTTGGAGGAAAAACTAGACGCTCTTTTCGACTCGAATATTCCGAATATTTTCGCCGAAGGTAATCCAGCTATCCGAAGGTTGTTTGAAGATTACCGCAGTGTCGAGCTAGAATATTATAAGAAAACGAGAATCTTTCCTATGATGCACACGATAGTTGTAAAGAACAAACTGCTGGAAGAGCATCCTTGGATATCGACCAGCTTCTGGAGAGCTTTGGTTGCAGGAAAGAAGGAAAGTTTTGCAAGGATGAAGGATCCCAGATTCTCCAACCTAGTTTGGCCCCAGGTTTACTTGGACGATGAAAGAAGCATATTTGGCAGGGATTTTTGGCCTTACAATCTTAGGGACAACGAAAAGCCATTGGAGACACTCATCTCATATTCTCACAAGCAGGGATTGATCAAAAAGATCCCCCAATTAGAAGACCTCTTCGCTCAAAATACTCTCGATCTAATGGATAACTAAATTGGGAGTGAGATTTGATCTGAATTCTTCTCAGGTTGAATCGCTCAGCTTTGATCGTTCGTACTTAGTGGAAAGTGACATGCTGCGTAGTGTCCTGCTGATTTCTGATCTAACAATGGTACGACTTCCTCACATTTTTCCAGAGCATATTTGCAGCGAGGTCTAAACACACATCCCTTAGTAAGACTCGCGCTCTCCTCAATCGTGGAAGTTGAATAATCGTCGTAGTTGATTATCTGGTCAGGGGCAGGACTTGCCTTGAGCAACAGTTCGACATATGGATGAAGAGGACTGGAGAGGATAGCATCAGTATCTCCGAATTCGACTATTTTGCCAAGATACATCACCATCACCTTTTGGCTCACTAGCCTGGCACTTGCAAGATCATGGGTGATCATGAGTACTGTAAGATTTCTTCGCGACTTTAGATCGTAAAGTAGGGACATAATGTTCAATCGTTGAGCCGCGTCGAGCATTGTTATCGGTTCATCAGCGACTAGTAGTTTCGGACTTGAAGCTAGTGCTCTAGCTATATTGACTCTCTGCCTCTGGCCACCGCTTAATTGGTGAGGGTATCTGTTAAGAGTTTCAGCAGGATCTAGCCCTACTTCTTCAAGGAGCTTACTAGCCTGTTCGGTGATCTCAACAGAATTTCGTGAATCTGTGAACGATCTTATCGGAATGGAAATCGTCGTAAGAATGTCGTGGCGTGGATTCAGTGATTCGAAAGGATCCTGATAGATAATCTGAACGTCTCTGCGATAATCATGCAACGCCTTCCCTTTTAGTTTCGTTACTTCTGTGCCTTCGAATTTTATTGAACCTGCCGTAGGGCGGGTCAAATTCAGAATGCATCGGGCAACGGTTGTCTTCCCCGAACCACTTTCTCCCACAATGGAAGTGATCTCCGACTTTACAAGAACGAATGAGACGTCATCCACGGCAATTGTGGTAGTTTCATCTCTGCCAATCAGACTCGAATTTTTCTTGAATTTGACTGTAAGTCCATTAACCTCTAGAATTCCGCTTCTTTCGGCCGGTGATGGAGATGAACCATCAGGCCCTAGTTGAACTTGTGACATGCTACCTCTCTTCCTTCCTCCACTTGCTTGAGGAGCGGTCTTTCTTTGAAACAACGATCAAATGCGTACTTGCATCTTCCCGAATATTTGCAGGCATTCGGCGTCACAGCATGTGAGACTTCCCGAGTTGTGGCCCTCGCAAGTGAGACCTGCTCTTTCTTTGATTCAAGAGTCAGCAGAGTTCCTAACAACATTTCTGTGTACGGATGTTTGGGGTTGGACAGAACTTTCTTCACAGGGCCGCGTTCTGCGATTTCCCCACCATACATCACGGCCACATTGTCTACAAGCCCGTTCAGAAGGGAAATTTCGTGTGTAATGAAAATAAGGTACAAGCCTCTCTGCTTCATTTCTTTTTTCAACAACGAAAGTATCTGGCGTTGTGTCAAGACATCGAGTGCAGAGGTCGGTTCGTCAGCAATCATGATTCTAGGTGTCAGAGCGAGAGCGAGAGCGATGACAACTCTTTGTCTCATACCCCCGCTAAGTTCGTGGGGATAAGAATTCGCCCTCTCAGGCTTGATTCCAACTTCTGAGAGAAGTTCGACTGCTTTTTGTTGAGCTTCTCTCCTCGGAAGCTTCGAATGAAAGCGAAGAACTTCTACGATGGGGTCTGTGATTGTCTTAACCGGGTTCAAAGAATTCATAGCTGATTGATACACCATTGAAACTTCATGCCAGCGATAATTCTGCAATTCTTTGGTACTCATGTGCAAGACATCCTTGCCTTCGAATTCCACCGCCCCGCTAGAGATTTTGCCCGGCAGCTCGATAAGATTCAGAACCGATAAGCCGAGCGTGGTTTTTCCGCTGCCGGACTCGCCTACTATTCCTAGCCCGCCATCATTGCTCCCTTTGAGATTGAGGAATACTCGGTCAAGGGCGAGGATCTCTCTTCCTTCGATAAAGTATGAGACAGACAAGTCCGAAATTCTTAGAAGATCTCTCTGATCCTGCTCCATTGTTCTATTCCTCCTGAATCCTCTACTTTCTTAGTCTTGGATTGAGTATTTCCTCAAATGAAAAACCAATTAGAGCAAATCCCATCGCTGTTAGGGCCAACAAAAGTCCCGGAGCGAGAACCCACCACCAATCCCCTGCAAAAAATCCGTACTGTTGCGCGAAGTAAAGAATACTTCCCCAGCTGACCTCGCTTAGATTTCCGACTCCAAGAAATTCGACGCCAGCGGCAAGAACGATAGATACGGACACGATCAAAACGAAGTAAGCGATCGCGATGGAACCCACTTCCGGTGCGATTATTCGCCAAACGATCTGCCAATCTGTAAGGCCCGATGTTTTTGCCGCATCAACATATGCAAAGTTCTTGACGGATGAAACCTGCGCTCGAATCGCTCGGGCTCCAGTCGCCCAGAGAATCAAGATCAGGACGACGGCGATCAACCAATCGCTCGCCTCAAATATTGCCCCTACAGTAATCAACAAGATGAGTGATGGAAAACTTAACACTACGTCAGTAGCCCCCGAGACTAGCACTTCTAGTCTGCCGTAATATCCTCCAAATAGACCTGCTACAAATCCTAAGGCAGTCGCGCCAATTGCAGCTATCAAACCCCAGATGAGCGTGGGATAGGCTCCAAAGACTACCTGACTCATAACATCGTGTCCTTGATAGTCTGTGCCAAATGGGTGTGCAGGCGACGGTGGCCTATTCGGCAGACCGGATACAGCATCAGGCTTTGTGTGAATGAAAAATGGACCTAGCAATATGAAACCAACTATTACGATGATGATCGCCGCACCAAA
>Ga0209415_10017343_pt1 | contig 11465 bp, 9 predicted proteins | sample PeaSoiSIISIP2007_FD_187696 | JGI IMG/M metagenome (GOLD analysis project Ga0209415, IMG submission 187696) | Peat soil microbial communities from Weissenstadt, Germany - SII-SIP-2007 (SPAdes) (version 2) | ecosystem: Environmental > Terrestrial > Soil > Wetlands > Peat | place: Germany... | reverse complement strand
ACGCCGGGATCGTCACCTACCGCGGCAAGCACTACCCCGGCCGGCACGAGCCGATCGTCAGCCAAGAACTCTTCGACCAAGTCCAGGCCGTCCTCGCCTCGCACCGGCACTCGGGCGAGCGCGACCGCAAGCACCAGCACAGCCTCAAGGGAACCATCCGCTGCGGCACCTGCGGCAGTCGCCTGGTCTACTCCCGCCACAACGGCAACGGCGGCACCTACGAATACTTCCTCTGCAAACGCAACCAGCACGGACAGTGCCCCCAGGGCTATCAGCCCGTGGATCTCGTGGAGAAGGCCGTCGAGGAGCACTACCGCGGCGTCACCATCACCAACGCCGAACGCGACGAGATCCGCCAGGCGATCACCGGCGACCTGGGCGAGCGAGTAGCGACCGCCCAACAGGAGATCAACCGCTGCCAAGGTGTCCTTGACGAAGTCAAAGAGCAGGAACGCAAGCTCCTGAACATGCACTACGAAGACCGCATCAGCAGCGAACTCTTCGACGAAGAGCAAACCCGCTTGCGTAAGCGCCGTCAGGACGCCGAAGCCCTGATTGCCCGCCTGAACGTCAACCACGAAGACGCAACCGCCACCCTCGACCTCGCCCTCGAGATCCTGGGCGAAGACCTCCACGACCTCTATCAGCGCGCCGACGACACCGTCCGGCGTCTGCTCAACCAGGCCCTCTTCAAAGCTCTCTACGTCTGCGACGAAACCGTCACGGACGTCGACCTCACCGGGCCATTCGCCGCGCTACACGACCTGCGCAACGCAATCCACGGCCTCCCCAGCAGCCCCCCATACCCCGCCGCGCCTGCCGTCGTCGCGGCCACGCTGCCCGAGGACGCCAAAGCCCCCGCGCCCAGGGGCGAACGGGGGCTTTTGGACGCCGGTTCGACTAACGACGTTTTGGTGCCCCCGCCAGGAGTCGAACCTGGATCCACCGCTTAGGAGGCGGTTGTCTTATCCATTGGACTACGAGGGCTCGTGGCCGCCACCGGCGGCTCTGGCGCTAAGGCTACCTGCGCGTGCGCGCGGCGCAGGCCCCAGCGCACGGGCACCCCGGCGCGGCGCTGCCCACGGCGTCGCGGGCGCGGCGCCCCCCGGCGCGGCGTCCACGACGGAGGCTAACCTGGCCAGACTCGTGAGCGACGGATTGTCCACCCTGCTGCGCCTGGCCTCGCGGGTCATCTGCCTGATCGTGATCGTCTCCTTTGCGCTGTTTGCGATCGAACAGACCTCCAGCGCGTCCACCCACCAGCAGAACGAGCTCAACGAAGGCGCCCCCGCGGCCTCTCGCACAACCGCCACGGAAAAGCCCAAGACCAAGAGCGCGGTGCACAGAACGATCGACGAAGTCTCCTCTTCGCTCACCTCGCCCTTCTCGGGTGTCACCGCCGGCTGGAAGAACCAGTGGGCGATCCACGGCGTGGATCTGGTGCTGGCACTGCTCCTCTACGGCTTTGCCCTGGGGTTCCTCGCGCGGTTCATGCGCGTCCGCGTGTAGCCGGCCGCTGCCCAGCCATCGCCCCGTCCACACCCTACGCGGCCCCTCGGACCCAGGGGACTGGGGTCCCGCCAGGCCCGGGACCCAGCCGGGTCCCGCCAGGCCCGGGACCCAGCCGGGGTCCTTCTCCCTTTACGGACCGGCGTTGCCGCTCACGTGCCGGCTGCCGCCGCCGCCCTCGAAGTACACGTCCACGGGCGTGCCCAGCCGCACCCACCCGAAGATCGCGGGGGCGTCGGGGATCGGCACGCGCAGGCAGCCGTGGCTGGCGGCGTAGGGCGGCACTTCGGGGTAGCCGTGGATCGCGTAGCCGCGGATGAAGTAGTTGGAGTCGACCATCCCCTTCGCGTTGGTGCCGGGCGTCTTCGAGTACACCTGGAAGTGGCCCGTCACGGTCGGCGTGGAGGGCTTGCCGGAGCTCATCGTGTAGATCTCCCTCACGCGCCCGCCGGGTTCGATCTCGGCGAGCACCTGCTTTGATAAGTCCGCCTCGACGTGGCGCCCGTCGCGCGGATAGCGCACGTGGAAGGCTCCCCCGCCGTGCTCCAGCAGGTGGAACACGCTGGCGTCGGTGCCCGGGGTGCGCGCCAGCCCAGTCTCCTTGCGGAACGCCACCACCGCGCGGCCCGTGGCTTCTTCGAAGTCCCCGTTCACGGGCACCGCGTAGTGCAGCGCGCTCAGCTGGCTCTGCAGCAGCCCGACCGCCGGGCCGCGGGCGCCTTCGCCCATGTCGGCTGCGATGAAGCGCACCTCGCCCGCGCCGGCCTGGAAGGCGCCCTCCTGGGCGGTCGCGGTGTGCGCCGCGCGCACCGTCGCCACGCCCGCCCTGGACGCGGCGTAGGGCACGTGGAACTGGCCCGCGCCGTTGCCCAGCGACTGAACCCCCACCGTGCGGGTCTGCGCCAGGCGCCCGTCGAGGTAGAACCGCACCGTCACCCGCTGGTGGGCCACGTAGGGCTCGACCACGCCGCGCACCACCACGCTCTCGCCGCTCAGCGCGATGGCGGGATGGCCGTGGGCCTGCTGGATGACAAGCGTCATGTGCCCCGCAAGGGGTGCCGAGGGCGTTACCGGGGTTGGGGGCGCGGGGATCAAGTGTTTGATCTTAGGGCGCCGTAGCGACGGCCGGGGGGTCGCCGATCACGCCCACCCGTCTGAGCGCCAGCGCCAGGGCGGCGATCGTGCCCAGCGACACCACCATCAGCAGCGGCGTCTGCCACCCCCACCCCTCCAGCTCGCCGAAGGCGAACGAGTTGTTCAGCGCGTGCGCCGCGATGCAGGGGTACAGCGACCCCGTGTGGCGGTAGAGCACGCACAGCGCGAACCCCAGCGCCGCCAGCGGCACCAGGTCGACAACGGGCGCCGAGCCGGCGTGCACGCCGCCGAACACCACCCCGGTGACGAGCGCCGCCGGCAGCCACCCCTTCCAGTTGGACAGCGCCACGAAGAAGTACCCGCGGAACAGGATCTCCTCGCAGATGGGCGCCATCACGCAAGTCAGCGCCGCGCTCGCCAGCAGCAGGGCGGCGCTCTGGTTGGTGCCCAGCTGTTCCAGCAGCTTCTCCCTGGTGCTCACTTCCACCGCGCTCGCCCAGATGGCGCTGAAGATGAGGAAGCCGAGCAGGGTCAGCGCCATCGCGCCGATCGCCCGCCCCAGCGGCGTGGGCCGCAGGCCGAGCTGCCACGCCCTCACCGTGCGCCCGCCGAGCGAGGCGAAGAACACCACCGACATCACGAACGCCGCGTCCTGCACGAACGTGTCCGCCACCGTCAACCCGGCCGGCAGGGAGGCGCTGCTGCTGAGCTTCACACCGCCCAGCAGCGCCGCCGGCACGTCCACGACGAGGCCGCCCACCGCCGCCAGCACCAGCCCGCCCGCGAGCGCCGCGGGGGCCGTCCAGGGCCGCCATCGATCCTGTGCCGTCAGCTCCATCACCGCAGGGTCTCATGTAGCAGCGCGGTCATGCCACCCAGTGCCAAGTGGCGAACTGGCCGACGAAGCACACCATCGCCAGCGCCGACACCGCCAGCATCGCGCGCGCGAGGCGGGGCCGCGGGGACAGCCACGCCGCCAGCCACATGCCCAGCGGGAAGAGGACCACCAGAAAGCGCGGCAGCGACATCAGCGGCTGGGCGCTGACCGGGTAGGACAGCGGCAGCGCCAGCGCCACCACCACGTACGCCCCGTAGGCCAGGGGCAGCCGGCGCAGCACTCCCACGAGGCAGGGCACCGCCAGCAGCAGGAACGCGAACAGCACCGTGTTGTGCCCCGCCGCCACCATCGGGCTGCCGGGAGCCGCCGGGAAATACACGCGATGGCTCTGCCCCGAGAGCAACTGGCGCGCACCCGCGAAGGCGGCGCGCGCGCCGTCCCACACGCCCACGAACGGCCCCGCGAAGTGCCTGCTCCAGACCTGCTGCGCACGGAAGGGCAGCAGCGCGTCGCCGCCGGCGAGCGCGAGGTGGGTCATGTAGAGGGCCACGCCCGCGGGCACCGCCGCGAGCCACAGCAGCTCGCGGCGTGGGCGATAGCGCGGGGCCAGCCTCCCCAGACCCGGTCGCGTGAGCGGTGCGCGCCCGGCGGGCGCCTCCCCGCCGCCCCGCAGCAGGTCCGGCCGGCGATCCTCGCGCGGCCCGTAGAAGTAGAGGATCAGCGCCGGCACCAGCAGGAGCACCCCCGTCGAGCGGGTGGCGCCGGCGAGCGCTCCCAACACGCCGACCCACGCCCAGCGACCCTGGCGGGCGCACCAGAAGAGGCCCACCGACAGCGCCAGGTAGAGCGACTCCGAGTAGACCGCGGATAGGAAGAAGGCCATCGGCGCGAAAGCTGTGAGCAGCACCGCCAGGCGCGCTGCCCGCGCGCCGTCCCCATGCGCACCGAACTCCAGCGTGGTGAGGCGGTGGATGCCATACAGCGCCAGCCCAAGCGCCGCGACTGACAGCGCCACGCCCGCCAGCACCGGCGCCACGCCCAGATCGGAGAGCCCCCGCAGGCCCAGCGGGTAAAGCGGGAAGAAGGCGGCGCGCGAAGCGGTGAACGCCCCGAGGTCCGGGCGGTAGCCGTAGTGCGCGATCACCAGGTACCACGAGGCGTCCCAGCGGGCCGCAGGCGCCGCCAGCAGGTCGCCGAACGCCCCGAGCCCGCGCGTCACCCCGGGAGGGTCGAAGGCGCCGCGCACCGGACCCCAGCCGAAGGCCAGCACGGTGCCCACCCCGGCGACCCACACGAGCAGGCGCGAGAGCCACAGCGCGCGCCACGTGTCGCGCATGGCGGCCATCCGTGCGGGGTCCTCGCGCAGGCGGGTCGGCCACGAGCAGGCGCGCGTACCTGGGTCGCCCAGGTTTTGAGAAGGGGGGTCGCGCACTGCGATTGCGCTGTCCTGTGCCATCCAGCCGCAGGAAATCACACCCGGGGGCAGTAATCTCGTCAGTCAGCATGTCTCGACACTCAAGACAGCGCCGGCGGCGGCACAACCGCACGGGTCCCGCCCGGCTGCTGCTCGTCGGCTTCGGCGTTGTTTCCGCCGTCCTCACGCTGGGCGTGCTGGGCGCGATCGGCTACGTCCTGTCGGTCGCCCAATCGGCGCCGGCGCTGAGCTCGCTGCACCCGGTCGTCAGCGGCGCGTCCTCGCAGGTGTTCGCCGCCGACGGCACCTCGCTGGGGTACATCCAGTCCGACGAGCTGCGCACGCCGATCTCCTACGCGCAGATGCCCGTGCAGCTGCGCAACGCCACGGTGGCGATCGAGGACCAGCGCTTCTACCAGAACAACGGCGTCGACCTCACCGGGATCTTCCGCTCCGCGGTGAAGGACGCGCTGCACGGCGAAGCCCTGCAGGGCGCCTCCACCATCACGATGCAGCTGGTGCGCAACCTGTACCTCGGCAACGACCTGCGCACGTTCAAACAGAAGATCACCGAGGCCAAGCTGGCGATCGAATACAACAAGCGCCACTCCAAGCGCGCGATCCTCGCCGGCTACCTGAACAGCGTCGCCTACGGCACGGTGGGCGGGCAGACGGCGATCGGGGTGCAGGCGGCCTCGCGCATCTTCTTCGACCGCCCGGCCTCGCAGCTGAACCTGCAGCAGTCGGCGCTGCTCGCCGGGCTGCCCCAGGCGCCCTCGGAGTACAACCCCTTCCTCTACCCCGCCGCGGCGCGCAGTCGGCGCAACGAGGTGCTGGCGAAGATGGCCGAACTGCACTACGTCACCCCCGCGCAGGCCGCCGCCGCCGAGCACGACCCGCTGGAAGTGAGGCACGGCAACTACTACTCCCAGCGCCGCGAGGACTTCTTCTTCGAATACGTGCGCGCGCAGCTGATCCACCGCTACGGGCGGGCGACGGTCGCGCAAGGGGGGCTGAAGGTCTACACGACGATCGACCTGAACCTGCAGCGCCTGGCGCGGGGCGCGATCGCCAACGTGCTCAACCAGCCCGAAGACCCCGCCTCGGCGATCGTCACCATCAACCCCTCCGACGGCCACATCGAAGCGATGGCCGAGTCCCAGAGCTACGAGAAAAGCCAGTACAACCTCGCCGCCGACGGCCACCGCCAGCCGGGGTCGACGTTCAAGGCGATCGACCTCGCCGACGCGCTCACGCGGGGGATCGACCCGAACAGCACCTACTACCTCTCGCACACGCTGGCGCCCGGGTGGCTGCCCGGGTACCCGACCTACGAAGTGAAGACCTTCGAGGGCACCTCGCTGAACAAGTCGCTGAACCTCGTGCAGGCCACGCTGGCCTCCGACAACACCATCTACGCGCAGCTGGCGGCCGACCTGGGCGAGAGCACCGTCACCGAAATGGCCTACAAGCTGGGCGTCACCACGCACCTGTCGAGCTACCCGGCGGAGGCGCTGGGCGGGCTCACGCTGGGGGTGACGCCGCTGGAAATGGCCAACGTCTACGCCACCCTGGCCGACGGCGGGTGGCGCAACACGCCGATCGCGATCACCCGGGTGGTGTTCCCCGACGGGCACGTCGACAGCAACTGGGGCCACGACCGCCGCGTGCGCGCGATCTCCAGCGCCGTGGCCGCCGAGGAGACCTCGATCCTCGAGCAGAACGTGCAGAGCGGCACGGCCGTGCGCTCGGCGATCGGCTGCCCCACGGCCGCCAAGACGGGGACCACCAGCGAACTGGTGGACGCGTGGCTCGACGGCTTCACCCCCCGCTACTCCACGGTGGTGTGGATGGGGTATCCGAGCCGGCGCGTGTCGATGACCGACGTGCACGGCGAGCCCCAGCAGGGCGGCTACCTGCCGGCGGAAATCTGGCACGCCTACATGTCCGAAGTGGTGGGCTCGCACTGCGTGCCCTTCCCCTCCGCCGGCGAATCGATCTCCTACCAGCCCTTCTTCGGCAAGTACGCGTCCACCGGGCGCTCCGGCGAACCGGGCTCGTCGAGCGAATCCGGCACGGGCACGGGGACAGGGAGCGGCAAGGAAAAGCACAAGCCCACGCCGCCGCCCAAGCCACACACCGAAGCGCGCCATGAAGAAACGGGTGGCGGGGGACCGACCGGCGGTGGCGCTCCGACGGGCCGTGGCGGGCCGACAGGCGGCGGGCCGCAGGTCACCGAACAGGCCCCGCAGGCAGGCCCAGGCGGCGGCACGAGTGCCCCACACGGCTGACGCTGGTAGTTTGGGCAGCGGAAAAACCCACATTCAGACGAACGGAAAGCCAGTGGCAAAGGAAGACAAGGTCGAATTCGAGGGCGAGGTGATCGAGGCACTGCCCAACGCGATGTTCCGCGTGAAGCTCGACAACGATCACGTCGTGCTGGGGCACGTGGCGGGCAAGATGCGCCGCTTTCGCATCCGCATCCTGCCGGGCGATCGCGTGCGCTGCGAGCTATCCCCGTACGACCTCGACCGCGCCCGGATCGTCTACCGGCACCGTTAGAACATCCCCGAGCGCTCTCTGATCGAGGCCATCGCGGCCGAGTTCGCCGACACATACGGGCCGCGAGTGGCGCGTGGAGTCGGGGACGACGCGGCCGTGGTCCGCGCAGGCGGCCCGGTGTGCGTGACCTCGGTGGACGCGATGGTCGACGGCGTCCACTTCCGCCTTGCCGATGGTGCGGGGGCCGGCTGGGCAACCCCCGCGCAGATCGGTTGGCGGGCGCTCGCGGGGGCGCTCTCCGATCTGGCCGCGATGGGAGCGCGAGCCGGCGAGGCGTACCTCACGCTGGGGCTGCCCGCAGGATTCAGCGAGGCGCGGGCGCTCGAGCTGGTGCGCGGCGCGCGCGAGCTTGCCCTGCGGGAGGGCACGTCGCTGCTGGGGGGCGATGTGGTGAGCGCCCCCGCGCTGACGGTCGCCGTCACGGTGATCGGCTGGGCCGATTCAGCAGAGGAACTGGTGGGTCGCGACGGCGCCCAGCCGGGAGACATCGTCGGAGTAACGGGCCGCCTCGGCGGGGCGGGAGCTGGACTGGCCGTGCTCGACGGACGCGCGACTAGCACCACCGTCGAGCGAGTGCACCGCCCATGGCCGCGCCTGAGCGAGGGTCGCGCGCTGACCCAGGCCGGGGCGCACGCGATGATCGACCTCTCCGACGGGCTGGCAACAGACGCCGGGCACATCGCACGAGCGAGCGGCGTGGACGTGGAGATCGACCTGAACGAGCTGCCCCTCGACGAGGGGGTGGCCGAGGTAGCCGCCGAGCTGGGGGTCCCGCCGTGGCAGCTGGCAGCCGGCGCGGGCGAAGACTACGAGTTGTGTGTGTGTGTGGCCGCGGAGCAACGCGAGCGCGCCGAGCAGGCCCTAGCGCACCCCCGCCTGCCCCCCGAACGGGGGGTTGCGGGGCACACCCTGAAGGGCGCAGGCAGGCAGGCCGGCGGCGTGGGCATCACGTGGGTGGGGCGGGTGGCTGGCCCGTCCTCGACGCCAGCGGCAGTGCTGCTGGAGGACGGCCAAGAGCGCCGCCTGGAAGGGTTCGAGCACCGCTGGTGAGCCCCACCCGCGCGGCGCCCTCGGGGACTGCGGCGGTGAGCCGCGCATACACCAGCAGCCGTTTTTCGGCGCTGAACAGCGGCGTGCAGGCGGAGAGCACGAGCCGGCTGTAGCCGACGGAGTCCACCGCAGCGGCGACGTCGGTGGGCCCGACCACGCGGCTGGCGCTCACCGTGTAGGTGAAGTGCGCGTAGGGCATGTCGAGCAGGATGCGGTCCCCGGGTCCCAGCGCGTCGATGTGGCGGAAGGGCGCCAGCCACGTCGTGCGGTGGCCGGCGATCGCCGTGGTGCCGGGGATGCCGGGGAAGCGCGTTTCGGGATAGACGCCCGGGCCCTTCTCCAGTTCGGAGGCCCCGGTGCCCTTGACCACCACGAAGTCGGCGTGGATGCGCGGTATGTGGATGCTCCCCACCGGGGAGCCGGCGCCGGCGTGGCGCTGCAGCTCGCGTGCCAGGAAGGCGATGCGGCCCGACTGGCTGGGCAGGTGGGCGAGCCGCCGGCGCTCCACCGGGGTGGGGGCGGCGTGTTCGAGCCCGTGCAGCGTCCCGCTCAGCTCCTCCTGCTGGAGGCGGGCGTACAGCGCGGACAGCGGCTCCTGCCAGACGAGCGTCACGCCGACGTCGAGCAGCGTGAGGGAGCCGAGCAGGATCAGCACCCAGGAGAGCGCCCGCCAGGCGCGCCGCGGGCGGCGGGGGCGGCGGGGGCGTCGCGGGGGCGCGTCGGAGACCTCGGGACGGCCGCGAACCGAGCTTGGGCGCAGCAGGTCGAGATCCGGTTCCAGTGGATGGCCGGCCCAGCCCGAGCCCTTCTCTCCAGCACCAGGCGCGGGGCCGAGGCCGGGGTTCGAAGAGATCGGGAGCGGGGTGTCGGACATGACCGGCCTGCGGGAGCGGCGGAGGCTTGGATCCTTATCGGCGCAACGCCGACTCCGTGCCACCAAGCGATCCAGGACCAGCGTAGGACATGGGTCCGCGAACGGTGATCGCGAAGTGCTCGTCCCCGTCCCCGCCGGGCACAAGCGGCGCAGGCGGGGAGAGCGCCACAAGGGTCATGCCGGCCGCACAGCCGAACGCGAGCGACCACAGCGCGATGCCGACGGGCGAGACGTACCCGCCGGCCAGCAGCAGGACCGCGGCGTGCGCGAGCTGGCCCGCGTCGAAGCCGAGCTCGCGCGCGTAGAAGGCCAGCAGCAGCGCGAGCGGAGCCAGGCCGAGCGCCACCACCGCCAATGCCCGGAGACGATGACCCCGCCCACCCCGCCCGCCGGCGGCGCGCCACTCGGGCGAAACGACCAGCAGCCACAGGTGCAGGGCCGCCACCAGCAGGAGCGCCGTGTAGGGGTTCAAGAGCCACACCACGGTGCTCACCCCGAGGAGCACGAGCAGCACCGCAAGGCCGGCCGCGTCGGAGTCCGCGCGCGTGGGCAGCGCGAGGCGGCGCATCAGCGCGGGCCAGCCGAGCCAGGCCGCGACCAGCACGAGCGCCGGCGCGAGCACCGCCTCCCACGCGCCGCTCCCGCCCGGCAGCGCGCTCGCAGGCACAAGACCAGCGGGGGCGGCGAGCACGCCCGTGAGACCCAGCAGGCGGGTGAACAGCGCGCAGAGGAGAAACGGAGCGGCGCACGCCGGCGCCCACAGGAGCCAGCGCGCCAGCGGCACGCGCCGGCGGCGCAGGCGCGCCAGGCCGTCCACCGCGATCAGCAGGACGGGCGCCAGCAGTGCGGCGAGCAGCAGGCGCACGGCCCACTCGGGGAGGAGCTTCTGCTGGACCTGAACGCCGGACTGCGTCTGCGGGCCGGCGGCCTGCAGATCGGGGCCGGCGTCGAGCGCGTAGACGGTGCTGAGCACGGCGCGGCCGAAGTTCTGCAGGCGCGCTTGCGAGACCGGCTCGCGCGCAGAGGGGCCGCGTTCGCCGCTGACCTGCACCAGCACCGCGGGCGTGCCGGCGACGTTTAGCGGACCCTGCTCGCCGACCGTGAGCGGCAGCGTCAGGTGGGCCAGCTGGCTGAGTGTGCCCGGGGTGCCGGGGTCGGTGCCGACCTCCTGGGCAAGCTCCCCGGAGACCGTTCGCTGGAGCCCCACCGGCGCGCTGCCCAGGCCATCGGAGAAGGGCACCACGAAGGGCTTGCGCGCCACCGCGCCCGCCAGGTCGCCCAACACGATCGCCGCGTCGAGGGGCGTGCCGGGGTGAGCGGCGAAGTCGCCGGCCCCCGCATCGCCGCCACTGCCCCCGCTGGTGGAGACGAGGACCAGCGTGCGGTGGGTCTCGCTGGTCGCGAAGACGCGCGCGAGCTCCAGCAGCACCGCGGTGCCCGACAGCTCCGCGCTCGCGCCGTAGCCGGCGGCGTCGCGGTGGGCGAGCAGCACGATCGGGCTGGCGCCGGTGGTGCCGGGCCGCGTGGCGATGACTGTGGTCAGCGTGCGGGGGCCGTCGATCGTGGGAGCCTGCACCGAGCGGGTGCGCACGGCGAAGCCGCCGGCGGCGCTCCCGCCAAGCCCCTGAAGGGTCTGCGCCACGTAGCCGGCGAGCCGCGCGTCCCCTTCGCTGCCCGGCCGGCGCCGCGGAAAGCGCGCGGCCAGGGACTGCAGTTCGGCGAACGCGGCCGGCCCGTTGAAGGCGTCGGGCGCGAGCGTCGAGGTATCCGGACCGGCCCGCCCGCCCAGCGAGAACCCGGCGATCGCCACGGCGAGCAGCAGCGGGACGAGGGCGGCGCGGTAGAGGCGTCCGTTAAGCACCGCAGAGGACCTTAGCCCGCTGGGACGACCGATGGCCGGCGCGGGAGCTTGTCCTCGGGGCTCGACTTGGCCCGCCAAGCCTTCGCCCCTGCGTTCTCGCTCCGACCACGGCCTTCGGCCGCGGTGCCCGCCCTCGGCCGCCCCAGCCGGCGTAACCCCCGACGCCGCATATGGATATCGTGCGCGCGTGCTCCAGCCCGTGGCCGTTCCAAGCAAGTCGCTCGCCGACTACACCCATATCTGCGGGCGCGGGCTGATCGAC
>Ga0209415_10017342_pt1 | contig 11468 bp, 13 predicted proteins | sample PeaSoiSIISIP2007_FD_187696 | JGI IMG/M metagenome (GOLD analysis project Ga0209415, IMG submission 187696) | Peat soil microbial communities from Weissenstadt, Germany - SII-SIP-2007 (SPAdes) (version 2) | ecosystem: Environmental > Terrestrial > Soil > Wetlands > Peat | place: Germany... | reverse complement strand
AATCAGCACCACGATCTTGTCGAGGCGTTCCTGCGCGCTGACCGGCTCCGCCATCACTTCGCGAAGCCGGCGCAACAATACGCGCGGACCGCCCAGCGCGCCGCGCATGGCGTGAGGTCCCTTGGGCCGAATATCCAAGCCGGGCTTGCCCGAAACCAGGCTCATGTGAATGGGGAGTGACGCGCGCCCCGGCACAGCCGCGCCGAACCCAACTCAAGGCTATAGCGAAAGGAATATGCGCGCGGCAAGGTGAAACGCCATGCTGCGCTGCGCCATAACTCAGGATTTATCAAGACCATACAGAGAATGCAGGGTCCGGACCGCCAGTTCCGTGTAGGCAGCGTCGATGAGCAGGGAAAATTTGATCTCCGAAGTCGTGATGGCACGGATGTTTATGCCGCGATCGGCCAGCGCGCGGAACGCCTTGGCCGCGACTCCGGCGTGGCTGCGCATTCCGACGCCGATAACCGACACTTTTGTGACGTCGGTCGCACCGTCGAGCCGCGCATAGCCGATCTGCGCCTTCGCATTGGAAATGGTGTCCTTGGCGCGCTCGAAATCCGCCGCCGGGACCGTGAAGGTGAGGTCGGTGGTAGCACCGTCCGCCGAGACGTTCTGGACGATCATGTCCACATTGATGTTGGCGTCGGCCAGCGGCCCGAAAATATTGGCGGCGACGCCCGGCTTGTCCTGGACGTTGCGGACCGAAATCTGCGCCTCGTCCTTGGAGAAGGCTATTCCGGTGACGACCTGCTGTTCCACGATGTCCTCCTCGTCGCAAATCAAGGTCCCGGGCGGGCTCTTGTGCGGATCGATGTCCTCCGGGGCATCGAAGCTCGAGCGCACGAAAATGCGCACCCGCTGCACCATGCCGAGCTCGACCGAGCGCACCTGCAGCACCTTGGCGCCGAGCGAGGCGAGCTCGAGCATTTCCTCGAACGCGATCCGCTCCAGCCGCCGCGCCTTCGGCACCACGCGGGGATCGGTGGTGTAGACGCCGTCGACATCGGTGTAGATGTCGCAGCGATCCGCCCCGATGGCGGCCGCGATCGCGACCGCCGAGGTGTCGGAGCCGCCGCGGCCCAGCGTGGTGATCCGGCCGGTGTCGCGATGGAGGCCCTGGAAGCCGGATACGACCGCGACCTCCTTGCGTTCGCGGAAACGCTTGATCAGCTCGTCGCCGTTGACGTCGAGAATGCGGGCGGAAGCATGGGCGTCGGAGGTCAGGATCGGCAATTGCCAGCCCTGCCACGAGCGCGCCGTGACCCCGATCGCCTGCAGCGCAATCGCGAGCAGGCCCGAGGTGACCTGCTCTCCCGACGCCACCACGGCATCGTATTCGCGGGCATCATGGAGCACCGAGGCGTCGCGGCACCATTCCACCAGCCGGTTGGTGGTCCCCGACATGGCCGAGACCACCACGGCGACCTCATGGCCGGCATCGACCTCACGCTTGACGTGGCGCGCCACGTTGCGGATGCGCTCGATGTCGGCCACCGAGGTGCCGCCGAATTTCATGACCAGCCGAGCCATGACGAAAACTCAAATCCTCCCTGCCGGCGCGGCGATGCATTTGCGGGAGCGCCGGCGCAAAATTGCGCGTATACATAACGGCGGGGTCCCGCTGCCGCAACCGCGGCGCAGGTCTTCCGGGATAAGGCTTGTCGTTCTGGAATAAGGCGAAATCGTTAACATGGCCGGCAAAACGATGCGCTCAGATGCTTTTGCGGACGCCACGGTCGATGCCGCCGAGGTCGACCGCTTCTCCCGGCTCGCCGGCGAGTGGTGGGACCCGGGCGGCAAGATGGCGGTGCTGCACAAGTTCAATCCGGTCCGGCTGGCCTATATCCGGGATGCGGCATGCCGGCAGTTCGGCCGTGACGCCCGGCAGCCGCCCTGCCTCGAAGGGCTGCGCATCCTCGACATCGGCTGCGGCGGCGGCATTCTGTGCGAGCCGCTCGCCCGGCTGGGCGCAGCCGTCGTGGGCGCCGATCCGTCGCCCAACAACATCGAGGCCGCGAAGCTCCATGCGCACCGCAGTGCACTCGCCATCGACTACCGGCTGACGGCCGCCGAGGCCTTGGCGGATGCCGGCGAGCGTTTCGACGTGGTGCTGGCCATGGAGGTGGTCGAGCACGTCGCCGATGTGGGCTTGTTCGTGCGCCGCTGTGCCGAAATGGTGAAGCCCGGCGGGCTCATGGTGGCGGCGACCCTCAACCGCACCCTCAAGAGCTTTGCGCTCGCCATCGTGGGCGCCGAATACGTGCTGCGCTGGCTGCCCCGCGGCACCCACCAGTGGGACAAGTTCATCACCCCGAACGAGCTCGGGATCGCCCTGGTCCAGGCCGGCCTGCGGGTCGGCGGCGAAACCGGCGTCATCTACAATCCGCTGGCCGACCAGTGGCGGCTGTCCTCCGACATGGACGTGAACTACATGCTGACGGCCGAAAAGGCGCGGACGGGCTGAAAGTGGCCGATTCGAGCTGGCTCTGGGCCGTTTTCACCCTCATCGCGGCGGCCGCCCAGACCGTCCGCAACGCCGCCCAGCGCGAGCTGACCGGCAAGCTCGGCACCGTCGGGGCGACCCATGTGCGGTTCCTGTTCGGCTGCCCGTTCGCCCTTGTGTTCCTGCTGGCGCTGCTGGCGGCCGGAGGGGCGCTGCCGCGGCCCACGCTGGGCTTCTGGCCGTGGCTCTTCGACGGCGCGCTCGCCCAGATCGCCGCGACGGCGCTGATGCTCGCCGCCATGGCGGAGCGGTCCTTCGTGGTCACCATCGCGTATATCAAGACCGAGCCCGTGCAGGTGGCAGTGTTCGGCCTCATATTTCTTGGCGATGCGGTCACTCCCTTGATGGCGGCTGCCATCGTGATCGCCACCGCAGGCGTCATCGTGATGTCGCTGAAGGGCGGTGCGACCGGGGTCGCGGCGGGTCGCGGCTGGCGGCCGACCGCGCTGGGGCTGTCGGCCGGCGCATGCTTTGCGTTGTCGGCGGTGGGCTACAGGGGCGCGATCCTGAACCTCAACGATCCGAGCTACGCCATGGCGGCAACCTTCACCATGGCGGTCGGGCTCGTGGTCCAATCGGGGCTGCTGACGCTTTATCTCGCCCTACGGGATCGTGCCGTGCTGTCCGCCATCATGGTGGCCTGGCGGCCCTCGGTGTTCGCCGGCTTCATGGGGGCGTTCGCCTCGCAGTTCTGGTTTCTCGCCTTCGCGCTCGCGACGGCCGCGAGCGTACGCACGCTCGCCCTCGTCGAGGTGCTATTCGCCCAGGCGATTTCGCATTTCGTGTTCCGCCAGCCCGTCGCGCCGCGGGAGGGCGTCGGCATCGTGGTGATCGTGATCGGCGTCGTGCTGCTGATGTGGGCGTATTGACCCCATCGTAGGGTGGGCGAAATCGCCCACTCGGACATCCAAAGTTTGCCCAGTCCGCGCGCGATTTTGCCCACGCTGTCGGGCCGAGAGTTCGGACCGCGTGGGCATCGCGCCCGCTTGGCCGGTGCAAAGGGTCGCGTTCGGAGAAGCGCGATGCCCACCCTACGGTTTGATGGCGATCAGCACGGCGCTGTTTTCGTCGCGGTTGCGTTACCGCAACGGATCGGCGTCAAGCACAAAGCTACCGTGCGTGTTGTCTCTGGTTGCCGGATCGGGACCTCGACCCTCCGCAAACGCGAGGTCTTCCATGCGCCGTCCATGCAGCAGGCCCGGGAGGCCAAAGTTGCCTTCGACGCAGCGGGGCTCGGTATAAAGCTTATTCGACTCGTCGCTCTGCTTGGTGAACTCCTGCTTGACGGTCCACGGCCGTGTCCACACGGTCGGATCCTCGATGGTCACGACGTATTCAAGCGTAGTTGGCCCGGTCCGGGTCCAGCGCTCGACCAGATGCAAGTTCTCGCGCGAGCCCTGAAAATCGGTCTTCGGGCTGAAGTTCGTCACGTCGATCACCAGCGTATTGCCCTCCCAATGACCGCGCGAGTCGCCATACCACTGGCGGATTCCGGTCGGCAGGTGCGGGCTCCCGTTCATGACGATGTTTCGTTGCCATCCTTGGCCTTGACCCACGTCGTAGAAGATGGAGATGCCGCCTGCCGTCTGCACGATCCGGCGGAAGCTGCCTGTCGGGCCTCCAAACTCGGGCAACCCGATTGTCAAGCAACGCTCCGCCAACGAGCTGTCTTCCGGACCGTCGTTGCGATTCATGCGCGCGGTGTTGTAGCGCGGTGTGAGCTCGGCGCGTCGCCACGATGGCGTCGGATCGTATTTCCCTCCGCTACAGGCCGGCTCCTTGTTCTTGCAGGTCTCGGTCGATTGCAGTTGGGCGAGACGAAACTCCCGCTCGGCGGCGGCGATCCTCTGCGCCTCCGATGTCAGCGGCGGCGTCCGGCCGCTGGGCGGATCGACGATCAGCGACGTGCGAGCGCCGATGTGCTTCCACGACCAGAACGCCGAGTTGTAGCCGCTGGCAACGTCGTTCTCGGTCCCGCGCTCCGCACGACTGTCCCGGCCGAGCACCGCCATTCGCGCTTGATCCAATTCGGCTCGCTGTGCCGCGGTGAAAAATTCTTGCGCCGCATACCTGGCGGGCCGCTGCAAAGGCGTGTCGGTTTCATCGGTCCAAATGCCCTGCAGATCGGGTTCGCCCCAGGGCGTTTTCAGCGCCGGGGCTTGCGGCGGCGACGTGGCGGAAGCTGCCGGGGCTTGAGCCGACGTCCGCGTGATGGTCGCCGCAAGGACGGCGCTAGCAGCGGCCGTGGCAATGCCGACCGTTATCATCGAACCTAAGAGGCGGTGCATGATGGTCTCCACTTGCCCTGCAGGGTGTTGCTGCAACGAAATCCCCGACAAACGTAACCTGCCGCCGTGGGCAGTACCCAAGTGTATCGCGCTTCGGCAGGCGGGAAAAAGATGATATTGTGACGTGAACGCGCGCGAATATCTCCTTTCGGCCCAGAGCCAAATTTCACTGCCGTGCGTGTCCGGGCGGCTATTGGGGGCCACCCGGCGACATCGCCTCACGGCCTAATGGCGATCAGCACCGCGCCGGCCGCGATGAGAATGATCCCAAGCCAGTTCGGCAGCGAGGGCCGTTCGCCGAGAAACACGACGGCGAAGATCGCGACCAGCACCACGCTGAGCTTGTCGATCGGTGCGACCTGCGCGGCGTTGCCGAGCTTGAGGGCGCGGAAGTAGCACACCCACGACGCCCCGGTGGCGAGGCCGGACAGCACCAGGAATGCGTAGGTGTGCCCCGATATCGATCCCGGTGACTGGAACTGATCGGTGGCGAACAGGAACGCCGCGAGGCAGCCGAGGATCACGATCGTGCGGATGAAGGTGGCGAAATCCGAATTGACGTTCTCGATGCCGATCTTGGCGAAGATCGCCGTCAGGGCCGCGAATATGGCCGACAGCACCGCCCAGAATTGCCAAGGCAACGTGCCGCCGTCCATCGTCAGTTGCGCTCGTCGGGCAGCACCGGGAGCGGCGAGAACTCGATGCCTTCCTCGTGCAGCTCCTTGGCTTCCTCGGGCGACGCGATACCGTAGATCGAGCGGTGCTCCGCCTCGCCGTAGTGCATCTTGCGGGCTTCCTCGGGAAACCGCGGCCCCACATTGTCGGCGTTGTGGACGAGATGATCGCGCAGCTCGCGGAGCTTCTGGCGGAACTCCCGTTCCTGCGGCGAGATCATGGCGACCGGTGTTGGAGGCGGTGCCGCCGCAGGGGTTTCGGCGGCCGGTGGCGGTGTCACCGGCACGATGTCGCGCGCCGACGAGGTGTCGGTGCGCGCGAGCCGCGGCGTCATCAGGGCCTTCTCGACCTTCGGGCTGCCACATAACGGGCAGGTGACGAGGCCGCGCTTGACTTGCTTGTCGTAGGCCGCCGAATTCGCAAACCAGCTTTCGAATTCGTGTCGCTTGTTGCAGACGAGGGTGTAGCGGATCATCTCAAATCACTCAGACCACGTGAAGGTGTGCCGGCTCGGCGAACGGCTCGACGATCTCGAAGCGCCGGCCGTGCTGGAGCGAGGGAATGCGGGCGCGGGCGGTGCCGACCGCGGCCGGGTCGATCTCGGCCATCACGACGCCCGGCTCGACGTCGCCCTCGGCGAGGACGCGACCCCACGGATCGATCACCAGGGAGTGCCCGAAGGTGTCGCGGCCGTTCTCGTGGTGGCCGCCCTGCGCCGCGGCGAAGACGTAGCAGCCGTTCTCGATGGCGCGCGCGCGATTGAGGATGTGCCAATGCGCCTCGCCGGTCTGCCTGGTGAACGACGACGGGATCGCCAGGAATGTGCTGCCGGCTTCCGCGAGCGCGCGATAAAGCGAGGGAAAGCGCAGGTCGTAGCAGATCGTGACACCGAGCCGGCCCCACGGCAGATCGGCCATCACGGCATGCTCGCCCGGCGCGTAGCTGCGCGATTCGCGGTAGCTCTCGCCATTGGCGAGATCGACGTCGAACATGTGGATCTTGTCGTAGCGCGCCGCGATCCCGCCGTGCGGGTCGATGAGAAAGCCGCGATTCACGGCGCGGTCCGGCGACGCCTTGAGGGCGAGCGAACCGATGTGGAGCCACAGCCGGTGCTGCCGGGCCTGCTCGCGGAACGCCGCGAGCGAGGGGTCCTCGTGCTCCGGCACGATCGCCGCCATCAGGGCGTCGCGCCGCGCCTCCAGGATGTTGGTCATCTCGGGCGTCTGCACGTAGTCGGCGCCGCCCGCCTTGGCCTCGGCGATCAGCTTCGTCGCCGCATCGAGATTGGCGGCGGGCGTGCGCCCGGAGCGCATCTGGATGAGGCCGACCCGGAAGGTCGTACCGGCGCCGTCGGCTTTGGTCATGTCAGCCCTCGTTTTCAACCGGCCAGCAGGGGATCGAGCTTGCCGGCATCGTCAAGCTCATAGAGGTCGTCGCAACCACCAACATGGGTCGGCCCGATGAAGATTTGCGGCACTGTGGTGCGGCCGTTCGCGCGCTTCACCATCTCGGCGCGCAAGTCGGGGGCGCCCGCGACGTTGATCTCGGTGAATTCTACACCCTTGCGTCGCAACAAGTCCTTGGCGAATACGCAGTAGGGACAATAGGGAGTCGTATAGAGCTTGACGGGCGCCATTCCGGTTAACCTTCGCGACCGCAAAGCCGCTTCAGTCCTCGATTATATGGGAGGCCGTGCCGCCGCCACAACCCGGGCGAACACCAGCACGTCCACATTGCGGGCACCGGCGCGCAGCAGCGCCCTGGCGCAGGCGTCGACGGTGGCGCCGGATGTCAGCACGTCATCGACCAGGATGAGCCGCTTGCCGTGGATCGCCGCCTTGCCCTCCGGCGTCACCGCGAATGCCCCCTGCACATTGACGGCCCGTTCGCTGCGCGACAAGCCGACCTGCTGGGGTGTCGCCCGCACGCGCCCGAGCGCACCGGTGAGGACCGGAAGCCCATGGATCGCGGCCACCACCTTGGCCAGCGCCGCGGCCTGGTTGAACCGCCGCCCCCACAGCCTGCGCCAGTGCAGCGGGACCGGCAGCATCGCATCCGCCTCCGCGAACAATTCCCGGCCCGCACGCGCCATCCAGCGGCCCATGGTGGCGCAGAGGTCGAGCCGGTCCCCATATTTGAGCCGGTGGACGAGGTCGCGGGCGACGTCGTCATAGCGCACCGCCGCGCGTGCCCGCCCGTAGGCCGGCGGGTCGGCGATCGCCTCCATGGACAGGATGCCGGGCCCGGGATCGTAGACGAACGGAATGCCGAGGCGCTCGCAATAGGGCGGCGCGATGAACGACACTTTCGACCAGCATGCCGGGCACAGCCCGCCGAGATTGCCGAGCGGGGCCCGGCAGGAAGCGCACAACGGCGGCAGCGCAGTGTCGAGCACCATGCCCACCACGGCACGGCCGAACCCGGCCGCGCGGGCGAGCAGGGCCCCCCGGTCGGCATTGGCGGCAGGAAGCTCGGTTTCCGACATGCCCGCAGGTTAGCGCCGCTTTGACGCCGGAGCCAGAGCGGATGATAACCGCAAGAGAGGCCGCAACCATGGCGCCACCACTGATATTCGACCGATCCCTACTGCTCCGACGCCGCCAGCGGGCGCTGCGGCTCGGGCCGGAGACGTTCCTGCTCGATCGGGTCGCGGCGGACATTGCCGATCGGCTGGCGGTGGTGCTGCGCCGCTTCGACCTCGCGGCCGATATCGGCACCCCGACCGCCGCAGTGCGCGCGGCGCTCGCCCGCAGCGGCTCCATCGGCGCCATGATTGCGGTCGACGCGATGCACGATGGCGCGCCGAACCTTACGGGCGATCACGCCACCACACTGCGCGTCGTCGCCGACGAAGAGGCGCTGCCTTTCGCGGATGGTTCGCTCGATCTCGCGGTCTCGGGTCTTGCCCTGCAGGCGGTCAATGACCTGCCCGGCGTGCTGGTGCAGATCCGCCGCGCCTTGAAGCCCGACGGGCTGTTCGTCGCGGCGCTGTTCGGTGGCGACACCCTGACCGAGCTGCGGCAGAGCTTCGCGGTCGCCGAAAGCGAGCGCGACGGCGGCGTATCGCCCCGCGTGGCGCCGTTCCCGGATGTGCGCGAGATGGGGGCGCTGTTGCAGCGCGCCGGCTTTGCGTTGCCGGTGACCGACGCCGACCGCGTCACCGTGCGCTACGCGACCCCGTTCGGGCTGCTGCGTGATCTGCGCCGCATGGGCGCCGCGAACCCGCTGGTCGAGCGCCGCCGCGTGCCGCTTCGCCGCGCCACCCTGATGCGCGCGATGGAGGTCTATGGGGCGCGCTTTGCGGATCCGGATGGCAAAGTGCGGGCGAGCTTCGACATCATCTGGCTGTCCGGCTGGTCGCCGCACGCGAGCCAACAGCAGCCGTTGCGGCCGGGCTCCGCGAAGGCGCGGCTCGCCGACGCGCTCGGCAGCACCGAGATCGCGGCCGGGGAGAAGCCCGAGAGGTAAGGCGGTCTATTTCGACATGCTCGCCAGCGCACCGCCGATAAAGTTGAGCAGCGAGTTGATGGATTGGCCCGTGTCAGAGACCGCGCTGGCGATGGCGAGGCTGATGAGCGCAAGCATCAGTGAATATTCCGTTGCGGTCGCGGCGCTTTCGTCGGCGGCGAACCGGCGCCATACCGCGATGCAGGTTGATGTCGAGATCGATCGGCGCGTCATCTTGTTCTCGATTCCGGAATGCAGTCACAGGAGCGTGGCGAGGTGCGATATCAGCGGTACGTCGGCGGGCGGCATGTCGTAGTCCCGCAGCCGGTTCGGCCTGACCCAGGCAAGTCGTTGTCCCTCCTGCGGGGTGACGATGCCCTCCCAGCGCCGGCACACGTAGAGCGGCATGAGAAGGTGAAAGTCGGGATAGCCGTGGCTCGCAAAGGTGAGCGGAGCGAGACAGGATTCCTCGACCGCAATGCCCAACTCCTCCTTGAGCTCGCGAATGAGCGTCTGTTCCGGCCGTTCGCCCGCTTCCACCTTGCCGCCGGGAAACTCCCAGAGCCCCGCCATCGTGCGCCCAACCGGGCGTTCCGCAAGCAGAACGCGTCCGTCGGCGTCGATGAGGGCGCAGGCGGCAACCAGAACAAGCTTCACGCCATTGAGCCTTCGATCGAAATCATGGCAGCCGGATCGTTAATTTCGACACACCGATTTAGGTCGGTTTGTGCCTTCGCGGGCCTCGCGTCACGCCGCGGTTAACGAGCACTTAACCCCGACCGAAATGGGCCAGCTCGCGATCGCTCCCGCGGTCACGACCGGTAATCGCCGTTGATGGCGATGTATTCCTTGGTGAGATCGCAGGTCAGCACCCGGTCGCGACCGCGCCCGATGCCCAACGCCACCTTGAGCTCGATCACCTGCTTCTTCATTTCGGCCGACACGTCGGCCTCGTCATAGCCTGGATCGCGCATGCCCTTGTGGGCAACCCGGATGCCGTTGAACCAGATCGACAGCCGGTCGCGGTCGGCCGGCTCGCCGGCCTTGCCGACCGCCATGACGACGCGGCCCCAATTGGCGTCCTCGCCGGCGATCGCGGTCTTCACCAGCGGCGAATTGGCGATCGACATGGCGATGCGCCTGGCCGATTTCGCCGAGGTCGCGCCCTCGACGATCACCTCGACGAGCTTGCGGGCGCCTTCGCCGTCGCGCGCCACCAGCTCGGCGAGCCCCTTGAGCACCGTGTCGAACGCCTTGACGAAACCCTTGAGCCGCGGATCGGAGGCGCGCGAAATCAGCGGCGCCCCGTAGGCGGCCGCCGCTCCGGTGGCAAATGCCAGCAGGGTGTCCGAGGTCGAGGTATCGCCGTCGATGGTCACGGCGTTGAAGCTGTCGACGACCCCCTTCGCCAGCAGCGTCTGCAACACCGGCGCCGCAATCGGCGCATCGGTGAACACGAAGGACAGCATGGTCGCCATGTCGGGCGCGATCATGCCGGCGCCCTTGGCGATGCCGCAGATGGTCACCGTGGCATCGCCGAGCTTGGCGGTCTCGGTCGCGCCCTTCGGGAAGGTGTCGGTGGTCATGATGGCCAGGGCGGCCTGCTCGAAACCGCCGGGCTTCGCAGCGGCCACGAGACCACCCATCACGCGGTCGAAAGCGCGGGCGTCGAGCGGCTCGCCGATGACCCCGGTGGAGGCGAGAAACACCTCGCTAGGCTTGCAGCCGGCCGCCTTGCTGGCGCTCGTGGCGGTGTACTTGGTGGCTTCGCGACCGGTGCGCCCGGTGAACGCATTGGCGTTGCCGGAGTTGACCACCAGCGCGCGCGCCCGTCCCCCCCTCACCTTCTCGCGGCACCAGTCGACCGGCGCCGACGGGCATTTGGACTTGGTGAACACGCCCGCGACCGTGGTGCCTTTGTCGAGCATCGCCAGCAGGACGTCGGTGCGCCCTTTGTAGCGGATGCCGGCGGCGGCGGTCGAAAGCCGGACGCCGGCAATCTCCGGCATGTCCGGGAAGTTAGAGGGCGCGAGCGGAGACACCGCAGGTGCCATGGTCATCCCCACGAGACGAATTGAACGGTTGAACGGATATCGAGGTGGCAAGGTCCGTATAGCGAACTGTCGGGATTGAGTCGAGGATCGACGAGCCCCGCATGTGGGTCGCGTGCCGGCGAGCGCTGCGTCAATGACCCGGGATCGGCACTCAGGGAACTCCCCGCTTCTCCGCGAGGAAGACGTGCAGCGCCTCGCCTACCCGCGCGACGACGCTTTGCCATTCGCGGCTGTCGCTCTGCCTGAACAGGCGCGCGGTCGGGTACCACGGGCTGTCGTCGCGATCGAGGAGCCAGCGCCAATCGGGTACGAACGGCAACAGAATCCAGACCTGACGGCCGAGTGCTCCAGCCAGGTGAGCAACGCTGGTATCGACCGAGATGATCAGATCAAGGCGTGAAATCAGCGCCGCAGTGTCGGCGAAGTTCGAAAGCTCGGCCCCGAAATCGAGGATGCTTCGTTGCGATTTCAGCACCTCTGCATCGCCCGCCCGCACGT
>Ga0209415_10017341_pt1 | contig 11469 bp, 7 predicted proteins | sample PeaSoiSIISIP2007_FD_187696 | JGI IMG/M metagenome (GOLD analysis project Ga0209415, IMG submission 187696) | Peat soil microbial communities from Weissenstadt, Germany - SII-SIP-2007 (SPAdes) (version 2) | ecosystem: Environmental > Terrestrial > Soil > Wetlands > Peat | place: Germany... | reverse complement strand
CCGCGCGCGAGCCGTTGCGCCGCGGGCACGCGCCGGAACAGGGAGCGCTTCCACGCCGGGATCTCGCCGTCCGGCTTCTCCATGATCCACGGGGCAGTGCGCTGGTAGACGAAGAGCTGACCGACGCGCGGGGCGATGGCCGGCACGATCTGGATGGCGCTGGCGCCCGTGCCGATGACCGCGACGGTCTTGCCCTCGAGGGGGTAGGCATCGTCCCATCGCGCCGAGTGCATGGTCTTGCCCTGGAACGACTCGAGCCCGGGGATGTCGGGCAACGACGGGCGGCTGAGCGGCCCGCAGCCGGGGACGAGCACGCGCGCGTGGATCGTCTTGCCGTCATCGGTGCGCACCTCCCAGAGCCCCGTGCCCTCGTCGAACCGCGCCCCCGTCGCGCGCGTGCCGAAGCGGATGTGCGGGCGGATGCCGTACTTGTCCGCGCAGTGGCGGAGGTACGTCAGGATCTCGCGCTGGGGAGCGAACTCGCGCGTCCACTCGGGCCAGGGCTCGAACGAGAACGAGTACAGGTGCGACTGCACGTCGCACGCGGCGCCGGGGTAGTGGTTGTCCCGCCAGGTGCCCCCCACGTCGTCGGCCTGCTCGAGGACCGCGAAATCGTGGATGCCGGCCTGCTTCAGCCGGATGGCCATGCCCAGGCCGGCGAAGCCGGAGCCGATGATGAGGACAAAGGGATCGGACATGAGCGCCCTCGCCCCCGCAACGTAGCGTCTATTGAACGTCAGTCAATAGGTCGTGAGTCGATCTAGAAAGAGAACCGCAGCCCGAGGCCCGCCCCGTCGACGGGGCCGTCAGCCACCGGCTCGCCCACGCCGGGCAACTTGAGCATCCGCGATGTCCCCGTCGGGACGAGCTGCAGTGCTGCGTGGTCTCCCACGCCGGCCAGGATGCTTCCGAGGATGCCGCCGGCGATGATGACGACCGCGCCCGCCCAGAACGCGCTCGGGAAGTTGCACGACTGCTGGGGAGGGCAGGTGGGCAGGTTGGTGAATATCAGCACCAGACCGGCGGCGAAGCTGCCGATGCCCACGACGTAGCCGGCGATGCGCACTCCCTGGCGCGACTCGTACTGCGCGCGCAGCGTCGATGGACCGCGCAGCTCGACGGGGTCGTCGGCCTCGACGGTCCTGCCTCCGTGGTGGGAGAGCGCCAGCCGCTGCAATCCGGGTGGCAGCTGCGCGTCGCACGGCGCGGTGCACACGATCGCGTAATCGCGGGCGACCCCCTCGTAGGCGACCGCGCCGTGGTAGCCCCACGCGGCGCCTTCGACCTCGCCCTGGCCGGTGCGGATGAGCAGCTGCACGTCGTCCTCGTTGGCAACGACGTGCACGTCGACGCCGCGACCGCGCGGGCCCGAGTCGGCGCCCGGCGGCCCGCTCGCAGGGGGCCGCTTGGCAGGACCCGCGTAGGCGATGTCGGCCGCGGCGAAGCGCCGCGTCTGCCCGCTGGCCAGCATCAAGTCGACGTGGTCCCTGGGCACGAGCTCGGTGATCGTCCCGCGGAACACGCTGCCGTCCTTCAGCTTCACCTCGTCGCTCAGGGCCGACGCCGCCTGCTGCGCGACCGCCCCGCCCGACCACGTCGTCACGACCGGCACGACGGCCGCTGCCAGGACGGCCGCGAAGAGATGCCTCTTCATGAAGAACCCTCCGTGATCCGACGGTAGCAGTCGCCCACTACCGGTCGAGGGTCTTCGCACCAGGCAGCTATCGCGGACCCGTGCCTGTGACCGTGGTGGACGACGGGTTCGTCGTCGTCGCGACAGCGCCGGGGTCGGACGCCGTGCCGTTCATGTAATCGTGGTCGAAGGTGATGGGGCTGTTGGTTCCCTCGATGTCGTACGCATAGTGGCCGTTGGTGCCGTTGTCGTCGAAATTCGAGTAGCTCACCGTGAACGGCCCGGCGCCGCCCGATCCGTAGAACATCGAGCCGTACGCGTTGCTGTCGTTGTTGACGTACGAGATGTCGAACTCGCTCAGCGTGTCGAAGTGGAACCCGCAGTGCACCATGGAGATGCTCGAGTAGGCGACGTGGAACTTGGACGCGCCCATGGGGCTCGTCGAGACGAGCATGTCGTGGACGGGACCGGCGTTGCCCGGCCCGGTGAACGTCGAGTCGTCGATCGTGACCTGCCCGCCGTTGGTCGCGACGATCCCGTCGAAGAGCCCGGTGCCGCCGCCGGTGACGGTGAGGTACGAGGCGGTGAACGAGCCCTGCACGCTGCAGGTGCCGGCGATCTCCGCGAAGGTCGAGTGCTTGGTGGTGAGCGAGCCGCCGCTCGCGATGGTGAACGTCGCAGCCGAGGCGGTGATCGTGCCGTTGTCGTACTCGGCGTTGCCGCCGCCGTTCACGTCGAGCGCTGCGGAGGCACCCGTGATGTCGACCCCGTTCAGGTTCAGGGTGCCGTTGACCACGAGCCCGGTCCATGAGGTGCCCGTCAGCTTCGCGTGCGTCGCCATGCTGCTCGCGGTGAGCGTGCCGTTGACCGTGATGGTGACACCGGAGCCCATCGTGACGGTCGCGCCCGGGTCGATCGCCACCGTCTCGCCCGCGGGGATCGTCATGCTCGCCGTGATCATCTGCCCGTCGGTCCACGAGGGTCCCGTGGTCCCGCCGGAGCTGCTTCCGCTGCCGCTCGAGCCACCCGAGCTTCCCGAGCTGCCGCTCGAGCCACCCGAGCCGCCGCCGCTGCTGCCGCTTCCTCCGCTGCTCCCGCTGGATCCGCTTCCGCCGCCGCTACTGCCTCCGGCGAGACCACCCGGCCCCGGCGAGCCGCCACTCGAAGACGAGCAGCCTGCACCGGCTCCGACCGCGAGGGCCGAGGCAGCGACGAGGACAATCAGTGATCGAGGACGCAGATGCATGATCCAATTCCCGCGCAAAGGATGAACACCAAGGCGACGCCCAGGCGGATGGTACCGAGGATCCGCAAAGGCGCACCCCGGACCGTTCGGGATGGATTTGTTACAAGACTCGATCCAGGTGCCATGTTGCGGGATATCGCGGCAGTCGGGGCGGCGGCCTCTTCCACTGGATGGCTAGTCACAGATCCAGCCGACATGAGATCCGATCCATGTTCCGAGGCGCGATTTGCGTCCAAACCGCCGCCAGGCTAGCACCGCGCCATGGCCAAGCTCTCCAAGTCGATCGTCATCGTCGGGGCGAAGCGAACCGCGTTCGGGACGATGCTCGGCGCCCTCTCCGGACAGAGTGCCACCGACCTCGCCGTACACGCGGCAAAGGCTGCGCTGGATCAATCCGGCATCGACCGGAAAGAGATCGGGCACGTCATCGTCGGCAACGTCATGCAGACCAGCCCCGACGCGATCTACTGCGCGCGTCACGTCGGGCTGAAGGCGGGGCTGCCCATCGAGGTGCCCGCGCTCACGGTCAACCGGCTGTGCGGATCGGGCTTCCAGGCCATCGTCAACGGGGCGGAGCAGCTGCTGCTCGGCGAGACCGAGGCCGTGCTCGTCGCCGGAACCGAGAACATGACGCAGTCGCCGTTCATCCTGCGCGGCGCGCGGCAGGGGTGGCAGTTCGGCAAGGCTCCGCCGGTCGAGGACTCGCTGTGGAGCGCCCTGACCGACAGCTACACGAGCACGCCGATGGCCGTGACGGCCGAGAACCTCGCGATCAAGTACGGCATCACGCGCGTGCAGTGCGACGAGCTCGCGCTCGCGAGTCAGCAGCGCTGGGCCGCGGCCAACGAGGCCGGGCGCTTCAAGTCCGAGATCGCGCCGCTCGAGCTGCAGTCGAAGAAGGGCACCGTCACCTTCGCGGTCGACGAGCACCCGCGCCCGCAGACCACCCTCGAGACGCTGGCCAAGCTGGCGCCCGTCTTCAAGAAGGACGGAATGGTGACGGCGGGCAACGCGTCCGGCATCTGCGACGGCGCCGCGGCGCTCGTGCTGACGACCGAGGACTTCGCCAAGAAGCGCGGCCTCAAGCCCCTCGCGCGAGTGGTGCAGTGGGGCGTGGCGGGCGTCGACCCCAACATCATGGGCATCGGCCCCGCGCCGGCCATCCGCAGCGCGCTCACCCGGGCGGATCTCAAGCAGAGCGACGTCGACCTCTTCGACGTCAACGAGGCGTTCGCCCCGCAGTACCTGGCCGTCGAGAAGGAGCTGGGCCTCGACCGCGCCAAGACCAACGTCGATGGCGGCGCCATCGCGCTCGGCCACCCGCTCGGCGCGAGCGGCGCGCGCATCACGACTCACCTTGTCTACGAGCTGGCGCGTCGCGGCGGCCGCTTCGCGGTCGGCAGCGCGTGCATCGGCGGCGGCCAGGGGATCGCCGTCATCATCGAGAGAGTGTGACCGTTGGCCTGACCATCACAGCGTCACGCCAGCCGGACGCCCGCACAGCGTGCCCGACAGGTTGCTCCCGTCCTGGGCGAGCAGCACCGCGCACGCCGTCTCCTTGTAGTCGATGCCCGGGCTGTAGACCTGCCCCGCGATGGTCATCGAGCTGCTCTGGAGCACGAGCGACGTCGTCGACGACGGCTGCACGGCGATGATGCCTTGCTCGGTGATCGATCCGGTGAGGGTGACGTCGAACGCGTGCGAGGGATCGCTGTCGACCTGGGAGTAATGGCACTGCGACAGGTTGTAGGTGAGCATGACGGTGGTCGTGCCCTGGTCGGCGTTGGAGGTGGCGGTGCCATGCACGTGTGCGGTGCCGCCTTGCGGGCACGGCGTGGTCTTGTCCTGCGCGCCCACCGGCTGCCCCTGGAGCGTCACGTTGTAGACGAGCTTGATGGCGTCGCGCAGGGCGAGCAGGGCCACGCCGTCAGTGCACTGCGGATCGCAAGCCGGGGTGCTCGACGCGCCCCCGCTCCCTCCGCACGCGACGGCGGCCACCATCGCAACCGTTCCTGGCCATGCGCACCGTCTCATCAGAAGCCTCCCTCGACCCCGATGCTGGGGATGGTGATGGGGCCGACCGTCGTGGCCTGGCATCCCTGCAGCGTGCAGCTCGTGCCGATCTGTTCCTTGCTCAGCGTCGCGTTCATCCATTCTGCCACGAACGATATCCATGCCTTTCCTTTGAGCGGCCAGCGCTTCTCGAGGCGCAGGTCCAAGCGGAAGAACGGAGCCAGGCGCGTGCTCGCGTCCGTGGGGTCGGGCGCCTTGGGTAGCCCCGTGTAGAACGTGATGCGCGCGCCGGCGCGCCAGTTGCGGCCCAGGTCGTACGCGGCGGCGGCGTTGAGCACGTGCGTGCGGTCGAACGCGGCGACGAACTGTTGCCCCTGGTAATCGCGTGTCGACCGCGACAGCGTGTACGAGAGGAAACCGCCCAGGTGCTCGGTGAGCTTTCGCTTGATGAAGAGCTCGAAGCCGTAGGCGTTGCCGTTGGTGCGCGCCTCGAGTGCCTGGATCGTGCTTTGCGTCCCGGCGCTCTCCGCGCCTTGCCCGCCGCCACCGCTGCGATCGGGGCCGAGCGTTCCGGGGGCGAAGCGCTGCCCGCACGTGTGCGAGCCGGCCGCGCCTCCCGGGTCACCGGCGAGCGTGTCGGTCGGGAAGGACCCCGGCAGGCAGCCGGAGGGCTGGGACTGGTTGACGCCGAGGGCGTCGCTCATGTTGAAGAAGCCGTTGTGGAAGACGGTCGCGGTCGCGGTGGTCGCGGCGCCCAGGTCCCACCCCACGCCCATGCTCTCTTGCGCGGACATCTGCAGGCCGCCGCGCAGCCCGCCCGGCTGGAAGCCGGGCACCGGGATGGCGAAGGCCGGCGCCTGGTGCGCGAGCCCCATGGCCCAGAGCAGCCGCCAGCGGTCGGTGATCTCGGCGCGCGCCGACAGCCGCGGATCGATGGCGAGGGCGGTTGCGCCCTGGGAACCGAAGTAGTCGAGGCGCGCGCCGGGCGTCACCTCGAGGCCACGCATCACCGTGAGGACGACGTCGCCGCGCATGCCGGCAGCCAGGTCGGTGCGCGTGGGGAAGTAGCTCGCGTACGAGGCCTCGGTGGGGCCGAGCGTGCCGGAGTTGAGCAGGACGTCGTAGGAGTCCGACTGCGCGTCGAAGCCGGCTCGCAGCAGCGCGACGGGCGAGAGACGCTCGGTGATCTCGGTGCGCACGCCGACGAGGCGGTCGCGTACCGACTGGCCGTCGCCGGCGTCGGTGAGGTCCTCGCCGAGGGTGACCGCGGTGCGTATGGTGCCGGCCTCGCCGAGACTGTGGTCGTATCGCACGTCGACGCGGTGGAACTGCGTCCCGAAGAGCGTCTGGGTCGTGCCGTCGGGGAGCTTCTGCCCGAGGAAGTCGTAGGCGCCGAAGGCGAAGACGCCGACGCGGTCGCGCGGCGTGAGGTCATAGGTGGCCCGCCCCTGATAGTCCCAGTAGGAGAGGGACGTGCTGGGCGAGAGCAGCGAGAACAGCAGTCCGGTGTACGAGTAGCGGCCGCCGAGGAGCACCGTGCCGCGCCCTCCGTCGAACGGTGTCTCGACGTAAGCGCCTGCGTCGACGAGGCGCACGTTGTACTCGCCGTGGATCGTGTCGGCGGGGGCGACCGTCTCGCCGGAGACGATGCCGCCGCTGAAGCGGCCGAAGCGTGCCGGGTAGCCGCCGGGGTAGAGGTCGACTCGATCGACGATGGCGGGGTGCACGACCGACGGGCCGACCCCGACGTGGAAGAGGTACGGGACGCGGATGCCGTCGAGGTAGTAGCCGACGTCGCCGGGCGGCGCGCCGCGGATGTAGAAGAAGGGCAGGCCCGAGATGATGGGAGTGACGCCGGGCATGATCTCGATGGCGCGGAAGGGATCGCCGAACGCGCCGGGGATCTGCCGGACCTCGGCGCGCGTGAGCGTCGCGGTGCGGGAGGGCTCTTCGTGCGCCCCGCGGACCAGCACTTCTTCGGTGCGTGCCGGCGCGGGCGCGCGCTCCGGAGCGGCTGCCGGCGCGGACGGCGAGCCGGTCGCCGGCGCGGTCCCAGGCGCGGGCGCAGGACTAAAGAGGATCTCCACCCGGATGCGTGCCGCGACCGCCCTTCCTCCGCGCGTCGCCGGGTCGTAACGCCATCCCATCGCGGCGCGCGCCGCCGCACTGGAGAACGGCTCGTTCGTCTCGGCGGCTGTCGCCGCGCGCACGGTGCCGTCGGCGTTCACGGTGACGTTCAAGACGACGCTCGCTTCGCCGCTCGCCCCGACCGGGTAAGGGACCGCCGGCTCGGAGACGAGGCGGGGCGGCACGATCGCATCGCTGGCCGCGAGAGGGGCGGGCGGCGGCTGCGCGAACGCGGCAGGAGCGGCGAGCATGAGCGCCAGCGCCAGCGCCAGCGCCGCAGCGAAGAAAGAGACGAGCGATCCCGTCGGAAGCAAGGGGCTGGAAGGATTGCACGCCGTCCTGCGGCCCCGCTCACTCCATCGGAACTCTACCATGACGCTTGTCGCCTAAGATGCGGGTGTGACTCTGCCGTCCGCGCCGCCGACGCCCCTGCAGCCGCGTCAGGGAAGCACCGCGACGGCGACGCTCACGACGCGGATGGGAGCGCCGGGGCCGCGCCGCCCGTGGCCTCTCTTGCCGCTCGCGCCGGCGGTCGTCGTGCTCCTCGGCGTCGCGGTCGCGGTGGCCATCGGAATCTTCGGAGTCACCAACCTGGCCTCCGCCAACGAGGACCACGCCGCGTCGCTCGCAGATCTGCTGGCCGCGACACTCGGTGCCCGCATCGCGCAGCTTCCGCCCAGCGAGCGCCTCGAGGCGATGCAGCGTGCGGCGCGCAAGACCGGGGCCGAGTTCGTCGTCGTGACGCCGTCTGGACAGGTCGTGCTCGACGCGAGCCTGGGGATGGCGAGCCAGGATGCGCTGCATCACGTCGTCGTGGAGCGGTCCGGAGAGGCCATCAGCGGGCTCGGTCGCACACGCTTCGCGAGTCAGCCCCTCGAGGCCACGCCCACGAGCCCCTTTCTCGTGGCCTTCGTGCGCGAGCCGAACGCCTCCGAGGGGGCGCCGGCGCTGCTGCGGGCGCTGGTCGCGCTCACGACGCTCCTCATCGGCGTCGCCGCGGGCGTCGCTTACGCGGTGTCCCGCGACGCCAGCAAGGACGTCGACTTCGTCGCTTCGCGCGTGCGCGGCATGGTCCACGTGCGCACTGAGCCCACCGGCGAGGCGATCCCGGTTCGCACGATGGACGAGGTAGGCGGGCTGACCGTCGCGTTCAACGCGGTGGTCGATCGCTTCGTAGCGGCCCAGTCGAGCTACCAGGCCGACCTCGAGCGCGTGCGCGCGGCCGACCGCGATCGCGCGGCGTTCCTCGCGGCCGTCAGCCACGAGCTCCGCAGCCCGCTCAACGCCATCCTGGGCTTCGCCGACATCCTGATGACCGAGGTCGACGGCCCGCTCACGGCCGAGGCCCGCGAGGAGGTGGAGCAGATCCGCGGGTCGGGCAAGCACCTGGCGGATCTCATCGCCGACATCCTCGAGTACAGCGCACTCGAGAGCGGGCAGCTCAAGCTCTCGCGCTCGCGCGTGGACCTCGCGGCCGTCGCCGGGGAGGTCGTGCGCGAGGCGGTCGGCATCGTGGGGCAGCGCCCGGTGGCCGTCCGGACCGAGGGTGACACGCACGTCTTCGCGCGCGCGGACCAGAAGCGCGTTCGCCAGGTGCTCACGAACCTGGTCGGCAACGCCATCAAGTTCACCCAGAGCGGCGAGGTCGTGGTCGACGTGGGGGTCGACGGTCGCTGGGCGCGCGTGCGCGTGCGCGACACCGGGCCCGGCATCAGCCCGCAGGAGCGCGCCGTCATCTTCCAGGAGTACAAGCAGACCAAGGAGGAACGCGCGCGCCGGCGAGGCACGGGCCTCGGGCTCGCGATCGCGCGGCGCCTGGTGCTCATGCATGGCGGCAAGATCGACGTCGAGAGCGAGGTCGGTCTGGGATCGACCTTCGAGGTCCGCCTTCCCGTATGGACCGAGCCCTCGGCGCCCCCGAAGAAAGGGGAGCGCCGGTGAAGAGCCCGGCGCGAACGCTCGTCGCGAGGCTCATCGCCATCCAGCTGGTGGCCTGGGCGATGACGGGTCTGCTCGTCGTGGCCTTCGCGCCGCGCCTGCTGCTGCTCGAGGCCCCCGTGGTGCAGGCGAGCAACGTCCTGGCCGCCTGGGGCATGGGTGCGGCTCTCGTCATCGTCGCCATCGTGACCTTCGCCGTCACGCGTCCGGTGCGCCCGCTCCTCGAGGCCCTCCGCGTCGGCGCCAAGCGGGTGGATCCGGCGCAGGTCATCGCGCTCTACGCGACCCCGCTGCGACTGGTCTCGCTCGACCTCGCGGGAACGCTCGCCGTCGCGGTTGCGACCCTGTTCGAGCCCTTTCGACCCGCCTCGAACGACGCCACCACGCAGTTCGAGCTCGTCCTCCTGGCGATGACGATGGCCAGCGTCGCGGCCCTGCCTGCGTACGTCGCGATGCGGGCGGCCGCGGCAGGGGTGATGGAGCTGGTCCCGGTGGCCGCGTCGCGCGAGGCCATCGAGGTGCTCGACACGCGCGCTCGTCGCATGGCGCGCCTGCGCCAGCGGTTGCTCATGGCGGTCGTCGCGCCGGTCGGGTTCGTGGCGCTCGGCGCGTCGTTGCTCGTGTATGCGCACCTGCGCGCGTTCGATACGTCGTCGCGGATCGACGACGCGTCGGAGCTGGTACAGGGCGTCTTCGATACGGTCGAGGGGGATCCGCGCGGGCGCAAGGCCGCCATCGAGGCCGCGCATGCCCACGGGTTCGACGTCGACGTCTCGCGCGCGAGCGCGCCGTCGCTGGTCACCCGCGACGACGAAGGGCACATGCTGCTCATGGCGCCGCTGTCCGATGGTCATGCGACCGTCCGCTTCGAGACGGCTCCCCCGGGATCGGGGGCGGGCCTCTATCTGGCCCTCGCGGTGCTCGCGATCACGATCGCCTGGGCGCTCGGCTGGCGCGTGGGCAGCCTGTTCGCCGAGGACGTGGCCCTCGCGACGCGCGAGCTCGACGCGACGGGCGTCGCCGAGCTGCTGCGGGGAGGCAGGATCCGCAGCGATCCGCGCTTCTCGTCGGTGGCGTCGCTGATGAAGGCGGCCGACGAGATGGGCGGCGTGTTCCGCGAGTTCGCCGGCGCGCAGGAGCGCGCGATCGACGCGAGGGCCTCGACCGAGCGCATGCGCGGCCTGTTTCTCGCCTCGATGAGCCACGACCTCAAGGCGCCGCTCAACGCCATCCTCGGGTTCGCGGAGCTCGTCGGTCGCGGCCAGCTGACCGACGGGCAGCGCGAGAGCGTCACCATCATCGAGCAGCGCGGCCGCGAGCTGCTCCACCTCATCGACACCATCCTCGACACGGCCCGCGTCGAGGCTGGGGAGCTCACGGTGTCGCCCGAGTGGACGCGGGTCGGCGACGTCGTGATGTCGTCGGTGTTCGACGCGCGCGAGCTGACGCTGGGGATGAAGGTCGAGATCACCGGCGAGATCCAGCCCGGCGTCCCGCGCATCCTCGTCGATCCCTCGCGGCTGACCCAGGGGTTGACGGCGATCATCCTGGTGGCGTCACGCTTCGCCGAGAACGGGCACGTCGTCGTGCGCGCGGCCATGCCGTCCAAGGGCGAGCAGATGCGCATCGACGTCGAGGTCACCGGACGCGGCATCTCGGCGACCGATCGCGAGAAGATCTTCGACGCGTTCAAGCACGCCGATCGCGCCCGCCGGCACGGCAGTCTGGGCCTCGGGCCGTCTCTCGCCCGGGCCATCGTCGAGCTTCATGGCGGGGGCATCGATGTGGAGACCACGGAGGCCGGCGGCACGGTGTTCCACGTGTGGGTGCCCAGCGAGCGAGGGGCGTCGCGGGGGTGAGAGTCAGCCGGGCGACGGGCCGGAGCACGCCTTGGACTTGCAGGCGACGTCGTCTCCCGCGTCGCACGCTTGCTGCAGCAGCGCGGTGCTGCGCTGGGGGTCGCGCGGAATGCCGCGCCCCATGCAGTACATGTTCGCGAGATCGGTGCAGGCGTCCGCGCTGGCCCGGTCGCACGCGCGTCTGAAGAGCTGCAGCGCGGTCACGTCATCGGGGGGCACGCCGTCTCCTCGGAGATACGCCTTGCCCAGGCGATCGCACGAGTCGACGTTGCCGGCGTCGCACGCGTGCTGGAAGAGGTCCGCTGCCATCTTCTCGTCGCGAGGCAAGACCGAGCCGCGGGCGCGCATCCAGGCCACAGCGGCGCAGGCGCGCGCGTCGGACGACGATGCGCAGGCCCTCTGCACGACGTGTACGGCCTTTGCGACGTTCTCGGGCGGCTCGCCGCTCCACGACCGCGCTCGCGCGAGGTTCGCGCAGCCGCCCAGGTCTCCGCGGTCGCACGCCACCGCGTACAGCGTCTCGGCGCGCTCGACGTCGACCGGGAAGCCCAGCCCCTTGGCGTACAGGACGCCGAGATCGTTGCATGCGGCTCCGTCGCCGCCTGCGCACGACTTGTCGAACAGCCGGGCGGCATAGGTCATGTTTGGCGTGG
>Ga0209415_10017340_pt1 | contig 11469 bp, 5 predicted proteins | sample PeaSoiSIISIP2007_FD_187696 | JGI IMG/M metagenome (GOLD analysis project Ga0209415, IMG submission 187696) | Peat soil microbial communities from Weissenstadt, Germany - SII-SIP-2007 (SPAdes) (version 2) | ecosystem: Environmental > Terrestrial > Soil > Wetlands > Peat | place: Germany... | reverse complement strand
GCACGCGCACGGTCGATGGTTCTTCGTCACACCGACCGGCCAGCCCTTCTTCTCGACCGGGGTCGACCATGTCACGTCAGATCCCGACACCGACCAGACGACCGGCCGGTGTCCCTACTGCGAGACGATCCAGAGCCAGTACCCGAGTACGTCCGCGTGGGAGTCGGCCACCGTGGCGCAGCTCAGATCGTGGGGGTTCAACAGCCTCGGCCCCTTCAGCGACGACGGCGAGTTCGCGGGCCAGATGCCCTATACCGTCCAACTGTCGATGGCGACCGGGGATGACTGGTTCGCACCGTCGTTCGTGGCCAACGCCGACGAGGTGGCCGCCACCCAGGTCGCACCCCTGGCCGGCGACCCCGACCTGATCGGCTGGTACACGGACAGCGAGCTGACATGGGGGCCGGACATCACGAACGACAGAACCGAGCTCCAGGACTATCTGAAGTTGCCCGCCGGCTCTCCCGGTCTGGCCGTCGCGCAGCACGACGCCGGGCGCCCCAACGAGTTCCTCTACGCCCTCGCCACCCGGTACTTCCAGGTGACGACCGCCGCCATCCGTCTGTACGACCCCCACCACCTGATCCTGGGGGTCAAGGCGGAGGGTCAGTACATTCAGCCCCAGCTCCTGGAGGCGGCCCGCCGTTACGTGAACGTGTTCAGCATCGACGACTACACCCTTCAGCCGGGTTTCGCCCACGGCATCCACACCCTGTGGCCGCAGTACCTCCCGGTGACGGCGAACTTCGCCAGTTTCGAGAAGTACGCCAAGACGCCGATCATGGTGGCCGAGTACTCCTTCATCGGCAAGACCCCCCAGACGCCGGACACCGTTCCGGGCGTCTACGCGGTCTATCCGACCCAGGCGGCCCGGGCGCTCGCCTACGCCGGGTACATCGCGCCCCTGTACGAGGACGCGCCGTGGGTGGTGGGTGACGAATGGTTCGAATACGTCGACGAACCGCAGGGGGGACGTGTCCCCGACGGTGAGAACGACAATTTCGGCCTCGTGAACGTCGAGAATCAGCCCTATGACGACCTGGTGACCCAGATGGAGATCATGCACTCGATCGCTCCCGACCGCCTGGTCCAGTCCGGCCCCATGTGCGACGCGTGGGCCCAGGGCGGGAGTGGCGTCGTCTGCACGGCCACGATGTCCCTGGTGAGCTACCCCCTGGAAGTCGTGGGGACCGCCCTGGCGAACGGCACCCAGGGCCAGGGCTACCGCGACGAGGTGGTCGCCGCAGGAGGGAGACCCCGCTACACCTACACGATCCAACAGGGATCGCTTCCCCAGGGACTGCGCCTGCAGAGCACGACGGGGGAGATCACCGGCAAGCCCGAGGCAAGTGGCACGTACGCGGTGACCGTAGAGGTCACCGACTCGACCACGCCGGCGCCGGAGACGGCCACCCAGACCCTGTCACTGGACGTCGCGCCGCGTCCTTGACTCCCGCCCGGCGCGTCGGGTCTACATTGCTCGTGCCGGCTCGCCTCTCCGAGGAGAGCGGAGTCCTCCATCGAAAGGAGGAGAAACGTGCTCGTCGGGGGCAAGGCGGGTGAGCTCGACGGCGTGTCGTGCGGCGGTCCGTCTTCTTGCATCTCCGTCGGGACGGTGCGCTCGAGGACGATGATCGAATCGTGGAACGGCCAGGTTTGGTCGGTCACGAAGAGCCCCACGATTCCCGGCGCCAATTACGCCCAGTTGCTGGGAGTGTCCTGCGTGGGTGCGACGACCTGCGTCGCGACCGGGTACTTCTCCACGGGCTCGGTGGGGGAGAACACCCTGGTCGAATCGTCCAACCCCTGACCTGCGTCACCGGGTTGCCCTGGGACTCGGTCGTCAACGCGCCGCGTCCTCGACGTGTAGGACGCCCGATCGCCCCTCGACGAGGGATGCGGCGATGGTGCTCGGTCAGCTCAAGAGGGCCTGGATGTCGTCCGCCGTCATGGCCCCGGATGTGAAATCACCGGCGTCCATGACATTGGCGAACAGAGCCGCCTTCTTGGCCTTGAGGGCCATGACCTTCTCCTCCAGGGTGTCCTTGGCCACCAGGCGGTAGACCATGACCTTCTTGGTCTGGCCGATGCGGTGGGTGCGATCGACCGCCTGGGCCTCAACGGCCGGATTCCACCAGGGGTCGAGGATGATGCAGTAGTCGGCCTCGGTGAGATTGAGGCCGAAGCCACCGGCTTTGAGGCTGATGAGGAAGACGGGAGCGGTCCCGGTCCGGAAGCTGGCAATGACGTCGTCGCGTTTGCGGGTTCTGCCGTCGAGGTAGCAGTAGCCGATCCCGGCCTGATCGATCCGTTGGCGGGCCAGGGTCAGGAATCGGGTGAACTGGCTGAAGACGAGCACGCGGTGCCCGTCGGCGACGATGTCCTCGAGCATGTCCATGAGACCGTCGAGCTTGGTGGAGGGAACCTTGGCGTGCTTGGCGTCGACGAGTGACATGTCGAGGCTCGCCTGGCGGAGGAGCGTGAGGGAGCGGAAGATCTCGAATCGGTTCTTCTGCATGTCCCCGAGGAGCCCGAGGACTTTCTGACGCTCCCGTTGGAGGTAGGTCTGGTAGAGCTTCTTGTGCTTCGGATTGAGATCGAGCTCGAGAACCTGCTCCTGCTTCTCGGGGAGGTCTCTGACGACCTCCTCTTTGGTCCGGCGCAGGATGATGGGACGGACACGCCGGCGCAGCTGGTCCAGCCGCTCGGTGTCGGCCTTCTTCTCGATCGGTGTCCGGTAGTGATCGGTGAAACGGTCGGGGCTGGTGAAGAGACCCGGCGCCGTTATGGACAGCAGCGACCACAGCTCCATCAGATTGTTCTCGATGGGTGTCCCGGTCATGGCCACCTTGAACGGCACCGGTAGAACCTTGGCCTTCTGGTACGCATGCGAGGTCCGGTTCTTGGCGAACTGGGCTTCGTCGAGGAAGAGGCCGGCCCAGGGAAGCGCCGCATAGTCGTCGTACTCGAGGCGGAAGAGGGCGTACGACGTGATGACGAGGTCGGCCTCGGCGGCCAGTTTCTCCAGGGCCACACCCCGGCGTCCCTCGGTCTCGGTGATGGTGACGACGCTCAGTCCGGGGGCGAACCTCCGGCATTCGGCTGCCCAGTTGCCGACGACGCTCGTCGGGGCCACCACCAGGTAGGGGGACCCGGTGAGGTCACGTTCCTTCGTGTGGCACATGAGGGCCAGTGCCTGGATGGTCTTCCCGAGCCCCATGTCGTCGGCCAGGACACCGCCGAGTCGGTGTTCGTAGAGGTAGGCCAACCAGTTGAACCCGGTCAGCTGGTACGGGCGGAGGGTGGCGTCGAGGCCTTCGGGGACGGGGTGCTCGATCCTGGTACTCGCCTCGGTGAGCGCCCGCACCGAGTCCTCCCAGGCGCGGGCCTGGGCGGTGACGACCCCGAGACGCTGGAGGTCTTCCCACAGGCTGGCCTGGACGCGACTGAGGCGGATGCCGTCGGCCGGGTCGTCGCCGAGCTCTCGTGCCTCGGCGATGAGTTCGGCCAGTTGGCGGAGTTCCTGGCGGTCGAGTGAGAAGAACGTCCCCGAGGGGAGGATGAGATGCGACTGCTCCTCGGCCAGGGCCACGAAGAGCTCGGTGAAGGGGACGTCCTCGCCGTCGACGGTGACCGTGACCGCCAGGTCGAACCAGTCCCTGTCGTCCGACGGGGAGCCACCCAGACTGACGACCGGTGGGTCGAGGACCTCCCGGTACTCGAGGACCGTGCCGTCCTGCTCGATCTCCACCCCTTCGATCTCGGAGAGGGCGGGGAGGAGCTCGGAGACGAAGCGCACGGCGGGCATGGCCTGGAGGAAGACCTCCGGGGCCAGGCGCTCACCGAAGAGGGTGGTCTCGAACAGCTCGGGCACGGAGCCGACCATCGCCGTCACCCGGTCGATGATGGCGTTCTCGGCCACGTGGTCGCCGGTACCCTTCGACACGTCCCAGAGCCCTTCCCTCGCCCCCGATGCTCCGGCCCCTCGCGTCCAGGTCAACTCCAGGCGGTGACCCTCGTAGTGCTGGACGGAGAGCACGATGCCCGGCGGAGGGAGCTCGGGAAGGTCGACGGACCCGTTGCTCGAACGGACGTCGATCCGGCGCCGCAACCGCGGGTAGAAGTCGCGGAGGAAACGCTTCTCGTCGCGCTGGGGCACTCCGAGGGGTGTCGATCCGAGGAAGCGACGAAGGTCCTCGTCCACCGGTGCCGCGAACGGGGCCAGGCTGAGACGGGCACCGGCTCCCGGCGGGTCGTTTCGGTCGTCCCACCAGGCGATGCCGTGGGACGGCTTCCCGACCAGGAGGGACGATCCGAGGGGAACCTCCTGGTCGTCGACCTCGACACAGGGCCGCAGCGCCAGCCCGACATCGTCCCGGGTGGCGTCGAGGGTGACGGAAGCGGGACCGACCCGGAGGTCGACGGTCAGGGCCTCGCGTCCGGCTTGGAGCAGTGGCAACTCCAGGTCCCGGGCCTCGATGAGCAGGTCCCACAGACGGCGGCTCTTGATGGTCTCGAGCCAGACGACCTCGTCCGACGAGCTGTAGGAGGACCGTCCGCTGGACAAGCGGCTCAGGGCCAGGAGCTCGGTGAGAGCGGCGAGATGTTCAGCACTCCGGCCCGGTACTGAGCGCCGGAAGGAGATGTACTCGAGCCTCGACCATGAGATCCCCGTCCTCACCCAGTTCCCGTTGTAACTCCGCAGAACCGGTCGGATCCGAATCCCCGGCGCCGTTGAGTTCGATCGCACCGCCGTCTTGGGCGGTGTCATGACCAGCTCGAACTGGAGTCCGATCTCGCTCGGCTCTGACCGGCCGGGCCCCGATCCGGTTGCGGCCATCAGCGTGTGGAGTGGGCCTTCCCAGCCCGGCGGTTTGGTCGGCTTGGCGGCAGGCTTTCGATCGGGTCCGACCCGGGGCGTCGTGGCGGAGACCTTCCGGGCGGGGCGTCGACCGGCGCTCTTCGGATCCGTCGTCTTCGAAACGGCGCCCCGGGAGGCCGACGGTTGAGGGCTGCAGGCGATGAGAAGAGCGACGGCGTGCTTGCAGTTGATCCCCATCGGGCAGCTGCAGGTGGCGTCGATGTCCACGATTCGGTCCGACGTCGATCTCCTCACGACGACAGAGACCGAGTAGGGGAATCGGTCGCCGCCCTGGACCTCACCGGACAGGCTTGTCCGATCGTTCGTCCACTGACCGCCTCGGACCGCCCCTTGGCGGGCATAGGCCCGTCCCCGGGCGAAGGTCGTCGACCCCACGACCCTCGTCAGGATCCTCTCGTCGGCCGGCGTGAGCACGCTGTTGCTCTCCTCGGGTCTCTGGACCTACGGGATGACGGTAGTGCCTGGCCGTAACACCGACAGCCGCCTCACGGAGACCAGTCCCTGTGGCCCCGCTCGGGGTCGGAAGTCCGACCGATGCGGACGGTGACGTCGCAACGATGACGCCATGGTCGTGCCGGTGGGGGCCGACGGGTGTCGGGTGACGAAGTCGCACGCGAAGCTCGTTGACTTGCAGGGACGACTCTCGTAGAGTCTGCGCCGCACATCCGGGAAGAGCCACTCTGGCCGTTGGCGGTAGCGGCCCTGGGGACAGCGAAATGAAGAGGTTGATCGGCGGTCTCCTCGCGGTTGCGGTGCTGTTCTTGGTGACGGCCCCGGTCGCCGACTCCGGGAAAGCCTTCGCCGAAGACAATGGAGTCGGCCGAACGCCGGCCATGGGGTGGAGCAGTTGGAGCTTCTATGGTCACGACCCGACCCTGCACGCCGTGGAAGCCCAGGCCGAAGCGATGGTGCGTGACGGGCTCAAAAAGGCCGGGTACACCTACGTCCTGGTCGATGACTACTGGTACGTCTGCCCCGGCTCCCAAGGCCCGGATGTCGGCAAGTACGGTCACTGGGTCGTCAGCACGTCGCGGTTTCCCGACCAGGGGAGGTTGAACGGGATCGAGGCCTTGGTCCGTTACGTCCATCACCTCGGACTGAAGTTCGGTCTCTACGTCACCCCCGGGATCTCCAAACAGGCGGTCGCCGAGAACACCCGTATCAAAGGAACCTCCTACACGGCGGATGAGATCGCCACCAAGAACCCGGAGGCCGGCTACAACTGCGGCGGAATGGTCGGGATCGACTACGCCAAGCCGGGGGCGCAGGCCTTCGTCAACTCCTGGGCGGACGAGTTCGCCTCCTGGGGCGTCGACTACCTGAAGATAGATGGCGTCGGCACCGGTGACATCCCCGACGTCAAGGCGTGGTCGAGGGCTCTCCGCCAGACGGGACGGCCGATCTACCTCGCGCTGTCCAACCGTTTGAGCATCAAGGACGCCGCCACGTGGAAGAGGTTGTCCGACAGTTGGCGTACCGGTCCCGACATCAATTGCTACTGCGGGCCCGCCAGCGCCGACTCCGGGGCAGCCTTCGCCTATCCCCTGACCATCTGGTATTGGGTGGCAACTCGCTTCGATCAGGTGGCGCAGTGGGCTCCGTACGGTGGGCCCGGGGGCTACAACGACTACGACTCACTGGAGATCGGCAATGGGATCCATGACGGCCTGAACCCGGCTCAGCGGCAGGCCTATATGAGCTTGTGGGCGCTCGGGTCCGCGCCGCTCATCCTGGGGGCCGATCTGACTCATCTGAACAAGCTCGACCGGACGGACCTCATCAATAGGTCGGTCATCTCGGTCGACCAGGATGGGATCGACGCCGTCCGGGTCGCTGACGGTTCCAGCTCTCAGGTCTTCGCGAAGACCGAGCACGACGGCGACGTGGTGGTCGGTCTGTTCAACACGTCCGCTGCGCCCGAAGTGGTCTCCACGACCGCCAAGGCCCTGGGCCTGTCGACCAAGGGCACCTACGAGCTGGACAACCTGTGGACGCACCACTCGGTCACGTCGTCCGGCAGCACGATCGCCGCCGAAGTTCCCCCCTACGGAGTGGTCCTCTACGGGGTCCGGAAGAGGTAAGTATAGGGGAATCTCTATAAAGATCTAAACAGGGTAGAGTGCGGTGGCGATGACCGGTGTCGAGCGGAACGGCAGCAGAAGAACGTGGACAACGGCTGCCTTGTTCGTGTCAACGCTGGCTCTGTGTTTCGGAACAGGAGGCCAGGCACGAGCCGCAACGGAGGCGAAGGTCTCCGACGGGGCGGTCACCACCAGCTGTTCCAGGTCCACCTTCGCCCTCGAACCACTCGCCGAGGCCAGGCGTCAGGCGGAGGAGATGCTGAAGCGGATGACACTCAGCCAGGAGGTCACCTTGATGCACGGTGTCGGGCAGTCGGCCGCCCCGTCCGGGACCATCGGTGCGACGGCGGCCATTCCCGGCCTGCACATCCCGGCGATCAACGCGCAGGACGGTCCCGGGGGCATCGGCGACGGCGTCACCGGCGCCACCCAGCTGCCGGCCCCTGAGGCACTGGCCGCCACGTTCGATCCGACAGCGGCGGCCTGTTACGGACAGGTCATCGGTACCGAGGCCCGAGCAAAGGGAATCAACCTCGTCTACGGCCCGACGGTGAACATCGTCCGCGTTCCCCAATGGGGCCGAGCCTTCGAGGCGCTCGGGGAGGACCCGACCTTGACCGGGGCCATGGGATCGGCCGAAGTCGACGGTATCCAGCGGGCCGGCACGATGGCACAGGTCAAGCACTACGCCGTCTACAACCAGGAGACCAGTCGCAACACGCGGCAGGACGACGCCATCGTGAGCACCAAGGCGCTCCAGGAGATCTACGTGCGAGCCTGGGACCAGATCGTCCAAGCGGGCCCGAGCTCAGTGATGTGCTCCTATTCGACCATCAACGGCACCGACGCCTGCCAGGACAGAGCGCTCATCGACGGCTACCTCGACACCAAGCTCGGATTCTCGGGCTTCGTCGCCTCCGATTACGGCGCCACCCATTCCACGGTGGCCTCCGTCGAGGCCGGGCTCGACCAGGAGCAACCGGCATCGACGTACCTGGGCCCGGCTCTCGTAACCGCGGTGACGGCCGGCCAGGTGAGCCGCTCCATCATCGACGACGCGGCATTGCGGGTGCTGACCCAGATGTACCGCTTCCGACTCTTTCCCGACGACTCCAAAGGATCGATAAGAGACGACGTGGCCAGTGCCGCCGACGCCGAGGTATCCGACAGTGTCGCTGAAGAGGGCACGGTCCTGCTCAAGAACGCACGCCACACCCTGCCCCTGGCGACGTCGGGCCGAGGCAGTGTCGCCGTGATCGGCCCCGCGGCCCAGGCGGATCCGGTGGGCGTGGGCGGTGGGAGCGCGACGGTCACGGCGTCCGATGTCGTCACCCCGCTGGCGGGAATCCGCGCCGCCCTCGGAGCGAAGAAGCCCGTCACCTACACGCCAGGACTCCCCGAACCCGATGAGTTCACGACCATTCCGGCCACCAGCCTGAGCGCCCCGTATCCGACACCGGGGAATCCGTACTCCCTCTCCGCCACCCTTACCGCCCCACAGACCGGCACCTACGAGCTGGCCTACTCCGAGCCCGCCTTTTACGTGCCCTCGACGCTCTACCTCGACAATCGGCCGGTCGCCGTCAACCCCGGTACGCCGCCCCGAGCTACCTCTGTCGCCACCGTGGACCTGACGGCAGGTCAGGCCTACACGCTCAGAGGGCCGGTCCAAGGTCTCACATGGGTGACCCCGGGACAGATCACGCACGACATCGACCAAGCCGTTGCCGCCGCCACGGGGGCGTCGGCGGTGGTGGTGGTCGTGGGGGACGGGCAGGAGTCCGAGGCGGCTGACCGGGTCGACCTGACGCTTCCGGCGGATCAGGACCAATTGGTCGAGGCCGCCGCCGCCGCCAACCGCCATACCGTGGTGGCGATCGACGCCGGCGGACCGGTTGTCATGCCGTGGCTCGGCCGGGTCTCGTCGGTGCTCGATGCCTGGTATCCGGGCCAGACCGACGGAACGGCACTGGCGGCGCTCCTCTTCGGTCAGGCCGATCCATCGGGCCATCTGCCCATGACGTTCCCGACGGCAACGACGAGGAGTCCTGTTTCCTCTCCCGCACGGTTCCCCGGCACCGACGGCAAGGTGGACTACTCCGAGGGTGTCGACGTCGGCTACCGGTGGTACGAGGCCACCGGGACGACACCACTGTTCCCCTTCGGCTTCGGCCTCTCGTACACGACCTTCCGGTACGGCGATCCCGAGGTGCAGGTGCGCCGACGGAGCGGCCAGCCGGTGGTCACGGCGACGGTCCGGGTCACGAACACCGGACGCAGAGCCGGTGCCGACGTGGTCCAGCTCTACCTCGGACAGCCAAAGGTGACGGCCAATCCCCCTCGCCAGTTGGAGGCATTCCGCCGGGTGTCGCTCGAGGCCGGGAAGTCCCAGTCGGTCACGTTCACACTGCAAGCGAAACAGCTCGCCTACTACGATGCTGCCCGTGGATCCTGGCGTGTCGCCGCGGGGACCTATCGGATCTGGATGGGCGACTCCTCCGCCTTGACCGATCTACCCGCACGAGGTCATCTACAGGTAGAGCGGGCGGAAGGGGAAGCATGACCGAGCTCTATGACCCGTATTCGCACGAACTGCACGAGGATCCCTACCCCGTCTACCGCACACTCCGCGACGAGCATCCGCTCTACTACTGCGAGGCCCGAGGCGTCTGGGCCCTGAGCCGCTTCGACGACGTGTGGGACGCCGTGCACGACCCGAAGACCTTCTGCTCCGGGCAAGGCGTCTTCCCGGGCATGGGTGAATACAACCCCGATCAGATGCTGCCCGTGATGATCATGATGGATCCTCCCCGCCACACCCAGCTCCGGAGCCTCGTGAACCGGGCCTTCACCAGGCGCCGGATTGCCGAACGTGAAGAGGCGATCCGAGGGATCGCCCGGGATCTGGTCGAGGCCCTGGCGGACGCCGGTGGCGGCGACATGGTCGAGGACCTGGCCAAGCCCCTGCCGACGATCGTCATCGCCGATCTTCTCGGCGTGCCCCGGGAAGACCGCAAGACGTTTCGGCGCTGGTCGGACCAGTTGGTTCAGGACAACCCCGACGACCCGACGGCAGCGGCCATGGCCATGGAGGCGGGAGCCAGTCTTCTCGCCTATTTCGCCGACCTCATCGCCGAACGGCGCCGATCGCCCCGTGACGATCTCCTGACGGCCCTCATCACGGCGGAGATCGAGGACGAGCATCTGAGCGAAGACGAACTCTTCGGGATGTGCGTCCTCCTGCTCGTGGCCGGGAACGAGACGACGACCAACCTGGTGAGCAACAGTGCCGTCCTCTTTGCCCGACACCCTGATCAGTGGCGGGCGATCGTCGCCGATCCCTCTCTGCTGCCTGGCGCGATCGAAGAGAGCCTCCGTTGTGACTCCCCCGTCCAGGCGCTGGCCAGGACGTTGACCCGCCCGGTCGAGATCCACGGGACGACGATGGACGAAGGGGACAAGGTTCTGTTGGTCTACGGGTCGGCCAATCGGGACGACCGCGAGTTCCCCGAGCCGGATACCTTCGACATCGAACGGACCGTCGAGCGACAACTCGCCTTCGGCCATGGCATCCACTTCTGTCTCGGCGCCCCTCTGGCCCGTCTCGAGGCGCAGATCGCCTACTCCGAACTCCTCCGTCGTTCACCGCAGTGGACGGTCACAGGCGCTCCCGAGCGGTTGCACTCGGGGCCGATTCGAGGGCTGGTGCACCTGCCGGTCTCGATGAACGGGTAAGGCGAGTCGGGTGGCGAGCACACGTGAGCAGGATCCAATGAAAATCGCCATAACTATCTGAGAAGACTAGAGATCGGGCCGATCGACGACGGAGTCCAGATCGGGGATCCAGCGCCTCATGAAGGTGTCGAACATGGGGACGGTGAAGTCGATCTCGCCCCACCGGGGCGAGTAGCACACGGCCTTCTTGATGAGGCCGTCGCGGGTGGGACCCAGGGCCGTCGTCTTCTTGCCCAGCAGCGCCGCCACCGCCCCCGACCGGACGGGGCCGGGCGCGAGCTCGGCCATGGCCCGGAGGTAGGCCCGCTCGGGGTCGGAGGTCCGACCGGTGCGGACGCGGAAGAAGCCGTCGTCGAGCTCGGCCGTGGCCACCGGGATGGACCGCTCGACGTCCCCCAGATCGATGGTGTCGGGGCCGTCGGCGGCGTCCCAGGCCTGGGACCCGAATTCCTGGAGGAAGTAGGGGAAGCCCTGGGTGACCTCGACCACCCGGAGCACGGCGTCGTCGGTCCAGGACACCCCCTCGTCGGCGGCGGGGACCTGGAGGGCTTCGGCCGCCTGGGCGGCGTCCAGGGAGCCGATGACGGGGAAGGTGAACATGCGCTCGGCGTAGGACTTGGCCTCGCCGGTGAGGGCGGCCAGGGAGGGGAGCCCGGCGCCGGCGATCGTGATGGGCAGCGTCAGCTGGGCGGCCCGGTGGAGCCCCATGACGAGGGCCTCCAGGATCTCGGCCTTCACGTAGTGGAGCTCGTCGACGGTGATGAAGACCCC
>Ga0209415_10017339_pt1 | contig 11469 bp, 12 predicted proteins | sample PeaSoiSIISIP2007_FD_187696 | JGI IMG/M metagenome (GOLD analysis project Ga0209415, IMG submission 187696) | Peat soil microbial communities from Weissenstadt, Germany - SII-SIP-2007 (SPAdes) (version 2) | ecosystem: Environmental > Terrestrial > Soil > Wetlands > Peat | place: Germany... | reverse complement strand
CACCTTCATCAGCCGGTGGCCGGAGCCGGGGAACAGGTACCGGCAATCACCTTCATCAGCCGGTGGCCGGAGCCGGGAACAGGCAAACTGGGGATCGGCCCCATCATGGTGACCGGGGTACCGCCGGGGGATCGGGCAACAGGTACCGGGATCACCTCATCATGCCGGTGGCCGGAAACTGCATCCTCGGGCAGCGCTCCCATTCCAGTCCTACGCACGTAGATTGCCAAGTATTTTGAAAGGCAAGGCCGATAAAGTTTGTATAATCTAGTTAGGGGGCCAATATCTATGCGAGTAGCTGCACGAGGTTGGTTGGAAGATCAAATGGCCGACCCAAAAATAAATTTACCACCCGCTACCGATTTTGGTAGAATATAAATAGCGGCTTAGCCACCAACAGCGCGACAAATAGTAACAACATTTAAATCGCTTACGACATCTAAGACATCGAGTACGTAACACCTGCTAGATTTGTTCGGCTGCAAGTCCCAGTAAGAATTGAATAGCAAGTTACTGCAATGCCGGTGGAGGACTCCGCCACGGCACTCGAATTGTATGTCGGCTTGGCTGCTAGCTTTTGGTGCTGAGTTAGGAAAGCGAGATAACCCAACTGGAGACAAATGATTATGCCGAATATTCATGATTATGTTACGGCGGAACAGGTACGGCAATATTTTGAGCAGTGTCTTGAGGGCAAGCTATCACCGAACCCAAGTGGGGAATGTGCAGCGTGTTGCCCATTCCACGACGACAACCGGCCATCCTTGTCGGTGAATCTGCACTCGGGTTTGTGGTACTGCCACGCCTGCGGCAGTAGCGGTGGTGACATCTTCGATTTTGAGATGAAGCTTGAAAACTGCGACTTTCGCACTGCGGTCACCAATATCGCCAAGTTAGTAGAGAATCCGGAGTTGGTGCAGGTAATGCGAGCAGCACCGCTGGCTGTATACGATTATTGTGATGAAAACGGCACCCTGCTTTTTCAGGTGGTGCGTAGCCGGGGCAAAGATTTCAAACAGCGCCGTCCGGATGGGAAAGACGGCTGGATTTACAAGTTGGATGGCGTTCGCCGGGTGCTCTACAACCTGCCGCAGGTCATCGCGGCTAACACGGTGTGCATCGCGGAAGGCGAGAAGGATGCTGACCGGCTGGGACACGTGTTGGCGGCAAACATCGATCTGGAAGGACGCTGGGCGGCGACTACCAATCCGAGTGGGGCAGGAAAGTGGTTTGATAGCTATTCGCCCTACCTCAAGGGCAAGGATGTAATCATTTTCGCTGACAACGATGAGGTAGGGAAACGGCACGCTCAACAGGTTGCGGCATCGGTCTTTCCGTTTGCGAATTCCACAAAAGTGGTGGAACTGCCCGGACTGCCGCAACACGGAGACGTGTCTGACTACCTGATCCAGCAGAGTCCCGATAGCTTGTGTGCTGAAATCCGAAAAGCTCCCCTGTTCACTCCAACGGCTGCAATTCATTCTGCCGCTTCTAAGAAAGAAGTGCCGGCAGAAAGAAAATTGAGGTTCCGCACAGCGAAAGAGTTGGCATCCGAGACCCCAGCGGAGGTTGAGTGGCTGGTACGGCCTTGGATCGCTGCCGGAAGCATTACCGAGGTCGATGGGAAAATAAAAAAGGCGGGCAAAACGACTTGGGTCACTCATCTTATCCGTTCACAGTTGGACGGTACTTCTTTTATGGGCGAACCCACTACCAAGTCGCCGGTGGTGTACCTGACCGAGCAGCCAGATTCAAGCTTTAGGGAAGCTCTGAAGAGGGCAGAATTGCTCGACCGGCATGATCTTTACATCCTTAGCTGGAAGGATACCGTTGGCCTTCTTTGGTGGGTGGTAGCGTCTGAGGCCGTAGCCGAATGTAAGCGCCGGGGTGCTCGGCTGTTGGTGATCGACACTATGGGCCAGTTTACTGGCCTTCAAGGTGATTCTGAGAACAATTCGGGAGACGCTTTGAGCGCGATGAAGCCCTTGCAGGAGGCCGCGGCTGCGGGCATTGCGGTGATTGTGATCCGCCATGAGAGGAAAAGTGGCGGGGAGGTTGGGGACTCAGGCAGGGGCAGCACAGCATTTGGTGGGGCGGTGGATACGGTGCTGTCCATCCGGCGTCCTGAAGGTAACAGTCGCCCCACGTTGCGGATCATTCAAGGGCTGTCGCGGTTCAGCGAAGTGCAGGATGAACTGATGATCGAGCTTATTGACGGCAAGTACGTGAGCCACGGTCCTCCCTCCCAGTTGGCGGCTGTAGAGGCACGCCGCGCCATTCTTGCCGCCGTTCCCGATACTTCTGCCGGGGCTGTCACGTGGGATGCGCTCATTGAAACCACCGGTATGAAGAGGACGACCGCGCAGGAAGTGGTCAGCACTTTGCTAAACGAAAAGCGGCTTGTGCGGGAGGGCAAAGGCACCAAGGGCGACCCACACCGCTTCTACGCCCCCAAAATGCTTTCTGCCGGAACATCATCCCCTATACGGCAGAATGAATCTTTGGGGAAAGAAGCGACCATTGGCAATGGACCACAGTTTGAGACCGGAGACAAGATTTGCCCTTTGGACGCGCCACAAGAACCTGAGTCTGGTACCACCACACCAATACACTTGGAGGCCACCGACGTGAAAACGGAGTCGCTTCCATCTGGCACGCAGGATGATTACTCAGCCGATTTGGAGGTCGAACAATATAAAGAATTCCTCCAGATGTGTGAAGAACATGCGGCCCAACTAAGCGCATTTAGACCACAGGATAAACTGGCGACTTGGGGTCCGGACGACTTTGAGCAAATCGTATGGGACTGGCCTAAGCACTTGATGGACCCTTTTATAGAGGGCGTATGCATCGCCTGCATTGACCACGACATTATGACGCGAGATGCGATCGTTGCCCAGTGGAACTCAATGATTGGGAAGCATCGCAACGTTCTAAAGGAGTGGCAACCGTATCAGGTTACCGGGCGTATCGACAACCGTATTAAATACCCCGGTTTTAGTCGCCAACGCCGTCGCCGTGCACGCCGCCAGAATGAAGTCGAGCATAAGTGGAATTGAAACCGCGCTTGACCAAACGCACCTTGGTGCCTCAGTCGGACAAGCGAACAATCTGTGGACACCAACCCGCTGCACCGATGTCCAGTGGAGGGAATTTGCTTTTTGACCACCGGTCAACGGTTTAGCAAATGTGCGGTCATTTTGTTGTGGGATGTGGTGTTCCGAACTGCTTGCTTATTGATCTACATGCACAATTTGTTGGTCGCACTCGGCACCACAAATAGCAGGTTGCCGACACCAGTTGTATTTGTCGATTCCGTAAATGTACGGGCTTGGCGGAGTACCAGAAATTGATACCACCAGTGGCACAGGGGTGATTCATGATCGATGTCCAAGAGTACCGAGGCATACAATTCGCGGCTCGACTTGGAGGTTTTGCTCGGGCGGGCAGATATCCGCCGTCGCAACTATCGGCATGGTCTTCAATGGGCGGGAAGGCATTGCTGAGAACACGGGGAAGGGGCTATTTTCGGGAATTGAGAAGAAAACAAAAGCGACGTAGGTCCAGAGTTTGCCAGCCATCATCCCGAGTGATCGCAGCCAGAGTCAATGGACAAAAGGGAGGTTGGGCAACCACAGCCAAATTCGGACCGGAATTCTTCCAGCAGCGGGCTCGATTGGGCGGTTTAGCGGTTTTGACCAAATGTGGAAATGAACATTTTCGGAAACTGCGAAAACTGCGTACCAAACAAGATGCGGTGCGGAAAACTTATCTACAGGAGTTTGCCTAACGGTTTTCGGAACCGGTGCGATAGCGGTTCGATCAACTGCTGGATTAAATCGGGATCATCACCGTCCACGTTGGAGGTATAATCGCGGTGATTCGCCCCTGCGCCACAACATCCAGCATCAGTTTAGCGAATCGGCGCAAGCGAGGGCGGAGGTTTGCGCCATGGACATCGGGAACATCAACAATTTGATTCAAGATGGTATATGGCTGGTCGCCCTCGTGTTGTTCATTGGCAGACTTATCGCTAAACGCATTCGAGGGGAGACAGTAGTGCCCACTTGGATACGTAACACACTATCATCGAACATAGCAATCGGCGTCGTAATCGGGCTAGGGCTAATTTCGTCTGCAATGTCGTCGTATCCGAATGTGTCAAGATATTTCAACCGCTCTCCGCAACCTGAGCCAAGATTGACAGCACGGGAAATGCGCAACAAAGAATGGCAAGACAGCATGTCGCATCTAACCATAGTCTCCGACAAACACTTTGCCAATGAGCGCATAGAGGTGGACGGGTACTCTTATCACCACTGCACGTTCAAGAATGTGACTCTCGACTACAAAGGGGAAAAAGCCTTTGATTTTGAAGACAACACATTCGAGGGTAGTGCATGGCTTGATCTATCTCAGGATTTGTCGCTAGATGGTCTCATGACGTTGCAGATAATGCTTGGAGCCTTGAAACCCGGAATAACGGTGGACGACAAGCGAGAGCATGTTACATCGTTCGGTGCTCCTGCGACTGGCTCCCTCGGTCCCGCTGCTCCCTCTAAACCTCACAAATCACAAAGCCAGAATGTTACTAACCCAGCCGCAGTGCCTCAGATTGAGCAGCACGGAACAGCGAGCGGAGCGGTAGGCGGGAGCATTACGCAGGGTGCTGACAGTATTGCGCAAATAGGTGGCACAAACAACTCCGCCATTATTACGTCCCCAATTCCTTTTCGGGTTTTAACGGACCGCCAAAAAGAGGGCATTGGGGAGTTCGTGAAGACGCTGCCGCCGTCCGTAAAGGTGGCCATCGGTGGGGTATATGGTAGCGGCGACGCGGTTACGTATGCGGCGGAATTCATTCCTCTTTTCAATGGAAGGCTCATAGCTAATCAAACCACTCCAGCAATTAAAACCGGCTTTCCGATTACTTGGACTGGGGTGTTCGTTGCCGTTGCGACGGAAGAAGATTCAGCGACTAAATACCGGAATGAATTGGTGGACAAACTCATCAGCCTTGGGATTCCCGCTCGCAAAGCAAACGGGGGCCAAGTCCCTCGTGGAAGCCTTGAGTTGTTAGTCGGCTTCCGGCCAGAAGAAGTTAAGCAGCGTTGAGTTCTTTGTGTTCAAGGTTTGTCTGATGCCAGCAGTCGCATCAGCGTATCGCGGAGATTGAGGTAAGCTGGTAGATGCTTCGCGCTCACAATGACATGTTCCAATGATGCCGCGCTTGGAGGTGCGCATTACCATGGGCGTCAACAATCTACCAACAGTGCCTTGGTACGAAAGCAATTTGCTATGGGGACCAGTCGCTCTCGGAGTCAGTATCTTGCTCACGGTAGTCGCGGCCATGATGCACGATCTTCGTTGGCTGTTGTGGCTCGCGCTGCCGTGCTTTCTGTTTGCGTGCTGGTCAGTGGGCAAGGGTAGAACTCGACCATGGTGGCGTTGGACATTGTTGGCTGTGTACCTCGTGCTTGCTTGTGGAGGTCTGTATCTAATAAGTGTTCGGCTGCGGCCCACTGAAGAATCGACAAATACAAAGCTGGAGGTGCAGCCTTCTCAAGTTAGTAGCCCCCCCGTGGTGGCTTCATCGTCTGAAACTTCATCTCACGGCGAAGAACAAATGCTAGCCAAGGCGAAACCAACAACGCATGGGAAGACTCAAGGTGTCACTGCCAGCGGTGACAATAGCGTGGCGGTTGGAACCATCACTCAGGGTTCAGGAAGTATTGCACAGGTGGGTGGCAGTGGAAACATCGCTACGGTCATCAACGGCCCAAAGCCACTCATGCTGTCTCACGGGCGACAGACCGAGCTCGCGTCACGCTTGAATGGTTTTAGCGGTGAATCTGTGGAGATAGATGTCAATAACGCGACTCCTGAAACCAGTAGCTTTGCCAATGCCTTGATTTCGTCTCTGCGCTTAGCGGGCATTGGCGCCAAGAGGAACGATGGAATGTTTGTAGGTCCTTGCATTAACTATCCGGGAGTGTCTTTTATGGCTGGGAGCAGTCGGACGAAGTTAGTGCAGGCAATTTGGAACGGGCTTGTAGCTGTGAAGGCGGTTGAGCCTACTACGACTATTCCCGGTTGTAGCCGATCTGGAGAGCCCGACGAACTGCATATCAGAATATTTGCACAATGACCTAAGCGACTGTTCGCTGGCCGGGTCTTGCGCTGCATCCTCAGTGTCGAGTTCCGAGTACATCACCGGCAGCACTGTACCTGCAACCACAATGCCCACCAATCGCGCCAGAATCCGCTCTGACGCACCGCCAGCCTGACATCAGCGACCGGCTTGCTAGCATTACCATAGTAGAATACTGTTACCTTTGATCCAAGGGGGATATCTGACGGAAGCATCTTGCCCATTTTACCATCTTTAGTAGGAACTTGGCAGGGAGTGTCAAAACGTCCAGTAAATATCTCTTTATCCTTCAATATAAGTACATCAAGAGGACCATCAATTACTTCTCCGGTAAAGATAGAACCTTGGTAAGAACTAGGATAACATCCGTTTGGAGCTATCCCTTGCTGAGAAAAAGAAGTCGAGGTGAAACTGATGATAAGTACTAGGTAAACTGACCTCTTCTTGAAGCAGTAACTCATGCCAAGTTCCCCTAATTTAGATGGCCGCTTTCTATCGGCAATGTCTCAATGCCCACGATCCCCAGCCCAGTACCGCGATGGGTTACGTCAATAATAGTCACGCCATCGACAGGTCGTGTCTTCGGTTTTGGCGCAGAGTCGGTCTTCTCATCAGCTTGATTCGCGTCGTTGTTGCTGGCCTGTTCATCGTTCCCAATCATTGCGTCACTCCTTCGTTTTCCGTGCACCGTCCCGCGCAGGCCGGTCCTCATGATTTGTGCGTCGGTCTTACGCCAGAAAAAACCAACCATGCTCCAAGGAGTAGGAGTGCCCATGCCACAATTAACATCGTTGTAGCTTGAGTGGGATTACTGGGCTGAAATGCTCTTGTGCCGGGGAAGATTAGGTGCTTCACATTTATATAGACCAAGAGCGTGCCGACGATTATCTTCCACCAAACAGGACCGCCTTTTGTGTTCACGCCGCCGCTCCTTGTACTTTCTGGTTGTAATTGCGGGAGAACTGGATTCAGAACCTACCGGTTCCGCACATCCGAGCGCTTCCGCTCGATTGGCACCGTGGTGATCTCCTGCCCGGTTGCCGTGGCTCCGGATTGTGGAGCCAACTCCTGATGCTGGGGCCAGTGTAACATTCGGTGCGGACATGAGCGATAGACCGCCTACTCCCGACTGGCGCTGATGGTGTTTTCGTTGGTCGTCAACACTAAGACCTTCCCGTCCTGTTTAAGTGTGAAGCGGTACTTATCATACGGCTTCCCGTCGGCTAGCTTCATGTCCAGATCGTGGCCATGCACTTCGTAACTTCCAGTGAAACTATTACGTTGCGGAGTCTTCATAGTCCATGTCGCATCTGGGTTGAACGTTACGGTCCACTGTCCCGGCTGAAAATGTACTGTACCGAAGGGCTTACCCTTCTTGAGAACAGCCAGTGACGTGTAGTCCCACGTCCCGATCAATTCCGGCGGAATCTTATTGGAAGCAGTGGCAGAAGTTAAAGTTGCGAGGCAGATGCACGCGAGAACAAGTAAAAAGCCTGATTTTGATAATTTCATGCGGGAATTGTAAACCATCCGTGGGTTTGCCAAAGGCACAATGCCGAAAAACGACGCAATCTCACAGCGGAAAACAGAGCCAAATAGCTGCTTGGCGGATGGGTCCGGAGCAGCAGTTTGAGCGAATGCGAGGGCAGCGTTCACCCCAGCCATGACGAAGCGATCTGCTACCGGTAGCCAACCGGCGTACTCTACACCCATCTTTCTGATACACTTTTTGCCCAGTAAACATCACTCACAGGAGCCAGAATGAACATCGAGCAAATCGTAGCGGAATTGAAATCCGAACGTGACCAGATCGCCCGTGCAATCAGCGCAATCGAAAGTTTGAATTCAAATGGACGCCGGAGAGGTCGCCCACCGGGTTCAACCAATGCGCCAAAGAAACGTGGCCGTCGCCGTGGAATGAGTGCTGCTGGTCGGAAGCGGATTTCGCAAGCCGCGAAACTACGTTGGGCTGCATGGCGCAAGCGGAAGAAGGTAGCGTAGACTTTGATTGCGTTGTGGGTTCGCAGATCGCCAGCGGTATATAAAACGGAATTGTCGCCCGGTCATGAAGCGCTTGGGGAAGCTGCGATGAAAAAGATGGCTGTTTTTTTGGCTTTGCTATTCCTACTTGGCTGTAGCCGGGGGAATGGCCGGTCGGATTCAAACGGCGCTGTTCATGCTGCTGAGGCGCCATCAGCCAAGTGGCTCAAGACCGAAATTCCGCTGGCCGTGTTTCGCTATGAAGTGCGCGGTTATGGTCGTGCTTCGGCGCAAGGCTTCTGGCAAGCCACTAGCACGGATAAGGACAAACAGTTGGTGTGGCCAATCGCGGTGAAGATTGAATGCGACCGCGAGGCGAAGATTTGCAGGGAAGCAGGTGCGTCCGTGCAACTTGGATTGCTGGAACCGGAACTCGTTGAATATGAAATTTCGTCTTGGAATAGTAACGGAGTCTTGGCGGATGATACCGACAAGTGTAACAGGCACAGCCTAGCGATTGATTTCAAAACCAACAGCGTAACGGTGACCGATTACCCAATTAAGAAACAGGGTGATTCGGTCTGCAAGCCGCTTCCTGAGGCTTACTCCTACGCGCTGCACGGCGGCCAGTTGCAACTTTATCCGCCAGCGCCGTGGGACCCGCTGGAGAAACGAGAAGGCCAAAAGTGAAAGCAGCGCGGCGGCATTGCCGATGCAAGCCGTGTTACAAGACTGGGCGAAAGGCACAGATGCTACCCGGCAGGCGGCCTACAGGTCAAACGAATCGAAGCCACGCCGGGCGCATGCTTGCCAGCAGGCTCACCGCGCCCGTCTCGACGTTGGCCGACGTCGCGCCCGAGTCTACTTGGATAGAAAGATATTCGCTTGGCGCTCCGGTCGATAGTTCGTGATGCACTTCAGGTGGTTCGTATGGCCGCTGATGCATGCTTTCCCAACCCATCAGTACCGTGAGTCCCCCAACTACTAAGAACCGTCCGACCTTCATGTTTGCAGTATAGGCCCAAGCTGCCATGATAATCCACAACGTGACCCGGAATCGAACCTCGAACAAGCCCTGCCGCAGGTGACCGTTTTGGAGCCCGGCTGACGCTGAGAAGCGAAACGCTTTGCATCCGTCACTCGAAGGGCACATGATACTGCTTGGCCTGCTGGTGATGGGGTTCGTTGCGATCTATATTGAGACCTCGCTTCGGCCTTTGCGGGAGCAACTCAATCGTATTGAATGCAAGTTGGATGCCATCTCCGAGGCCGAATGAGCCCAAATTCAGCCACTACCCAAAATCTACTGATTCCTGAACCCTATCCCCAATACGGGAAAGCCGTGTGATTGCATCAGTGTTTCTCAGCGGCAACAGCCAGATTTTCTGAACCCCTCAAACCAGCCATTTCAGCGCTGCGGAGCACGGTACCTACCCCAAGGCCCATCTCACGCGCAATCGCCTTCCAGCCGCGCCCCTGCGCACGCAGGGAGCCAATTCTCGCGCTGTCCACAATCAGACGCGGACGGCCCAGCGTTACGCCCTTCGCCTTCGCATTTGCGATCCCTCCGCGAACCCGCTCCCTAATCAATTCTCTTTCAAATTCAGCGATGCTGGCAAAAATACCAAACACCAACCTGCCATTGGCGGTGGAGGTGTCCACACCTTCATGGATGCTCACAAATTCGATTCCCAACGTTCGGAATTCCTCCAGCGCATTCACCAACTGGCGAAGGCTACGAGCAAATCGGTCATAGCGATAGACCACCACCGCATCAATCTTGCGTTTCCTGCAATCCGCCCACAAGCGGTCAAGTTCTGGTCGATGTTCCCGTGATCCGCTAATCCCCTTGTCAACGTATTCACCAGCTACCTGCCAGCCACGGTGAGCGACGTACTCCCGTAGCTCCCGCAACTGCATGGCCGGGTCTTGTGCTGCGGCAGTGGACACACGTGCGTACAGTGCCACCCGCTTGGGGTTTGGGTTGGAAGACATACACTCATTTGATGCCCAATCCTACCGAAGCGCTTCAGCATATATGTAGAGCGCTTGAGCATGGTTTAGAATGCGCCTATGGCAAAGCACAGAAAAGACCCGGCTGCGGTCAGCCTCGGTCGGCGTGGCGGCAAGAAAAGTGCCATCGCAAGAATGAAAAAAATGACGCCGGAGCAGCGGTCAGAGATTGCGCGAAATGCGGCGCGGGCTAGATGGAAGAAATCATGAGCAAGGATTCAGCGCTAATGGGTCTTGCCCTTGGACGACTCGACCAGTCGCGCAATACTTGGAAGGATGCCTGTTAGTTCACCATTCAACAAGAGCAACTGCTCGTCGTAAGCCTGCATTTGCTCGTGGTAATTCGACATAGCGCCATTGTGAATGCGGTAGTCCTCTCTGCTTCGCAGCACCTCGTTAACGCGCAGGGTAATTCTGTACACGGTGGCCACGTGAGTCAGAGTTGAGGGAGTGGCAGTCAACTCTGGAGGGATATAAACTCGTAGTAATTCCCATGCCCCAGTATGCAACGTCTGCAAAGGAACAATCAGTGATCTGCGCTCTTTGAGAACGTGCAACTCTGATTGCAAGTTCTTCCCGTTCTCCGCGACAGCGCGCTCATTGAAATTCAATTCTTCAGCAAGGGCTATTCGTACTGCCTCTTCACGCTCTTTTCTTTCGGTCTGGGCAAGGTTGTATTGGCCCATAGCCGCTTCCGCGCTTTCTTGGAAATGTTTGGTACTGGCGTCAAGTGTGTTGGCCGTCCTCTGTAGCGCGCTGCGAGATTCATCAAGCGTTTTCTGCTGTTGCTCACCGCTACGTTCACTGGCTTTGAAGGCAGCAACTGCAATTGCCAAAGAAACTATCGTGAGGAAAAAAAGTGCGGCACTGAGAGCCAGCGAAATCACTCCAGTGAGATCGGCCACACTCAAAGATGTTGGCAAATGTGCGGCACTCTTTGCACGAAGGAGGGAGTAATACAGGACGGCGGCGGCACAGATCAGAATTCCAAGGGTGATCCACAATGCGACACGCAAAGCGTTCCTCCGTCGGTTGTAAAGCGCAGTTTACTTCAAATTGGACAAATAACGCCCCAATCTGTGCGCAGGCTGGGGAAACCGGGGTGATGGGCTGCGCGGGTACGGAGCCAGCGCGTGGTGGGCACCATCGCAATGGTGAATACGGTGATGGCGTCGTGATAACGAACGCTTCAAAGTGGGCGAAAGTCCAGTGGAATGTAGACAAGGTGGTCAGCAATCAGCCCCGAATAGCGAAGGGAAGAAGTTGTAGATCCACGTCCGGTGCACGTCGCCGCCGAACTTCCACTGGTGGCGGCGGCCTTCCAG
>Ga0209415_10017337_pt1 | contig 11470 bp, 7 predicted proteins | sample PeaSoiSIISIP2007_FD_187696 | JGI IMG/M metagenome (GOLD analysis project Ga0209415, IMG submission 187696) | Peat soil microbial communities from Weissenstadt, Germany - SII-SIP-2007 (SPAdes) (version 2) | ecosystem: Environmental > Terrestrial > Soil > Wetlands > Peat | place: Germany... | reverse complement strand
GCTGTAACGCAACGCGAGTTCGAATGGCATGCGGTCCGGTTGCCAAAACCGCTCATCGGATAAAAAAGAAGGCGTGGGCCGGCCGGACGCGACGCGAAACCGTTAGCTTCCGCGCCGTGCTCGGCCGGCCCGATGGCGTCGTTCGACCTCGTCACCCCCACTACGGAAGAAGCCGCGATCGCGGAGCTGCGGACCGGGGCGCCGGGCGAGGTCGCGGTGCTCGCCGGAGGAACCGACCTCATGTTCGACCTCGACGGAGCGAAAGCGGCCCCGCGCCGCGTGGTGTCCCTGCGTCGTCTGCCGTGGCGGACCGCCGACTGGAACGGCCCGGTCCTGACGGTGGGCAGCACGCTTTCGCTCCGGTCGCTCGAACGGGACCCCGAGATTGCGAAGAAGCATCCCGGTTTCTTCCAGGCGATCCGAGCGGTCGGCAGCGTGCAACTTCGCCACCGGGCCACGCTCGGCGGGAACCTCGGACGGGCCGCTCCCGCCTCCGACCTCATCCCGATCCTCCTCGCGCTGGACGCCGAGGTCGACCTCGTCGGGCCGTCGGGTTCGCGCTCGCTCCCCGTCGATCGGTTCGTGCTCGGAGCGCGACGCACGGCCCTCGCGTCGGGCGAGCTGATCCGCTCCGTCCGGTTCCCCGAACCGCGAGCGTCGACCTACCTTTGGCAACGAGTGCGCCCGGCGAACGACATCTCCCAGATCGCCGTCGCGAGCGCCTATTCTCCTTCGGACGGCCGCTGGCGGCTCGCCGTCGGTGGGATCCCGCCCCGCGCGCTGCGGCTCCCCGAGGCAGAAGCAATCCTTCGGTCCGCGGATCCTCCAGACGCGGAGATTCGCGACGCCGCCGACCGGGCGGCGCGCCACCTCGTGATCGCTACGGACCGCCGCGCTTCCGAGGAGTACCGACGGCATCTGGTCGGCACGCTCCTGGACCGGGCGGTGCGAAGCACCGTGGCCGCCTCGAAGGGGGGTCGATGAGCTCCCCTGCGCTCGCGCTCACGGTCAACGGCCGACCCCGTCCCCTCGAGAACGTGCCGGCATCGGAACGGCTGCTCGACACGGTCCGCTGGCGCCTCGGACTGAAGGGCACGAAAGAAGGGTGCCGCAGCGGAGACTGCGGAGCCTGCACCGTGCTCGTGGACGGGGTCTCGACGCTCTCGTGCCTCACCCTCACGCACGAGGTCGGTGGGTCGACCATCTCAACCATCGAGGGGATGGCCGACGACCCGATCGGTCGGGCGGTTCAGGAAGCTTTCGAGCGGGCGGGCGCGCTCCAGTGCGGCTATTGCACTCCGGGCTTCGTGGTCGCGCTAGTCGGTCTCCTTCGCGAGCGCGGCCGGGCCGCCCCCGTCGAGGAGCTTCTCGCGGACCTCGGCGGAAACCTCTGCCGATGCACCGGTTACCTCTCGATCGCGCGCGCGGTGTCGCTCCTCCAGAAGGAGGCGCCGTGATCGCGCACCCTCGACCCGACGCTCGCCCCAAGCTCGAGGGATCGGCGGCGTTCGCGCTGGACCTCGACGTTCCGGGAATGCTCTGGGCGGCGCTCGTTCCCTCTCCCGTCGCCCACGGGCACCTTCGCTCGGTCGACCTTTCGCCGGCGCGCGCTCTTCCGGGAGTCGTCGCCATCTCGGCCGCCGACCTGGGCTCGCTCCTTCCGGGCAAGTCCGGGGACCCCGATCGCCCGGTCTTCCCGAGCGAGACCGTGGTCTACCGCAATCAGCCGGTGGCGGCGGTGGCGGCCCCGACCCGGGAACTCGCTCGCCAAGCCGCGCGGGCGGTGCGGGTCGAGGTCGAACCGCTCCCCGTCGTCTCCGACCTCGAGCAGGTCTTTCCCGACTGGCCCGGTCCGAAGGCCGAGGGGTCGACGCACGTCGCGGCCCACGTTCGGGCTCGCGAGGGAGACATCGAGGCGGTGTTCCGCTCCGCCGAAACCGTCGTCGCGGAGACCTACCGGACCTCGAGCATCCACCAGGTCGCCCTCGAGCCGCATGCCTGCCTCGCCGAAGTAACGGGGGACGTCTGGCGCGTCCAGACTTGCACCCAGACCCCGTTCGGCACCCGCGAAGATATCGCGTCGTTGCTCGGCGTTCCCGAGGCGTCGGTCGTGGTCGACGGGACGTGGGTCGGCGGCGGATTCGGAGGCAAAGGCGCCGCGCTCCTCGAGCCCTACGCGCTCCTGCTCTCGAAAGCCTCGGGGCATCCGGTGAAGCTCGCCCTGGGGTACCGAGAAGAGTTCCTGCTGGGACGGACCACCCTTCCCTCGGTGATCCGCATGGAGACGGCGGTCACGGGCGGTCGGATCGTCGGTCGCCGCGTTCGACTCCTGCTCGACGTGGGGACCTCGCTTCCCGGTCGGGACTTCGCGACCGGCTACTCTATCGGCTTCCTGCTGGGGCCGTACTCCACGCCGGCGTTCGAGGTGGAGGGGTATGCGGTGCGGACCAACAAGCCGCCGTTCGGGCCGCATCGGGCTCCGTTCGCGCCGCAATGTGCCTTCGTTCTCGAGTCGCACCTCGACCACGTCGCTCGCGAAGCGGGCCTCGACCCGCTCGCGTTCCGGGCCGCTCATCTCTGGAAGGAGGGCGACACCACACCCATGGGCCAGCGCGTCGGTCCCTTCGGACTTCCCAGCGCGTTCGAGAAGGCCCGGGCGACCGCGGCTCGCTGGAGGACCCAGCTCGACCCGGACAGCGGAATCGGCGTTGCCGTGGGATTCTGGTCGACCGGGACCGGCGCCGGGGGCGAGGTCCGTCTTCGCCTCTCTCCGACCGGCCTCACCGTCGTCCAGGGAGAGCGAGAGATCGGCAGCGGCAGCGTCCTCGCGGGCGTCGCGGCGGTCGCGGCACGGTACACGGGTCTGCCTCGCGACCGGGTGACGGTCGCCTACGAGGACACGTCGCGAGCCCCGTTCGATTCGGGGGTATTCGGAAGTCGGACCACCGCCACCCTCGGACGCGCGGTCGACGAGGCTGTCCGCTCACTCTTTGACGACCTAGGAAAACGACTCCAGGGTTCGGGCCTTGTCCACCTCCGGGTGGAGTCAGGAGAAATCGTCGCCGAACAGGGGTCGGCTCGGCGACCCCTCCGGGAACTGTGCAACGAAAAAGAACGAGCAGACGGTGCGATCATTGCGAGCGGCCGGCACTACGGAAAGAGCGGCACCCTCGACGAAAAGAAGGTCGAGGCCGGCACGTTCTACCCCTACACGGATTTCACGGGCGCGGCGCACGCGGCGCAAGTGAAGGTCGACCGATCCACCGGCACGGTACGGGTCACGCGGTACGCTGCGTTCCATGACGTCGGCGCGGTGATCGACCCTGCGACCGCGCCCGCGCAGGTGGAGGGCGGCGTGGTCATGGGCCTCGGGACGGCGCTCACGGAGGAGGCGATGTGGTCGGAAGATGGTCGTCTCCTGAACGCGGGCCTCCTCGACTACCGGATCCCCACGATCGGGGAAGTTCCGCCGATCGAGGTGACGCTCATCGAGGGATTCCTGGGAGCGGGGGCGTTCGGCTCGAAGGGCCTCGGGGAGCCGCCGATGATCCCGGTGCCTGCCGCTGTCGCGCTCGCGGTCCGCGACGCGACGGGAGCGCACGTTACCGAGCTCCCGCTCTCTTCGGAGCGGGTGGCGCGAGCGCTTAAACTCCTTTAGCGGTGCCGTCCGTCATGCCCCTGGCCCTCGAGGAGATTCGGGGACTTCTTTCCCGGTATCCGTCCCCGCCGGTCGTCGGGACCGTCGGGTCTCACTCCGCGATCGACATCGCCGACGGAGCCGTCACCGAGGGACTCTCGAGTCTGGTCCTCGTGGAGGCGGGACGGGACGCGACCTACGCCCGCTATTTCCGGACGGTGCGGGCACCGGACGGAACTCGAACGCGCGGCTGCGTGGACGCCGTCTGGACGTTCTCCAAGTTCGCGGAGATCGCCTCCCCGGACGCCCAGGAGCGCCTGCGCGCAGCGGGCGTTGTCCTCGTACCGAATCGAGCGTTCAGCTCGTACCTTCCCCTCTCGACGATCGAGGACGAGTTCCGTGTCCCGATCGTAGGGTCCCGCCGTCTCCTCAGGATCGAGGAGCGCAGCGAGCGCGACAACTATTACACCCTCCTTGAAAAGGCCGGAATCCCCACCCCGCGTCGTATCCCGAGCCCCGACGCGATCGACCGCCTCGCGATCGTGAAGCTCCCCCATGCGACCCGCCGGCTCGAGCGAGGATTCTTCACGGTCACCAACCCGCAGGAGTACCGCAAGAAGGTCGAGCGTCTCGTTGCGCGCGGCACGGTCGACCCGGCCGACCTCGCGACCGCGCGGATCGAGGAGTACGTCCTCGGCCCGGTGTTCAATTTCAACTTCTTCTTCTCCCCGCTGCTCCCGCGCGCCGACGGACTCGAGCTCCTGGGCGTCGACGAACGACGCGAAAGCAACCTCGACGGACTGGTCCGCTTGCCCGCGGCCCAGCAGCTCGAGCTGAGCGACTCCGACCGGATCCCGGATTACACGGTCGTGGGGCACGGAACGCTTACGGTCCGCGAGTCGATTCTGGAAGAGGTGTTTCGCATGGGAGAGAAGTTCGTGGACACGGCTCGCGCGCAGTACCCGCCGGGAATCCTCGGGCCCTTCTGCCTGCAGACCTGCATCGACCGGACCGGGCAGCCGACGGTCTTTGACGTCGCCGCGCGGATCGGCGGCGGCACCAACGTCCACCTCGCTCTCGGCCATCCGTACGGGAACGCGCTCTACCGAACCCCGATGAGCAGCGGCCGGCGCGTCGCGCTCGAGATCCGACGCGCGTCCGAAGAGGGACGCCTCGGGGAGATCGTGACATGACGGACCCCGCGCCCCCCAACCCGACGCCGCTTCGCCGGACGGCCCTCTACGACTTCCACCGGCGGCACGGAGGCCACATGGTCCCGTTCGCCGGTTGGGAGATGCCGCTCTACTACACGAGCATCCTCGCCGAGCACCGCGCGGTCCGAGAGGGGGTCGGGGTCTTCGACGTCTCCCACATGGGGATCATGACGGTCGAGGGGGGCCACGCCGCGGACCTCCTGGGTCGGCGCACGACTGCGAACGTCGTCGGGCTCGTCCCCGAGCAGGTCCGCTACACGTTCCTGCTCGAGGCGACGGGCTTCATCGTGGACGACCTGCTCATCAGCCGGGTCGACGCGGGCGACGAGCTCACCCGCTCGTTCGTGGTCGTGCCGAACGCGAGTCGGGCGGACGAGATCGAGGAGATTCTCCGCCAGCATCGAGGGCCCGACACGACGATCGGCCGGTACAACGGACCGGTTGCGCTCCTCGCGGTCCAAGGGCCGAAATCGCGCGAGGTCCTCGAGTCGCTCTACCCCTGGGACCTCTCGGGGCTGCCGTTCTACCACGTACGGTTCTTCCCGAAGAAAGAGGGAACCGGCCCGAAGGCCGGCCGCCTTGGGCTCCACCTGCCGGACGCGCTCGGCGACTACCTGATGGTGAGCCGTACGGGCTACACCGGGGAGCTCGGGTTCGAGGTCTTCGTCCCCGCCGCGGAAGCGGAGGCCCTTGCCGAACGACTTCTCGGCGCCGGCGTCGTGCCGGTGGGCCTGGGGGCCCGCGACACCTTGCGCCTGGAGAAGGGGTACCTGCTCTCGGGCCAGGAGTTCCACCGGGACCACACCCCGCTCGAGGCCGCGCAGGACCGGTTCGTGGACTTCGACCACGTCTTCGTCGGAGGTCCCGCGCTCGAAAAGGAACGCACCGACGGCCTCAAGCGTCGCCTAGTAGGGATCGAGGTCGCGGAAGCCGGCGCGATCCCGCGTCACGGAACTCCGATCCGGTCGAACGGAAAACCGGTGACCGAGGCGACCAGCGGCGGACTTTCGCCCACGTTGGGAAAGGGGATCGCCCTCGCGTATCTCCCGCTCGATCTCACGCCCCCGGGCACGGCGTTGTCCCTCGAGATTAGAGGTCGCGAAGCGGCCGGCCGGGTCGTCCCGCTCCCGTTCCTCAAAGCCTCGCGGCCGCGCACGTAAATACTCGGACCACCCCATCTACTCGGTCGAATACGATGGCGGCCGAAGCCGGGTCTGGTCGCCCGTTCGTCGGCCGGGTGGAGACCGTCGAAGCCCTTCACCGCCGGTTTGAGGACGCACGGGCGGGCACGGGCGGAGTCACCCTTCTCGTCGGGGGGACCGGGGTCGGGAAGTCGGCGCTGATCGCGGAGTTGGTCCGGGACATCCGGACCCGCGGCATCCGCGTGATGGTCGGCCGAGCCCTCGCGCTCGACGACCCGCCTCCGTTCTCGCTCATCCGCTCCGCGGTCCAGAGCGCGCACGACGACCCGGGCCTTCGGTCGGAGGATGTGTCCCCGATCGGCGGCGACCAATTCCTCATCGGCTTCGCCCCCCGGCTCGGGGAAGCGGCCTTCCCGACCCCCGTCGGCATCGAAGAGCGGCTGCTCGAGGTTCTCGGCGAGACCGACGAACGGGGCGATATGTCGCGCGACCGGGTCCTGACCGGGATCGCGGAAGAGTTCCTCGAGTTCACCCGTCGCGGCCCCACGGTGCTCATCCTTGAAGACCTGCACCGGGCGGACGAGTCGTCGCTCAGCGCGGTCGAATTCCTCGCGAATCAGTTGCAGAACCGCCCGCTCTGGATCCTGGCCACCAGTCGTCCGTACTCCACGCTCTCGGAATCGGGCCGGGCGCGGCTCGAAGGGTTCGAGGGCGCCACGCGGGCCCGGCGGATCGTCCTTCGGCCGATGACGTCCGGCGAGGTCGCGGACTACCTTCGGATGAGCGACCCGTCGCGAGAGTTCTCCCCCGAGGAGGTCGCGCGGCGCTACTCCGAGACGGGCGGGAACCCGCTCCTCCTCCAGCAGCTCGACCGACGGATGGCCTCCGCCGGCGAATCCCGCGGTCGACCCGGAGCGGGCCTCCCTCCGCTCGACGAGGAGGCGAACCGTACGCTCGATGTCGCCGCCGTCCTCGGTCCCGAGTTCACCTTCGGCATCCTGTTGCGGGCGAGCGGCGAGGACGAGGAACGCCTCGCGGAGGCCGTCGACCGTCTCGTCGGCCAGGGTCTCCTGTTCGAGCGGCCGGGCGAACTGCTCGCGTTCCCCGAAGACCGGCTTCGGGACGAAGCCTACGCGCACCTCACCGAGAGCCGCCGCCGTCTCTTGCACCGACGCGCGGGGGAAGCCCTCGAGGCGATGGGCAGCGCCGACCTCACGACGATCTACGCGCTCGCCCGTCACTTCTACTTGGGCCGGGTCGACGAAAAATCGGTCCATTACAATCGCATCGCGGCCGAGATCGCCGACCGCGCGCTCGCGCCGGACGTCGCCCGGGACCACCTTTCGCGCGCGCTCGAAAGTCAGCGCGACCTACATCCCGAGGACCGCGACGGAGAGTCGGAGATCGTCCTCGAGCTCTCGCGCACGACGAACGAGCTCGGTCGCCTCCAGGAAGCCGAAGGGATCCTGCGCGACTTCCTCGACCAGGGCAAGGACGACCCGCGCCTTTCCCCGCGCGGCCGGGCGACCCTCGAGATCTACCTCGCCCGGGTCCTGAGCGACCGGGGAGATTGGCGGGCGGCGGCCGAGGTCGCGCGAAAAGTGCTTTCTTCCGCGGGTCTCGAAGGCCAACTCCTCGTCCGGCTCGGCGCTCACCGTCTGCTCGGCGAGGCGCTCTTCTACGAAGGACACTACCCCGAGGCCCTCGCCCAGCACACCGAGGAGATCCGCCTCGCGCGCGAGGCCGGTAACGAGCGGGCGACCGCTCTCGGCCAGGCGCGGCGGGCGAGCGTCCTCGCGATGATGGGCCAGCCCGAAAGCGCACTCGCGGAAGCCCGCGAAGCCGCCGCCGCCCTCGAACGGGTGGGACCCGCGCGCGAATCGGCCCAAGCGCACCTGTTCCTCGGCGTCCTGATCGCGAACAGCAAGACCCCCGTCCCTCACCATGAGGAGTCGATCGCCGAGTTCGCGGAGGCGATCCGACTCGCCGAGAAGGCGCAGGACCCGCGACGCGTCGGCTGGGCGTTGTTCAACACCGCGGACATCCTGCGCGAGGCGGGGCAGTTCGAGGAGGCCGTCGAGAAGGTCCAGCGGGCCCGCGACATCCTCGGACGCATCGGGGATCGTTTCGGGCTGATCCAGTCCATCATCGTGCGGGGAAAGATCGCGATCGACCGCGGCGAGTACGACCTCGCGGAATCGGACCTCCTCGAAGCGTACCGTCTGGTCCGGGAGCTGAACGCCCCGGCGGACGAGGTCGACGTGGTGCTCCGGCTCGCGCAGCTCTCCTACGCCCGCGGCGACCGCGCGAGCGCCCGGAGACGGGTCGCCGAGCTCGAGCGTCAGAACCTGCCCGCGCTGCGGGTCGACATCGCGGAAGATTTCGAGCGCCTGAAGCACGCGCTCGCCGCGCGCGAGGTCGACGGCGACCTCCCGTGAGCAGCCTTCGGCGGAGTCCGTCGGCTCCGCTTCCGCGCGTCTCGGAAGCGTGCCCCCTTGAAACCGGCTGACTGCGCACGTAAATAGTCGGGTCCGCCCATCTCGTTCGGCAGGCACGATGGCGGCCGACACCGAGTCCGTCCGTTCGTTCATCGGTCGGACGGAGGTCGTCGCCGCGCTGCACCGTCGGTTCGAAGACGCGCGCGCGGGAGCGGGTGGAGTGACCCTCCTCGTCGGGGACACGGGGGTCGGAAAGTCGGCCCTGGTCGAGGACCTCGTCCGGGACATCCGCGGCCATGGGATGACCGTGCTGATCGGCCGAGCCCTCGCGCTCGACGACCCCCCTCCGTTCTCCCTCATCCGCTCCGCGATCGAGAGCGAACCCGACGATGCCGCCGCCAGTCCGGGAGGAGCCGCCCCCTTCGGTGCGGAGCGGATCCTCATCGGCTTCGTGCCCGGTCTTCGGGGAGCGGACTTCCCGCCTCCCGTCACCATCGAACAGCGGCTTCTCGAAGCCCTGGGCGGAACGGGCGAGCGGGTCGACATGTCCGGGGACCGGGTGCTCACGGGAATCGCCGACCGGCTCCTGAAGTTCACCCAGCGCGGCCCGATTGCTCTCGTCCTCGAGGACCTCCACCGCTCGGACGAATCGTCCCTCGCGGCGATCGAGTTCCTCGCGAACGAACTGCAAAACCGGCCGCTCTGGATTCTCGCGACCAGCCGGCCGTACGCTTCGCTGTCGGAATCGGGGCGGGCTCGGCTCGAGGCGTTCGAGCGCGCGACCCACGCTCGCCGGATCGTCCTGCGCCCGATGAACTCGGGGGAGACCGCGGACTACCTTCGACTGACCGAGCCATCCCGGGAGTTTTCCCCGTCCGAGGTCGCACGGCGCTATTCCGAGACCGGCGGGAACCCGCTCCTCCTCGAGCAGCTCGACCGTCGAACCGACTCGACCGGTGCGGTGCGCCGCCCTGCGGGAACGAACCTGCCTCCCCTGGACGAGGACGCGCAGCGGACGATTGACGTCGCTGCCGTGCTCGGGTCGGAGTTCCCCTTCGGCCTCCTCCTTCGGGCGAGCGGCGAGGAGGACGAGGAGCGGCTCACGGAGACGGTCGATCGTCTGGTCGGACAGGGCCTGCTCATCGAGCGACCGGGCGAGCTCCTTGCATTTCCCGATGACCGACTTCGAGCGGCAGCGTACGCGCGGCTCCCCGAGCGACGTCGGCGTCTCCTGCACTGGACCGCCGGGGAGAGCCTCGAGGCGATGGGAACCGGAGGTCTCTCTACGATCTACGCGCTCTCGCGCCACTTCTACCTCGGTCAGGCCGGAAAGAAATCGGTCCAATACAATCGCCTCGCGGCCGAGATCGCGGAGCGCGCGCTCGCCCCCGAGGTCGCCCGGGACCATTTCTCTCGCGCCCTCGAAAGCCAGCGCACCCTCTCCTCCGAGGACCACGACGGGGAGTCTCAGCTCGTGCTCGAACTGGCCCGTACCGCCGAGGAGCTCGGCCATCTGAAGGAGGCGGAAGAGGTCCTTCGCGGGTTCCTTGAACGGGAGAAGGACCACACGGCCCTGTCGGCGCGTCGTCGGGCGACCCTCGAGATCTTTCTCGCCCGGGTCCTTGCCGACCAGGGCGACATGCCCGGCTCAGCGGAGCTCGCGAAGAAGGTGCTGGCCTCCCCGGGACTCCAGGACCAGCTGCTCGTCCAGATCGGAGGCCACCACGAGCTCGGGCTGGCGCTCTACTACGAGGGGCAGTACTCGGAAGCCCTCGCCCAACACACGGAGGAGATACGGCTCGCCCGCGAGCTCGGGAACCCCCTCCTCCTCCTGCGCGCTCGGATCTGGCGAGTGGCCAGCCTCGCCATGATGGGTCCTACGGAGCAAGCCGTCGCGGAAGCGCGCGAAGTCACCGCCGAGAGGGACCGTTTGGGGTCCGTTCGGGAATCCGCCCAAGCCCACTTGTTCCTCGGGGACATGCTCGCCGATGCTCGGTGCACTCCGGCGCAGCGCTCGGAGGCGGTCGCGCAGTACGCGCAGGCGATCGGGTTCGCGGAGAGGGCCCAAGACCCGCGCCGGATCGGCTGGGCGCTCTACAAGACTTCGGAGCTCGATCTCGAGGCCGGGCGGATCGAGGAGGCGGTCGAATGCGTCCAACAGGCATCCGATATCTTCGGTCGGATCGGGGACCGGGTCGGCCTCAGCATGTCGTTGAAGGTGCGCGGTCAGATCGCGATGGGCCGGGGGGCCTACGACCTTGCCGAGACCGACCTGCTCGAGGCGCACCGATTACTGCGGGGTCTCCATCATACGCTCGAGGAGATCGATGTGGTCTTTCGTCTCGCCCAGCTTTCGGACGCCCGGGGGGACCGCGCGAGCGCACGCCGTCACGTCGCCGAGCTCGTTCGCCAAAACCTCCCGACGACCCGACCCGACCTCGCCGAGGACTTCGAGCGCCTCACGGTCGCGCTCGGGGCGAAGGGGAATGAGGATGCCGTCCCGTAAGCCTCGCGCGATCGACTTCGACGGACTCGCCCGCCGTGCGTTGCGGGAAGACCGCTCGTCTCGGGACCGAACAACGCGTCTCCTCCTCGCACGGCCCGTTTCAGCGGAGGCCCGGGTCATCGCCCAGGCGAAGGGCGTCCTCTCCGGGATGAGCGCGGCCCGAGCGTTAGCCCGGGCGCAACGCTTGTCGATTACTTTTGCGCGTCCGGACGGGAGCCGAGTCCAGCCCGGAATGGTCGTGCTGCGTCTCCGGGGCGATGCGCGGAGGATCCTCGCGACCGAGCGGACGATCCTCAACTTCGTGATGCACGCGAGCGGGGTCGCGACCGAGACCCGGCGGGCGGTCGACGCCGCGCGGGGGTCCCGCCGACCCCTCGAGATCTGGGCGACCCGGAAGACGCTGCCGGGATTACGGGACCTCGAAAAGGCAGCGGTCGAGCACGGAGGCGGTCGTCCGCATCGTCGGGACCTTTCGGACGCGGTCCTCATCAAGAACAATCACCTCGCGGTGATCCCGCTCACCGAAGCGGTCA
>Ga0209415_10017336_pt1 | contig 11472 bp, 9 predicted proteins | sample PeaSoiSIISIP2007_FD_187696 | JGI IMG/M metagenome (GOLD analysis project Ga0209415, IMG submission 187696) | Peat soil microbial communities from Weissenstadt, Germany - SII-SIP-2007 (SPAdes) (version 2) | ecosystem: Environmental > Terrestrial > Soil > Wetlands > Peat | place: Germany... | reverse complement strand
GTGACCAAGCCGACGGTGCCAGCGAGCGAGGCGCCGCCGCCGCCGACGGTCGTTCCCGTGGCCGAGCCGGGACCCGCCAATCCGAACGAGATGGCGTGGGGTGCCTATCTCGGCGGTTCGGGCTCCGTCGATCACCCTGCCGTCGCCGGGGCAGCCGGCCTCCGGCTGAAGGTCAGCAAGTCGTGGACGTTCGGCCTCGATGGCGAATGGAATCCGTGGCTCGCGTTCAACGGCACCGCGGTCCATGCCGGCGCCGTCAACGTCTATGGAACGGCGATCGTCCGTCTGCCGCTCGCCTACGAGAACTTCAACCTCAGGACCACGCTCGAGCTGGGTGCCTCGTACCTGGTCAGCAACCTGTACGGCGCCCCCCGGGGGAGCACTGGCGTCTTCGTGGGCATCGACCTTCTCGGGATCGAGTGGAAGGTGTCGCGATCGTTCTTCCTGATCATCAACCCGCTGGGCTACGCAGTCCCGACTCCGCAGCTCAAGGGCGTTCCTCTCCTCTACGGCCAGTATCGGTTCTCGCTGGGCCTCGAGGTGTACCTGGGATGACTCCCCTTCCCGCCGCGGCGCGGGTAGCCGCGATCACCTCGGCGGCCATGATCGCGCAGCAGGTCGCCGGCAAGGCGACCCGAGACGCCTTCTACTTGTCGAGCTTCGGTGTGACGACGCTGCCGGCGATGATGGGCGTGTCCGCCGTGCTCTCCCTGGTCGCGGCGCTCTGGCTGTCGCGCCTGATGATGCGCCACACGCCAGCCCGGGTCGTCCCGCTGGGGTTCGGCGCGGGCGCTGCGCTCCTGCTGGCGACCTGGGGGCTGAGCTTCGTGGCGCCGCGGCTGGCAGCCATTTCGCTCTACGTCTACACGGCGCTCTTCGGGGCCGCGATGATCTCGGCGTTCTGGTCGCTGATCAACGAGACCTTCGACCCCCACGCGAGCCGGCGAGCCGTCACCGTGATCACCGGCGGGGGCACCCTCGGCGGTCTGCTGGGCGGGCTCGTCGCATGGCGGCTGTCGTCGATGATCGCAGTACCGACGATGATTCCGGTGCTCGCCGCAGCCAACGCTGCGTGCGCCTGGGGCAGCATGCACGTGGGCGCCTCGAACGCGAAGAACGTCACGCCGGGCGTCCCGGTCGACGAGCCCGGCCCCGTCTTCCCGCTGCGCGTGCTGCGCGAGGCCCCGTATCTGCGCAACCTCGCGGCCATCGTCGCGCTCGGGGCAGTGACCTCGGGCCTGCTGGACTACGTCTTCAGCGCCGAGGCGGCCAAGACGTTCTCGAAAGGACCCGCTCTCCTCGCGTTCTTCGCGATGTTCTGGGTCGTCGTGGGGGTTCTGGCGTTCGTCATGCAGGTCACGCTCGGGCGTTTCGCGCTCGAGAAGATGGGACTGGCCGTCAACGTGGCGCTCCTGCCGGCGATCGTCCTGCTGGGCGGCGCCTTCGGGATGGCGATGCCCGGTCTCGCGAGCACCTCGGTGCTGCGGGGGGCCGAGGCCACGCAGCGCAACTCGCTCTTCCGGGCCGCCTACGAGATGCTCTACACGCCGCTGTCCGAGCGCAAGAAACGCACGGTCAAGACGGTCATCGACGTCGGGTTCGATCGGCTGGGCACGATGGGTGCTGCCGGGCTCGCGGGGCTCGCGGTGTGGCTCGCCGGGGCTCGCGCCGAGGTCGTGATGCTCGCGCTGGCCATGGCGAGCGCGGTGATCACCCTCGCGCGGTCGCGCCCCCTTCACCTCGGCTACGTGTCGGTGCTCGAGGACAGTCTGCGTCGCGGGGTCGACGACGCAGCGCCCCGTGTGTCGAGCGCGCCTGAGTCCGGGGCGAGCCTGACGCGGGCGACCACTCGCGACAAGGTCGTCGATTGCCTCGACGTCGTACTCGAGCCTCCGCCCATCGCAGCGGAGGAGCAGGCGGCCGTGGACCTTCGGGCGCGAGACGCCCGCTCGGCGCAGGACGTGGCAGACCTGAGCTCGACCGACGTCGAGCGGGCGCGCCGGGTCCTGTCGGTAGACAAGCCTCTGGGCAGGACGCTGGTGGCGTTCGCCATCCTGAGGCTCGCCGACAAGCAGCTGCGCGATCTCGCCTTGCGCGCTCTGCTCAGAACGGCCCCGCTCATCCCCGGACAGCTGGCCGATGCGCTGTGCGATGCGGGAGTCGACCCGGACATCCGCCGGCGCGTTCCGCGATTGCTCGCCGAGTGCCCCACCCAGCAGGTAGCCGATGCCTTGCTGCGAGGTGCCGAAGACGACCGGTTCGAGGTCCGCTACGAGTGCGGGCGCGCCCTGCTCAAGATCACGAAAGCCAACCCGCTCATCGTCATCCCGCCGCAGCGGGTCCTCGCCATCGTGAAGCTGGAGGTGTCCTTCGACCGGAAGGTCTGGGAGAGCCAGCCGCCGCCGGAGTTCGACGACGACGCCGGCGATCCCGTGCTTTTCGATCGTCTCGTGCAGGACCGGGTCGATCGCAGCTTGGAGCACGTGTTCAACCTGCTCGCGCTACAGCTCGATCGCGACTCGCTCGAGATCGCCTTCAGGGCCTTGCACAGCGGCGACGAGAAGCACCGGGGCACCGCCCTCGAGTACCTCGAGACCGTGCTCCCCGACGAGATCCGGGACGCCGTCTGGCCCTACCTGGGTGAAGAGCACCCGATGCGCCCGACGCGCAAGGCCTCCGAGATCCTCGCCGACCTGCAATGCTCGGTCACCGTGGTGCATGCGTGACATGGTCATCTAGGGGTGCGATGGCGCTGGCCCTCGTATGCGCGGCGCTGCTCGAGAGCGGCACGAGCCGCGCCGACGAGCCCAAGCGCGCGGTGCCCGACTTCGACGGTCGAGGTCCCCCGCCGACTACCCCGGGCGACGTCGCGCTCTGGGTGCCGCGGATCGTCTTTTTTCCCCTCTACCTGACCAGCGAATACGTGATCCGCCGTCCGCTCGGCGCAGCGATCGTCGCCGCCGAGCGTTCGAACCTGCCCCGGGCGCTCTACGACTTCTTCGCCTTCGGCCCGGACCACAAGAGCGGCTTCGCACCGATCGCGTTCATCGACCTCGGATTCAACCCCAGCGTGGGCTTGTACTTGTTCTGGGACGATGCGTTCGGCAAGGGCAACGACATGAGCCTCCGAGGTTCCACCTGGGGGTCCCACTGGCTCGCCGGATCGCTTACCGATCGTGTCCATCTGCACGGCAAGGACACACTCGCCCTCAACGTCACCGCCGTCAGACGCCCCGACCACGCCTACTTCGGCATCGGCCCGCGCACGCTGCAGTCTGACCTCAGCCGGTTCGGCGAGGATCGGATCGACGGAAGCGCTGCGATCGAGCTGCGGCTCTGGCGAGCGAGCGAGCTGAAGACCGGCGTCGGCGTGCGAACGGTGAGCCTCTATCCCGGCAACTACGGGTCGGATCCAAGCTTGGAGCAGCAGGCCGCCACGGGAGCCTTTCCCCTGCCGTACGGGTTCGATCGCGGCTACACGGCGCCCTACAGCCACGCTCTCGCGGCGCTCGACACCCGCGAGAAGCGGCCCGCTCCCGGATCCGGCGTTCGCATCGAGCTCGAGGGCGAGCAGGGCGGCGACGTGAGCCACGTTCCCGGATCGTCGTGGCTGCGCTACGGCGCCAGCGCCGGCGGCTTCCTCGACCTGAGCGACCACGGGCGCGTGCTCAGCCTGACGGTCGCCACCCTCTTCGCCGACCCGCTCGGCGCGGCGCCCATCCCCTTCACCGAGCTCGTCTCGCTCGGGGGAGATGCGCCCATGCCCGGGTTCTTCCCCGGCCGTCTGATCGATCGGAGCGCCGCTGTCGCCACGCTCCAGTACCGCTGGCCGATCGCGCCGTTCTTGGACGGCGCCATCCAGTTTGCCGCGGGGAACGTATTCGGGGTGCACCTCTCGGAGTTTCAGCCTGGGCTGCTTCGGTTCTCCGGCGCCATCGGCATCGCCAGCGTCGGCTCACCCGACAGCTCCGTGGAGCTCAAGTTCGGGATGGGCAGCGAGACGATCGACCACGGCGGACAGGTCGACTCGGTGCGGGTGGTGGTCGGGGCCAATCGGTTCTGAGGAGGCAAACCATGAAGCTGCTCCTGCTCTCGATCGTAGGCCTTGCTTCGGCCGGCTGTGGCTCCAGGGGGTCGTTTCCTCTGCGTGATCCACTGTGGCACGACGCCGACATGCAGGACGTGCCGGTCACCTGCCGGAGCAAACCCACGCCCAAGGATCCGGCGCACATGACCTGTGCCCCCGAGCCGTACGTGTCGCCTCTGGTCTGGGACGGCGTGGACAACATGGTCTTCCGGCCGCTCGCCGAGTCGTTCGCGTTCGCGCCGACTCACGAGGCGCTGGACGTCAACAGCCTCGATGAGGTCCCCGACTCCTCCTGGTTCACCAACCGGCTCGGTGTCCGTCCGATCGGTCTCGCGGAGCTCGAGCTCGGCGCATGCGACCCATCGCAGCTGCTCGACCCCCAGACCGCCGTCGACGGGACCTGGGTCATCGACAAGGGCAAGGGCGACGGCTCGTCCCCTGGATTCCGCGTCACGATCCCCGGCAAGGGGAAGTTCATGCTCAAGGCCGAGCCGGCTGAACAGCCGGAGCACCCGAGCGCGGCGAGCATCATCGGCGCGGCCGTCTACCAGGCCGCCGGATACAACTCGTCGTGCGAGCAGATCATCTACTTCAGGCCCTCACTGCTCACGCTGCTCCCTGGGCTACGCACGCAGGCCAACTTCGGCAAGCCCAAGGACTTCGACCGCAAGGCGCTCGACGACATGCTCGCCGCCGTCCCGAAGCGCGGAGGGCTCGTGCGGATGCAGGCGTCGGCCTGGCTTCCGGGATTCTTGATCGGCCCCTTCCGGTACAAAGGGACTCGCGACGACGATCCCAATGACGTCATCGCTCACGAGGACCGCCGCGAGCTGCGCGGTGGTCGCATTCTCGCTGCATGGATCGACCACTTCGACGCCCGCGAGCAGAACAGCATGGACTCGTGGATCACGCCGCGCGGCAGCGACCCCGAGTCCTCTCCCGGGCACGTGGTGCACCACTACCTCGATACGAGCGATTGCCTGGGCTCGGAGTGGAACTGGGACGAGATCTCCCGCCGCCTCGGCTACTCCTACATCATCGACTGGGGCGACATCGGCGCCGACTTCATCACGCTAGGGATCCCGACCCGTCCCTGGGACCGCGTCGAGCGCGCGCCCGGCAGGAAGCTGTTCGCTTACTTCGACGTGAAGAACTTCGTGCCCGACCAGTGGAAGAACGAGTACCCGAACCCCGCCTTCAGCCGCATGACCGAGCACGACGGGGCCTGGATGGCCCGTATCCTCGCGGGCTTCACGCCCGAGATGGTCCGTGCGCTCGCGAAGATGGGCGACTTCACCGATCCCGGCGACACGTCCTATCTCGCGCAGGTCCTCGAGGGACGGCTCGAGCGCATCCTCGATCGGTACCTGACCCGCCTGTCGCCCATCACCGCAGTACGCGTGGAAGGCACGGACCGGGTCTGCGGGGTGAATATCGCCGAGAAGCGGGGAGTGCGCGAGCCCTCGCGCTTCCGATACGTCGCCAGCTGGTCGCGAGGAGGCTTCCTGCCCGTCGTCAGAGCAGCCGGCGCGACCGTCTGCGTGACGCTTCCGCACGTATCGAGCGACCAGGGGCCGGTCGACGACGCGGCGGAGCGCTCCGTGGTCGTGCGCCTCGAGGATGGCGTCGCTACGGAACCGCTCGAAGCAACCCTTTGCGATCTGGGGCCCCAGCGTGGGTACCGCCTTGCCGGGCTAGAGCGCCCGGAGCGATGAGGTCTACGTGCCGCGATTCCTTCAGGCTCTGGACGAACCCCGAGGGTGTCTTGAGGCCCGGCGGCAGGTGGCACCAGTACCTGCCGAGCATGCGCTGCAGCAGGTCGAAGTACCGCTGCGGGGGCTCGCGCTGCTCTCCACGGTATGACCGGAGGTAGCTCGGATCGCTGTCCATCCATGCCCGGGTCCTGCGGTACTCGCCGAGTCGCCAGCGGCCCTCGGTGACGGCTCTGGCCGCGTTGACGACCTTCACCGAAGGGTGACCATTCGCGCGAGCGCGCCGGTACATCGCGCGGGCGCTCCACGTGTGCTCCTGGACGCCGATCACCGCGTCGTAGAAGTCGGGCAAGCCGTAGTTCTTGAGCCGCACGTTCATGGCCGAGGTGTTGTCGAGGAACGGGAACGGCACCGGGAAGGTGCGCCCCGCCCCCGAGAGCTCGGTGCTGAGCGGCGAGTTCTGGAAGTCGGTGACGAGCGAGTAACCCGGGAAGGCGCCGGGGGCGAGATCGACGAACGCCTTGGTGAGCTCGAACGGCTCGTCGCCCGCGTCGCTGTCGAGGCCGAAAACGAAGTTGGTCTGCACGTACGGCACGTGCGACAGGATCATGTTCACGTGATCGGCCACGCGCCGAACCTTCTCCATGCCCGAGGTCTTCGAGGCGCCGCCCTTACCGTTGAAGTCGTACCAGGACTCGATTCCGGGAACTTGAACGACCCACCGATTGCGCTTCATCCGCTTCAAGTTCTCCTCGTCGAGGAGCGACAGGCTGCTCTCGCCGCCGTGCAGCAGATGCGAGTCGGACTCCTCGATGAGGCCCATGTACTCCTTGAAGCGCACACCGAAGTTCGGATCGTGCCAGAAGACGCAGGTGTCCTCGCCGTACCGCGCGCGAACGAAGCGCAGGTCCTCGATGAGCTCCTGGTAGGGCAGCGTCTGATACGGGATGGGGGCGTCGACACAGAAGCTGCAGCTGTAGGGGCATCCGAGGCTGCCGATCATCGGGATGGTCCGGAAGAACCTTCCGGCGTAGTTCTTCGCCAGATTCGCGTCGATGAAGCGGGCGCGCGACTCGACTCCGGGCAGGCTCGTGGGCTGCGAGTGCGCCGACAGCACCACTCCCGGCACGTGGTGCGAGCAGTCCCCGAGGATCGAGAGGATCGTCTCCTTGTCCGTCAACTGACAGACGTAGTCGAAGTACCACCTCGCGTGCTCGGCGAACGAGCGCGCGTGCGGGCCACCGAGCACCGTGATTACGCCGGCGGCGCGGTACTTCGCAGCCAGCGCGTAGGCGAGGAAGGACGCGCGACTGAAGCAGGACAGGAAGACGACATCGAGGTCGGTGGGCAGGCTGCGGTCGAGATCCTCGCGCCCCGTGTATGTCTCGTAGGACACCTCGCACCCGAGCTCCTCCGCCCACACGCCGACGGCCTGCGGCATGATCGAGGCGAAGTTGGGGAGCATCACGTGGCTCTCGAACCAGGCGTCGTCGGTCTTGTTCGTCAGAAAGTCGAGGATGCCGACTCGCAGCTTCTTCATGCGCGCCTCCGAGTTCACGTCGGACGCGACGCGAAAGCGGGGGATCAAGCAATCGGGATGCCGCTAGACGGTGCGCTTCAAGTGGCACCAGAGCCCCGCGGGCCGCTCGCCGCCTTGCAACTTGCCCATCCCCGAATGGCAATCTGCCAGTCAGTCGTGGAACGCAAACCACTGCGTGGGGTGGGCGCTCACGAACTTCGAGAGGGCGTCGGCGATCTGCTGCGCCGCGGCGCCGATGGCCTCCGGCTCGGCGCGCCGGGCCACGGAGATCGGATCCTCGACGTAGACCCTGTAGCGCCGGTGGCCCGTGCGGGCCGAGAAGACAGGCACGATCGGCGCGCCGGTGAGCTGTGAGAGGCGCAGCGGTCCCTCTGGAATCGCCCCCGGCTGTCCGAACAGCCGGACGGAGCGACCTGCCATCCCCGCGGGAACGCGGTCGATTTGCAGGGCGACGACTCCGCCCTCTCGCAGGTGTCGCATCAGGGGCAGTGACGCCAGCGGATCGCCGCCCACGTGCACGATCTGCACGCCGCCCTGCACCTGACGAAGCGTGTCTTGGAGCTGCCGGGCGCCCTCATCGCGTTCGCGCTGCATCACGACCATCACTCGTCGGTGGTGGTCACGCGCCAGCAGCGCGCCGAGGCTCTCCCAGCCCGCCGTGTGCGCGGTCGCGAAGATGAGACCGCCGGGCCCCGAGAGGAGATCGTCGACGCGGGGCGTGGTGTGGACGATCGCCTCCGCATGCCGGGCGTTCTTCGAGCCCGTGGTGAGAAGCTCGGTCAGACAAGAGGCAAAGTTTGCGAAAGTGCGAACGACGTCGAGCGCGTCGCGGAGCACTCCCGCGCGTCCTCGAGCGCGCGTGAGCTGCCTGGAGAGCGTCCTGCGCAGGTCCGGCGTCGCCATGGCGAGCGCCGCGCCGATGACGGGCGGCGACCAGCGCACGAACCACCAGGGGGCCCTGCTGGCGCCGAGCCGCGCAGTGCGCCGCCAGAAGACACCGTCCAGCGCGAGGGACCCAGGGGAGGTGGGCGCGCGGGCGGGCGGGGGGACGAGCGCGGTGATGGCGGCCAAGACGAGAGGCAGCAGCAACTCTCGGGCCAGCGGTTGCAAGGGAGTCTCCGGGGCTGAGGGTGAGTGGCACGGTGCATGCTGACCGGCCCGGAATGCGCCTATCAAGTTGGACCGTCGGCATCGGTGTAGCGGTGGCAGCCCTCGCAGTGGCAAGCTCGGCACGAGCCGAGGAAGGGCAGGGTGAGCACCGCTTCGGGAATCCGGGCTTCATCGTGAGCGCCGACCGCCTGCTGCCGCTGCTCAGCTACGAGTCGATCAAGACGGGCGACGGCGGCAACGCGGATACGCAGTCGCGCCTGTCGATCGCCCTGATGAACAACGCCCCCTTCGAGGCCTACGCGTCGTTCTACAACCTGCCCCGGCTCGGCTTCGACTGGCTGCCGATCCAGAACCTCACTCTCGGCGGCGCGACGTGGCTGTACATGGACCTGCAGGCGACCGACACGCCGGCGGGCGGCTCGTCGAAGGACCAGCCCAAGCTCACCTACTGGGGCATCGCCCCGCGCGTCGGTTACATCGTCCCGATGGGCGACAAGGCGTCGTTCTGGCCCCGCGCGGGCGTCGAGTACCACTCCGTGACCTCGAGCGACGGGTCGGTGGCCGTCAACCAGTTCGCGGTCGAGGTCGAAGCGATGCTCGTCATCTCGCCATGGAACCACTTCGGCTTCACGGTCGGCCCGACGGCCGACATCCCCATCAGCGGCAAACGGACGACGCCCGGCACCGGGGGGGCGACTTCGTCGTCCGTCGACTCGTCGATGCTCCAGGTCGGCCTCTCGGCGGGCATGCTCGGCCACTTCTAGGAGCCGGCGATGAAGTTTCCCGTTGCACTCATGTTGCTCGCGGTCGGAGCGTGCCAGAACGCCGACGCTCCGCCCGCCAAGGACGTGACTACCGGCGCGTCGCCGAACGTGACCACCGGGGCCTCGCCGAAGGCGAGCGCCAGCTCGACACCTACGGCACCCAGCGCGTCCGCTGCCAGATAGGGATATCTTGGCGTCGGTGGGCCAACCGCCGCTGGAGGGCGAGGAGCAGTTGCTCGAGGCCAACCTGGCCTTCTACGACCCGCTCTGGCAGGCATCCCGCCTGGTAGCGCCCGAGCGCTTCAATACCTGGCCTCTGGTCAGCTCCCTTCTCAGGCAGCCCCAGACGCGGCTGGAGGTGGGGCCGGGGCTCCGACCGCGCCTGCCCCTCGAGGGGACGAGCTTCGTCGACGCAAGCCTTGCGGCCGTGACCAAGCTTCGAGAGCACGGTGCGCGTGCGGAGATCGGGCTCGTGTCACGTCTGCCTTTCCCCGACGGGGCGTTCGACCTCGTGGCGGCGCTCGACATCGTCGAGCACGTCGACGACGACGAGGCAGCGCTCTCGGAGCTCACGCGTGTCGCGGCACCGACGTCGATGCTCCTGCTCTCCGCACCGCTGCATCCGTCTCTATGGACCAAGTTCGACGACCTGGTCGGTCACCGTCGGCGCTACGAACCGGCAGATCTCCTGACCAAGCTCGCCCGGCACGGGCTGTCGGTGGAAGAGACCGCCGTCTACGGGATGCAACCGCGATCGTCGCTGCTGCTCGACTTCGCGGTGTGGGGGCTCACGCACAAGCGCGAGACCGCGATCTGGTGGTACGACCGCGTCGGGCTCCGGCTCGTCGCCCGGTTCCAGCAGAAGCTGGTGGTCGTCCCGGGAATGATGGATGTCGCGAACGTGGACGAGATTCTCCTGGTGTGTCGCAAGACGCCGTAGGGCGTCGTCATCGGCGGAGGTTCACGGAAAAGCGTCGCCCGCGCTCGTCGCCACGGACGCCGCGAAGTTCCTCAGGATGGCCTCCCCTCGCGTCGGCGCGTGCACCCCGGCCAGCAAGGCCTCGGGATCGCCGCCCTCGGACCGTACGATCTCGCTCCTGGCGTGCAGGTATCCGCGCATCACGTCGGCGTCGAACTCGGGGTGAAACTGCACGGCTCTCACCCGGTCGCCCACGCGGAAGGCGGCGACGGGATCCAGCGACGTCGTCGCGAGCACCTCGGCGTTGGGGGGGAGCTTCGCGACAGCGTCCACGTGAGTCGCGTTCACGTCGAAGGACCGCGGGAGTCCCGCGAACACGGGATCGTCCGCCACGCGCTCGAGCCGCACCGTGCCTATCTCGCGCCCGCGCGGGTTCTTCGTCACGTCGCCGCCGAGCGCCTGCGCGATCATCTGGTGCCCGAAGCAGATGCCCAGCAGCGGCACCCTCGCCTTCTCGATGCCGCGTATCAGCGCCTCGGCGCGCAGCATCCAGGGCGCGCGCTCGGTCACGGACGAGCTCGAGCCGGTGATGACGAACGCGTCCGCGTCCCGAGCTCCCGGCAGAGGGGCGTCGGTGCGCACGTCGTGCACGGCCCAGCTGCCCGTCCAGGCGTCCCCCGTCGTCTCGCGGATCCATCGGTCGTAGTCGCCACGCCGTTCGGCGATCGCCGGCATCGTGTTCCCGGCGGCGAGGATCATCAGGCGCATGGGCTCAGATTGCCACGTCGGCCGGTGCATGGGAGAGTCCATGCTGTGTGTGCGGGCTGGCCCCGCGCGCCTCCTTTCGATGAACCCTTTTCAGCTTTCCCTTCCCATCGACGAGTTCCTGGCGCGCGCGCCCTCCCCGGGCATCCCCCGTCCTCGTCGCATCTTCTGCAACCGCAACCTCCGCATGAGCACCATCGCGTGGGTCGGCTTCGACATGGATTACACGCTGGCCATCTACAACCAGCGCGAGATGGATGAGCTCTCCATCCAGGCCACCATCGAGAAGCTCGTGGCGCGCGGGTACCCCGAGTTCGTGCGGACCATTCCCTATTCGACCGACTTCCCCGTGCGGGGCCTCCTCATCGACAAGCGGTCCGGCAACGTCCTCAAGATGAACCGCTACAAGTTCGTCACCAAGGGCTACCACGGCCTGCGAGAGCTCCCGAAGGAGGAGCTGCGAGAGCTCTATCACTCGAAGAAGATCCGCCCGGCCACGCCGCGCTACCACTGGATCGACACGCTCTACGCGCTCTCGGAGGCCGCCCTCTACGCGGCGCTCGTCGAGGCCATGG
>Ga0209415_10017335_pt1 | contig 11472 bp, 8 predicted proteins | sample PeaSoiSIISIP2007_FD_187696 | JGI IMG/M metagenome (GOLD analysis project Ga0209415, IMG submission 187696) | Peat soil microbial communities from Weissenstadt, Germany - SII-SIP-2007 (SPAdes) (version 2) | ecosystem: Environmental > Terrestrial > Soil > Wetlands > Peat | place: Germany... | reverse complement strand
GAGCGCGCCAGCGCCGCGGCCGAGGCCGCGGTCCGCGAGGCCGCCGCCGCCAGCGAACGGGCCGCGGAAGACGAACGGGCGGCGCGCGAAGCCCTGCGGGTCGCCGAAGCGGATTTCGCCGTCCGGCGCGACGCGCACGCGGCCCTGGCCGCCCATGGCGCCGCCATCGCCTCCCGCCTGGCGGCGCTCACCGGACAGGAGACGGCAACCCGCGCCGATTTGCAGGAGGCCGAAGCCGCCGAGGCCTCCTTCGGCGCCGCCGCGGTGTCGCGCCCGGAAGACGATGCGGCGCGCACGCGCGTGGCCGAGCTGCGCGACACGCAAACCGGGCGCCACGCCCGCCTGATCGAGGCCGAGAGCCGGCGCGACCGGCTGCGCGGCGAGGCCGAGGATCGCGAGCGCCGGCTGGTCGCCATCGACGGCGAGCGGGCATCCTGGTCCGAGCGCGCGGCCGCCGCCGAACGCCAAAGCGCCGCCTTGACCGAGCGGCGGCAGACCGCGGCCGACGAACTCGAACGGCTGGCGGCGCTGCCCGCCAAGCTCGCCAGCCAGCGCGACAGCCTGCGCGAAGAAATGCTGGCGGCCGAAGACCAGCGTCGCGTCGCCGCCGCCGCGCTCGCCGATGGCGAGCAGGCGCAAACGGCGGCCGACCGCGCCGTGCGCGAGGCCGAGCACGCGCTCGCCGCGGCGCGCGAGGAGCGGGTGCGCCGCGAAGGCGTGGTGGCGACGGCGCGCGAGACCTCGCGTGCGGTCGCCGAGCGCATCGCCGAGCGCCTGGAAACCACCCCGGAAGAACTGATGACCCAGCCCGAGGCGCAGGAGACCGGAGATCTTGCCGAGGTCGAAGCGCGCTGGCAGCGCCTGCAGCGCGAGCGCGACGGCATGGGTCCGGTCAACCTGCGCGCCGAGCAGGAAGCGGCCGACATGGAAAAACGGATCGGCGAGATCAAGGCCGAGCGCGAGGATCTGGTCGCCGCCATCGCGCGGCTGCGCCGCGCCATCGGCGAGCTCAATCAGGAGGGTCGCCAGCGCCTGCTCGACTCGTTCGAGACGGTCAATCGTCAGTTCACGGTGTTGTTCACGCGCCTGTTCGGCGGCGGCCGCGCCCATCTCACCCTGACCGAATCCGATGACCCGCTCGAGGCCGGCCTGGAGATCATGGCGAGTCCGCCCGGCAAGAAGCTGCAGGTTCTGTCGCTGCTTTCGGGCGGCGAACAGGCTCTGACCGCGCTGGCGCTGTTGTTCGCCGTGTTCATGGCCAACCCGGCGCCGATCTGCGTGCTCGATGAAGTCGACGCGCCGCTCGACGACGCCAACGTCGACCGTTTCTGCACCCTGGTCGCGGAAATGGCGCACAGCATCCGTACGCGCTTCCTGGTGGTCACGCATCACCGCATGACCATGGCCCGCGTCGACCGGCTGTTCGGCGTCACCATGGCGGAGCGTGGCGTCTCGACCCTGGTTTCGGTCGATCTGGAGACCGCCGAGGCCCTGCGCGAACGCGCCTAGCCGATTTGCGAACGCGCCTAACCGATTGGCGAACGCGCCTCGGCCGTCGCGCCGGCGCGATTGAATTCGCCCGCCGGCGATGGAATAGTGGCGCAAATCCAAGGGAGGAGGCGAAACATGGCCGACGGCGCGGTCTACCTGGGCTATACGCCGGCGCAACTCGACCGGCAGTACAACCCTCGCCTCTCGGTTCCCGACTTCCAAGCCTATTTCGACCGCTGGGCCAGGGACAGCGCCAAGGCGCGGCGGTCGCCCGGCGCCGAGCGCAACATCGCCTACGGCAGGGGCAAGACCGACAAGCTGGACATCTACCGGCCGGCCGGCAAAGGGCCCCATCCGGTCCTGGTCTATTTCCATGGCGGCTGGTGGCGCGCTTTCAGCAAAGACGATCGCGCCTATCTGGCGCCATGGCTGACCGGGGCGGGGGTGATGTTGGTGATCGTCGACTACGCGCTGCTGCCGACCGTCACCATGGATCAGTTGATCGCCCAGTGCCGGCGCTCGCTGGTGTGGGTCGGCCGCCATATCCGCGAGCACGGCGGCGACCCGGAGCGCATCTTCATCGCCGGCGAATCGGCCGGCGGGCATATCGTCGCGATGCTGGCCTCGACCTATTGGACCGCGGAAGGAGTGGCCAAGCCGCCGCAGATTCGCGGCGCGCTGGCGATCAGCGGCGTCTACGATCTCGAACCGTTCCCGCACACCTTTCTGCAGCCGGACCTGCGGCTGACGCCGGAGCAGGTTGATCGCAACAGCCCGATCCGCCACGTCCGCAAGTCGCCGACCCAGATCATGCTGGCGGTCGGCCTCGACGAATCGGCCGAGCTCCAGCGCCAGCTTGAGGCCTATGGCGCGGCGCTGGGACGCGCCGGCATGCTGCACGACATCGTCCGCGCGGGCGGGCGCAACCATTTCTCGATCATGGACTGCCTGGCCGATCCGAAGCACATGCTGCGCCAGTCGCTCATGCGCATGATGCGCCCCTGAGCGATCCGTGCCGCCGCAGGCCGCGCCCACCGGCGACCAATTCGAACCGATCCGCGCCGCGCTTGTCGGCATGGGCCTGCTGGACGCGGATGAACTTCCCTCGATGAAGCCGCTCCCTGGCGGCGTGTCCTCGGACATACTTCTGGTCGAAAGGCGGGATGGCGGGCGGATTTGCGTCAAGCGGGCGCTGGCCCGCCTCAAGGTGGCCGCCGATTGGCGCGCGCCGGTCGAGCGCAATCATGCCGAGGCCGAATGGCTGCGCGCGGTGGCGGCGATCCTGCCCGGCGCGGTGCCGCAACTGCTGGGCGAGGACCGGGCGCTCGGCTTGTTCGCCACGCCCTATCTGCCGCCCGAAACCTATCCCGTGTGGAAGAATTTGTTGCGCAACGGCGAGGCATCGCTCAAAACCGCCGGGCAGGTCGGTATCGCGCTGGCGAGCATTCATGCCGCGACCGCTGGCGATTCGGCGATCGCCGCCTGCTTCGCCAACGACGCCACGTTCCACGCGATTCGCCTCGAGCCCTATCTGATCGCCACCGGCCGCGCGCACGCCGACCTCGCCGACGCGCTCGGCCGCCTCGCCGCGCGCACGGCGGCGACCAGGCTGGCGCTGGTGCATGGCGATGTCAGCCCGAAGAACATCCTGGTCGGACCCGAAGGTCCGGTGTTCATCGACGCGGAATGCGCCTGGTACGGCGATCCGGCGTTCGACGCCGCCTTCTGCCTCAATCACCTGCTCCTCAAGTGCCTGTGGCGGCCGGGTTCGGCCGGCGAATATCTGATGGTGTTCGAAGAGCTCGCGCATACCTATCTTCGCCACGCCGACTGGGAGGATGCCACGGCGCTCGAGGGGCGCATCGCCACGCTGTTGCCGGCGCTGATGCTGGCGCGTGTCGACGGCAAGTCGCCGGTCGAGTACCTGACGGAGAAGTCGCAGAAGGACGCGGTGCGCGGCTTCGCCCGCCGATGGATCGCCGCGCCGACCGACCGGCTCGAGCTCATCCGGGACGCTTGGGCGCGCCAGGTGCTGCCGTGAGCAGCACCGCCATCGCTTCGATGCGCGGGCGGCGGGTATGGGATTCGCGCGGCCGGCCGACGGTCGAAGCCGAGGTGGCGCTCGCCGGCGGCGCGGTGGGTCGCGCCATCGCGCCCGCCGGCGCGTCGCGCGGCAGTGGCGAGGCGGTGGAATTGCGCGATGGCGGCAAGGCGTTCGGCGGGCTTGGGGTGGACCGGGCGGTGGCCCATGTCAACGGGCCGATCGCGGCCGCGCTCATGGGCCGCGACGCCGCCGACCAGGGGGCGATCGACGCCATGCTGATCGCGCTCGACGGAACGCGCGACAAGTCGGCGCTGGGCGCCAACGCGCTGATCGCCGTCTCGATGGCGGCGCTGCACGCCGCCGCCGGCGCGGCCGGGCTTCCGCTCTGGCGCCACTTGGCCGAGGCGGCGGGCATAGCGCCGCGCCTGCCTATGCCGATGATCCAGATTATCGGCGGCGGCGCGCATGCGGCGGGACGGCTGAGCGTGCAGGATTTCCTGGTGGTGCCGCTCGCCGCCGACAGTTTCGACCGCGCCCTGGCGATCTGCGCCGAAGTCTACGCCGCCGCCGGCCGGTCGATGACCGAGATGGGCCGGCGCGCGGGCGTGGCCGACGAAGGCGGCTGGTGGCCCGATTTCGCCGACAACGAAGAGGCCATGACGACTTTGGTGCGCGCTATCGAGGCGGCGGGATTTCGGCCCGGTGCGGATGTGGGCATCGCGCTCGACATCGCCGCCACCGAGCTGCGGCACCAGGACGGCTACCGGCTGGGCCGCGAGGCCACGGCGCTCGGCGTCGACGGCATGATCGCCCGGCTGCGCGACTGGCTCGCCCGCTTCCCGATCGTCTCGATCGAAGACCCGCTGGCCGAGGACGAGTGGGACGGAACTGCCCGCTTCACCGCGGCCGCGGCGAATGTCCAGGTGATCGGCGACGATCTGCTGGTCACCGACGCGACCCGGATACGCCGGGCGGTCGCCGCGCGCGCCTGCAATGCCGCCCTGATCAAGCCCAACCAGGCGGGCACGGTGACCGAGACGCGCGCCGCATTCGAAGCCGCGCGCGCCGGCGGGCTGGCCACCATCGTCTCGGCGCGGTCCGGCGAGAGCGAGGATACGACCATCGTTCACCTTGCGGTCGGATGGGATGCGGGTCAGCTCAAGGTGGGCTCGTTCGCGCGCTCCGAGCGGATGGCGAAATGGAACGAGGGCTTGCGCATCGCCGAGAAGCTGGGCGAGACCGCGTTCGCGGGGCGGGAGGCGTTGGCGCCGCGGCCGGCGAAAGTGCGCCGGTGACGATTCTGGCAGGCGCCCGGTCCGTGCTACAGTCGGACTTTGCGCCCGACGCACAGACCGCACCCAGCACCGCGATGCCCGACGACAGCCACATCGCCGACCCGGACGGGGACTCCCGCCGGCCCGTGGTGCTGCAGGTACTGCCGGCACTGGCCACGGGCGGCGTCGAACGCGGCACCGTCGACATCGCCGGAGCCATCGCCGAGTCCGGCTGGACCTCGCTGGTCGCCTCGGCTGGCGGGCCGATGGCGCGCGAGCTCGAACGGGCCAAGGCGCGCCATTTCGAATTGCCGCTCGCCAGCAAGAATCCCCTGGTGATGCGCGACAACGTCGATCGGCTGGAAAAACTGATCCGCGAGCATCGCGTCGATATCGTCCATGCGCGCAGCCGCGCGCCGGCCTGGAGCGCGCTGCTGGCCGCGCAGCGCACCGGGGCGCATTTCGTCACGACCTTCCACGGCACCTACAATCTCGGCTGGTTCGGCTTGAAGCGCGCCTACAACCGGGTGATGACCCGGGGCGAACGGGTGATCGCCATCAGCGACTTCATCCGCCGCCATATCGAGGAGGTCTACCGCCCCGAGCCGGCGCGCATCCGCGTGGTGCCGCGCGGCATCGACGTAGCGCGCTTCGATCCTGCCCGGGTGAGCCCGGAGCGCATCATCCAGCTGGCGCAGCGTTGGCGGCTGGGGGACGGCCAGCGGGTCATCATGCTGCCCGGCCGGCTGACGCGCTGGAAGGGTCAGGAAGTGCTGATCGAGGCGCTGTCGATGTTGGGACGGCGCGACGTGCTGTGCATCCTGGTCGGGTCGGAGCAGGGGCGCACCAACTACGTCAAGGAATTGTACGCACTGGCCGCGCGCCATGGCTTGACGCAGGTGGTCCATGTGGCGGGCGAATGCAACGACATGCCCGCCGCCTACATGCTGTCCGACCTGGTGGTCTCGGCGTCCACCGACCCGGAAGCGTTCGGCCGCGTCATCGCCGAGGGCCAGGCGATGGGCCGGCCGGTGATCGCCACCGACCACGGCGCCGGCCGCGAGACGGTGATCGAAGGCAAGACCGGGTTGCTGGTCCCGCCCGGCGATCCGATGGCATTGGCCGCGGCGATGGATCGGGTGCTGACGATGGACGCGGCCGAGCGCGATGCCATGGCCGCGGCGGCGAAGGAGCATGTGCGCGCCAATTTCACCCGCGAGCTGATGTGTAGCCGCACGATCGCGGTCTACGGCGAACTGCTCGGATTGCCGGCGCCGGCCACGGCTTGACCACGCAGGAACGGATACTGGCGATCAAGCTTTCGGCCCTGGGCGATTTCGTCCAGGCGACGGGCCCGTTCGCCGCCATCCGCGCGCACCACAAAGGCGCGCGCATCGCGCTGCTGACCACCGCGCCCTATGCCGACTTCGCCCGGGCCAGCCCGTGGTTCGACGAGGTGTGGGTGGACCGGCGCCCCGGGCCGTGGCAGCTCGGCCCACTGCTGGCGCTGCGCCGGCGCCTGCGCGGCGGGCGGTTCGACATGGTCTACGACCTGCAGACCTCGGACCGCAGCGGCTGGTATTTCCGCCTGATGGGCCGGCCGCGCTGGTCGGGGATCGCGCCCGGCTGCTCGCACCCGCACGCCAACCCGCGCCGCGATTTCATGCATACCGTCGAGCGCCAGGCCGAGCAGCTGGCGATGGCCGGCGTTGCGGAAACCCCCGCGCCCGACCTGTCCTGGGTGCGGGCCGAGGTGGAGCGTTTCGCGCTGCCCTCGCCCTATGCGCTGCTGGTGCCCGGCGGCGCTGTGCACCGGCCGGCCAAGCGCTGGCCGGTCGAGCACTACATCGGCCTGGCGCGCGCGCTGGTGGCCCGCGGCGTCACCCCCGTGCTGCTGGGCACGATGGAGGATGCGGGTCCGATCGCCGCCATCGACGGCGCCTGCCGCGAGGCGCGCTCGCTGCTCGGCCGTACCGGGCTCGCCGATCTCGCGGTGTTGGCGCGGGGCGCGGTGGGCGCCGTGGGCAACGATTCCGGACCGATGCACCTGATCGCCGCCGCCGGCTGTCCATCGGTGGTGCTGTTCTCGGCCGAGTCCGACCCGGCACTGTGCGCGCCGCGCGGCCGCGTCGCGGTGATCCGGCGCGACGATCTCGCCGAACTGCCCCTCGCCCAGGTTCTGGCCGAGCTTGACACCGGCCCGGCGGCGTTGCGCCACCCGCCTTGACTTCGCCTTCGTTCCCGCCGATGTTCCGGCGCACCTGACGAACCGCTCCTCATCGCATGCCCATCATCACCCTCCCCGACGGCAGCACGCGCAGCTACGAGCGCCCGATCTCGGGCGCCGAGCTGGCGCGCGACATCGGCCCCGGCCTGGCCAAGGCGGCGCTGCTGGTGCGCATCGACGGCCAGTTGCGCGACCTCGCCACGCGGATCGAGCGCGACGCCAAGGTCGCCATCGTCACCGCCAAGGACCCCGACGCGCTGGAGGTGCTGCGCCACGATTCGGCGCACCTGATGGCCGAGGCGGTCAAGGAGCTCTACCCCGAAACCCAGGTCACCATCGGCCCGGCGATCGACAACGGCTTCTACTACGATTTCGCCCGCGCCCACCCGTTCACGCCCGAGGATCTGGCGCGGATCGAGGCGCGCATGCACGAGATCGTGGCGCGCGACGAGAAGATCACGCGCGAGGAATGGCGGCGCGACGATGCCGTGCGCTTCTTCGCCGAGCAGGGCGAGAAGTACAAGGCCGAGATCATCGGGGCGATCCCCGCCGGCGAGCCGATCGGTCTCTATCGCCAGGGCGGTTTCGTCGACCTGTGCCGCGGGCCGCATCTGCCCTCGACCGGCAAGATCGGGCGGGCGTTCAAGCTGATGAAGGTGGCCGGCGCCTACTGGCGCGGCGATTCGAAGAACGAAATGCTGCAGCGCATTTACGGCACCGCCTGGTTCGACGAGGCGGCGCTCAAATCCTATCTCACCCAGCTCGAGGAGGCGGAGAAGCGCGACCATCGCCGCTTGGGGCGCGAGATGGGGCTGTTCCATCAGCAGGACGAGGCGGTCGGCGCGGTGTTCTGGCACCCCAACGGCTGGACGCTGTGGCGCACGGTCGAGACCTATATGCGCCGTCGGCTGGAAGGTGCCGGCTATGTCGAGGTCAAGACGCCGCAACTGCTCGATCGTTCGCTGTGGGAAGCGTCCGGGCATTGGGACAAGTTCCGCACCAGCATGTTCACGGTGCACACCGAGGACGACCGCGACCTCGCCATCAAGCCGATGAACTGCCCGGGCCACGTGCAGATTTTCAAGACCGGGCTGCGCAGCTATCGCGAGCTGCCGCTGCGTATGGCCGAATTCGGCTCGTGCCACCGCTACGAACCCTCGGGCGCCATGCACGGCATCATGCGCGTGCGCGCCTTCACCCAGGACGATGCGCACATCTTCTGCACCGAGGCGCAGATCAACTCGGAGACCGTGGCGTTTTGCGAACTGCTGAAATCGATCTACCGGGATTTCGGCTTCGCGGACGTGCGCGTGAAGTTCTCCGACCGCCCGCCGGTGCGCGCCGGCTCGGACCAGGTCTGGACCCGGGCCGAGGAGGCGCTGCTCGCCGCTACGGACGCCGCCGGCATCGAGGCGGCCCACAACAAGGGCGAAGGCGCGTTCTACGGACCCAAGCTGGAATTCGTGCTGCGCGACGCGATCGGGCGCGACTGGCAGTGCGGCACGCTGCAGGTCGATTTCATCATCCCCGAGCGGCTGGGCGCCACCTATATCGCCGAGGACGGCGCCAAGCACACGCCGGTGATGCTGCACCGGGCGATTCTCGGCTCGTTCGAGCGCTTCATCGGCATCCTGATCGAGCACTATGCCGGCAAGTTCCCATTGTGGCTGGCGCCGGTCCAGGCGGTGGTGGCGACCATCACCGACGATGGCCGCGCCTATGCCGGCGAGGTGCTCGCGGCGCTGCGTGCCGCCGGCCTGCGCGCCGAAGCCGACCTGACCAATTCGAAGATCGGTTACAAGGTCCGCGAGCACTCCCTGGCCAAGGTTCCGGTGCTAGCCGTTGTGGGTCGCCGCGAGGCCGAGACACGCTCGGTAGCGCTGCGCACCATGGACGGGGCCGACCAAGAAATCCTTGCCCTGGAAGCGGCCGTTGCTAAACTGGCGGCCGCGGGAAGGGCACCGGGCGCTGCGCCCTAGCGCGACCGACGGCAAGGCCTTCCGTAACCGGCAGAAGGAGCAACTTTTATCGTCAAAGCACCAGCGCCTGCGCCCAAGGACCGCTCTGACGGCCCGAAGGTGAACACCGAAATCGAGGCGAAATCGATCCGCCTCATCGACGCCGACGGCGAAATGGTCGGGGTCGTATCCCTCCGCGAAGGTCTGGACATGGCGACCGAGGTCGGGCTCGACCTGGTCGAGGTGTCGCCCACGGCCGATCCGCCCGTTTGCAAGATCCTGGACTTCGGAAAGTACAAATACGAAATCCAGAAGAAGAAGAACGAGGCGCGCAAGAAGCAGAAGGTCATCGACATCAAGGAGATCAAGCTCCGCCCCAACATCGATGACAACGACTACAACATCAAGATGCGCAACATGCGGCAGTTCCTGACCAACGGCGACAAGGTGAAGGTCACCCTGCGTTTCCGCGGCCGCGAGATGGCGCACCAGGACCTGGGCGTCAAGGTGCTCGACCGCGTGCGCGAAGGGCTCGACGATCTCGCCAAGGTCGAGCAGTTCCCGCGGATCGAGGGGCGGCAGATGGTGATGGTGATGGCGCCGCGCTGAGGCGGCGCCGCTCGGCCTGCCCGCGCCGCCGCGCGCTCAGCGGCTGCGCCGTTGCATCAGCGCGTAGATGGTCACCGAGATGGTGATCAGCAGCCCGTAGATGAACTGCGTCCAGAAGCCGGTGAGCCCGAGCGCGATGATGCCCGGCTCCAGCGAGGCGATGATCAGCACGCCGATGAAGGTGCCGATCATCGTGCCGCGCCCGCCGAACACGGAGGTGCCGCCGATGAACACGGCGGCGATGGTGGTGAGCAGATAGCCGTCGCCGGTGCTGGCCCAGAAGAACAGCATCTGGTTCAGCAGCAGCACCACCGAGAAGGCGGCCACCACGCCGATCTGCACGAAGCACAATATCTTCACGCGATCGACGTCGATGCCCATCATGCGGGCGCCTTCGCGGTTGTCGCCGACGAACAGCACGTGGCTGCCGAAGCGGTGCCGCTTGTAGATCAGGCCGTACAGCACGGCGAAGCCCAGGAACCACAGGAACTGCGCCGGAATCTCGCCGAACAGGTGGCCGACCAGGATCTTGTTGAGCGGATCGCCGGTCATCTCGGACATCGGCAAGCCCTTGCCTTCGGTCACCACGTTCACCAGGCCGCGCCACAGGAACATCGTGCCGATGGTCGCGACGATCGAGGGAATGCCGACCTTCGTCACCAGCAGCCCGTTGATCAGCCCGGCGACGCCCCCGACCAGCAGGGCCACGCCCAGGGCGACCGCGAACAGGTGCGTGCTCACGTAGATCTGCGAAAACGCCCAGCCGGCGATGCCGCAGATCGACGGGAAGCTGAGATCGATGTCGCCCAGCGTGACGATCAGGGTCAGCGACATCGCCATGATGCCGAAGAACGGGATCGAAATCATGAACGAGCGGTAGATGTTGAAGCCGAGATAGACCTGGGGCGCGAACGCGATGAACACGGCATACAGCAGGACCAGCATGGTCGTGGCGCTGAGCTGCAACTGGTAGCGCTGCCACCAGGGACTCTGCGTAGCGCGTGCCGACGGCGGCGCGGGGAGGGCGACGTCGCTCATGTCATTGCATCTGGCCGGCGCGATGCAGCGCGATCATGCGTTCGACCAGCTGCTCGCGCGACAATTCGTCGCGCCCGACCCGGCCCACGACGCGGCCGCGGTCGAGGATCACGAAGCGGTCGGCGACGTCGTAGACGTGGAAGATATTGTGGTCGATGAAGATCGCCGACTTGCCCTTGTCGCGGATGCCGCGGACGAAATTGAGGACCTTTTCGGTCTCCATCAGCGACAGGCCCATGGTCGGCTCGTCGAGGATGATCAGTTCGGCGTCGAAATAGAGCGCGCGGCCGATGGCCACGCCCTGCTTCTCGCCGCCCGACAGGCTGCCGACTTCGGAATCGACGGTGACGGCCCGCGAGGTGAAGCCCATGCTGCCGCGCAGAAGCGTTTCGGTCTCGCTCTTTTCGCGGTCGATATCGAGGAAACCGAAATGCGTCGTGCGTTCGCGCCCGGCGAAGACGTTGCGCCACATTTCCTGCTGATCGCCGAGCGCGCGTTCCTGGTAGACCGCCTCGATGCCGAGCCGGCGCGACGCGCGCACATTCTTGATCGCGACCGGCTGGCTTTTGATCAGTATCCTGCCGGCCGAGGGCGGAAAGATGCCGGTGATGATCTTGATCAGCGTCGATTTGCCGGCGCCGTTGTCGCCCACCAGCGCCACGATTTCGCCGGGGTAGATGTCGAGATCGATGTCGTGCAGCGCGGCCACGCGGCCGAACGACTTGCTGATGCCGCGCAACGAGAGAATGGGCTGACGTTCTGCCATTCGGATCGACCCGCCGGCCGGGATGCGAAAAAGAGCGGCCTGCCGCAGTATCCCCGCGGCAGGCC